>JAESFG010000093.1_pt1 | contig 168408 bp, 147 predicted proteins | sample 9269371 | NCBI WGS metagenome assembly JAESFG01 (sample SAMN14506227, study PRJNA617093) | algae metagenome | isolation source: Aetokthonos hydrillicola CCALA 1050 (B3-Florida) and co-occurring... | place: USA: South Carolina | collected 2013-01-01 | reverse complement strand
CGTCGCTCTGCGAATGGGCTTATGTCGCAGCCTACCGATCATCAGCCGAGCGCACCCAAGCCATGCCGAAATGGATCGATACCTACGACACCAAGCGACCCCACACCGCCCTCAAAGGCATCCCGCCCTTCGAAGGGCTGAGCAACCTTCTTGGAAACGACAGCTAGCCGCTTGTTCTCCAGCGCAGCCTCCCGGGCGTCGGCCAAGCTCACGAGCGGTGGGCTGCCGAGACCGAGTTCTCGGCGTCGGCGGGCTACGACGATTCGCTGGACCCATTGCCGCGAGCCGCTCTCTTCAACCCGCAGGTAGAGACCGAGACCGCCGCCGTCGTGATGCTTGCCCGGAGGCAGGGTCTTGATCTCGACCGCAGTGAGGCGCCGTCCGCGTTTGGTGGGAGCCATGCAGCTGACCCCCAGTTTGTCCCCCGGGTAGTCATAGAACCAGCGAGGCTTCGCCGGAAGTCGATAGTGGGTCTGTACCCATAACCCTTTGTGGGAGATGGCCCTTGTGGGAACCTCCGGCAACTTGGCAGAAGTCACGATGGCGCACTTCGGGCGCGCCATTTTCCAGTGACCAACATCAACGTCGACAGCGCGGGCCACACCGGCCTGCCGGGGCCGATTACAGGCCCCGGACGCGATGGCGTTTGGTTCAGCCGGTGACGCTTGACGGTCCCGCGAGCGCAACGGCCGGGGGATCAGCGCTTGTTCATGCCGAAGACGAAGGGCTTGGCCGGCTGAAGCTGGCCGGACACGTCGCCGTTCAGTGAGAAGATCTTCTGCTCGACTTGCAGTTCCATCTCCGGTCTGCCCTGACTGAAGTCGAGCTTGTCGTAATCGATCCAGACCACGTTGGGCGCATAGGTGCTCTCGAAGTAGTAGCGGCCTCCTGTCAGGTCCTGCACGGTCCGGAAAATCGTGCTCGCGACGTTCGGCCTGTCCGGGTCGCCCAAGCCGAAGGGAACCGACACGTTCCGGATGACGCTGAACATATAGGCCGCCGCTTCCCCGCGGCTGGCCGGCTTCGGCAGGCCGCTGGCGTAATAGGCCGCCCGCACGAACCGGTCCGACGGCGTGCGCTCGCCGGGCAGAGGCTTGTCCCCGCCGAAGGTGCGGTACTGCTTCAGGTTGTCGATCTGCTTGTCGTAGGTCGGCTCGTTGGTCATCACCGTGAACCGCCTGTCGTGGTAAATTTTCGCCTGCCCGTTGATGTACTCGATCACGGCGGAGTCGCCGGACTTATCCGAGAGTGAAACATGCACCAGGGTCGGATAACCGTTCGGTAGGATCAGCGGTTCGATTTGGAACGTAAAGGACTTCTGCGCTTCCACGGCTTCGGCGACGGTCGCGAAATTGTCCAGATAGTACTGGACCCATTGCATGATGCCGATCGCCTCGCGCTTGGGATCGCGATCACCGAAGGCCGCTTCGACCGCCAGATACAGCGCATGTGCGCTCAACCCCTTCTCGTTGACACCCTCATGGGTTCCGATGTCGTAGGCCGAGAGGACCACGCTCCCGTACTTAGAAGTCCACTTGAGAGGATTGTCGACCACCGCCCCCGTTCTCTCGATCCCACGCGGATAGACGCGAAAGGCGGAGTTGGCCTTCTCCGTCCAGTCCTGGGTTCGGCCGACGAACACCTGCCCATTTTCGGCACTCCACAGGACGCGCGTGCAGGACAAGGCGCTCGACGTCGAGAAAAGACCGGCAAAAATGAGTGTCGCCGCCCGTTTGACGAAGTTTCGCATGTGGATCCTCCTCACTTTGATCGCGCCGCCGGCGCGCGTATCGGCCGACACACTCCCTGCGTCACGCGCCCAGACGAAACGCGCGCGCACCTGATCCGGTGTGCCGGATCGCGGCTATAGACATATGACGAGAGGCATTCGTCGAAAACAACATCTCCCGGATTTTGTTTCGTGAGGTCAATCGGCGGCGTGAGGGCTGTGCTCAAAGCAGATGCGGCATCGGTCCTTAAGGAAAAGAGGCTGTTTCTTTGCGGAACCCTATTGGCTCCGGGAGTCAATCCCGGAGCGTGTCGCTCCTCGGAGATGTCCGGGTCAGGCTGGCGCAGGGTGAGACGGCGACAGGAAGGGATGCCTTGCAGCGACGCCTGTCACCTCGACGGTAGGCGACCTTAGACATGGCCTTGAGACGCAGCGCGCGGTCCGAAGACCACGTCGAGGCGTCGCCGCTGACGCCCTGACGATGGGGTCCAGCGACGCGCCCCCGCCCCCCTCAGTCGTCCGCCTCGCCCATCGTCCCGGCGGCGGGGAAGAACGGGAGGGTGCGCAGGCGCGTGCCGGTGAGGCGGGCATAGGCGTTGGCGACGGCGGGGGCGACGCAGGGGACGCCCGGTTCGCCGACGCCGCCGATCGGGCTGCCCTGGTTGACGATCGTCACGTCGATCACGGGCGTCTCGCGCAGCTTCAGCATGCGGTAATTGTTGTAGTTGCGCTGCACCGTGCGGCCCTGGGCGAAGGTGATGCGGCCCCAGAGCGCCGCGCCGAGGCCCTGGATGATCCCGCCTTCCATCTGCGCGACCACCTGGTCCGGGTTGACCGCCATGCCGCAGTCGATCGCGCAGCAGACGCGGTGCACCTTGAGGGTGCCGGGCGCCGGCTGCGAGACCTCGGCGACTTGCGCCACGATGCTGCCGAAGCCGATCGTCATGGCGAGGCCGCGGGCGCGGCCGGCCGGCGCCGGGGTCGACCAGCCGGCAAGCGCGGCGGCCGCGTCGAGCACGGCCTTGTGCCGCGGCGCGGCGGCGAGGAGCCGCTGGCGGAAGGCGAGCGGATCGACGCCGGCGAGCGCGGCCGCCTCGTCGATCGCCGATTCCACCACGAAGGTGTTGTAGGAATGGCCGACCGAGCGCCAGAAGCCGACCGGCGCGGTCGTGGTATGGCGCACATAGTCGACGCGCTTCGACGGGAAGGCGTAGGGGAGCCCGATCGCGCCGTCGACCGCCTGGCCGTCCACCACCGTCGCCGGCACGCCGAAGCGCAACAGGATCGACGGCGTGACGATGCGGTTCGACCACGCCGTCGGCTGGCCCGAGGCGTCGAGCCCGACGCGGACGCGCGACAGCGCCATGGGCCGGTAGAAGTCGTGCGTCATGTCCTCTTCGCGCGTCCAGGTCAGCTTCACCGGCTTGCCCGGGACCGCCATGGCGATCTTCACGCTCTCGGTGATGTAGTCGACCTCGAATTTCCGCCCCATGCCGCCGCCCATGAACATGGGATGCACCAGGACGGCGGTGGCGGGGAGGCCGGTCAGCTTGGTCACCACGCCGACCACCGAAGGCGGCGCCTGCGTCGAGGCCCAGACCTCGCAGGACTTGCCCGGCGTGTAGAGCACGGTCGAGGCCAGTGGCTCGAGCGTGGCATGGGCCATGAACGGCACCGCATAGGTGAGTTCGAGCTGCCTCGGCGAGCCGGCCCAGCTGCCTTCCGCGTCGCCCAGCATCTCGGCGTTGAGCGCGGCGCCGGAGGCCATCAGCTGGGCGGCGGTCGCGTCGATCTTGGCCGTGTCGATGTCGGTCGCGCCGGCCGGGATGATCCAGGGCGGGCTGAGGCGGGCGACCGCGTTCTTGGCCGCCCAGGTGTTGCCGGCGACCACCGCGATCGCGGTGCCGAGATTGATCACCTTGACGGCGCCGGCGGGGAGCGGCGGGTTGTAGGTCGGCGGCAGCGTGCCGCCATGGACCGGCGAATGCTTCACCGCGGCGTAGAGCATGCCGGGGAGCCGGACGTCGATGCCGAACACGGCGCTCCCGTCGACCTTGGCAGGGATGTCGGTGCGCGCCATGGAGCGGCCGACCAGGCGCCCGGTGCCGAGGAGCGGCGGCGAGGCGGGCGGCACGAGGGCGGCGGCGGCGGCGGCGAGCGCCCCATAAGTGGCGGTCTGGCCGTTCACCGTCACGCTGCCGGAGGCGGCCACCGCGCCGGAGAGCGTGCCGCCGAAGCGGGCGACGGCGGCCATCTTGAGGAGTTCGCGCGCCTTGGCGCCGGCGACGCGCAGGCCCTGGTAGTAGCCGCGCATGGACATGGAGCCGCCGGTCACGCCGCGCATGGCCGGGTCCACATAGGTGGCGGCGCCCGCCGGCGCGTGCTCGACCTTGACCTGGTTCCAGTCGACCATCAGCTCCTCGGCGACCACCTGGGCGAGGCCGGTCATGATCCCCTGCCCCATCTCCTGGCTGCCGCACAGGAGCGTGACCGTGTTGTCGGTGCCGATCAGCACCCAGCTGCCGACCGGCGTGCCCGCCAGCGCCCGCACATTGGTGGGGATCGGCACCCCCTGGGAGCGCGGCGGCCGGGCGATCGGCCTGCGCCGCGCTTCCGCCGCGACGGGTCCGAAGCCGACGGCGAGGCCGGCGAAGGCGGCGGCGCCACGGCCGAGCAGGGTGCGGCGCGTGAGGCGCGCGGGGGCGGCGGAACGGGTGGTCATGAGGGCGTCCTTGGATGAAGGGAAGCGGAAGAGGCGGGCGCGGCGCGCGGGGGCCGGCGCGGCCTCAGGGCGCGAGGCCGGCGGCGGCCTTGATGGCGGCCTTGATGCGCGGATAGGTGCCGCAGGCGCAGACATGGCTGATCGCCGCGTCGATGTCGGCGTCGCTCGGCCTCGGCTTCTCCTTCAGGAGGGCGGCGGCCTTCATCAGCATGCCGCTTTGGCAATAGCCGCATTGCGGCACCTGCTTGGCGATCCAGGCGAGTTGCAGCGGGTGGCTGCGGTCGGGCGAGAGCCCTTCCACCGTGGTGATCGCCTTGCCGGCGGCCTCCTTGACCTCGAGGTCGCAGGCGCGCTCCGGCTCGCCGTTGACCAGCACCGTGCAGGCGCCGCACACCTCGATGCCGCAGCCATATTTGGTGCCCGTCAGCCCGATGACGTCGCGCAACACCCAGAGGAGCGGCATCTCGGCGGGCACGTCGACCGAATAGGACTGCCCGTTGACCGATAACGTAATCATAACATGGACTCCAGCTTTCATATGCTGGTCTGACGTTGCGACAGGAGGCTTGTCGATTGTGTTAAGCGGGGGGTTAAAATTGTGCGGAACCCTTTGGCTGAGATTTTTCCACTTAGGCAAACCGGGCCTGAGGCAGTATCAAAGCAGTCTGGTCTCACGTGCGATACTTGCCTCAACATCGCGACTGGTTAACCTTGGAAGTATCCTTCTGGGTTCTGCTCAGTCGCGTACTCAATAAAGCGAGCGAGTCCATCATCCTTACTGTAAGTTGATCCGCTTACCGGGCCTTGGATTTTGACACTCATGGATATTTCGCAAGCATGTATCGTGATCACATGAATATCTAATGGCCTTTTTACCAACTTATGAAGACCATCAACGGCCGGCATGAAAGCACCAAGGGCGTCTTTGAATTCTCGAGCCTCGGGAACGTCCAGAACCCATTTTGCGTTCTCGTTATTGTGGCATATATATTCTCCAAAATAAGTACCGATATCGTACATCACATTGATGACCTTAAGCTCCCCCGTCCATTTCGGCTTGTAATCACGGGCGCATATATTGACGTCAACGCTGGCATCGACATTCACCAAGTGTATGCCATATCGGTGCACCCATGCTGAGACATCATAGAGGGCTTGAGGCTCGAAACGAAGACTGAGCCCGAACGCATCAAAGAACCGCCCAAGAGCCGCCTGGCGCTCCTGTCGCGTTGCAAGAAAGTATTGGAAGTTTTTGTAGGCATCCGATTTCTTGTAGATCCGCCTCGGTATGGGTGGCGCATAGACCGGATAGTTGGCCAGCGCCGCCAGCACCTTGTCGCGGTCTTTCTTGCTAATTTTCCGGAGCGCGAACCACGTGAAGATGCCCATCGACGACGCCTTCTCGACACGCGCAGCGATAGAGACCGTTCATCGCTCTGGTCTTGCGCCGCGTCTCCCATGATCTGGTCCACACCAGACCCGCAGCGGCCGACTATGGAGAATTCGCCGAATCCATCGGAGCGACGACCCGGTCAGGAGCCCAACGCCTGGCATACCCTCTAATTCTATAGCCTTACTCTCAAGCATGCAATCTTGTTCCAAGAAAAACGCCCTATTGACGTTAATTTATTTATTAAATTTGAAATATGACTTGAAACCAACATAGCCGACTTGAGACTGCTTGGCTCCTGAGTACCCGCTCACGCGGATCGAGGCGTCGGCGGCGCCAAACACGCCCGGCACGCGCGCCCCTTGGCAAGCATCCCGTTTGCCGGCATTGCTTCGGCGGATGCCGGGGAGGTCCGCCATGTACACGCCGCCTGCGTTTCGCGACGAGGATCTCGACGGGCTCAGGGCGGCGATCCGGGCGGCGGCGCTCGCCAATTTCGTGACGGCGACGGCGGAGGGGCCGCTCGCGACGCCGTTGCCGCTCTATCTCGACGCCGGGGAAGGCGAGCACGGGGTGCTGTATGGGCATCTCGCCAGGGCCAATCCGCAGTGGCGGGCGGCGCCGATCGGGCCGGGGCTCGCGATCTTCATGGGGCCGGACGCCTATGTGTCGCCGGGCTGGTACGCGACCAAGCGGGAGACCGGCAAGGTGGTGCCGACCTGGAACTACGTCACCATCCAGGCGTCCGGGCCGGTCGAGTTCTTCGAGGATGCCGGTCGGCTCCTCGACGTGGTGCGGCGGCTGACAGACCTGCACGAGGGGGAGCGGGCGGAACCCTGGGCGGTTTCCGACGCGCCGGAGGACTTCGTCGCCGCGCAACTGCGCGGCATCGTCGGTCTGCGCCTGCCGATCACCCGCCTCGAGGGCAAGCGCAAGATGAGCCAGAACCGCAACGAGGCCGACCGCGCCGGCGTCGCCGCCGGCCTCGCCGCGAGCGAGCGGGCGTCCGACCGGACGGTCGCGAAGTTGATCCCGCGGTGAACTCTCACGCCCCGGTCACCCGCCAGATCACGTCGCCCACGTCGTCGGCGACGAGCAGGGCGCCGTCCTTGGCGAGAGCGACGCCGACCGGGCGGCCGTAGCTTTCGGTTTCGTCCGCGGAGAGGAAGCCGGAGAGGACGTCGCGTGCCGGGCCGCTCGGGCGGCCGGCCTCGAACGGGACGAAGATGACCTTGTAGCCGCTGAGCGTGCTGCGGTTCCAGGAGCCGTGCTGGCCGATCAGCATGCCGTCCGGAAAGCCCGGCAGGGTGCCGGCCGGGTGCCAGCAGAGGCCGAGCGACGCGGTGTGGCCGCCGAGCGCGTAGTCGGGCGTCTTGGCGCGGGCGACGAGCGCGGGATCCTGCGGCACGCGGTCATCGACGATCCGGCCCCAGTAGCAATAGGGCCAGCCGTAGAAGGCGCCGTCCTCGACGGAGGTCAGGTAGTCGGGCGGGGTCTCGTCGCCGAGCCCGTCGCGCTCGTTGACCACGGTCCAGAGCACGCCCGTCAAGGGCTCGAAGGCGAGGCCGACCGGGTTGCGCAGGCCGCTCGCGAACACGCGGCTGGTGCCGGTGGCGAGGTCGATCGCATAGACGGCGGCGCGGCCGACCTCGTTCTCCATGCCGCGGTCGCCGATATTGGAGAGCGAGCCGACGCCGGCATAGAGCGTGCGGCCGTCCGGGCTCGCGAGGAGGCTGCGCGTCCAGTGGCCGCCGGGCTTGAAGTCGACCAGCTTGCGGCCGGCGCCGGCGACGCGCCAGCCGGCTCGGTCGAACGGGAAGGCCATCACGCCGTCGGTGTTGCCCACATAGAAGGTGTCGCCCACGAGCGCCATGCCGAACGGCTGGCTCAGCCCCTCCATGAAGGGCTCCATCGTCTCGGCGACGCCGTCGCCGTCGGCGTCGCGAAGCCGCATGATGCGGTTCGGGCTTTCGGCGCCCGACGCGCCCGCGCGGCGCATGGTCGCCTGGATGGCGCGGTCGAACAGGGTGCGCGGCTTGCCCGAGAGGCCCATCGCCTCCGAGACCAGCACGTCGCCGTTCGGCAAGACCTCGATCCAGCGCGGGTGCTCGAAGCCGGTCGCGAAGGCGTTGACCTCGAGGCCCGGCGCGGCTTTGGGCGCCTGGCCCGGGCTCCAGCCCTTCGCGCTCGGCATCTTCAGCGTCGGCAGCGCGCCTTGCGGCTTGGCGGGCGGGATCATCGGCGCGGTTCCGTAGGCCGGGGTCGCGTCGCCCTCGCGCCAGCGCCGCACCAGCACCATCGTGCCCCCGATCAGCGCGACGGCGCGCGCCAACATGCTCGTTGCGTCCATGAAATGTCAGCCCCTCTTGTCGCGCCGCAAGCTAGTCGAAACGGCCGCCGGTTGGAACCGTTCCCGTAGAGGGCATAGGGCAGTCCGGCGACGGGACGGCGACGGCGGCGCGGGTCGGGCGATCGGGGCTTCGCGGCTGCCCCGGAGCGCGCGCGGCGGGGTCAAGGTCCGCGCGCGCCCTCGCACTCAGGCCTTGGCGAGATAAGGCAGCGTGCCGGCGAGATCGGTGTCGTCGATCAGCTGGAAGCGGCTCTCGCTGCCGGCCTTGCGCGCCGCCGCATAGGGCGCATAGGCGGGATCGCCGACGAACGCCTCGGCGGCATCGGCGCTCGGGAATTTCATGACAGCGATCAGCGTGGTGTCGAGCGGCGTGCCCTCCACCACCTTGATGTTGCCGCTGCGCGACAAATACTCGCCGCCATGCTTGTGCACGAGGTCGTGCACATGCGCCGCATAGGCGGGCACCCAGGCGGGATCGGTCACTTTGACGTCTGCGATCAGGTAGACGGGCATGGCCTTGTCCTTCTGGTGTCGTCGGATCGACGAGGCGCGACCATGCCGGGGGGCGCCGGCGCCGCTCCAGTGCGGAATCTGGACCTTGCCGGTACAGGTCCTGTACTCGCCGGGCGCGGCCGGCGGGCCTATGGTCGCGTTCCCGATCGCCGAAGAGTGACCGACCGTGAGCCAGCCCGGATACAAGCAGTTCTGCCCCGTCGCCATGGCCTCGGAGATCCTGTGCAGCCGCTGGACGCTCGTTCTCCTGCGCGAGCTGGTCGCCGGCACCACCCGCTTCAACGACCTGCGCCGTGGCGTGCCGAAGATGTCGCCGACGCTCCTGTCCCAGCGCCTCAAGGAGCTCGAGGCGGCCGGCGTGCTGGAGCGGCGCGCCGTGCCGGGCGAGCGCGGCATCTTCGACTATCACCTCACCGAAGCCGGCAAAGACCTTCGCGCGGTTGTGGAGGCGGTCGGCTTCTGGGGGCAGAAATGGGTCAGTTCCGAGGCCACGTTGCGCAATCTCGACCCCTCGCTGCTGATGTGGGACATGCGCCGCAACCTGGATCCGCGCCCCTTGCCGGCGCGCCGCACGGTGATCCAGTTCCTGTACCAGGAGCTTCCCGTCACGAAGCGGTCGTGGTGGCTGGTGGTCGAGCCGAGCGGCGAGGTGGATCTCTGCTGGGCGGATCCGGGCTTCGACGTCGATCTCTATGTGGCGACCGACCTGCGCACGATGACGGCGATCTGGATGGGCGTGGCGACGGTGGCGAGCGAGCGGCACGCCATCCACCTCACCGGCTCGCCGGAGATCGCGGCGGCGATGCAGACCTGGCTCGGCCTCAGCCCCTTCGCGGTGGAGAAGAAGCGCGCCATCGCCTGACCGGCGGGGCCTGGAGCCTGTCCCGTCCGGATCGCAAGGATCCGGACGAAAAGGACCGGCTCAAGCACTTGAATCGAGAGCAATTCCTCTTCGATCGGATGATTCCGTCCGATCGTGAAATGCTCGATGCGCCGGAACCGGAGTCGGTTCAGCCGATGAGATTCTTGTGGATGCGGCCGTCCTTCATGATCACGGCGAAGGCTCTGGCGGGGTTCTCGATGAGGCCGATGTCGGAGAGCGGGTCGCCGTCGACGAGGACGAGGTCGGCGAGCGCGCCCTCCTTCACCACGCCGATCGTTCCCGGATAGGGGCTGCGCCGCCCAGACAGGCCGAGCAGGGCGGCGTTGTCGGAGGTGGCCATGCGCAGCACCTCGGCGGGGCTGTACCAGCGGGTCAGCTTCACCAGCTTCGCGCCTTGCTTCGTCGTTTCCGCGGCGCTGAACAGCGTGTCCGTGCCCCAGGCGGTGCGCACGCCGTGCTTGCGCGCGAGCCGGTAGGCCGTCTCGGTGCCCGCGAACATCTCCAGCTGCTTCAAGCGGTTCGGCGAGCCTTCGGGGAACGCCGACGGCCCGTCGTCGAGGAACGGCTGCAGGCTCCACCAGATGCCCTTCTCGGCCATCAGCGCGACGGTCGGGTCGTCGAGGAGCTGGCCGTGTTCGATGCACAGGACGCCCGCCTCGATCGCCTGACGCACCGCGCGCGGCGTATAGGCATGTACCGTTGCGTAGGTGCCCCAGTTCTCCGCCGCCTCGACGCCGGCCCTGAGCTCGGGGACCGTGTATTGCGTCACGTCGAGCGGATCGTAGCTGGAGCTCACGCCGCCGCCGGCCATCAGCTTGATCTGCGAGGCGCCGAGCGCGAGTTGCTCGCGGGCCCGCTGGCGCACCATGTCCGGGCTGTCGGCGATGGCCGCGCCACCGACGCGCTCGGTGTAGGAGAAGGATCCGGGCGGCGCCGGGAGTTCGTTGGGCAGGCGGAAATCGCCGTGTCCGCCGGTCTGCGAGATGAAGGCGCCGGAGGGCCAGATGCGCGGCCCCGGGACGAGGCCCTGGTCGATGCCGCGCTTCAGCCCGAAGGTCGGGCCGCCGAGGTCGCGCACGCTGGTGAAGCCGCGCAGCAGCATGTCGTTGGCCGCCTTCACCGCGGCCACGTTCACATAGCCGATGTCGGCGGTCAGCGCCGCGGCGAGCGACACGGTCGCGAACATCAGGTGCACATGGGCATCGATCAGCCCCGGGATCAGCGTGCGCCCGCCGCCGGCGATGCGGGTGACGGCCATGCCGGCGGGCGGCGTGATCGGGTCGGTCGCGACGGTGCGGATCGAGTTGCCCACGACGAGCACGTTGGCGGGCGGCGTCAGGGCGTCGGTGCCGACGAAGAGGCGCACGGTCTCGAACAGCACGCCTTGCGGCGGCGGCGACTGGGCGACGGCCTCCTCGGGGGCATAGCCGAGGCTCGCGGCCGCCGCAGCGATGCCGGCGAGAAAGCCGCGCCGCGAGAGCCCAGCGCCGATCGCGAGGCAGGCCGCGTGGAGTCCGGGATCGCTGCATCGGCACGGCGCCGCGGCGACGAGGTGCTGGTACTTGCTGCCGACCCGGATCGCCATGGATACGCCCCCTCGCCAATCTGAAAGACTGATGTCCGACATCGAGTGACGTGATCGGACCGTAGCAGATCTTGTGTCGATCTATGATTTCAGTAGGTCAAGAAGTGTTCGATTATTGAGGTGTTCGAATATTCGTCACCCGCTCGGGCCGCTCGGAACCTTGCCGTTCAAGGTTGCGGCGACGCGGATGTCACTCGGCCTCGACCTCGGCATCGCCGGACGGATCCCCGCCCTGGCGGCCGGCGATGCGGCGAAAAAGGCGCCGACCGTCGGCAAACCACTGCATATCATAGTCGTAGGTTAGGCCCAACTGTGAAACGGCCTGGGGCGAGATGATCGACGTGTAGTACGGCAACGTGATCGTCGTCTTCTTCGCCGGATCTTTCAGAATGGCCTCGGAGTGGGCCAGCCCCAGCAGATTGGCGATCTTCCTGGCGATATCCATCAGGAAGTCCGGCGCCGGATGATTGTGCGTGATCATCGGCCGGCTCTTCCGATACGTTGCCTCTACGTAATCCGAGGCGGTGACCTGGCAGAGAGCCTCGCGTTTCCGCAATTCCGTCAGATTGTTTTCAAAGCGTTCCTTGTGCTGGAAATCGATACCGCCGCGGCGAAATTCAGCGATGGCGCGACCCACGCCGAGCCTGTCGATGGCGGCCTTCGCGTAGCTTTGCCCGATGATCCCGTTCGGATTGGCCTGAAGGGCCGGCGAATCCGACAAGGTGAACAAGCCGTCGAAATAGATGTAAGGCATGAAGATGAGCTTCGAACCGTATTTGGCCCTCAGCTTTTCATGATGATCGACGCTGTTCACGTTCATGATCGGTTGAGATATGATGTAACGCGAGCTCTCCAGTAATTGCAGGGAACGGCCCGGGTCGAACTTCGCCACCCTGTTCGAATTGCCGCCGTACTCGATGGTCAGATTCCGGTTGTTCAACGAAATGATCTGGGAGACGGCTTGAGCTTGGCAATTGCCATAAAAGAAGATGTCCATCCTTTCGTGCCCCACCGTTTCCCCGACAGCCTTTGCCCGCGATCGGATGGACAAAGCCGCGACGCGTTTATCGCATTAAGATTTTGGCATACAAGTCCCGTTGGAAGTCGTCGGTGCCTGGCGTTGCAATTATGTACGGTCGCCGTTTCCACCTCCTGATCTCGGAAGTTCACCGAACGGGCGCGCCATGCCGAGCGGCCGGTCCCTCGGCCGGTCGTCGATCGGGACCCGCCGCGGCCCTCAGCCGCGGCCGAACAAGGAGCGGGCGAGACGCCCAAGCCGGGACTCGGGCCGCGCCGCCTCGGCCGATTCGGATGCCTCGAAAGTCCGGGCGAATTCCTCGAATTCCCGGCTGAGCGCGGGATCCGCATCGGCGAGGTCGATCTCGTTGCTGATCCAGGGTTTCGCCGTCTCGGCCGCGAACACGACGTCCCAGGGGCGGCCGAAATAGCGCGCGGCGAAGGCCTCGTTGTCATCCGCGAAGGTGGCGCGGATCCGCTCGGCCGCCGCCTGGTCCGGGCCTCTGAATTTCTCGTCGTTCCAGCCGCGCCGGTCCAGGTCCCGCATCGCGCGCTGATGGAGCCTCGCCATGTCGGGACGCTGGCGCCAATCGGGATGGCGCTCGCCGAGAACACGCAGCGCGGCCGTGCCCTTACGGCCGGCCGAGGTGTTCGCGGCCTCGGTGGTGAGCGGCCCGGCGGCGGCCACGCGGTCGGCCTCGATGCCGGCGCGAAGCAGGAGCGTGGCGCTGATGCCCGTGCCGATCATGTCGCCCTGGTAAGGAATCGCGAGGATTTCGCAGGTCTCCGCGAGAGCCCATGGCCTGACGGCCGAACTCAGTTCGAACGCCCGCCGGTCGAGCCGCTCCGCCAGAAACGCTCGGAACGGGCCATGGAACCCGAAGGTCTGGACGGCATGGGTATAGGCCGAATTGTAGAGATCGACCTGCGGCCGCACCACGACTGCGATCCTGATCTTGTCGAAGGAGCGGCCAATGAGGGCGATGAGGTCGGCGACCTTGCCGGGATCGACCGGACTGCTGAGGTCCTCGCTCGACAGCACCATATAGGGCGCCGACGAGGCCTCGATCGCCCGGGCGAGATCGGAAACGCCGAAGGGCCGGTGCTTCGTGCGCAGACCGAGGTCGTTCGCCAGCCCGTGATGCGCCCGGACCCGCTCCGTCGAGCCGGGGATGCCGGGGTAGTCGATCCCCGCGGCCAGCAGTTGCCGACGATGCTCGAACAGCGTTCGCTGGATGGCGGTCGTGCCGGTCTTGTGGAGGCCGATATGGATGATGCAGGTCCGCACGAGGGATCACCTTCGTTATGCGCCGTCTCGACGGTCGGTCGATTCTGGCTGCCGAACAGCGCCTCCTAACACTGTCCGATCCCCGGACCCAGCCAAAATGTCGGGTGCAAGTCATCCGGATCGATCGTCACAGTATTACGCGCAGCATCATCGGCAGCGAATGCGGACGACGTCTGTCTTTAACGACCGGGTTCCGTAGGCGCCCTCGGCGCGCTCCACCCCGTCCTGTCGCGGCCACGCTCAAGTCTGCCGGACGCAAGAGCCTCGGCACGGCGACGGACCCGCGTCCGACCGACCCCGTGTGCTTTTAGAAATGGCAAACGGATTGCTTTTCCCGCATATAGTCGCCTGATTAACCGGTCCGGAGAGATTCATGACGGTGATTGCCTCGGCCTTGCCTGACGCTGAAAGCGCGCTGAAGGACGCCTTGCACGACGCCCGGCATGCGGCGACTGCGAGCCTCTATCTCGATCTCTTGAAGCGTTCTCTCACCAACAACCTTTTCGCCAGCGAGCCGGATACCGAAGTCGACACGGCGCGTTATGTCCAAGGCGCGATTCAACATTACCAGAACAGTATCGCGGTCTCGATGCTGCCGCTCGTCCGCTTCGACAACCTGCAATACTGCATCTGCGACGTGGTGCGCCGCGGCGTGCCCGGCGACCTGGTGGAGACCGGCGTGTGGCGCGGCGGCGCCACGATTTTCATGCGCGCCTTGCTGACGGTGCTCGGCGACCAGAAGCGTCTGGTCTGGGCGGCCGATTCCTTCGAAGGCCTGCCGGAGCCGGACGCGGAGAAGTTCCCCCTGGAGGCCAAGGCCTTCGCCAGCGCGGCCATGACGAAGTACTACAAGCATCTCGCCGTCGACATGGAGGCGGTCCAGGCCAACTTCGCGGCCTACGGAATGCTCGACGACCGCGTCAGGTTTCTGAAGGGCTGGTTCAAGGATACCTTGCCGGTCGCTCCGATCTCCGAGATCGCGGTCCTGCGTCTCGATGGCGACTACTACGAATCCACGATGGACGCCCTGCAGAACCTCTACGACAAGGTTGCCCCTGGCGGATATGTCATCGTCGACGACTACGGCGAGGACTCCTGGACCTATTGCAGCAAGGCCGTGGACGAGTTTCGCGCGGCCCGCGACATTCGCTCACCCCTCGTGCGCGTCGACAAGCCTTGCTGGTATTGGCAGAAAAGCGGCCGATGAGCGAGAAGAACAGCGGCTCGGCGCTCGGGCGGCTCGGCGCTCTGCTCGAGGCGGGCGAGGTCGACAAGGCGGTTCGCCAGTTCGAGACGATTGCGACCCGGGGGACGCTGCGCGGTCATCGTCTCGAACGGATCGAAGCCGCGTTCCGTGAGGCCGGCCAGCTCGATCGCTTCGTCGACGCAGTCGCGCGACTGGACATGGTGCCCGGCACGCTCTCCGAGCTCGGAGGCATGTTGCGGGCGGCGCGCGACGCGGGCAGGCTCGACGCCGAATTGGCGCGGATCGGCACGGGCCGCGCCGACGGTATCGCCCTCGACTATGTGGACAAGCTCTCGGCGCATGAGGCCAAGTTCGGCGGCGACATCGCCGCGATCCTGGCGGAAGTCAAATATCGCGGCATCACCGAGCCCTTCGCGATCGATCGGCTGTTCGGCAATGCCGCGCTGCTCGCCCCGCGCATCCGCGTCGACCGGCCGGCCTTCGACTATCTGTTCGACCGGCGGCGGGACCGGGCCATGGACCGCGCGGCCTGGGACGCGGAGGTTCGCTTCACGGCGGCGCTCGTCCAGATCATCTATGACGCGAACTTCAGCATCGACGATCTGTGCAAGCCCGTGGACCTGGCCCCCTGCGCGGACACTTTCGCGGCGCTTTGCGGCGCGGGCGGCGCCGTCCTGGTCACGTGCCACACCGGCATGATCGAGGTGCTGGCGGCGTTCGTTTCGCGCGACATTCCCGATGTCCTGTTCGTCGGTCGCGGCGTCGAAGGCGCCGACAGGATCGCGGTCAGCGAGCAGATCGATTTTCTGTTCCCCGTGCTCAAGGCCCTGATGCAGAGGAAGAACGTGTTCATCGGCATCGATGGGCTCAAAGGCTCGAACCGATCGTCGGTGAGCATCCTCGGCAAACCGTTCTCGCTCGCCAACGGCGCGGCGATGCTCGCTTTCGAAGCCCGGAAGCCGGTCTACTGGTGCACGATGGGGCGAACGGCGAGCGGCTTCGTGCCGCGCCTCGTCCGAGGACCCGACCGGCTCAAGGGCGAGACCTTCGCCGACTACCGCGACCGGCTCCACGCCTTTCACGTGAGCGTGCTCGAGGACATTTTCGCGGGCCATCCGCGCGACATCTTCCTGTTCGGGCGGTGGCTGAAGGCGTTCGGCGATACGGCGGCGGCCGACTGACCCCCCTCGTTTCGCGCGCGGGGCTCGTCATTCATCGAGGAAACTTGGGGCCATCGCGGTCCCGCGGAAGGTGGAGATCCTTGTCATGGTCAGGATTGAAGACGAGAAACTGTTCTTCTCCGTCGGGGGCGAGGAGGCGCGGACGCACTATTCCTTCTGGCGCGGCGACCACACCAATTTCATGCCGACCGCCGCCGCCATGCAGGAAGCGACCGCGCTCGGCCGCTACGTCCTCGCCGGCTGGATGCCACCCGAGCCCTTCATCGATCCCGACACCACGATCGTCGCGTTCGGCAGCTGCTTCGCCACACATATCAGCAGTCACCTGAACAATCTGGGCTTCCGTGTCGAGAACAAGCGGAAGGGCAAGGCCTATGTCTCCAAGATGGGCGACGGGATCGTCAACACTTATGCGATCCGTCAGCAGTTCGAGTGGGCGTGGGAAGCCGTCGTCCCGACCGTCGAGCTGTGGCACGGCTACAAGGCCGAGCAGTTCGGCTACGGCGAGGAGGAGCGGGTCGCCACGAAGGAAATGTTCGACGCCGCCGACGTGTTCATCCTGACGCTCGGCCTCTCCGAGATCTGGTACGACGAGCCGACCGGCCAGGTGTTCTGGCGCGCGGTTCCCTACGAAAGCTTCGACCCTCAGCGGCACAAATTCCGCGTCGCCACGGTGTCGGAGAACCTCGCCAATCTCAATGCGATCATGGACCTCATTCGTCGCCACCGGCCCGACGCCACGGTCGTCTTCACGCTCTCGCCGGTGCCGCTGTCCGCGACGTTCCGGCCGGTCAGCTGCATCACGGCCAACACCGTGTCGAAAGCCATCCTGCGCAGCGCGCTCGACGAACTGTTCAATGCCCGCAGCGGGACCGACCCGAAGCTTTATTATTTCCCCGCCTTCGAGGTGGTCACGCAGTGCTTCAAGAACCCGTTCGAGAGCGACATGCGGCATCCGCTGCTGCATGTGCTCGACGTCAACCTGACCGCTTTCGAGCGGCACTATTGCAAGACCGGGCTCACCGACGCCGATGTCGAGGCCGTGTTCCTGGACGCCCTGGTCAAGGACCGCGGCGTCGGAGCGCTGTCGCGCGAGGCGATCGACCAGCTGTCGGAGCTGCGCCAGCAGTGGGTCATCGCCAACCCGGCCGCCACGCTCAGGCTCGACGAGAAGGAAGCCGAGCGGCAGCGCGTGATCAGCCAGTCGAGCGCCGAACGCCAGGCCCGGCTTGACCGGCGCGCCGCGCGCGAACAGAGGCGGAGCGATCGCGGCTCCCCATGAGGCGGCCGGCCGGGGGCTCGGTCAGACGCCGAGCAGCCGGGACAGGCCGGTGCGCAGGTCGACCTCCGGGCGCCACCCCAGTTCACGTTGCGCCTTGCCGATATCCGCCTTGGCGTGCCTGACATCGCCCGGCCGGAACTGACCGGTGATGTTGAGCGCGGTCTCCGGCCGGCCGGCGATCGACAGCATGGTGCGGGCGACATGGAGCAAACTCACGCCCTCGCCGCTGCCGATATTGATCGCCTCGAAAGCCCGTGGCGGGCGCGCCGCCGCCGCCGCGAGGGCACTCACCACGTCATCGACGAACACGAAGTCGCGCACGATGTCGCCGTCCTCGTAGATCGGCAGGTCGCGGCCCTCCTGGATCAGGCGGCGGAACACGGACAGCACGCCGGTGTAGGGATTGCGCTGCGACTGTCCCGGCCCGTAGACGTTCTGCAGGCGAAGCGCGGTGACACCGACCTCCGCTGGCTCGAAGCATTGCTGCAGCAGATATTCCTGCATGAGCTTGGTGGAGGCATAGACCGAGGCGGGGCGGGGCGGCTGATCCTCGGCGGTCGCCACCGGCGTTGCGATGGCGCCGGTCTCGTCGCGCACGCGGAAATCCCCCGCGGCCATGTCCTCGACGCGCCGCGGCACGCCGACACCGCGCCGGCCGGCGTCGGACACCACCGCGCCCTCGCCATAGATCGCGCGCGAGCTCGGGATGATGAAGCGTCGGCAGCTCTTGGCCCAGCGCCGCACGGACTCGACCAGGTTGGCGGTCCCGACCACGTTGACCTTGCAATAACGCGAGACCTCGTCGCGCGACTGGCCGGTGCCGGTATCGGCCGCGAGGTGAAACACGATCTCGGGATCGAAATACCGCGTGACCGTGTCGACCGCGGCGGCATCGGCCATGTCGACGAGCGCGAAGGCCGCCGGGGACACGTGCTCCGCCGCCTGTTCCGGCCGCAGGAAGCCATGCACCTGCGGATGCAGGCTGTCGACGACCAGCACCTCGTTCTCGGCTGCGAGCCGCTCGCTGAGGAGCCGCCCGATGAAGCCGTAGCCGCCGGTGATCAGGATTCGCGCCATCGTATCTCAACTCCGCAGGCATCCGGACTTGGCGACCGCGCGGGGCGGACGGCCGAATGCATGCAGGATCTGCTAACACGGCCGCGGATCGGGCGGAAGCGCGTGACCGCGGGCCTCGCCCTCAGTTGGACGACCCCGACTTTCTCATGGATTGGATGAGGGGCCAGACCGCCGACACCAGCGGTCGCGTGGCCTGCCAGGCCTTCGGATAGTGCGTCCGGAGTTCGCGATCGAGCCGCTCCAGCCGCTCGAGCATCGTCTCGTTGGCCCGCGCCAGGGCGAGCGCCTCGGCCTCGCGCCGGGCCATGGCCTCGCCGACCTGGTCGGGGAACGACACGGCGTCAAAGGTCGACGCGAGTTCCGCCAGCTTGAATTCGAGGCTGACATAGCCGATCCGGGCATAGTCCGCGTTCAGCACCGAAAGCGTCCGGTACCCTTGCGACTGCGCCGCGTAGCAGATCATGCGCTCCAGGACATGGGCGAGCCCGCCGTCCACATGGTGCGGTTCCGGGTTGAACTCGGTCCAATCCCACCGTCGCTCGAAGAGGGGCCTCAGCGCCTTGGGCCGGAACCAGAACATCGTGCCATAGGCGGCGACGGGCGTGTGCGTGTCGAGCGGGAACTCGAAGCCGAGGGATTGCGCCAGCGCCTTCGCCGGCGCGCGATTCGCGCCCCAGGAGTGCCCCATCGTGTTGAAGCCGGTGTGGATGATCGCGGGCACGACCACCCCGACATTCGGGTTTTCATCCAGGTGTTCGATCAGGGCCATGACGAAACCCGGCGACGCCACCAGATTGTCGATGAGATAGGTCTTGAACCACTCGCCGATGTGCGGACTGACCTGCGGCGTCCGCTTGGAATGCAGCCGCAGGGCGATGTCGTAGCGGTCCGACAGGAAGACGTCGCGGAAGGTGATGAACAGCGAGGACATGTCGCGCCCGCGGTTCTGCTCGACGACACGCACCTCCTGGCATCCGCCGAAGGACAGGCCGGCGAGCGACGCGTGGATTTTCTCCCTGCTTTCCTCGCTGCTGGTGCTGATGAACAGATCGAAGGCGACCGGAATGGTCTTCAGGTTCGCGATGAAGTCCGGCATCATCTCCGCATAGTAGGCGTGGATGACGACGGCCACCCGGGACTTGACCGTGCGCCCTTCGGCCGAGGCATCCGGCGAGAGCACGACCAGTTCCTTCATGCGTGCTTGCACGGTGCGAAGGGGATCACGGCCGAGCATGTGCCTCCAGACGAAGTCCGTCGGGTAGCCGGTCCGCGCCTTGACCTGGTCGAGCGCCCTCCAAGGCTGCACCACCTGGACGTCCATGACGCCGGGCTCCATGTCGAAGAGCGTGGTCCGGACCAGCGGGCAGCCCGCATCGACGAGTTTCGCGCCCTCGTAGACGCTCGGGTTTTCGGTCGTGAACCGCTCGAGCGGGTAGAGCGTGCCGGTCCTGAATCCCGCGCCCACGGCGTGGTCGAACAGGGCGCGGGTCGACAGATGCTCCGACTTGCCGAGGGTCGGCCCATCGCGCAGGACCGCCGCGGCCCAGTCGCCGAATTCCGGGGTTCGCGCCAGCCGGGTCGACATGACCAGAAAATTCACGTCCGGAAACGCCCCCTCCCCGATCTCGGCCGTGAGGGATTTGCTGACCCGGTGCTCGGTCATCGACCAGAGGTCGTAGCCGAGCGCGGCGGCCGCGCCGAAGCTCGGCTCGAGCGGCGCGATCGGCCCGTAGGAGGAGGCGTCGGCGAGCACGACCGTCTCGTAGCCGGCAAGCTCGCCGGCCCTTCGGACCAGCACGGCCGCATAGGCATGGAGGCTCGAGCGGCCGGACGCGGCGGGCGCAAAGACCACCTCGCACGGTGCGGTGGACGACCAGGCGGGACGAACCTCGTTGTCCGCGTCCAGAACGACGACCAGTTTGTCGACGAGGCCAGAAAGCGCCTTGAACAAATATTCCAGGTAGGCTTCGGCTCCCGCCGTCTGATAACGCCGCGAGACCGCGAACACGCCCAAACGCTTATTCATAGAGGCCACCAAACGGTTGCACTGAAATCGTCAGCCGAGGACTTGGGGGGTGTATCTCTCGATCTCGACGCGGATCGGCGCCACCGTCTTCAAATCGTCCAGCTCATAATAGTCCATCACCTTCGGCCCCTGCGGGAAGAGCGCGCCGGGCGTCACGGCGACCGCCAGGCGGGAGCCATGGACGGCGCAGATTGCCTCGGCGAGGTCGCGGTAGAAGGGGACCTGCCGCGGCTCGACGATGCTTTTGCGCAAATGCGCCGCCCCGGCGAATGCGCGTTCCACCGCCTCGAACGCCCCGCCGCGCCGCAGCGCGTAGAAGCGGTGGCGGATTTCCCGGCCGGTCAGCTGCGGCGCCTTGGCCTGCACCGTGACGATGAGCAAGCGCAGGAACTCGGTCAACTCGATGCTGGTCGCCGCGTTGGGCGCCTTGTGCTTCGGCGGCAGGTGACCGTCTACGCCGAGTTCCGTCTCGGTGAGCGTGGCGAAGATGTCCATGCGCTTCGCCATCAGGTGATCGTAGGGATACACCGCGAGGCTGATCCGGGTGTCATCGGCCTCGTAGCGGGCGAGGTCGATCAGCGGGTTCAGCAGTCGCGACGCGCGCGGGTCGGCAAACTCGGCGGCGTGGCGCTCGGGCAGGGAGTCGGTGAAGCCCTGTTTGATCTGCTCCTTCCAGTGCGAATAGAAGGTGTCGTAGGGGTCGCGCACGAAATAGACGAGGCGCAGGCTCGGGCGGCCGAGCGCGGCGCGGAGCGCCTCGAAGGCGCCGTGATCCCACACGCACAGGCCTTCCGCCGAGAAGACGAGATTGGCCGCCTCGGATCCGACCGCCCGCAGCTCGTCGTGATGCCTGCTGCCGGGCGGGAGGTAATCCTCGGGATGATAGGCGAGGTGATGGTGCCCGTGCTGCGGCGACGGAATGCCGACCTCGGGGTAGATCCATCCCTTGTCGCGGAAATACGTGCTGTGCAGATGGAACTGCTGCTGGATGAAGGTTGTGCCCGTCTTGTGGGGGCCGACATGAACGATCGTTTTCAAGGCAACCTCCGCGGTAAACAGCAAGTTTGGAAACCGGCAACTCGACCGATCGACGTTTCGTCAGGCTCCGATGCGATCCACCGGCGGCAGCGCAAGCGGGGAGCCCCGCAGCGGTAGCCCGGTGCTTTTTTCCCTCACCTCGAGGGTGGTCGCTCCCGCCGGCAGGGCACCTCGCGCCAGAACCACCTTGAAACCGCAGTGACGATGATCGCTGAAGCCGAGATTCCAGATCTCGTCGCGCCGAACCGTGGTCGAGCCTTCTCCGACCACGACCCCTGCCGCGATCACCTGAACCTCGCGGGGCCGTCCCCAGCGTGTTCGGTCCACCCAGCCTTCGACGCCGAATTCGCCGGCGAGCCACCAGCAATTGCCCGTGACGCGCTTCTGGCTCGCCACGACATGCGTCGGCCGTTCGCCGGCGCGGCCGGCCAGCTTCGCCTCGACGTACCGATAGAGCTCTTCGTCCTCGCGATTGTAGTGGAGGGCTTCCTCGCGCATTTCGGATTGGTGCTTCAGCTCGCTCACGGTCTCGTCGTAGCGCCCCTTGTTCGCCTTGGTGATTTCGATCGGGCTACCGAGGAACCGGGAGAAGCGGACGAGATCCTGGTCGATCGTTTCGGTCAGGCCGAGAAAGCCGAAGCGGTCGATATCCACGCCGTCGAGCGCGCGGGTCATCATGTTGCAGTAGCGTGGATCGCGCAGGAACGCGCTGAAGTCGACCCCCGGCTCGAGCCGTCCGCGCGACTGACGGTGATTGAACTCGGACAGAACGCGGGCGAACGGTTCGCGCAGGATGGTGGCGAAATCCCTGGCGGGGAACACGTCCCAGTACTTTCGCGCGTGGAAATGACCGACGATATAGGTGCCGCGCCACGTTCTCAGCCGCCTGCGTTTCGCCTCGAATTCGGACCGGTCGTAAAGCCAGTCGCGATAGCCCTCGGTGGTCTCCGCCTGATTGGGTCCATAGTCGAAGATGAAGTTCCGGCGCGCCGCATGGGCCAGCAGTGCCATCCGGGCGGACGTTCCCCCCGTTTTCGGGATATGGACGAAGATGAGATTGCGCCTCATGACTGTCCGGGGCTCGGCGCCCGAGCGCCGCGGCTCGCTCGTTGTCGGGTGTTTCTCATCGGGCCTCCGTAGGGCGACCCCCGGTCGGTTCCTTGGCGGAGACATGGTCGACGATGCGCAAGGGCAGCATCGGCTCCCGATAGCTTTCGAGCTCCAGCGTCCACGCGCTTCCGCCATCGTCGGTCCGTTCGAGGCAGGCAAAGCCGAGACGCTCGAACAGGTCCGCGACGACGGCGTTCTTGGCGGTCGGACGATAGCGGCCGATCAGGCGGGACACGCCCCGCGCCGCGGCGGCGCGAGCGATCACCGCGAGCGTCGCGGTCTCGACCTCCCGGCCGAACACACGGCAGCTCATCAGCCAGGTGTCGAAGGTCCAGGTCCGAGGATCGTCGGCAGGGCGGTCGAGGATGGCGACGGCGATCATCCCGAGGTCGCCGAACCGGTCGGCGAGGCGGACCTGGATCGTCTCGACCAGCGGATCCGCCTCGAACGCCGCCACCTGGCTTTCCGTGTAGCGTTTCGTCTGAAGGTTGAACTGGTTCGTCTTGTTGATGAGCTGCGTGACGCGCTGGCGCGACGGCGCATCGAACGGGGCGAAGCTCGCGACCATGTCGAGGCTTTGCAGATAGTCCTCGAGGTCGCGGGACTGGGCGAGGATCGCCGCGCGTGGCGCGTCCTGAGCCAACATGCGCGCGCGTTCGGCATCCTCCCGCGCGTAGGTTACGGCCTCGAAGTAACCCGCCGCCTGCAGAATCCAGGCGAACCATCCCGGTTCCTCGGGGAGTTCCGGCACGCGGACCGACGGCAGGCTCTGGCGGATCTGGGCCCGTTCGGCAGGGTTGTCGTCCAGGAGGACGAGCGCGTCGACACCGATGTTGAGCGCCTTGGCGATCGCCTCGAGGTTGCTCGCCTTGTCGATCCAGTTCGCCTGAAAGACCGAGATATGCTCCTCGCGCAGCAACATGTCCGGATGGTCGCGGAATGGCGCGACGGCCAGGGTCGGTTCGTTCTTGGACGCGACCGCGAGCAGGATTCCGCGCGATCGAAGGTCGAGGGCGGCGCGCTGGACGGCGAGGTGCGCCTCGCCGCGCGGACTCCCCTGCCCGATCACGATCCCGTCCGGCCCGTCGTCGCCGATCACCCCGCCCCACAGGGTGTTGTCCAGATCGAGCACCAGGCATTTCGCCGACTTTCCGCGGATCGCGGCCACGAGCCGGCCGAGCCATTCGGCATAGATCGGTCCGAAGGACGCGTCGAACGGCAGCTTGTAGGCCGCCCACTGCAGCGGATTGAACCACCGGTCCGCGCCGATCTGCGCCGCCAGGCCCTCGATATCCAGCACATAGGCGCCGTGGCGCCGGGCGAGCGCGACGAGTTCGCCGTTGAAGCGGGCGATGCGCGACCTGAGCGTCCCGGGCAGGACGGCGTCGAAGCTTCCGAACAGCGCGGCCGGCGGCGCGGCGAGCGTTTGCAGGATCGCGGGCGGACCGCCGTGGCCGGCGAGCGCGACGATCAGAGCTTCCATGCGGCGCACCGCATCATCGACCGAGGCCCACTCCGCCTCGTCGATCGCCGTGGCATCGAGACCGAGAAAGCGATGGTCCACGGCGACCAGCACCGCATCCAGGCCGGCGCCGTAGAGGACCGAGCGCGGATCGAGCGCCGTCTGAAACACCGAGCCATAGGCGGTCCGGACGAGCTCGAAGGCAACGCCGTGGCGGAGGCCGGCCGCGGGCACGCAGTCGAGAATGAGGTCGAAGGTGTTGCCCGACAGGATGCCGAGCTTGAACGGCGTCAGCGACCCGAACGGATCGCCGGCGCTCCGGGCGCGCTGCAGGGCGCGGGCGAGCGAGAGCGACCGGTTGGCGTCGAGCCGGAACTGCGCCAGGGCGCGCAACTCCGCCTCGGCCGTCGCATCGCCTGACCGGACGTTCCTGCACCGCGCCGACCAGTCGTCCGGCGGCGCGGCGAGCCAAGGAAAGTCGTCCAGTCGCATCGTCAAGGGCTCGTCTCCAGTCGGCGCGCCATCGGCTATTCCCGAACCGCTCAGCGGGACTTCTGCTTCGCTTCGATCAGATCGACCAGTTGACCGACATTCTTGACCAGGCCGACCTCGGTCGTGGCGAATTCGATACCGAAGGCTTGCTCGGCTCCGATGAGCAGACGAACGTGATTGACGCTGTCCCAATCCTCGTATTCCTCGGCCGTCGACGCTTCGGTCAGCTGGACATGGTCGAGGTCGAGTGCATCCCCGAGGATCACGGACAACTTCGCCAGAATCTCTTCTCTCGACATCGTCGTCTCCGATTTTGGTATCGTCGGCCCTGAATCGGACTCCTGCACCCGGCGGTGCATTATCAGGTGCCGAGGCCATGGGCGAGGCCAAATCGAACCTCTGGCATGCGATCCATGCGCCGCACGGCGTCGCCCCCCGATTTCCACGAGGTTGCGCCCTTGCGGCCTGAAGGGGTCCTCCGCCATGCCGACCGATGCCGACCCGTTCGAGCTCCGCCGTTTCGTCGACGCGCAGGCTCCCGTCCATGCGCGCGCGCTTCGCGAACTCCGCGAGGGCGTGAAGCGCAGCCATTGGATGTGGTTCGTCTTCCCGCAATTGCGCGGGCTCGGCCATTCCGCCATGGCGATCGCCTACGGCCTCGCCTCGCTCGACGAAGCCCGCGCCTATCTCACCCATCCCGTGCTCGGCCCGCGCCTCGAAGAGGCGACGCGCGCCGTCCTCGCCCATGCGGGGCGCCCGCTCCGGGGCATCTTCGGCACGCCGGACGACCTCAAGTTCCGCTCGTCCATGACGGTGTTCGCGCTCGCCGCCGGAGCGGGCGGCGGCCTCTACCGCGAGGCGATCGACGCGCTGTGCGGCGGGCGGCCGGACGACGCGACGCTCGCCCTGCTCGGGCCGGACGGCGGCTGGCTCAGGGCGTGACCTGCATGCTGTCGGGCGACACCATCAGCGAGGAGGTGTCGACCGCCTCGAAGGCACTCGCCGGCACCCGCTTCAGTTCGTCGAGCAGCGCGGAAGGCCAGCGCGTGTCCTTCGCGCCCTGGAAAAACCAGGGCGCGCCGTTGTCGGCGAGGACGAGCCCGTAGGTCTTCATCGCGGTCAGAACCGCGCGCGTGTCGGCCCGGAGCGTCGGCTGGATCACATAGGACGCCTTCAGCCGGAACCGCGCGCCCATGGGCGGGAAGTGGGGATCGAAGACGCTGCCGGCCTGGTGCCGCGCCGGCCACAGATAGCTGCGGTCGGTCGTGTCGGTGGTGAAGCGGATCGCGTGGTCGATCGTGCCGGTCGCGACCTCACCGTAGCGCAGCAGGCCGGGCAGGATCGGCAGGCCGGCCGCGTCGGCGGAGGTCCAGCCGGCCGGGCGCAGCGCGTTGCTCGTGAGGAGCCAGGTCGCCCCGCTCCCGGCAAACCACTTGCCGGCGCGCGGGCGGGTCGCCCAGGTCTCGTAGACCCGGCAGGTGGCGGCGTTGACGATGATGGTGTGCCGGTCGCCGGTCCGCCACTGGCCGCCCTCGACCTTGGTGTCGCGGCCGAGCGGATAGCGGACGCGGTCGCTCTCCGCCGCATAGTCGAAGCGCACCGGCACGGTCGGATGGCTCCCCTGCACCACCGTGATCGGGATGCCGTAGGGCACCGGATGGGCGCCGTAGGAGGGGCCGAAATCCGGGTGCAGAGTGCGGTAGCTCTGCATGTGCGCCATCCAGTCGGCGCTGCGGGCATGCACCGGCAGGCCGCTCACATCGGCGTGCCACCAGCTGTCGGCCGGGAAGACCGGGCAGTTGGTGCCCGGCACCAGATTGGCGGCGGGCGCGGGACCGGTCGCGAGCGCGAGGAGACCGAGCGCGGCGGCGAGGATCGGACGGACGGACGGCATGACGAGACCTCCCATGATCCCTCCATACGCCATCGAAGCTAAGCTTCCATAAGGCGGGACAAGAAATCCTGCGGCGACCTTCGCTTAAAATTTTAGATGAAGCGCCGTCACGCGCGCCGCTCCGACCGCTTGGATGGCACGTCGTCGGCGCCCATATGCGTCACGGGCGCCACCGTCGCGCCGACCAGAGGAGAGCCTCCGCATGGCCAGCCGCTTCTTCGCCGCCGTTCTCGCCGCCTGCGCGCTCGTCGCCGCTCCCCTCCCGGCGGCTGCGGACGGGCCGGACCTGATCTTCAAGAAGTCGACGGTGTTCAAGCTGCTCACGCCGGACCACAAGCTCGCCGTCTACGGCATCGACGACCCGGACGTGGAGGGCGTCGCCTGCCACTACACGATCCCCGAGAAGGGCGGCCTGGAAGGCATGTTCGGCGTCGCCGAGGAGGTCTCGGACATCTCGCTCGCCTGCCGGCAGATCGGTCCGATCAAGTTCAAGACCAAGGCGGAGCAGGGCGGCGAAGTGTTCAGCGCGCGCCGCTCGCTGATCTTCAAGCGCATGCAGATCGTGCGCGGCTGCGACGCCAAGCGCAACGTGCTCGTCTACATGGTCTATTCCGACAAGCTGATCGAGGGCAGCCCGAAGAACTCCACGAGTTCGGTCCCACTGATGCCCTGGGGCACCGAGCAGCCGCCGCGCTGCGCGGACTACATCAAGTAGGCAGCCGGGACCGCGGCCACCCCTCCCCGTGCCGATATTCCGCCGTATGCGAATCCTTGCTAATCTCGCGGTCGCGGCGTGGGGCTAAGACGCGCAAGAGGGTCGCGATGATTTTTCGGCAGCTGTTCGACAGTGTGTCCAGCACCTACAGCTATCTGATCGCGAGCCGGCCGGGTGCCGAGGCGCTGATCATCGACCCTGTGCTTGAGAAGGTCGATCGCTATGTGCGCCTGCTGCAGGAGCTCGATCTGCGGCTCGTGAAGGCAGTCGACACCCATCTGCATGCCGACCACGTCACCGGGCTCGGCGAATTGCGCGACCGCACAAGGTGCATCACCGTGATGGGCGAGCAGACCAAGGCCGATGTGGTCTCCATGCGGGTGACCGACAACGACCGCATCGACGTGGAAGGGGTCAGCCTCGGCGTGATCTACACGCCGGGCCACACGGACGACAGCTACTCCTTCACTATGGAGGACCGCGTCTTCACCGGCGACACGCTGCTCATCCGCGGCACCGGCCGCACCGACTTCCAGAACGGCGACGCGCGCCAGCAGTATGAGTCCATCTTCAACCGCCTGCTCAAGCTGCCCGACCGCACGCTCGTCTACCCGGCCCACGACTACAAGGGCGACACCGTCTCCACCATCGGCGAGGAGCGGGCGTACAATCCGCGCCTGCAGGTGAGTTCGCCGGAGCAATACGCGGCCCTGATGGCGAGCCTCAACCTGCCCAATCCGAAGATGATGGACGTGGCGGTGCCGGCCAACATGCAGGTCGGCTTCGCCCAGGCGGAGATCGCGCGGAAGGGCTGGGCGATCGACGCGGGCGCCGCCGTGGGGCTGGTCGAGGCGCCGGACATCGCCTTCGTGGACCTGCGCGAGACGCGCGAACGCGAGCGCTACGGGGAGATCCCCGGCGCGGTGCATGCCCCCTATCCGGCGCTCGCGGAAAACCTCGCCCGCGGCGGCATCCTGCGCGCACTTGCCGACGCGCGGCGGCTCGTCTTCTACTGCGCCTACGGGGAGCGCTCGGCCATGGCGGTGCAGGCCGCGCAGGACGCCGGGATCGGGACGGCGCGTCATCTGGAAGGCGGCATCGCGGCTTTCCGGGCCGCCGGCGGGCGCATCGGCAATGTCGGCTAGCCGCCGGCGCGGTCGTCGCCCGGCCATTGGCCGGGACCGTGCGCCCGGGCGGACATCGCGCGAACTTGCATGGACAGGCATGCGATTTCATTGTTAGGCTTTCGACAGCCTGGCGTTCGCCGGTCGTGCCGTCGATTGCTTGGTACAACTGTAATTATTGATAATACTGTTCCTTGATAGGTTTTTATGTAAACTATCAGGGCATGACGGAGGAACTCGATGCATAGACGTCAATTCATCTTAGGGCTCTTCGCTGTAGCCGGCGCGGCGACGACCGCCGGATTGCTCGCCGACGCCGCCGAGGCGGCGCCCCTGCCGGGCCCGCTCGATGCCGCCGGCGCCCTGCCGCTCGGCAAGGACGCCCCGGCCGAAACCCTCGACACCGAGGCCGACGCGGCCGGCGAGGCGCCCGACGGCACGCTCGCCGACAAGGCGTACTATTACTACCGCCGCCGCTATTACTACCGCCCGCGGTATTATTATGTGCGTCGTCGGCGCTACTATTGGCGGGGCGGACGACGCTACTGGTACTACTACTGAACCGCCGATCGGTCGGCAGCGAACGAGGCGCTGGAGCGATCCGGCGCCTTTTTTGTGTGCCGGGCATGATGGCCGCTGCGTCTTGGCCCAAGCCCCGCACCACGTCGTCCAGACGATCGGATACGACATCGCGTCGCTTGGGCGGCGACCGAACTTGACCCGGACATGCCTTGCGCTGCCGCTGCGGTCGAGACGGCCTCGGGGTTAGGACGGAATGCATCTCCTGACTGTACTCGGGAGATGCATTCGCAGAAGATATCTTCGGCACTTGCAGGTTGCGATTCTACGCGTCATACTCGCATCTTGCATCGGCCTTGCGTCAAGTCGAGTGAGGGTGGCCGTCATGAACAACCTGGTCCAAAGGTTCACGACGAAATCGGCCTCGCGGGGACCCAAATATTTGGTGCTCGGCCTAGCTACGATCGTTCTCCTTTGCTCGATCTTCCTGACATATACCTACTACGAAATCCGACGTCACCTCGACGCCAATGTCCGCGCGGTGGATCAGAGGCTCTCCACCGAAGAAGTGATGTTCAAGTTCGCACAGCTGCGCAACGTGAAACGCGAAATCTATGTACTGCGTTGTCTGCAGCGCGATGCCATCGCTGCCTATCGCGCCGGCACCAAGGACGTCCGCCACGACCTCTCGCAGATCTACGCGCACACGCTCGTGTTGCGCGAGACCATGCTGAAGCAGATCGACGAGTGGGAGACGACCCGTCGCAAGGAGAACAAGCGCCCCGTCGTCGATCTCGACAAGACGAAGGAGAAGCTCAAGCTTTCCTGGGGTTTGACCCGGTTCGACGACATCGTGAACTTGCAGGCTGCAAACGCCGAAGATATCACTGAGTTGAGGAATTTCATAAATGGAAAACTTAAAGAGGAGCATAGAAAATTCAATCAAGTCATCGATGACATCACCGCCAAAAGCCCCACACTGAAAGCAAATATCGACAAGATGGGATCAGATCTTGATGCCGGTCTCATCACGCTTGAAGAGCGCAACATGTCCTACCTTAAGGACACACTGCAGAAAGCCGACCAGAGCATCTTCGATCTTTCCTACGTGGGCGCCCTGCAGACGCGGATCGAGCGTCTCGAGGAGAACATCAAGGCGCAGAAACTCGAAACCTCGAACTGGCTCGGCGTGGCGATACAGAAACGGATGGCGGAACTGCCGTTCCTGAACGTTGATTCGCCCGAGAACGCTCTCAACATTGTCATCGAGGAATTCGGAGATCCGCAACGGGGCGGCGAGGTCCAGTTGCTCGATCTGAACTGCGCGCCGGTCGACGCCGCGGCGAGCCGGCTGATCGAGAGGAAGAGAATCGTCTCCCAGGCGAGGATCGAGACAGGGTCAAGGACCGGGTCGAGTGCGACGGTAGCGGCTGCCGGAGGCGGCGACGACGCGCGCCCCGGCTCAGGATCGGCCGCCGTCGCGACGTTGGACGTCGTCGCCGATGCGCAAACGATCCTGGACGCCGGCGCCAAACACTCGCAAGTTCCCGAGGTCGCCGGCCTCTTGATGGCTTCGCAGAGTTCTGACGGTTGGCTAAGCAACTATGTCAGCCGCCTTTTCGCGCTCCCGACGACGATCATCACCTATCTGGTGACCATCCTGTTCGGAATGCTGGGCGCCGTCACAATCTGCACGCTCCGGCTTTCGCAACATGGCGTCTGGGACGAACGAGAGGACCCACCTTGGAGCTCAATCCTCATCGCGCCATTGCTCGGCGCCGTGGCGGCCACGGCGATCTATCTCCTGTGGTCCGTTGGCCTGCTCGTGGCGGCGGGCAGCGGGACGGGGCGTGAATCCTCCGTTGGCGGCGCAGCCTTCGTCGGGCTGCTCGGCTTCCTGTCGGGGCTGCTGCACGAGGACGCGTTCGGCAAACTGAAATTGGTCGGCGAAGGCTGGTTCAGGCCGGACGGCGCCCCGGATACGGGCGCGACGGCAGTCGACCGCGAACTCGCCGAGAAGCTTCGTGAAATCGGCTGTCACCGGCTAGCCGAACTGACCTTGGTTCACAGGCCGGGCAAGAGCCTCGCGGACCGGCCCGAATTCACCCTGGTCGCGCTCGATGACGAATATCTTGATAATGCGTCCGACCTGGTCTGGTTCGAGCTTCGCCAGCGGTCCGGCGCGTCGATGTTCGACCGGATGACGCTTACGCGGAAGCTCGATCTCGCGACCCCCCCGGCGGCAGTCAACACCGTGGCCGCCCCCGCGGTCTCGGTCCCGGCGGGGAAGGACGGCGCGTTCGTGAAGGTCGGCCAGGCCCGGCTCGACCCGCAGAAGCAAGTGGCCTGGCGCAACGGCCTCATCGTCTCGGCCGGCGGCGAGATCTGAGCCGGTCCGACCCGATCGGCCGATCCGTCGCGTTGGGCCCGGCCGAGCCGGAGGCCGCCACACCGACGGCCGCTCTCACCCGAGCCGCGTCACGTCGCGGACCGCGCCCTTGGCGGCGCTGGTCGCCATGGCGGCATAGGCCTTGAGCGCCGTCGTCACCTTGCGCGGGCGAGGCGCGCGCGGCGTCCAGCCGGCGGCATCCATGGCGGCGCGGCGTTCGGCGAGGACGTCGGGCGCGACCATCAGTTCGATGCGGCGGGCGGGGATGTCGATCTCGATCCGGTCGCCGTCCTCGACGAGGCCGATCAGGCCCCCCTCGGCCGCCTCGGGCGAGACATGGCCGATCGAGAGGCCGGACGTGCCGCCGGAGAAGCGGCCGTCGGTCACGAGCGCGCAGGCCTTGCCGAGGCCCTTCGACTTCAGGTAGCTGGTCGGATAGAGCATCTCCTGCATGCCGGGGCCGCCGCGCGGGCCTTCGTAGCGGATGACCACCACGTCGCCCGCCTGCACAGCGCCCGACAGGATCCCCTCCACCGCCGCGTCCTGGCTTTCGAAGAGGCGCGCCGGGCCGGAGAAGCGGAGGATCGAGGCGTCGACGCCGGCCGTCTTCACGATGCAACCCTCTTCGGCGAGGTTGCCGTAGAGCACCGCGAGGCCGCCGTCGCGGCTGAACGCATGCTCGGCATCGCGGATCGTGCCGCCGGCGCGGTCGAGGTCCAGCTCGGCGTAGCGGCGCGACTGGCTAAAGGCGACCTGGGTCGGGATGCCGCCGGGGGCGGCGCGGTAGAATTCCCTCACTTGCTCGCTCGAGGAACGCACCACGTCGAAGCGCGCGAGCGCGTCGGCGAGGGTCGCGGAATGGACGGTCGGCAGCGACGTGTCGACGAGGCCGGCGCGGTCGAGCTCGCCGAGGATGGCCATGATGCCGCCCGCGCGGTGCACGTCCTCCATATGCACGTCGGCGACCGAGGGCGCGACCTTGCAGAGGACGGGCACGCGCCGGGACAGGCGATCGATGTCGGCCATGGTGAAACCGACACCGCCCTCATGGGACGCGGCGAGAAGATGCAGCACCGTGTTGGTCGAGCCGCCCATGGCGATGTCGAGCGTCATCGCGTTCTCGAAGGCCTTGAAGCTCGCGATGGCGCGCGGCAGCACGCTCGCGTCGTCCTGCTCGTAATGGCGGCGCGCGAGGTCGACGATCAGGTGGCCGGCCTCGACGAAGAGGCGCTTGCGGTCCGCGTGGGTCGCGAGCACCGAGCCGTTGCCGGGCAGCGAGAGGCCGAGCGCCTCGGTCAGGCAGTTCATGGAATTCGCCGTGAACATGCCCGAGCAGGAGCCGCAGGTCGGGCAGGCCGAGCGCTCGATCGTCTGCACCTCCTCGTCCGTGTAGCTCGCATCGGCGGCGACCACCATGGCGTCGACGAGGTCGATCGCGCGGTTCTTGTCGCGCAGCCGCACCTTGCCGGCCTCCATCGGGCCGCCGGACACGAACACGGCCGGGATGTTGAGGCGGAGCGCCGCCATCAGCATGCCGGGGGTGATCTTGTCGCAGTTGGAGATGCACACCATGGCGTCGGCGCAATGCGCGTTGACCATGTATTCGACGCTGTCGGCGATGAGTTCGCGGCTCGGCAGGCTGTAGAGCATGCCGTCGTGGCCCATGGCGATGCCGTCGTCGACCGCGATCGTGTTGAACTCCTTGGCGACGCCGCCCGCCTTCTCCACCTCGCGGGCGACCAGCTGGCCGAGATCCTTCAGATGCACGTGGCCCGGCACGAACTGCGTGAAGGAGTTGACGATGGCGATGATCGGCTTGCCGAAATCCGCATCGGTCATGCCCGTGGCGCGCCACAGGCCGCGGGCGCCCGCCATGTTGCGGCCGTGGGTGGTGGTGCGGGAGCGGTATTGCGGCATGGCGACCTCGGTCCTCGGTGCGGCGGTCCAAACGGGATGGCATGAAGCAGACGGACCGCCGTTCCGCAACGGTTTTCCGCCGCACGGCTGGGTCGCGGCGGACGATCCTTTCGCCGCCGCGCCCGTCGGCCTCGATCAGTCCATCCGCGCGAGCGCCTTGCCGGAGCGGTCGAACAGGTGGCAGGCGGCCGGATCGAGCATTGGGTTCAGCGTCTCGCCGGGCTTCAGCGCGCGGTCGCCGGCATACTGGACGGTGGCGAGAAGGCCGTCGGCGAGGCGGATATGGGCGAGCGTGGTGGAGCCGAGCCGCTCGACCACCTCCACATGGCCGCTGAGGCCGGGGCCGGGCCGGCCGGGCTCGCCGAAATGCTCCGGCCGGATGCCGAGCGTCATCGGCTCGCCCGCCTCGAGCGGCTGCCCCGGCCGCGCCGGCACGCGGATCTCGCCGCCGCCGGGAAGCCGCACCGCGACGCCCGAGGCGTCCGCCGCGTCGGCCGCGACGCTCACGAAATTCATTTTCGGGCTGCCGATGAAGCCCGCCACGAACAGGTTGGCCGGGCGGTGATAGAGGTCGATCGGCGGGCCGACCTGCTCGATGCGGCCGTGATCCATGACGACGATCTGGTCGGCGAGCGTCATCGCCTCGACCTGGTCGTGCGTCACATAGATCATGGTGCCGGAGAGTTCCTGGTGCAGACGCGCGATCTCGATGCGCATCTGCACGCGCAGCGCCGCGTCGAGATTGGAGAGCGGCTCGTCGAACAGGAAGGCGCGCGGGTTGCGCACGATGGCGCGGCCGATGGCGACGCGCTGGCGCTGGCCGCCGGAAAGTTCGCGCGGGCGCCGCTCCAGGAGCGCGCCGAGCTGCAGGATGCCGGCGGCTTCCGCGACCTTGCGGTCCTGCTCGGCCTTCGCGACGCCGGCGAGGCGGAGGCTGAAGGCCATGTTGTCGCGCACGGTCATATGCGGGTAGAGCGCGTAGGACTGGAACACCATGGCGAGGCCGCGTTCGGCGGGCGAGAGATCCGTCACGTCCTCGCCGTCGATGCGGATGACGCCGCCGGACGGCTCCTCGAGCCCGGCGATGAGGCGGAGCAGCGTGGACTTGCCGCAGCCGGAGGGGCCGACGAAGACGACGAAGGACCGGTCCGCGATGTCGAGATCGATGCCGCGCAGCGCCTCGTAGGCGCCGAACATCTTGCGCAAGCCGCGGATTTCCAGAGACGCCACGCGAGCCCCCTTGCTCTTGTCCTCGAAGCCCGCCCGGTCCGCCCCGCGGCGCCCGGGCGGGCGAAGCCTCAACCCTTGACCGCGCCGGCCGTCAGCCCGCGCACCATCGCGCGTTGCACCAGCGCGAAGAGGATGATGACGGGCACGATGGAAATGATGCCGCCCGCGGCGAGCGAGCCCCAGGGCAGCTGGAACTCGCCGACCATCAGCTGCAGGCCGACCGGCCAGGTGCGCGAGCCGGTGCTCGACGTCAGCATCAGCGCGAAGAGATATTCGTTCCAGGCGCCGATCGCGACGAACACGGCGGTCGCCACGAGCCCGCTCACCACGAGCGGGAGCACGACACGCACCATGGCGCCGACCCGGCTCGCCCCGTCGATGCGCGCGGCCTCCTCCACCTCGGCCGGAACGCTTTCGAAGAAGCCCTTCATCATCCAGATGAACACCGGCAGCAGGAAGGTCGTGTAGGCGAGTGCGAGGCCGAGGCGGCTGTCGAGCAACCCGATGTTCCGCATGAGGATGAAGAGCGGGATGATGATCATCACCGCCGGGAACATGCGCACCACCAGATAGAACAGCATCAGCGGCCGCCGCCCGGCGAAGCGGTAGCGCGTCACCGCATAGGAGGCGAGCGTGCCGATCACCACGCAGATGACGACCGTCATGGTGGTGGTGACGGCGCTGTTCACGATGAGGGTCGGGAAGTTCGAGCGCGTCCAGATCGCCACGTAGTTCTCGAAGGTGACGCGCTTCGGGATGTATTGCAGCGTCGCCGTGATGATGTCCTCCTCGGGCTTCAGCGAGACGAGGAAGGTCCAGAGGATCGGGAAGCAGGCGAACACGACGACGGTCCACAGCGCAATGCCGGCGATGACGTCGCCGAGCCGCCGCCGCGTGACCCTGGAGCGGATCAGTCGGGCCATGTCACTCCTTCATCGTGTTGGAGAGGCGGACATAGAGATAGGAGAAGACCATCAGCAGCACGAAGAGCACGCAGGCGAGCGCGCTGCCATAGCCGAAGTTGAACTCCTTGCTGACCTTCAGGAAGCTGTAGAGCGACAGGACGAGGGTGGAGCGGCCCGGCCCGCCGCCGGTCAGGATCAGCAGGATGTCGGGGGAGTTGACGAGGGTGATGACGCGCAGGACCACCGAGGCGACGATGATCGTCTTCAGCTGCGGCAGGGTGATATGGACGAACTGGCGGAAGGCGCGCGCGCCGTCGCAGGCGGCCGCCTCGTAAAGGTCGGCGGGGATCGCCTTCAGGCCGGCGAGCATGAGCAGCGCGAAGAACGGGAAGCCGTTCCAGATCTCCACCACGAGCGCGGCGGCGAGCGCCGTGTTCGGGTCGGCGAACCAGGCCTTGTAGGTCTGGAGCACGCCGAGCTTCACCAGCATGTCGTTGATGACGCCGAGCCGCGGGTCGAGCATCAGCGCCCACATATGGCCGGCGACCACCTTGGGCAGGAACCAGGGCAGGAGGATCAGCACCGCCGCCACCTTCGAGCCGGGCAGGCCGCGGTTCAACAGGAGCGCGGCGCCGAGGCCGAGCACGAACTCGCCGATCAGCGCGCCGAACACCCAGATGCCGGTGTTCTGCAGCGAGAGCCAGAAGATGGGATCGTTCAGCAGCGCCGCGTAATGCTTCAGCCCGACGAAGCCGGTGCCGAGGTCCGGCCGGTTGAGGCGCATCTCGCGGAAGCTGAGGCCGATGCCCCAGAGCGTCGGATAGAGCACCACCGCGAGGATCATGACGAGGCTCGGCACTAGGAGGTACCAGGCCCACCAGCGGCTCTCGGACAGGCGCGCGAGGCCGGTCAGGCGCCGTGTCGGCGTCCGGACCGGCGGGGCGGTGTCGAGGGCGATGGTCATCAGCGGGTCACACCTTGGCGAGCGCGACGCGGTCGAGATAGGCCCAGTCCGGCGCGTGGCCGACGCCGGGCTCGCTCGTCACGTTCAGGTAGCCGTCCGTGATGGCGAGCTTGCCGAGCGTCTTCAGCTTGGCGATCTGCTCGGCATCGATGACGAGCTGCTCGTAATAGTCGTTGATGCGGATCGCGGCGCAGAGCTGGGCATTGGCGAGGCCCATCCCGTGCACCTGGCAGCGCATGCTGTGACTGTCGGAGAGATGGGCGATCTTCATCGAGCCGGTGAAGCCGCCCTTGAAGTTGGTGTTGACGCGCGTCATGTCGAGCGCGCCCATCTCGATCCAGGTCGCCATGTTCCAGTGGCAGCCGTCCGAGGTCTCGGCGGCGAGCACCGGAATGTCGAGCGCGTCGCAGAGCTTCCGGTAGCTGCCGAGCTCGAATTCGCGCATGGGCTCCTCGTACCAGAGGAAGCCGCACTCCTCGAGCACGCGGCCGAACCACATGCTCGTGACATAGTCCCAGCCCGCGGAGCCGTCGAACATCAGGTCGGCGTCGGGGCCGGTCCATTTGCGCAAGTTCCGCGAAAGCTTCGCGTCCTCCTTGGCATCGCCCCAGGCATGCAGCTTGAAGGCGGTGAAACCTTCGTCCATGCACTGTTTGATATAGCGCTCGTACTCGTCCATCGTGTCCCAGGTGACGGTCGAGGCATAGGCCGGCACCTTCGGCGAATTGCCGCCGAGCATCTGCCAGATCGGCATGCCGGCCTTCTTCGACTTGATATCCCAGGCGAGCTGGTCGACGAGGCCGAGATGCGTCATGTGCATCTCGTCGACCCGGTCGATCTCCCAGATGAGGTGGAAGAGCCGCTCGGTCAGGAGCGGATCCTCGCCGATCAGGCTTTTGAGCCGCCGTTCGGTCAAGGTCGCGACCGAGGAGGCGTAGCGGGCCGAGGATTCGATCTCGACCGCGCCGGTGATGCCCTCGTCGGTGTCCATGCGCAGCACCGCGGTCACCTGCCTGGCGCCGGGGACGAGGCCGTCATGGGAGCCGTGCAGGCCGTTCCGCCAGCGGTAGCGGTAGGGCGGCGGGTCGGCCTCGACGAGATAGCAGCGGATGTCGGTGATCTTCACGGGGCATGGCTCCGGAGCGAGAGGGTCAGGAGGCCGGGGCGGCGGATTTCGCCTTCTCGGCGGCCTTGTCGACGACGAGGCGGTTCCCCGCATAGGCGTCCCAATGGCGGGCGACATCTTCCGCGGTGAACTCGCCGGAGGCGCCCTCCTCGTGGTCGAAATAGCCCCAGCGGTCCTCGCCGCGCACCAGCATGGCGCGGTCGCGCTGCCCGCCCGCCTGGCGCACATGCGCGCCCACATAGCGGATGGCGAAGCCGATGCGGCGATGATCGGAGCGGTTCGGCTCGGAATTGTGCGCGAGCTTCACATGGTGGAGCGACATCTCGCCGGGCTTCAGCTCGACATTCTCGACCTTGTCGAGATCGACGTCGACGGCGATCTCCTGGCCGCGCGACAGGAGATTGTCCTCCGCGTAGGTCTCGGTGTGGCTCATGATGCCGCCCTTGTGGGTCCCCGGCACGACGCGCATGCAGCCGCTTTCGAGCGTGCTCGGCATCAGCGCCACCCAGGCGGTGACGATGTCGTCCGGCTCGAGGCCCCAATAGGTCGCGTCCTGGTGCCAGCTCACGTAAGCCGTCGAGCGCGGCTCCTTGAGGAAGAAGTTCGCGCCCCAGACGAAGATGTTCGGGCCGATCAGGCTCTCCACCTTGTCGAGGATGCGCGGATTGCGGCAGAGGTCGGTGAGCGACTTCGAGAGCAGGAAGGAGCGGCTCAAGAGCATCCCCTTGCGGATCTCGGGCGGATAGCCGTCGATGCGCGCGACCGCGGCGAGGCCGGCGTCGATCTCCTGCCGGTCGAGCACCGGGAACGGGTGGAGGACGCCGGTCTCGCGATAGGCGGCGACCTCGTCGGGCGTCAGGCTGGTCATGGTTCGCATTCCTCGGATGAAAGCCGCGCAGGGAGGGTTGCGCGGCCGTGGCGGGAGGAGACCACGGCCGCGCCGCGGGGCACCGAGGCGCCCCGCTTGGCCGGTCCGGCGATCGCCTCAGTTCAGCGCCGCGTTGAGGCCGGCGATCATCGCGTCGACCGCCTTGGCGGGGGTGGAGCGGCCGACGAGCACGTTCTGGAACTCCGGCTGCACCACCGTCTCCGACCAGCCGGCGACGCCGACGAACTGGTTCGGCAGGCGGCCGAACTTGGTCGTCTCCACGGCGGGCGCGTAAACCGGATTGGCGGTGATGCGCGGGTCGGCGGCGACCTTCGGCGAGGACGGGAAGTAGCCGGTCTCCTCCAGGAAGGCGATCGCCGGCTCCGGCTCCGCCCAGTAGGCGATCCAGTTGAAGGCCGCGTCGGCGCGCGCCGGGTTCATGAGCCCGTTGAACTGGTAGGAGAGCCGCGCGATGCGGGCGCCCGGGCCGGCGGGGATCGGCAGCGTGCCCCACTGTTCGGGCTTCATCGCCGCCTGGATCTCGGTGAGCGAGCCGGTGTGATGCGCCACCATGGCGGTCTGCCCGGTCTTGAAGGCCTCCATGATCTGGCGGAAGCCGTCGTTCGGCGCGCTCGGCGGCACCACCTTGTGCTTGGTCATGAGTTCGGACCAGAACGTCACCGCCTCGATCGCCTTGGCGCGGTCGATCGCGTTCTTGCCGTCGACCACGATCGGCGAGCCGAACGCCTCCATCACGTCGATGACGAATTTGAAGCCGCCGGCGCCGCCGCGCAGGCCGAAGCCGTAGCGGTTCTTCGACGCGTCGGTGAGCTTGATCGCGGCGGCCTGCAGGTCCGCGAGCGTGGTCGGCGGCGCGATGCCGGCCTCCTGGAACCAGTCCTTGCGGTAGTACATCCAGTCCACGAAGGTGAAGGCCGGGATGCCGTAGATCTTGCCGTTCACGGTGCAGCCGCGGAACGCGCCGGCGGAATATTCGGCGTAACGCGGCCACGCCTTGATGCGGTCGGTGAGGTCGAGCGCGGCGCCCATGGCGACGAGGTCATTGGTGCGCTCGGCCGAGATCATTCCCACGTCCGGCTTGGCGTTGGCGACCACGGCGGCGGTCACCTTGGACATGTATTCCGGGTTCGGGATGTTCTCCTGGGTCACGCCGATCGCCGGATACTGCTTGGCGAAGAGCGCCATCACCCGCTCGAGCCCCTTGAACTCGGTGGTCGAGGTGAAGTGGTGCCAGTAGTTGATCTTGGCCGACTGGGCCCAGGCGGCGTGCGGGAGAAGCCCCGCGAAAGGCGCGGCCGCGAGGCCTCCGAGAAGCGTGCGACGGTCGAGTTTCGGATGGGCGAGATGCATGCGGTTCCTCCCTCTTCTCCCGGCTCGCTCGAAGGCGGCCGCGTTGTCGTTCACCCGGTCAGGCCTTGAGGCGGATCGGGCTCGAGGCCGGCGCGGGCGGCAGGTCGTCGAGCGCCAGCACCTCCGGCGCCGCATGGTCGCGCCGCGCCGTCTCGCTCAAGGTCAGGCCGTGGCCCGGACGGTCGGGCGCGAAAGCGTGGCTGTCGCGCATGACCACCGGCTCGTCCACCAGGTGATTGTAGTTCTGGAACGAGTATTCGAGCCATGGCACTTCCGGCAGCGCCGCGGCCATGTGCACGCCGAGCTCCAGCATGGTGTTGCCGAGCGTGACGGGAATGCCCTGTTCGGCGGCGAGGAAGCCGGCGCGCATCACGTCGCTGACATGGCCGTGCACGTTGAGCATGTCCACGCCGCGCGCCTCGATCAGCTTCCGCTTGCCGCGCAGGTCGAGATACTCGCCGGAATTGACGTGCACCCAGGCGGCGCCGGCCCGGATCTCGCGAAGGCCGTCGAAGTCGTCGCGGATCGCCGGGTCCTCGACCCAGAGGATCTCGTGGCCGGCGCGCCGGTAGATGTCGAGCCGGCGCACCGCCTCGCGCGGCGACCAGGCCTCGTTGGCGTCGACCATGACCGGACCGCGGCCGCCCGTCGCCTGTTTCAGGAGGTCGAGCCGATGCAGGTCCCAATCCACCTCCGGATGGCCGACCTTGATCTTGAAGCCGCGATAACCCTGCTCGGCCGCTTGCGCGAAGAAGGACTGGTAGTCGGCGTCGGACAGATGGAAATCGAGCCCGCTCGCATAGACCCGAACGCGCGGATCCGTGCCGCCGAGGAGGCGGTAGAGCGGCAGCCCCACCTCTTGTGCCGCGAGGTCCCAGAGCGCCTGGTTGACGCCTTCGGAGAACGGGAGCGAGGGGCCGCGGTTGTTGCCGCCGCGCGGGCGGACGACGCGATGGACGAGGCCGGCCGGCGGCTGGCCCTCGAGCCCCGGCCACACCTCCTCGAGGAACACGCGCTCGACTTCGGTGAGCGACGGGAGCGGATGGAACAGGCTCGCCATGAAGCCGAGGCCCGTCTTTCCGTCGTCGGTCGTGAGTTCGATCGTGACGTAGTTCGCGAAGGCGATGTGGACCTGGCTGTCGCCGATCACGCGGTCGCGGCGGAACTGGAACCGGGTGAGCCGGTAGCCTTCGATGCGCATGCGCGTCCCCCCGGATGGCCTTCTCAATCAGCGGGGCCATCTGATATATGTAACAGGATGGAAGATAGATCAGAAATCCGAGGACTGGCAAGCGGCCCGGCCGGCGCGACGGACGGTCCGGGCGAGACCGCCGCGGTCGCCGATCCCGGTCCGGCCGAGGACAAGGGCGCCGACGAGCGCGCGGCGGGCAGCCTCGGCGACCTCGCCAAGGCGCGCTTCATGGAGGCGCTGTTCGAGCGCAAGATCGATCCGGGCGCGTTCCTGTCACAGGGCGATCTCGTGCGCCTCCTCGGCGTGCCGGTCGGCCCCTTGCGCGACGCGCTGCGCGTGCTGCAGACGGAGGGCTGGCTCACCATCCATGCCCGCTCCGGCATCGAGATCCGCAAGCCCGACTTCGCGCTGGTGCGCAACAGCTACCAGTTGCGGCTGGTGCTCGAACGGGCGGCCGTGCGCAGCTTCGCGGAGCTGGCGCCGCTCGCCGAGATGGAGGCGATGGAAGCGCGTCACAGGCATGTGATCGAGGCGGTGTCCGGTCACGAGATGACGCTCGCCGGCGCGCGCGACCTGGAGGAGGTCGATTTCGGCTTTCACATGCAGGTGATTAAAATCCTCGACAATCCGATGATCGACCAGGCCTACCGGCAGGCGCAGGGCTTCGTGCAGCTGACCCGGCTCGATCGGGCATTTCGCCTGTCCTGGCCGCTGGTTGTGCGCACCATGACGGAGCATCTCGACATCATCGCCGCGTTTCGGCGCCGCGATGCCGCGGCCGCGGAGGCCGCGCTGGAGCTGCATTTCGCCAGGGCCATGCAGCGGGCGATCGGCTTCTTCTGAGTGCACCAGACCAAGACTCAATAACCTTACGTTGCGTTATGAGTCACAAATAGTCGTATATCGATATTTAAGATCGTTTCGACTCTTTGATTCAAACAATCTCTCAGTAACTTTTTTCCCCCATTTCTGTGCGTCGACTGAGGTGACGCTTGGGGATCTCACAGCGATGATCTTTCTCAATCATGTGCTCTCCTGGGAGGGTAGGCTCGGGCGGATGCAGTTCGCCTGGACCATGATCGGTTGCATCCCGCTGACCGTGCCCTTCTATTACATCGGCCATGTTCTCGACGGCTCGGCCGCGACGGCCGTGTTCGTGACGCTGGTGCTGTTGCTCGCCCATCTGATCGTGGTGAGCCAGATCAAGCGCTACCACGACCGCGACAAGTCGGGGGCCTGGGTGCTGGTGCCGTTCGTGCTCCAGGCCATCGTGACGGGGCTCTGCTACTGGCAATACGGGACGCTCGACTCGCGCGTCGCCCGCCTGTTCCTGGAAAACGGATCCATGCTCGTCGGGCTGGTCCTCGCCTGGCAGTGGATCGAACTCTGCTTCTTCGGGCCGGTCGAAGTCGGCGATACGGGCACGAACAGCTACGGCACGCGCGTCTCGCTTTTCTCGGACGAGTCCGAGGAGGAGATGGCGCCGGTCCGTCGCTACGACGACGTGAGCCTCGACACCACCCAGCGCGCCCTGCCCGCGCCGCCGCAGCGCCGGACGATCGCCCGCGAGCCCGCCCCGCGACCGAGCGAGCGCACATTCGGCCGCCGCCGCCTCGCCTGACGCCCGGCCGCCGGTCCGGCCGGCGGCCACGGCGCCCGCGCGCTCGGCACGAAGGACCCGAAGCCTTGCCCGGCAAGATCGGGCGGCCGAGTCCGGGCATCCTCACCAGTCTTCGTGAGTGAAAAACTGCGATTTCGATCATCGGTTGTTAACCAGTTAGCTTCGCTTATTCTTTAATTCATCTATGTTCAACTCCGCGGAAGCGATAGTGACAACCGATTGCGGAGGGTTCCTTGGGCATTGTTCGCATTCTTTTTTCCCTCTACGGCCGCATCGGGCGCACCACCTATGTGGCGCTGATCGTGCTCAACATCGTCGCATCCGCCGCGCTGCACGAGGCCTTCGGGGGCGGACCGTCGTCCACGGAGGAACCGACGCTCGTGGCGCTCGTCCTGTCGCTGATGCTCAGCTATGTGGGCATCGCCTCGGCGGTGAAGCGGTTTCACGATCGGGACAAGTCCGGCTGGTGGCTGCTCCTGCCGCTCGGCCTGTTCTTCATCGCAGCGGCGACCGCGTTCGGCCAGGGCCTCGCCACCAGGCCGCAGCCTTCCCTGGAGAGCAGCGGGATCGCCCTGGCGCTCGCCGGCATGGGCATCGCGGTGAGCTTCTGGCAGGCGATCGAACTCCTGTTCTTCGGCCCGATCGGCCCGGGCGACGGCTCGGTGAACCGCTTCGGCACGCGCATCGCGCTGTTCGAGGACGCCGATCCGGCGCCGGCCCGTCAGGACGCGGACCCCTTCCCCGGCGCCGGCGGCCCGCCCGCCCCGGAACCGCCGCGGCCCGCTCGCCGCGTCGCGCCGCCGCCCCTGGCGGGCGTCCAGAGAGGGTTCGGCCGCCGCGGTCTCACCTGACCCTCGCAGCGTCCCGGGTCCGGGCCGCCTCGCCCGTCCGGTCCGCCGCCGTCCCTTGACGAGGCGAGCGTGACCGGCGCATGGCGTAGTGACCGCAGCCGAACGAGTGCCGCATGGCCTACCGCAGCATCGACCGCAAGGAACTGGTCGCGACGCTCGAGCGCCTGCGCGACCGCATCGAGGCCCGCTTTCCCGGCGCCGACCTCGCCAAGGTCGCCGACGAGACGGTGCGCCTCGCCGCCGAGACCGGCGCGCTCGCCGATCGACTGGCCGCGCCCGCCTGGGGGCTCCGCGCGCTCATCACCGCCGTCCTGGCCGGCGGCGTCGCGCTCCTCTACCTGCTCGTCCGCGACCTCGAGTTCCAGCCGAGCGGCAACAACCTCTTCAACCTGATCCAGAGCGTCGACGCCCTGGTGAATGTGATCCTGATCGGCGGCGCGGCCGTGCTCTCGCTCGTCACGATCGAGCGGCGCGTCCGCCGCAACCGCGCGCTCGCGGCGCTCCGGCCGTTCCGCGCCATCGTGCATGTCATCGACATGCACCAGCTGACCAAGGATCCCGGCGCGATCGGACGGTCCGCGCGCCCGACCCATGCCTCGCCGAAGCGCAGCCTCGACGCTTTCGAGACCTCCCGCTATCTCGACTACTGCTCGGAACTCCTCTCGCTCACCGCCAAGGCCGCCGCCTTGCATGCGCTCGCGACCGACGACACCGCGATCGTCACGGCGGTCAACGAGATCGAGCAGTTGACCAGCAATCTGAGCCAGAAGATCTGGCAGAAGATCATGATCCTCCACGCCGACAGCCGCCTCGTGGACGCCGAGCCGGGCGCGACGCCCGCGCCGCCGGCCGCCGCCGGGCTGCCGGATCCGCATCCGGTCGAACCGGGCGGATCCTTCCGTCGCGCGGATGCGCCGCGCGCGCCCGTGTCAGATTGACCGCCGGCCGGGCGGCGTCTAAACCCCCAATATGACCAGCCTCCCCGATCCCGAGGATCCGGTCGCGCTCGCCCGCGATCTCCTGACCGTTCCCTCGGTCACGCCCGATGCGGGCGCGGCGATCGACCGGCTGGCGGCACAGCTTGAACGGCTCGGCTTCGAGATCCATCGCGTCGACTTTTCCGAGCCGGGCACGCCGGACGTGCCGAACCTCTTCGCCCGCCACGGTGACGCGGGACCGCATCTCGTCTTCGCCGGCCATGTGGACGTGGTGCCGCCGGGCGACGCCGCGCGCTGGCGGCACGGCCCCTTCGCGGGCGTGGTGGAGGACGGCGACCTCTACGGGCGCGGCGCGGTCGACATGAAGGGCGGCGTCGCGGCTTTCGCGGCGGCGGCGGCGCGCTTCCTCGCCCGGCGCGACGGGCGGGAGAGGAAGACCTGGGGCCGGATCTCGTTCCTGATCACCGGCGACGAGGAGGGCCCCGCGGTCAACGGCACCATCAAGCTGCTCGCCTGGGCGGCGGAGCGCGGCGAGCGGTTCGATGCCTGCGTGGTGGGCGAGCCGACCAATCCCGAACGGCTCGGCGACGCCATCAAGGTCGGCCGGCGCGGCAGCCTGTCGGGCACCGTCACGGTCACCGGCAAGCAGGGCCACGTCGCCTACCCGCATCTGGCGATCAATCCGGTGCCGGCGCTCGCCCGCCTGGTCGGCGCCCTCTCGGCCGAGGTGCTCGACCGCGGCACCAACCGGTTCCAGCCGTCGAACCTGGAATTCGTCTCCATCGACGTCGGCAATCCGGCCTGGAACGTGATTCCGGGCGAGGCGCGGGCGCGCTTCAACATCCGCTTCAACGACCAGTGGAACGCCGCCTCGCTGAAGCGCTTGCTCGAGGAGCGGCTCGCCGCCGCCGCGGCCGGCGCGATCGACTGGCGGCTCGATCTCGAACCCTCCGGCAGCGACGCCTTCCTGACGGAAAATCCGGCGCTGGTCGGCGCCCTGTCGGACGCGATCGAGGCGGTGACCGGCCGCCGGCCGGAACTTTCCACGAGCGGCGGGACTTCCGATGCGCGCTTCATCAAGGACTATTGCGCGGTGGTCGAGTTCGGTCTGGTCGGCAGCACGATGCATCAGGTGGACGAACGTGTCGCCGTGGCGGATCTCGAAACGCTGACGCGGATCTACGAGACGTTCCTCGACCGCTGGTTCGGGGCCGCGGCCGCATGATCGCCTACGGGGAAGCGCGCGACGCCGTGGTCGGGACGTGGCAGATCCTGCGCGCCGAGCCGAACGCGCTCAGGAGCTTCGACTGTTCCGCCGACGGCTTCTTCCGCTCCTTCGCCGCGATCGTCGCCATCGCGCCCATGATCCTGATCGGGCTCGCGGCGGAACGGCAGATGATGATCCTGCAGGGCACGGAAACCGACGAGGGCTTTCCGACCGTGCTCTTCGCCCTCGCCCAGTTCGGCGCTCTCGCGATCAACTGGTTCGGCTTCCCGTTGTTTCTCGCCGCGATCGCCGCCCCGATCGGCCTCTCCGACCGGTTCGTTCCCTATGTGGTCGTGCGCAACTGGTCGAGCATCCTCGGCCTCGCGCCGATCTTCCTCGTCGACCTCCTGGCGCTGACCGGCGCCATGTCGGTGCGCGGCTTCGCGACGCTGAAGCTGTTCGCCTTCGCCTTCAACTTCTTCGTGAGCTACCGGGTGGCGCGCGCCGCGGCGGGTGTCGCGGTCGGCGGCGCGATCGGGCTGGTCGTCCTAGAGTTCCTGTTCGCTCTGCTGGTCGGCTCCGTCGCCTCGCGCCTCGCCGGTCTTTGACGGCGACGATTCGGACCCGCTGCGCCCTTCGCCGTCCCGCGCTACACTCAGTCCAGACACGGACCATGCGTCCCGGGACGCCCATGGAAGCGCGACCATGACCTCGCACGACCGACGCCTCACCCCCGCCCGCGCCGACCTCGCGGCCGAGCATCTGCGCGGCCAGGTGGACGCGGCGCGCTTCGTGGCCGGGGAGACCGCCCGCGTCATCGTCGGCGTCGCGCCGGTCCGCTCGGCGCCGCGGCCGGATGCGGGCCTCGGCACGGAGGCGCTGTTCGGCGAGACGGTGACGGTCTACGAGGAGGACGCGGAGGGCTGGGCCTGGGTGCAGCTCGCCCGCGACCGCTATGTGGGCTACGTGCCGAGCCACGCGCTCTTGAAGGGCCCCGTCCCGGCCGCGACCCATCGCGTCTCGGCGCTCAGGACCTTCCTGTTTCCCGGCGCCTCCATCAAGGAACCGCCGCTCGACTGGCTGTCGCTCGGCGCCACGGTCTCGGTGCTGCGCGAGACCGTCGCGCCGAACGGCCGGCGCTTCGCGGTGACCGACCGCGGCGCGATCGTCGTCCAGCATCTGGCGCCGGTGGCGAGCGTCGAGCCGGACGCGGTCGCGGTCGCGGAGCGCTTCCTCGGCGCCCCCTATCTCTGGGGCGGGCGGTCGAGCCTCGGGATCGATTGCTCGGGCCTGGTGCAGACCGCGCTCGGCGCCTGCGGCATCGCGGCGCCGCGCGACTCCGACCAGCAGGAGGCGAGCGTGGGCGAGCCGCTGCCGCTCGACCCGGCATCCTGGCGGCGCGGCGATCTCCTGTTCTGGGCCGGCCACGTGGCCTTCGTGCGCGACGGCGCGAGCATGCTGCACGCCAACGCCCACCAGATGATGGTCGGCATCGAGCCGCTTGGCCAGGGCCTCGCCCGGATCGAGGCGAGCGGCTCGGCGCTCCGGACCGTGCGACGGCCCTGACGGCAGGAAAGTCGTGATCTTAACGTTTCAGTAGCCGAGCCTGCGATCGACCACGTGATCGAGCGGCTCTCCCGCCCGGTGGCGGCCGATCTGCGCGACGATCGCCGTGCAGATCGGCTCCGGGTCGGAATCGGCGGCGTTGTGCGGCGTGAGCCAGATCTGCGGATGCGCCCAGAGCGGGCTTTCCGGCGGCAACGGCTCCTCTTCGAACACGTCGAGGCTGGCACCCGCGAGAGAGCCTTCGTCGAGCGCGACGAGGATGTCGTCCGCCACCTGCAGCCCGCCGCGCCCCGCATTGATCAGAATCGCGCCGCCGAGCGGGCCGTCCTTGGCGAGGCCGCGGAAGAGGTCGAGATCGAGGATGCCGGCGGTGTCCGGCGTGAGCGGCAAGAGCGCGACGAGGATGTCGGTGCGTGCCAGGAACGGCTTCAGCCCGTCCGACCCGGCGAACACCTCCACCCCGTCCATCGGCTCGCCCCTGCGCGACCACCCGGCGACCCGGAAGCCGAGCCGCAGCAGCATTTCGGCGGCGGCGCGGCCGAGATGGCCGAAGCCCAGGATACCGACGCGGACGGATTCGGCGCCGGGCTGGGTCAGGTTCAGCCACACCCGGTTCTGCTGCGCGGTGGCGTAGACGGACATCCTGCGGTGATGCAGCAGCACATGTAGCACCACATATTCGGTCATGCGCCGGGTCAGGTCCTCATCGACGGTGCGCACGACCGGTACGTCCGGCAAAGTCGGGTCGGCCAGCAGCGCGTCGACGCCGGCGCCGAGATTGAAGATCGCCTTCAGGTTCGGCAGGCCCGCGAGCAGGCCCGGCTCCGGCTTCCACACGGCGGCGTAGAGGATCGCGGCGGGATCGAACGGCTCGCGCGCGTCGACGACGGGCAACCCGTCGAGTGTACGCCGAAATCGGCTGACCCAGTCGTCGGCACTCCAGCCCTTGATGGCCACCAGCAACGCCATTGGCGGTTCCTTGTCGTCAGACGGCCGCCCGGCCGGCGCCGAGCGGGATGGGAATGAGGTCGCCCGCGTCCCCGTCGTCCGTCTGGAAATCGACCGAACCGAGCCGCGTCGCGCGCCGCGTCAGTTTCTCCGAAGTCGCAACGATGTCACCTAAATCTTTGCCGGTCTGGCTGTAATGCATCTGGAGTTTTATAACCCGATCGTGAATCCGGGCGACGTCGTCGAGGAGATGCCCGACCTCGGCGCGAATGAGATGCGCCTGTTCGCGCATGCGCCAGTCGCGCAGGACCGACTGCACCACCTGGATCGACAGGACGAGCAGCGACGGCGAGACGATCACCACGCGCGCCCGGTGCGCCTTCTGCACGATGTCCGGAAAGCTCTCGCAGAGCGTCGCGAACACCGATTCCGACGGCACGAACATGAGCGCCATGTCCTGCGTCTCGCCGGGGATGAGATACTTCGAGCGGATGTCCTCCACGTGGCGCAGCACGTCCTTGCGGAAGGCGGCGCCCGCCTGCCGCTCCGCCTCCGGCGAGCCGGCCTCCTCCCAGGCGGTCCAGCCTTCGAGCGGGAACTTCGCGTCGATGGCGAGCGGCGGAGCGCCGTTCGGCAGGTGGATCAGGCAATCCGGCCGGACGCCGCTCGAAAGCGTCGCCTGGAAGGCGTAAGCCGAGGCCGGCAGCGCGTCCTGCACGATCGCCTCCATGCGGCCCTGGCCGAACGCGCCGCGCGTCTGCTTGTCGGAGAGGATCGCGTTCAGCTCGAACACCTGGTCGGCGAGGTCCGAGAGCGTGGATTGCGCGCGGTCGATCACGCCCATCCGCTCGTGCAGCTTGGCGAGGCTCTCATGGGTCGAGCGCGTCGTCTCCACCATGGAATGGCCGAGGCGGTGGGTGAGGCCGTCGAGCCGCTCGGTCAGCGCGCGGGCGAGGTCGGATTGCCGCGTGCCGAAGATCTCCGCCATGGTCTGCATGCGGCCGGTCATCTCCGACTGCAGCTTGGCGACCTCGGCGAGGCGCGTCTCGATCTCGCGCTCCGCGCCGGCGGCCCGTCCGCGCGCGCCGGCCCGGACCGCGACCAGGAGGCCGAGGACGAGCAGCACCAGCGCGGCGAGCGCGACCGTCAGTTCGCCCGCCGTCGCAACGAGGCTCCCCCACCGGAGGACGATTTCGTTCATGATCGAAGCTTAAGTGATTCGCCGGAGGCTCGGGTTAATGCCGTGCCCACGCCCGCGAATTGACCTCGACGCAACGCTCGCCTATCTGACGATCATGTCGAAACTCGATATCCTCACCTTGCCCGACCAGCGCCTCAAGCAGCGCTCGGAGCTCGTCGCGACGGTCGACGGCGGCGTCCGCAAGCTGCTCGACGACATGCTGGAGACGATGTACGCCGCGCCCGGCATCGGCCTCGCCGCCGTGCAGGTCGGCGTGATGAAACGCATCGTCACGCTCGACGTCGCCAAGGAGGACGAGAAGCCGAACCCGATCTTCCTGATCAACCCGGAGATCACCTGGGCGTCGGACGAGACCTCGACCTACCAGGAAGGCTGCCTGTCCATCCCCGACTATTACGAGGATGTGGAAAGGCCCTCGCGCGTGCGCGTGCGCTACCTCGACCGCCACGGCGTGTCGCAGGAGATGGAGGCGGGCGACATCCTGGCCACCTGCCTGCAGCACGAGATCGATCACCTGAACGGTACGCTGTTCATCGACCACATCTCCAAGCTGAAGCGCGACCGGGTGATCAAGAAGTTCCAGAAGCAGGCGCGCCTGAAGGAGCTCGGCGCCGTCTGACGCGCCCGCTCCGTTTTTTGCGGCGCCGACCGGCCGGCGTCGACCGGGCCCTGCGCTTCGCGCTATAGACGCCGCTCGTCAACAGGCCGGATGCCCGCCATGTCCCTTCGCGTCGTCTTCATGGGCACGCCCGACTTCGCCGTGCCGGTGCTCGCCGAGATCGTCGGCCAGGGCCACGACGTGGCCGCGGTCTATTCGCAGCCGCCGCGCCCGGCAGGCCGCGGCTACGACCTCACCCCGTCGCCCGTGCATCGCCTCGCCGAAGGCTTCGGCCTGCCGGTGCTGACGCCGACGTCGCTGCGGACCGAGGAGGCGCAGGCGACCTTCGCCGCCCACGGGGCGGACGTCGCGGTGGTGGTCGCCTATGGGCTGATCCTGCCGCGCCCGATCCTCGCGGCGCCGCGCGAGGGCTGCCTCAACCTGCATGCCTCCCTCCTCCCCCGCTGGCGCGGCGCCGCCCCGATCCACCGTGCCATCATGGCCGGCGACTCCGAGACCGGGGTGCAGGTGATGCGCATGGAGGAAGGCCTCGACACCGGCCCGGTCTGCCTCTCCGAACGGGTCGCGATCGGCGCCGACGAGACGACGGGCGAATTGCACGACCGCCTCTCCCGGCTCGGCGCGGACCTGATGGCGCGCGCGCTCGCCGCCCTCTCGCGCGGCAGCCTCGATTGCCGCCCGCAGGCCGAGACCGGCGTCACCTATGCGAAGAAGATCGACAAGGCCGAGGCGCGCATCGACTGGAGCGAGCCGGCCGGCACGGTGCAGGCCCGCATCCGCGGCCTGTCGCCCTTTCCGGGCGCCTGGTGTTCCATGGAGTTCGGCGGCAAGGCCGAGCGCGTGAAGATCCTCAAGGCCCAGATCGCGGAAGGGTCCGGCGCGCCCGGCACGGTGCTGGACGGCCGGCTTACGATCGCCTGCGGCACCGGCGCGATCCGCCCGACGCTCATGCAGCGCGCCGGCGGCAAGCCGCTCGACGCGGCCGAGTTTCTGCGCGGCGCAGTGCTCCCCGCCGGGACGGTGCTATCATGACGCCGGTCGCCTACCCGGTCGCGCCCGACGATCGGCCGCCCTTCGCGGATCGCGGCTGAGATGCCGCGCTACAAGCTCACCATCGAATATGACGGGACCCGCTTTGTCGGCTGGCAGCGGCAGGCGAACGGCCTCAGCGTGCAGGCGGTGATCGAGGCGGGGCTCCTCGCCTTCACCGGCGAGACGATCACGCTGCGCGGCGCCGGCCGCACCGATGCGGGCGTGCACGCGACCGGCCAGGTCGCCCATGTGGACCTGACGCGCGACTGGCCGGCCGACACGGTGATGAACGCGCTCAATTTCCACATGCGCCCGTCGCCGGTCGCGATCCTCGCCGTCGAACAGGTGCCGCAAAGCTTCGACAGCCGCTTCTCCGCCAAGGGCCGGCACTATCTCTACCGCCTGTTCGACCGGCGCGCGCCCCTCGCCTTGGAGCTCGACCGCGCCTGGCACTGGCCGAAGCCGCTCGACGCCGAGGCGATGGACGCCGCCGCCAAGGTGCTCCTCGGCACCCACGACTTCACCACCTTCCGCGCCGCCCACTGCCAGGCGAAGTCGCCGATCCGCACCCTCGACCGCCTCGACGTGGCGCGGCGCGGCGAGCTGATCGAGGTCACCGCCTCCGCCCGCTCCTTCCTGCACAACCAGGTGCGCTCCATGGTCGGCTCGCTGAAGCTCGTCGGCGAAGGCCGCTGGGGCCCGGCGGAGCTGCGCGCCGCCCTCGACGCCCGCGACCGCCAGGCCTGCGGCCCCGTCGCCCCGGCCGGCGGGCTTTATCTCATCGGGGTGGATTACTAGGAGGCTTGCCTGTCGCTACCGCGGCAGCGATCTCGCGCGGGCGACGATCACGTCGCCGAGGCGTTCGACGCTGAGGGCGCCCTGGACGGTGCGGTGGACGAGGACGTTGCGGCGGTCCTTCTCGTCGCGCCGGCGGTCGAGCAGGCCCATCTCGCCGAGCGTGTCGAGCGCGCGGGTGATGGCCGGCTTGGTGACGGCGAGCTTGGCGGCAAGCCCGCGCACCGTGTGCGGCGGTGCCTCGAGATAGACGGTGAGGAGGATCGCGACCTGGCGCGCGCTCAGGTCCACCTCGCCGTCGCGCACGAGTTCGAGCGTGACGTCGTGCCAGAGTTTCAAGGCCTGGCTCGGGCGGATGTCGACGGGCATGGCGCGTTTCGTTTCGGAAACGGAACAGTAAGCCGGCCCGCCCGCTTCCGCAATGGGTCGAGCGGTCAGGCCTTCGCCGGGAACCGTTCCGCGATGACCCGGAAGAGCGCGCGGATCGCCTGAGCCTCGCCGCCTTCGGGCCGGCCCGGCTTCGCCGACGGCGTCCAGCCGAAAATGTCGAAATGGGCCCAGCCCCTGGTCTTCTCGACGAATTTCTGCAGGAACAGCGCGGCCGTGATGGAGCCGGCGAAGCCGCCGGAGGAGACGTTGTTGGTGTCGGCGACCTTGCTCTCGAGCATGGCGTGGTAGGGGCGCCAGAGCGGCAGCCGCCAGAGCGGGTCGTTCTCGCGACGGGCGGCCTCGCCGATCGCCCCGGCGAGCGCCTCGTCGTCGGTGTAGAAGGGCGGCAGGTCGGGGCCGAGCGCGACGCGGGCGGCGCCCGTCAGGGTGGCGAGGTCGAACATTAGCGCCGGCTCCTCCTCGTCGGCGAGCGCGAGCGCGTCGGCGAGGATCAGGCGGCCCTCCGCGTCGGTGTTGCCGATCTCGACGGTCAGGCCCTTGCGGCTGCGGAACACGTCGGAGGGGCGGAAGGCGCGGCCGGAGATGGCGTTCTCCACGGCCGGGATGATCACCCGGAGCCGCACCGGCAGGCCGGCCGACATCACCATCAGGGCGAGGCCGAGCACGTTGGCGGCGCCGCCCATGTCCTTCTTCATCAGCAGCATGCCGGCCGACGGCTTGATGTCGAGGCCGCCGGTGTCGAAGCACACGCCCTTGCCGATCAGCGTCACCTTGGGATGCGCAGCGTCGCCCCAGGTGAAGTCGACGAGGCGCGGCGCGCGCTCGGAGCCCTGGCCGACCGCGTGGACGAGCGGGAAGCCCCGCGCGAGGTCGTCCCCGCTCACCTCGGTGAAGCGGGCGCCGAAGCGCTCGGCGAGCGCGCGCGCCGCGGCGGCGAGCTCGGCCGGGCCGAGGTCGTTCGAGGGCGTGTTGATCAGGTCGCGCGCGAGCGTGACCGCCTCGATCTCGACAAGGAGGGCGGCATGGTCGATGCCCGGGTCGAGGACGAGGCGGACCGGCTTGTCGGGCTGCTGGCGATAGCGGCGGAAGCGGTAGGCGCCGAGCGCCCAGCCGAGCGCGGCGAGCCGCGGCTCGGCGACGCCGGAGGCGAAGCGGTAGTCGCCCGCCGGCAGCGCGGTCGCGAGCTTGCCGATCAGGAACGGGTTCGGCGGCTCGCTCCCCTTGCCGAGACCGAACAGCACCGCGGCGATGCCGCCGGAGGCTTCCGGCACGACGATGTGCTGGCCGGAGGCGGCGTCGAAGCCGTTCGCCCGCGCGAAGGTCGCGGCCGCCGGGTCGAGCGTGTCGAGCAGGGCCGCGAGGCGGTCGGCGGAGACGGCGTGGATCGGCAGTGTCGGGCCCGCCTGGCCGGGGCTAAGGATGCGATCGCTCAAGACGGACCTCGGACCATGCATGGAAAGCCGTCTTTCTAGCCCCTCGCCCCGGCGCTGTCCAAGCCGGAACTGTTGCTGAAACGCCTGGGCAGCCCCGCGCCGAGGCCCGCGGCAGCGCCTCCGGCGGGCCACGAAAGCCAGCGTTAACAGCTTATTAGGGTTAACAGACTATTGCTCGGATCATCGCCTGTTCACCTTGTCCGGTCGCGCAGCCGTCGGCTGCCCGGGGAGTTCACGCATGGCCGTTCGCCACCTCACGCGTCCCGTCCTCTATGCCCTTCTCGCCACCGGCCTCCTCGCCGGCTGCGCCGCCAAGCCCTCGACCGGCACCACCGGCAGCATCGGCGGGGGCGCCGGCGACCCGCGCGCGGCGGTGGCGTCGCTCAGCCAGCGCTACGAGGCCTCGCCCGAAGACCGGCAGATCATGATCGCCTATGCGCAGGCGCTGCGCGCCAACGGCCAGCTCGACCAGGCGGTGGCGGTGCTGCAGCGGGGCATGATCAAGAACGGCAAGGATCCGGTGATCGCCTCGGCCTACGGCAAGGCGCTCGCGGCGTCCGGCGATTTCGAGACCGCGCTCGGCGTGGTGCGCAAGGCGAATTCGCTGACCTCGCCCGACTGGCGGCTCCTCTCGGCGGAGGGCGCCATCCTCGACCAGCTCGGCCAGGCCGCGGAGGCGCGCGAAGTCTACCAGAACGCGCTGAAGATCGCCCCGGAGGAGCCGACCATCCTCAACAATCTCGGCCTCTCCTACCTGCTCGCGAACGACGCCGCAAATGCCGAGCAGGTGCTGCGCCGCGCCGTCGCCAACCCGAAGGCCGACAGCCGCATCCGGCAGAACCTCGCGCTCGCGCTCGGCGTGCAGGGCAAGTTCGAGGAGGCCGAGAAGATCGCCCGCAGCGACTTGCCGCCGGCCGAGGCGGAGGCGAATGTCGCCTATCTGCGCTCCATGCTGGCGCAGCAGAACACCTGGCGGGACATCAAGCAGGGCGAGAAGCCGAAGGCCAAGCCCGGCGCCTGAGCCGGGCGGCGACGAGCCAAAGGGCCGCGACCGAGCCGGTCGGCCGCCGGCCGAAGGGCCGCGACGGGCTTCGGCAAGGACCACAGCATCACGGATGAAGCCGGCGGCGGGCGCGTGTGAACGCGGGACGCGGCCGGCGCATGCTTGCGCGCGGCCGCCCTGTCCTTGTTCGCCGATGCCCGCGCCCAAAAGCTCAGTTCAGCTTCATGATCTGGATCGCGGCCGGGCCCATGATGACGACGAACAGGACCGGCAGGAAGAACACGATCATCGGCACGGTCAGCATGGGCGGCAGCGCTGCGGCCTTCTTCTCGGCTTCCATCATGCGCTGGTCGCGGCTTTCCTGGGAGAGCACGCGCAGCGCGGTGCCGAGCGGCGTGCCGTAGCGCTCCGCCTGCACCAGCGCGGTGACGACCGCCTTGACCTGGTCGAGGCCGGTGCGCTCGGCGAGGTTCTCGTAGGCCTTGCGCCGTTCCGGGAGATAGGAGAGCTCGGCGGTGGTGAGCGACATCTCCTCGGCGAGCGGGACGGACTGGCCGCCGATCTCCTCCGCCACCTTGCGGAACGCGCCCTCGATGGCCATGCCGGATTCCACGCAGATGAGCAGCAGGTCGAGCGCGTCCGGCCAGGCACGCCGGATCGACTGCTGCCGCTTACCGATCATGTTGGTCACGTAGATGTTCGGCAGGTAGAAGCCGACGCCGAGCGCGGCGAGCGACACGATCATCTTCGTGGCCGTCGACCAGGCGGTGACGTTCAGCACGAACAGATAGATGAGCGTGATGAAGAAGGCCGCGAAGGGCAGCGTGAAGCGGGCGAACAGGAACACGGTGAGCGGCGCCTGGCCGCGGAAGCCGGCCGAGCGGAGCCGTTCGGCGGTGCCGGCGTCGGCGAGCGCGCGCTTCAGGTCGAAGCGGTCCACGAGCGCGCGCATATAGGCCTTCGGCTCGACGCGCAGCGTGACCTTCTCGTCCTTCAATCGCGCGCGCTCACGCGCCCGGATCCGCTCGCGCTCGATCGAGACGGCGCGCATGCGCGTCTTCAGTTCGTCGCGCTCCATCAGCGGCAGCGCGATGGTGATGATGGTGGCCGACACACCGAGCGCGGTGAGCGCGCCCATGATGAAGAACGGGTCGAACGCCAGGGCGAAAACGATATCCAACATGGCGGGACCTCAGATGTCGAAGTTGATCATCTTCTTCATGACCAGGACACCGATCAGCATGTAGAGCAGGCTGCCCGCCACGATGATGTTTCCGGTCTTGGTCGTGAACAGAAGACTGATGTAGTTCGGGCTTGTGAGATAGACGAGCCCGGTCACGATGATCGGCAGGGAGCCGATGATGCCGGCAGAGGCTTTCGCTTCCATCGACATGGCGTTGATCTTCTGGCGCATCTTCTTGCGGTCGCGCAGCACGCGGCTGAGGTTGCCGAGCGCTTCCGACAAGTTGCCGCCCGCCTTCTGCTGGATGCCGATCACGATGCCGAAGAAGTTCGCCTCCGCGGCGGGAACCCGGTCGAACAGTTTCAGGCAGGCGTCGCTGACGGTCATGCCGACCTGCTGGGATTCCACGATCAAGCGGAACTCGGAGCGGACCGGTTCGCGCGCTTCGGTGGAGATGATGCGCAGGCAATCGCTGAGCGGCAGGCCCGAGCGGATGCCGCGCACGATGACGTCGACCGCGTTCGGCAATTCGTCGAGGAATTTCTTCAAGCGGCGCTTGCGCCGCGACGCGATGAACCAGCGCGGGAAGCCGAGGCCGCCGATCAGCGCGGCGCCGCCGGCGAGCAGCATGTTGCCGCCGACCACGAGGCCGATGCCGAAGCCGAACAGCGCGCAGATGACCGAGAAGGTGTAGTAGCTGCGCTTGTTCCATTTGAGCCCGGCCTGCTGCAGGCGCACCTGCAGCGGCGGCGAGGCCGACTGCTTCAGCTTGGCCTGCTGACGCGCCTCGAAGTCCTTGATCGCGCTCTGGATGTCGCGCCTGCGCGTGGTCTGGTCGGCGTTCGCCTTGGCCTCCGCCGCGACCTCCGCCCGGTTGGAGATCGCCGAGATGCGCTTCGACGTCATGTCCTCGGTCTGCACCGTCTGGAACAGGAACGCATAGGCGAGCCCGCCGGTGAAGAACATCACCAGGGCGGCAATGGCGATGATGGGGACGATTTCACCGAACATGCGAACATCCTCTCCTGCAGGGGGCCGTCACGACGAGCGGGCGGAGCCGGGGCTCCGCCTCAAGCCGCGATGTCCCCGATGTCGGCCTTGTCGAGCGCGTCTGCGAGACGCTTTTCTTCGTTGTAGTAGCGGGCGCGCTCCCACATGCGCGGACGGCCGATGCCGGTCGAGCGGTGCCGGCCGATCAGGCGGCCGTTCTCGTCCTCGCCGAGGATCTCGTAGAGGAACAGGTCCTGCGTGATGATCACGTCGCCTTCCATGCCCATCACCTCGGTGATGTGCGTGATACGGCGCGAACCGTCGCGCAGGCGCGCCGCCTGCACGATGACGTCCACCGAGGACACGATCATCTCGCGGATGGTCCGCGAGGGCAGCGCGAAGCCGCCCATGGTGATCATGGATTCCATACGCGAGAGGGCCTCGCGCGGGCTGTTGGCGTGCAGCGTGCCCATCGAGCCGTCGTGGCCCGTGTTCATCGCCTGCAGAAGGTCGAACGCCTCTGGTCCGCGCACCTCGCCGACGATGATCCGCTCGGGACGCATACGCAGGCAGTTCTTGACCAGGTCGCGCATGGTCACCTGCCCCTCGCCTTCGAGGTTGGGCGGACGCGTTTCCAGGCGCACCACATGCGGCTGCTGCAGCTGCAGCTCGGCGGCGTCCTCGCAGGTGATGATGCGCTCGGTCGATTCGATGTAGCGCGTCAGACAGTTGAGCAGCGTCGTCTTGCCCGAGCCCGTACCGCCGGACACGACCACGTTGCAGCGGCTGCGGCCGATCACCTGCAGCACCGTGCCGCCCTCCGGCGAGATCGAGCCGAACTTGACGAGCTGGTCGAGGGTCAGCTTGTCCTTCTTGAACTTACGAATGGTGAGTGCGGGGCCGTCGATGGCGAGCGGCGGCGCGATCACGTTGACGCGCGAGCCGTCCGGAAGGCGCGCGTCGCAGATCGGGCTCGATTCGTCGACGCGCCGGCCGACCTGGCTGACGATGCGCTGGCAGACATTCATCAGCTGCTGGTTGTCGCGGAAGCGCACGCCGGTCAGCTGCACCTTGCCGGCCACTTCGATGAAGGTGCGGTCGGCGCCGTTGACCATGATGTCGGCGATGTCGTCGCGCGCGAGCAGCGGCTCGAGCGGGCCGTAACCCAGGACGTCGTTGACGATGTCCTCGAGCAGCTCCTCCTGCTCGGCGATCGACATCACCACGTTCTTCAGCTGGATGATCTCGTTGACGACGTCGCGGATCTCCTCGCGCGCCGATTCGAGGTCGAGCCGGGCGAGCTGGGAGAGGTCGATCGTGTCGATCAGCGCCGAGAAGATGGAGGATTTGACGTCGTAATATTCCTCGGAGCGTTGCTTGAATTCGACCGGGCGCGTTCCCGGCGCGACCGGCAGTTCCGGGAGTGGGGCGTTGGGGGCGTCGAGCTTCATGCCCGACGGCGGGGCCGAGGGCTTGGTGGGCGGTGGATTGGGGCCACCGGAAGATCCGCGCTTACCGAACATCGATACTCATCCTCGTTCGACCACGACCCAGGCGACCGGCGCTATCCGGCCGCCGATTTCTTGCGCAGCTTGGCCAGGAGCGGCGCGAAGGGAGACGACTTCGTCTTCTTCACCTCGGTCCGGCCGGTGACCGCGTTGCCGATCGAGCGGAACGTCTCGCCGATCGGGCTCTTGGCGTCGCATTCGGCGATCATCTGGCCGTTGTTGGCGGCGGTGCCGAACAGCAGCGGCTCGAACGGGATGGCCGCCTGGATCGGTACGTCCACCGCCTTGGCGAATTCCTCCGCCTTGATCTCCGGCCGCTTCGGCACGCCGACCATGTTGAGGACGAGCCGCGGGGGCGCGTCGTTCGGCCGGCTCTGTTTCATGAAGTCGATCAGGTTCTTGGCGTTGCGGAGCGAGGCGAGGTCGGGGCTCGCCACGATCACCGCCTCGTCGACGGATTTCAGCGTGCGGCGAACCCAGCCCGTCCACAGATGCGGCAGGTCGAGGATCACCACCGGCACCACGCCGCGCGCCACGTCCAGGATCGGCTCAATCTGCAGTTCGTCGAGGTCGAAGGTGCGGTCGAGCGAGGCCGGCGCCGCGAGCAGGCTCAGCCGGTCGGTGCATTTGGCGAGCAGGCGGTCGAGATAGACGTCGTCCAGCCGGTCGGGCGACAGCAGGGCGTCGGCGACGCCCTGCGCGGGATCGAGGTTGAAGTCGAGGCCCGCGGTGCCCCAGGCGAAGTCGAGATCGGTGATCACCACGTCGGTCTCGACGCCGCGCGAGATCGCCCAGGCGACGTTGTGGGCGATCGTCGAAGCGCCGCAGCCGCCCTTGGCGCCGATGAAGGCGACGGTGCGGCCGAGCGGCACGGCGTCCGGGTTGAAGTAGATCTCGCCGATCTCGCGAATGAGATCGTGCACGTCGAACGGCAGGACCATGTATTCGCTGACGCCCCGGCGGGACAGTTCGCGGTAGAGGATCACGTCGTTGATGCGCCCGACCACGATCACCTTGGATCCCGGGTCGCACACTTCGGCGAGGCGGTCGATGTAGCCGACCACCTTCTCGCGGTCGTCGGAGGTTTCGACCACCACCAGATTGGGCGTCGGCGCCGAGCTGTAGAACTCGACCGCGGCGGCGAGGCCGCCCATCTGCACCTTCACATGCGCCTTCGCCATGCGGCGGTCGGAGGCGGCCTGTTCCACGATCGCCGCGGTCTCCGCGCTCTCGCAGAAGGCCTGCACCGCGATCCGGGGGATCGCCTTGTAGTCGGCGCCGAGCGAAACGTCGCCGCGCCGGTCGGCCTCGAGTGCCTGGGGCATGATCAGTTGCTCCCTCCGGATCCGATCTGGACGATGCTCTGGCGCGGCGCCTGGTTCTCGGACTTGGTCGCCTTGCCCGCGCGGAACTTCTCGATGACGGTGGTGCGGCGGACCGGATCGCTCGCGTCCTCGGCCCGAGGCGTCACGAGGTCGGTCGGCTCGATCACCATCGCGGCGATGTTCTGCTGGGTGGCGCAGCCGTAGTTCCAGTAGTCCTCGTTGGTGTTGTTCATCGGCACCTGGTCGGGCCAGACGCCGCAGCGGTGCGGCACCAGCGCCTGCATGCGCGGATAGGCGATGCGGATCGGCGGCTGGGCGGCCTCGTCCTCGACGCGGAACGGCTTCTGCGTGATGGCGTGGGCGGAGATGCCGCCGGCCACCAGCGCCGCCGCGATCTGGCGCGAGGCGGCGTAGCTCGCCGCCTCGTTGGCGGTACCGACCGGCACCATCACGGTGACGCCGGTCGCCTTGCGCTCGACGGCGACCTCGGCGAAGGACTTCACCTTCATGAGGACCGTGTCGTTCAGTCGACCGTTCTGGCTGCCGACCGGGATGTCGATCGTCTCCGCCGCGTCGGCGAGGATGATCGGGTGCCGCGTGCGATAGCCGTCGAAGGGGAGCGCGCCGGTGATGGTCGGCTCGTAGGCGGTCGAGTTGGCGGTGATGCAGCCGGTCAGGCCGGTCGCCGCGAAGGCCAGGGCCGACAAGGTGCCGAGGAAGCGGACGCGGTTTCCCCGGGGACCCGTGCCACGGCCGGCGGCGGAGGGTGTGGTGCGAGACATGAGATCAATCCTCACTCGTAGATGAAGCCGTATTTGCCGTGGTAGTTGCCCTGGGGACTGCCGCCGACGCGGTAGACCTTGTTGACGCGACCGAGGAACACCGCCGCCGCATCGGTACCGACCTGGAAGTTCTGGTCGGGCCGGACGAGCTTGTTGGCGCCGACCGGGCCGACGATGAGCGGCTGCACGAAGATCGCCATCTCGGTCTGCGAGCGCTGGAACTCGCGGCTCTTGAACAGCGTGCCGAGGATCGGCAGGTCCATGATGGCGGGCGTGCCCTGGATGGAGCTCCGCGCGTTGTCGCTGAGCAGGCCGGCCATGACCATCACGCCGCCAGAAGGAAGCTCGATCGTCGCATCGGCGCGGCGCACCCGGAGGCCGGGGATGACCAGGCCGTTGGCGTTGATCGAGACTTCGTTGTTGATCTCGGAGACTTCGGTGTTGACCTTGAGGCTGATGCGGCCTTCCGACAGCACCACCGGCACGAAGCCGAGCGCGACACCGAACTTCTTGAACTCGATGGTGGTCGTGCCGTTGTCCTGACCGACCGGGACCGGATATTCGCCGCCGACCAGGAAGCTCGCCTCCTCGCCGGAGATGGCGGTCAGGTTCGGTTCGGCGAGCGTGCGGGTCACGCCGTTCTGCTCGAGCGCGACGAGCGTCGAGGTGATCTTGTTGCCGCCGCCGAAGCTGAGTGTGCCGGAGGTGGACGACCCGTTCAGCTGCACCGCGCTGCCGGCATGGAAGGAGTTGAAGGCGAGGCCGCCGAGCGAGCCGCCCGCGCCGGCGGCGAGGTTCACGCCGAGATTCTTCAGCGCGCTCCGCTGCATCTCCACGATGGTGACCTTCAGCAGCACCTGGTCCTTGCCGCGGATGCTGAGGGCGTTGACCACCTGCACGCCGCCGGCCGTGGCGCTGGTGCCCGAGCCGCCGGCCTGGCCGCCGCCCTGGCCACCGGCACCGCCACCACCACCACCGCCCGAGTTATCGGAGCTGCCGCCCACGAATTTCAGCGCCACGTCCTGCGCCTGCGCGGCCTCGGCCGGGGTGCGCACCTCGCCGCTCAGCACCACCGTGCCGGAGACCGCCTCGGCGCGGATGTTCGCGCCCGGCAACAGCCGGTGGAGCAGCGCCTCGAGGTTCGCCGTGTCGGGCTGCACCTGCACCTCGAAGCTCGCCACCTGTCGGCCGCTCGCCCCGAACACGAAGATGTTCGTGGTGCCGAACTTGTTGCCCATCAGGTAGAGACGACGGTTGGTGCGCACGATCGCGTCGGCGACCTGCGGGTTGGAAACGAGGACGTCGCGGATGTCCTCGTCGTAGTCGATCACGATCGACTTCGCGAGCGCCAGCTTGACCTGGCGGACATTGGCCGGCACCGGAACGAGGCGACCTTCTCCGGCGCGCGGCTCGGCGGCGGTGGCCTCGGGCGACCAGGCGGTCGGCGCGACGGAAGCGGCGGCCAAGCCGAGCGCGGCCGTCAGGATCAGCTTGCGGAACATGGCACCCTCTTCATCGATCTTTTGGCGCGCGGCCGGCGTCCGGCCGGCGGCTCACTTCTGGGTACTGACGCGTGAACTGACGCCGTACTTGACCACGGTGACGCCCGACGGCGTGGCCGGGCCGAGCGGGTCGTCGGCGGCGATCGGGTCGACCTTCTGGTCGCGCAGCGAACGGAGCGCGAGCTGGATCGTGCCGGACTGCGCGGCCTGCGCGAGCAGCTCCGACTGGCGCGGCGTGAGTTCGAGGGTGGCCGTGTTCTTCGCCACCACCGCCGTCTCGCCGCGGCTCTCGCTGATCGTCTGGTCGATCGCCAACACCTTGATGTTGTGCAGGATCGTCTCGCTCTGGTAGGGGTCGCCGTTCGACTTCGGCGCGACCCTCGTGAGGATCACGTCGACGCGGTCGTTCGGGAAGATGAAGCCGCCGGCGGAGGAGACGGCGCGCACCTCGATCGCCATCGCCCGCATGCCGGGCGTCAGGATCGCGGCCATGATGCTGGTGCGGCCCGACTGGATCAGCCGCGCCTCGCGGATCGGTTCGCCCGACATGATCTGCGCCCGGGCGATCGAGTTCGACAGGTCCTCGAGCGCGTTCGGCTTCGCCGTGCGGGTGATGTAGCTCTCGTGCACGTTGTTGCGCGGCCAGGGCTGCCAGGTCAGGTCCGGGCCCTTGACCGTGTTGCCCATCGCGAGGTCGCGATTGGCGACGAGGACGTCCTCGGTCTCGACCTGCGGGATCTCGGCGACCGGCGCCGGCGTGACGGCGACCTGGCGGTTGCCGGTCATCTTCACGGCGACGAAGGCGGCGGCGAGCCCCGAGACGAGTGCGACCGCGAGCACGACGGAACGAGCAACTCTCATGTTCAACGACCTTCAGGACGAACGGGCCTGTGCCCTCTCTTCCCTCACTGTCGCTTGCAATGGTTCAGGTATGGTTAATGGTATCTTCCCGAATTCAGTTAAATCGAGTTAACCTTTACATCTGCGCATTCAATGCTTACGAAACGTAAACCGATCAAACAAGAATTTTGATCCAGACCGTGGACGGATAGACGGCGAGCGCGGCCGCCGCCAGCGCGATTCCGTAGGGCACGGTGCGGTGGCGCTGGAAGTCGGCGAGGAAGCCGACACGCAGGATCGGCAAGGGTTCGGTCCAGCGCGAGACGAGCACTGTGAGAATGGTGAGGAGGCCGCCGAACACGGAGAACAGCACGGCGAATTCGAGGAGGTGCTGCCAGCCGAGCCAGAGCGCGATCGCGGTCGCGAATTTCACGTCGCCGCCACCCATCCACCCCATCGCGAAGCAACCGAAGCCGAGCGCGAACACGATCGCGGCACCGGCGAGGTCCATGCCGATGGTGGCGAGGCCGAGCCCGATGAACGGGGCGAGAACCAGATAGGCGACGATCAGGATCACGGAGACGCGGTTGGCGATCGTCATGGTGAGGAAGTCGGTCACCGCCGCATAGGCGCAGAGCAGCGGGAAAACGATGACGACGGCGGCTTCGAGCATGTTCTGTCCCCTGCCCCGGCTGGGCCCGATCAGGCCTTCACCATAGCCCGGCCGGCTGAACGGGTCGTAAAGCCGCCGCCGGTCGGCATCCGGCGCCGCGGCCGTGCTGCCTCGGGGGCCGGGGCCGGCGCGGGCTCGGCCGAAACGGAAACGGCGGGCCGAAGCCCGCCGCGCCGTAAATCCCAAGGCCTGAAGGATCAGGCCGCCAAGATCACGAGGTCTTGATCTTGGTGCCGATGAAGTTGAAGGACGCGCTGAGCGTGGTGCCGAGCGTCGTGGCGCCGGCGATCACCGCGATGGCGATCAGCGAAGCGATCAGGCCGTATTCGATGGCGGTGGCGCCAGACTCGTCCTTGAAGAAACGCGAGAACATGGTCATGAGATGCTCCTAATTGCACACGATTTACGCGACGGATCGGGGTGCGAACAGGACGTCGTCTCCCGATGTCCCCATGAACCTACACATAGACATCTAAATAGTTGTAAACATGAATGGTTAGGATTCCGTACTGAAATACGACGAGAGACGACACTCCCGGTGCCGCCAACGGATCAATAGTTTCTCCGGTGTCTCCAAGCGGTCCCAATGGAGAGCCGCTGACTTTGGAGATCTCGCCCAATCATCACGAGAATTTTCTCATCCTACTCATGGCGCCCGATAAAATCCGAACTTGGAGCGAGCCAAGTCCACGTGCGTCTGGCTAAACCGCTCCAGATGTCAGAAGGCTTTGCGGGACGGCTTTACATACTTCGTCGGGGCGAGCCCGCCGATTCGCCGCTGGAAACGGCAGGCCGAAGCCCGCCGTGCCCTGGATCCAAGGCCTGACGGATCAGGCCACCAAAATCAGGAGGTCTTGATCTTGGTGCCGATGAAGTTGAAGGACGCGCTCAGGTTGCTGCCGAGAGTACCAGCGGCCGTGATGACCGCGATGGCGATCAGCGAGGCAATCAGGCCGTATTCGATGGCCGTGGCGCCAGACTCGTCCTTGAAGAAACGCGTGAACATGGTCATGAGATGCTCCTTTTTGCACATGATACACTTGACACCTCGGGTTTCCGAAAATTCTTCGTCTCCCGATGTCGTGGCGAACCTATTTCTCGACATCTAAACAATCGTAAAAACGAATGGTTAGGATTCGGTACTGAAATATGAACAGTCTCGGGTGCCGCAGATCTTTATTCCATCTTACCGCATCCGGGATTATTTTCGATTTCAAGGAAAAAGTTTAGACCTTCAGCCGAGTAAGCCCGATCGGAAATCAAAGAGTCCATTAGACAAGTGCTCGCAAAATATGAGGTTCGCTCCAATGAAACTCTTTATTGCAATAAACTTGATCTATCCCGATCACAACTTGGCTTTAAAAAATCCCAACAGATAAACGTATTCATTACTTTAGGTAATGTCACTGAGTATTTTGTTTAAACTTTTAATCTACCGCCGCGGAAACCGCTTCGGGTGTCTGCAAAGCCCTACGGCACGACCTGTCCGTTAGCAGTTCGTTCACCAACATCGCGGATAGCTAAGCGAAAGACGAAAGGATCCGACCATGCGTCCTCGCCTCATCATCGCTCCGCTCCTCATCGCGGCCTCGATCGTCGCTTCCGCGGCCGTGGCGGCGAAAGAGCCGCTCACCGTGGTGATGGACCGCGCGAAGATCATGAAGATCTCCGCGCCGGCCGCGACCGTGATCGTCGGCAACCCGGCCATCGCCGACGCGCTGATCCACGACCGCCAGACCCTGATCATCACCGGCCGCGCGGTCGGGCTCACCAACCTCGTCATCCTCGACGCCAAGGGCGAGCCGATCGCCGACGAGGTGATCGTGGTGCAGAAGATCCAGGACGGCCTGGTGACGGTGCAGCGCGGCGGCAACCGCTCCAGTTACTCCTGCACGCCGCACTGCGCCAACATGATGGAAGTGGGTGATGCGCCGGCGGTGTTCGACCAGACGGTGACCCAGCTGAAGCAGCGCAATTCGTTCGGCTCCGACGGCGCGACCGCCCAGGGCCCGGCGAGCGGCAACGGCGGCGGCGGCACGCCCTGATCGTCCGCTCCCGCGCTCGAGGCCGCCACAAGGGGGGCGACGCACCGGACCGGCAGAGGTCGCCGGGCGGCGGCCCTCGCGCGCGTGCGCGCGCGCGACGCGCACGCGGATTGCAATGACCCCGGGTGAGCCTGGCGCGACGCCGGCGAACGGCGGCGAGCTTCAAGCCGGCAAAGGGCTGCGATAGAGCTGCCAAGGTCGAGCATCAGGTTATCTTGAAACCGAGAGTTGCGATCCTGCTCGAACGTTAACCCAAATGTAAAAATGCTCCGCTTTCGGCTACGCTTCGGCAATACTTCTCCTGTATTACGGGGTCAGTAAGTGGGGTCGCCGCAGAGTTCGGCCGACGGCAGAGGACGAACGGCTTTGCTGGTACTGGCTATCGTCAAGAAATACAGGGCCTGGGCGGTGTCGCCGGTGCGGCGACGCGGCGCCGGGCGCGAACGGGGCACCGGGACGGGCCGTGAGCGCGGCGTTGCCGCGATCGAGTTCGCCCTCGTCGCGCTTCCCTTCTTCACCCTGATCGGGGCCATCCTGGAGACCGCGCTGCTGCTGCTCGCCGCGCAGATCCTCGACACCGCCGTCAGCGATGCCTCGCGCCTGATCCGCACCGGCCAGGCGCAGACGGCGCAGAAGGCGGCGCAGAACGCGAAGGTGACCAATCCGTCCGCGCCGGACTACAACTTCAAGACCGAAGTCTGCAATCGGCTCTACACGCTGGTCGACTGCGCCAATGTGTGGATCGAGGTGAGCAACCCGTCGAGCTTCGGATCCGCCACCTGGGCGCCTCCGGCGACCCCGGCCGCCTGGGCCGGCACGCCGGCGCCGTCGATGAGCCTCGGCACCGGCGGCGCGATCGTCCTCGTCAAGGCCTATTACCAATATCCGCTGTTCTTCACGCAGCTCGGCCTCGGCCTCAACGACAGCAACGGCAAGCGGCTGCTCGGCGCGGTCACCGCCTTCCGCAACGAACCGTTCCCGCCCCCGTCGTGAGCCGCGTCCCGGCGGACATGGCCGCGGTTCACCCGAGATTCCGATGAGACAGGCGACGCTCATGGCAGCATCATCGCAACCGCAGCGGAAGGGCCTCATGCGCCGCTTCCTGCACGATCGCCGGGCGGTGTCCGCGGTCGAATTCGCCATGCTCCTGCCGCTGCTACTGATCCTCTATCTGGGCGGCAACGACATCAGCCAGGCGGTCAGCGTCTATCGCAAGGTGAGCAACTCGGCGAGCGTCGTGGGCGACCTGGTGGCGCAGGTGAGCACGCTCACCACGGCGGAGGCGGACGACATCCTGTCGGTCGGTCGCGCCGTGATGTCGCCCTTCGACGCGTCGACCGCGCAGATCGGCATCGCCGCCGTCATGTATGACGACGCGCAGAAGAAGTTCATCACGCAGTGGCGCCGGGACAACGGCAAGGGCGGGTTCAGCGACTGGGTGGCGAACGCGCCGTTTCCGCTCGCCGTGCCGGACACGTTCAAGAATGCCGGCTTCTGGGTGATCGTCTCGCAGGTCAAGTACACCTACACGTCGCCGCTCTCCACCATGTACCGTGACCTGACCAACGGAACGTCGGATTCCATCGCCATGGCGGACATCGCCTATCTGCGCCCGCGCATCTCCAACTCGATCACCCTGAAGCCTTGAGTGAGCGCCGGCGGCGTCAGCCCCGCGGGGCTTGCGCGGCCGGCTTGCCCGCCGGTTCGGCGGGGCGGGCCGGCTGATCGGGGCTCCGGCGCGGCGCGACGAGCGCGAAGAGCGGCTCGTAGGCGAGATGGCCGACCCGCACGAAGCCGCCCCCGAAGGTCGGCTCGACCGCGTCGTAGGCGTCCGGATCATTGTCCTTCAAGCGCAACAGCACATCGACGAGGCGTGCCTTCTGGGCGGCCGGCAGGTCGGTCCTGACCGCATGCGGCCCGTGCGGCACGAGCGGCGACTGCCAGACGACGCGCACGTCCTTCATGGTCATGGCGCGCTTCTCCACGAGGTCGTGCAGCGTGCCGCGGCCGTAGCCGGCCTCGCGCTCGCCTTCCATGGTCGACCACACCACCGCCGCGTCCGCCTTGCCGGCGAGCATCAGCTTCAGCGCCGCCTCCGGACCGCCCGTCGTCTCCACGCGGGCGAAGAAGCGCTCCGGCTCGATCCCCTGCCCGGCGAGCGCCGCGAAGGGAAACAGCCGGCCGCCGATCGACGGCGCGGCCGCGGCCGCGAGCACCTTGCCCTTCAGGTCCTGGATCGTCTCGGCGCTGCCTTCGCCCCGCGTCACCACGACCGAGCGCCAGGCGGCGGTGCCGTCGATCGAGGCGGGCACGACCAGCGGCTCGATGCAGGAACAGAGCTGGAAGGCCGCCGCATAGGCGGTCGCCGACAGGATGGCGTAGTCGATCTTGTGGGTGGCGAGCGCGTCCGCCAGCGTCAGCGCGTCCTTCATCGCCGTCACCCGCACCGGCACGCCGAGCTCGTCGCCGAGCCGCAGGCGGAACGGCTCCAGCCGCGCGGTGATCGGCGCCGCCTCCCGGCCCGCCACCACGCCGATGCGCAGGCCAGGCACCTGCACGACCGACACCTGGGCCGCGGCCGGCCGCGGACCCGCCGCGGCGGCGAGGACGACGGCGACCAACAGGGGGGCGAGCAGCAGGGAGACGATTCGAACCATGGCGCGGATCCGCAGGAGCTGCGGCGGACGGAACGGGAGCGCCGCGCGCCTGTCAAGCGGCCGATCCGGTCGGGCCCGCAGGCCGTGCTTCGGCCCGGCCGGCGGTGGCGGGCCGGCCGGGGCCTGTCGGACTACTGCACCAGGACCAGCCGTTCGCCGCGCATCTCGAAGCGGCCGAGCCGCTTGATGAAGCTCATGCCGAGCAGATTGGCGCCGAGCAGGCCGCGCGGCATCACCATGGCGTCCACGTTCTGCACGCGCACATCGCCGATGCGCACGTCGGCGAGCGTGATCCGCGCCGCCTTGGCGACGCCGTTCGCAGTCGAGACGGGAAAGCGGAAATCGTTCGGATCGATGCGGAGCGCGAGGCGCTGGGCGTCCTCGTAGCGCAGCACCACCGAGCTCGCGCCGGTGTCGACCAGCACGTCGAGCGGGCGGCCGTTCACCTGCGCCTCCGCCTCGAAATGACCGCGCCCGTCCGCGCGCAGCGCCACGGAGCGGCCGCCGAGGTCGAAGGCGGCCTCGGTGGCGCCGCGGCGGTCGGTCTCGGCGCGATAGCCGGCGGCGGTCGGGATGCGGCCGTCCGGCCGGTCGGCGACGCCGGCCGCCATGTCCACCACATAGGGCATGACGAGCGGCGCGAACACCGTCAGGAGGCAGGCGATGAGCGCGAATCGGAGGGTGTTCTGCAGCATGGCACTCGGACGTTTTTCGTCCCGACTGTGCCGACGTCCGGATAAGATGCCGCTAAGGAAACCCTTCGACTTTTTCGAATGACTGGGTTTTCGCGGCGAGGCGGGGCGACGGGCCGCCGGCTTCATGCCGGCACCAGTTCGATCGACCGGGCGAGGTCGCGGATCTCGGCGAGGTTGCGGAAGCTCGTCTGCGCCCCGGTCTCGCGGCAGGCGAGGCTGCCGGCCGCGATCGCCTGCACGAGCGCGGTCTCGATCGGATCGCCGCGATCGAGGGCTGCGGCGAGCGCGCCGCAGAAGGCGTCGCCCGCCCCGGTCGTGTCGACCACCGTCACGGGGGCGGCGGCCGCCCGGAGGAGCCGCCCGCCGATCGAGGCGACGATGCCTTCGCCCCCGGCGGTCACCACCACGTCGCGGCCGAGCCGCGCGGCGGCGGCGCGGGCGAAGCCGGACGGATCGGGCGGCAGGCCGAGCAACTCGCCGTAGCGGCGCGCCTCGTGCTCGTTGACGAGGACGATGTCGGCGGCAGCAAGCGTCGCCTCCGCGACCGGCTCGGCCGGTGCGGCATTGTAGAGGATGCGGGCGCCGGCGGCGTGGGCGTCCGCGATGATGCGCTCGACCTCGGGTGTGCCGAGCGAATTCTGCGTGAGGAGCGTGACGCCGGGCTTGAACAGGCCGCGCGCCTGGACCGCCGAGGCGCGGTCGTTGGCGGCGTTCGCCCCGATCATCAGGTTCTCGCCGCCGGGTCCGATCGCGATCATGTAGATGCCGGTCGGCGCCTCCGAGCGCAGCACGCGGCGGCAGTCGACCCCGGCCGCGATCAGGTTGGCGAGCGCCACGTCGGCGAAGCCGTCGCGGCCGACCGCGCCGACCATCACCACCGCGGCGCCGGCGCGCCTGGCGGCGAGCGCCTGGTTGGCCCCCTTGCCGCCCGGAAACAGCTGGTAGTCACGCCCCTTCACCGTCTCGCCGGGGACCGGAAAGCGCGACACGACCGTCACCATGTCGACGTTGATGGTGCCGAAGGCGACGATCACGCTCCGCTCCCGCCGCTCACTTCGTACCGTACATGCGGTCGCCGGCGTCGCCGAGGCCGGGCATGATGTAGCCATGGTCGTTCAGGCATTCGTCGATGGCGGCGCAGTAGATCGGAACGTCCGGATGGGCGCCGCGCAGGTGCTCGACGCCCTCCGGCGCGGCGAGCAGGCAGACGAAGCGCAGGTTGACCGCGCCGCGCTCCTTCAGCCGCTCGACGGCGGCGACGGCCGAGTTGGCGGTCGCCAGCATCGGGTCGAGCACGATGACGAGCCGGTCGGCGATGTCCTCTGGCGCCTTGAAGTAATATTCCACGGCGACCAGCGTCTTCGGGTCCCGGTAGAGCCCGATATGGGCGACGCGGGCGGAGGGGACGAGGTCGAGCATGCCCTCGAGCAGCCCCATGCCGGCACGCAGGATCGGCGCGAAGACGAGTTTCTTGCCGGCGATGGCGGGCGCCTGCATCTTCGTCAGCGGCGTCTCGATCTCCACCATGGTGAGTTCGAGGTCGCGCGTCGCCTCGTAGCAGAGCAAGAGCGAGATCTCGCGCAAGAGCTGGCGGAAGCTCTTCGTGGAGGTGTCCTTGTCCCGCATGATCGTCAGTTTGTGGGCGACGAGCGGATGGTCGATCACGGTCACACCATCGGACGGCATAGCGGGGCTCCTGAGGACGAGGAAAGACAAGGGTCTGGAGCCGCGAGGTTAACGGAGCGCCGGCCCGACGCAAACGGAACCCGGCCCCAGCGCATCGGCCGGCCCGCGCAGGGTGGCAGAAGCTTGGTAAACGAAGGCTTTCGGCGGGCCCCGTTCGGCCCCGCCAAGGCGGGGCGGGCGTCGGTTCGGCCCCGCCAAAGCGGGGCGGGCCCCGTTCGGCCCCGCCAAGGCGGGGCGGCGCGGGTTCAGCCCCGCCAGCGGCGGCCGTCGGTCTCGAGCGCAAAGTCCTGCGGCGCTCGCGCATAGGCGCCGAGCCCGACCAGCGCCGGCCGCGGATGCTGGATCAGCCAGGTCGGGATGGAGCCGACCAGCGCGCTGTGCGGCGCCTTGTTCTCGAAGGCGGCGCGGAACGAACCGTCGGTGAGGAACCGCCGCACCTTCAGCGAGACGCCGCCGGCGATGTAGACGCCGCCGCGGGCGAGGCTCGCCAGCGCGAAGTCGCCCGCGACCCGGCCGAGCGCGCGCGCGAAGGTCGCGAGCGTCTCGGTGGCGAGCGGATCGCCCGCCTCAGCGGCCCCGGTGACCGCCTCGGGCGAATCGAACGAGCAGCGGATTCCGTCCGCCATGGCGACCGCGCGGGCGAGCCGCAGGATGCCGCCGCCGGACAGCACCTGCTCGGCGCTGACCCGGCCGTCGATCTTCTCGACATGGGGCCAGATCGCATAGTCCCGGTCGGTCTCCGGGCCGAGGCTGACGTGACCGCCCTCGCCCGGTACCGGTACCCATAGCCCGGCGGCGCGGATCATGGTGGCGACGCCGAGGCCGGTGCCGGGGCCGATCACGGTCATGGCGTGGTTCGGCAGGGCGATGCCGCCGCCGATCGGCAAGAGGTCGTCGCCCGCGAGCGAGGGGAGCGAGAGGGCGAGCGCCTCGAAGTCGTTGATGACGACCACGTCGCCGAGCCCGAGCCGCGCGATCATGTCGTTCGGCGCGATCGTCCAGGGGCAGTTGGTGAGGTGCATCTCGTCGCCCGTCACCGGCGCCGCGATGGCGATCACGGCGGAGCGAGGCCGGAGCCCGGCCGCGTCGAGGCCGAGGCTGGCGATCGCCTCGATCGGACCGGCGAAGCCCGCGGTCGGGACGAACGGGAAGGCGCGCAAGTCCGTGTCGGCGTCCTCGAGGACGGCGAAGCGGGCATTGGTGCCGCCGATGTCGGCGACGAGGACCGGGAAGGCCAGGCGATCGAGGGGCGGCTCTGAGGACATGACGGCAGATCGGCTCGCGGTGAAACGGACCGGGCGCGACGGCGCTCGACCCCGGCTGCATCAAGGGATCGATGCCCGGTTCTACGCCGGCATGCAAGGAGCGAACGACGATCCGGCGGCTCCGGTTCCCGGCCGCCGCGTCGCGCGGGGCCGGGCGGTCCGGTCCGGCTCAGTTGCGCTGCCACTCCTGGCGCTGGCGCCACATCTCCTCGCCGACCGTGCAGGAGATCGTAGGCCGTCCCGCGGCATGCTTCACCGGCGCGGGATCGGGCTGCAGGCCGGCCACTTCCAGGAGCAGCTTCATGCGGGTGGCGGTCTGGAAACCGGCCTCGTCGCGGATCGGGATCATGAACGAGCCTTCGCCGCCGATCACGCAATCCTCGTAGTAGATGTCGAGCTCGGCGATGTCGGCGAAACCGAAATTCTGCCGCTTCAGCAGCAGGGGCAGCCCGTTGATGACGATGCCGCGCGACAGCACCTGGTCGCGCGCGTCGACCACGAGCGGGCCCTGGTTGTTGGCGCCATCGCCGGAAACGTCGATCACGCGCCGCTCGCCGGCATAGCCGTTGTTGTCGAACAGCGGCATGGAGAAGAGGAGGCCGCCGGAGATCGAGGTGCGCGAGATGCGCCGGTAATTCTTGGCGAGGAGTTCGTTCGCCCAGGCGGTGGCGGCGGCGGGGCTGTCGATCAGGCGCCACTCCACCAGGAGGCGCTGGTCGAAGGATCCGGCCCATTCCACATAGGCGACCGCGATGCGCCGAAAGCGGCCGTTGCCGATGGCGGCGAGCACCTCGGGCGAGGTCATCGCCGAAGCGTAGCCTTGCCGCTGCAGCTTCTGTTCTTCCTCGTCCATCGAATAGGACACGTCGACCGCGAAGACGATCTCGACGTCGACCGGCAGGTCGGCGGCCGCGACCGGGCGAGCGGTCGAGACGAAAAGCCCCGCCGCGAGCGCGAGACCCATGGATGCGAGGCGTTGGCCCCAGCTTCGAGCGAGCATGCCGACCCTCCCGCCTCCGCCGCCGGACCCGCCCGGCGCGACCCTGCTCGGCGGCCGGGCCGCCGGAGGGTGGGAAAGTGTGCAGGATCTCGGCCGCGGCTGATAGCGCCTTGTCCGCCCGCTCTCGTGACCGTGATCGGCCGCCGCCCCTGCGTCAGGCGCCGGCCGGCGATCTGGATCAGTCGTAGAACCGGCAGTTGGTCATCGGCTGGCCGGCGGCGGGGATGACCGACAGGCGGTCCTGGGCGAGCCCGGCGATCTCGATGATGAGCTTCATCTTGAGAGCCGCGCCGAAGTTGTCCATGCCCTTCACCGGGATCGAGAAGGCGCCCTCGCCGCCGATCACGCAGTCCTCGTAGTAGGTGTCAAGATGCGGCACGGCGTACCAGTCGTTGCCGCTGTCCTTCATCACGATGGGCAGGCCGTTGATGGTGATGCCCTGCCGCACGAGCCGGTCGCGCACGTCGGTGACGAAGGGGCCCTGGTTGTTCGGCCCGTCGCCGGAGACGTCGATCACGCGCCGCGAGGCGTCGAGGCCGCTCTTCAAGAGCAGGTCGCCGGCATAGTTGAGCGCCGCGCTGATCGACGTGCGCTGCAGGTTGTTGAGCGGATGGGTCGCCACCTTCTTCGAGAAGGCTTGCGCGGCCTCCGGGCCGTCGATGATCGACCAGGGCGCGATCATGACCTGCTGGTCGGCGCTGCCCCATTCGAAATAGGTCACCGCGATGCGGCCGTGACGGCCGAACTTGATGGCGGCGAGCACTTCCTTCGACACGATCGCGTCGGCATAGCCGTCGCGCTGCAGATGCTGTTCGTCGGGGTCCATGCTCTGCGAGGCGTCGACCGCGAGGACGAGGGCGACGTCGACCTCGGTGGGCTTGGCGTTGGCGTAGCCCTTCGTATCGGCGGCAGCGGCGGGGCGTGCGGCCATGAGGCCGACCACCAGCATCGTGCAGGCAATGGGCGACAGGCGCCCGAGAAGCGATAGTGCAAGGGATGCTGAAGCGTTCACGACGAGCCTCCTCAGGCTGGCGTCAAGGGCTCCCGGCCATTCCCTTCCCTCGGCGACGGGAAAGGGAGCCGGGCTTCGAAAAGCCGTGTCCCCCTTGTCCGCCGCATCGAGCCGTCCTGTCGGTCGATCGTGATCGCTGGATCGTGCCTAGGCCGACTCACCTCGTTGTTCCGCACTGCACAAAGAATGCGCCTGCTGCAAAAAGGCGCAAGATGACCTTTTTGCGACAAGCCGTCTCAGGGCTTGCGGTTGTATCCATGCAACATTGGGAAAAGTCGAAGGTTCCGGACCATCTCGAGCGGAGCCGCGGCGACGGCCCGGCCTGAGCGCCGCCCGCGCCGCGTTGCATGCAAAGTTTCGTGGGTGTCGCCAAGGACTTGGGCTCTACGACAAAGGGGCTCGCCAAGAGCCGCGGCGGCATGCCAAAGTCGGCCCATCACGTGGGCTTGCGGAAGGCGTCGACCACGCCGGAGTGCCGACGTCGAATGGATCAGGATGGCGCGGCGCGACCGCCGCCGGAAGGAGTGAAACCGATGTTCAGGACCCTGTTGAGTGCCCTTGCGGGCGTCGCGCTTCTCGCCGTTCCGGCCATGGCCCAGAAGGCGGGCCCGGCGGTCGTGTACGATCTCGGCGGCAAATTCGACAAGTCGTTCAACGAGGCGGCCTTCAACGGCGCGGAACGCTTCAAGAAGGAGACCGGGGTCGAGTATCGCGACTTCGAGATCCAGAACGACGCCCAGCGCGAGCAGGCGCTCAGGAACTTCGCCCGCCGCGGCCACTCGCCGATCCTCGGCATCGGCTTCAGCCAGGCCGCCGCCATCGAGAAGGTCGCCAAGGAGTTCCCGGACCTGCAGTTCGGCATCGTCGACATGGTGGTCGAGCTGCCGAATGTGCGCTCGATCGTGTTCAAGGAACAGGAAGGTTCCTACCTCGTCGGCATGCTCGCCGCTATGGCCTCGAAGTCCGGCAAGGTCGGCTTCGTCGGCGGCATGGACATCCCGCTGATCCGCCGCTTCGCCTGCGGCTACGTGCAGGGCGCCAAGGCGGCGAACCCGAAGATCGAGGTGTTCCAGAACATGACCGGCACGACCGGCGCGGCATGGAACGACCCGGTCAAGGGCGGCGAACTGGCCAAGTCGCAGATCGATCGCGGCGCCGACGTGATCTACCACGCGGCCGGCGGCACCGGCATCGGCGTGATGCAGGCGGCGGCCGACGCGGGCAAGCTCGGCATCGGCGTCGATTCCAACCAGAACGGCCTGCATCCCGGCAAGATCCTGACCTCGATGCTGAAGCGCGTCGACACCGCCGTCTACGACGCGTTCAAGGACGGCAATGCCGGCAAGTACACGGCCGGCTTCCGCGTGCTCGGCCTCGCCGAGGGCGGCGTCGCCTATGCGCTCGACGACAACAACGCCAAGCTCGTCACCCCCGAGATGAAGGCGGCCGCCGACAAGGCCGCGGCCGACATCGTGGCCGGTTCGATCAAGGTGCACGACTACATGTCGGACCAGAAGTGCCCGGACTGAGGTGAACCGACCTTGGAGCTTGTACCGTCCGGTTCGAAACGATCCTGACGGGACAAGCTCAAGCTATTGGATTGAGAGCAATTCCTCTTCGATCGGATGATTCCGTCCGACCGGGAAATGCTCTGGCGACGCGCCCGGTCCGATGTGACCGGGCCGTCATGGGAACGGCGCATGCTGTGGCCGGGCGGTGACGAACGGGTCCGGCCCGACGTCGCGGGGCGCTTCGGCGACCGTCGCCGGCGCCTTGGTCCGCCGGCGTGCCCTCGCGGCTTCGGGGTTGACGGGACGCGCGTTTCAAGGCTCAGCTTCCGGCCGCCCCCTCGCACGAGTTGGGTCGGCCAGGACGGGAGGGCGCGATGCAGGTGCAATTCATTGGCTCCGGCGACGCCTTCGGAACCGGCGGGCGGTTCCACAGCTGCCTGCACGTCACCGGCGACAGCCTCAACATCCTGCTCGACTGCGGCGCCACCGCGATCATCGGCCTGCACCAGGCGAAGACCGACCTCGCCGCCATCGACGCGGTGCTGATCACGCATTTCCACGGCGACCACTTCGCCGGCCTGCCCTTCCTGATGCTCGACTGGCAGTTCCGCACCCATCGCACCAAGCCGCTGCTGATCGCCGGGCCGCCCGGCATCGAGAAGCGGTGGCGGGCCCTGATGGACGTCTGCTATCCGAGCTTCGCCGACGCCGCCCGGCCGTTCACGACGAGTTTCCTCGACATCGCGCCCGGCGAGACCGCGACCGTCGCGGGCGCGAAGGTGACGGCGTTCCGCATGCTGCACGATTCCGCCTGCGGCACCTGCAACGGCTACCGCATCGAGGCGGACGGCCGCGTGCTCGCCTTCACGGGCGACACGCGCTGGACCGACGAGGTCGTGCCGCTCGGCAAGGACGCCGACCTCCTGATCAGCGAATGCTACACGCGGGCGCGACCGCTCGCCGTGCATCTCGACTACGCGACCCTGAAGGCGAGGCTCCCAGAGATCGGTGCGAAACGCGTCGTGCTCACCCACATGAGCGCGGACATTCTCGACCATCCCGAGGATATCCAGCACGAAATGGCGCATGACGGCTTGACCATCGCGATCTGACGCGCACGACTGGATCGCGTTCGAGTTCCCAACCGGTAGGTGCCATGCAGGAGACCGCGTCCCGCGCCGAGACATCCAAAGAGGCCCCGGCCGCGCGCCCCGCCACCGCCCCGACCGCGCCGCCGCCGGCGATCGAACTCATCGGCATCGACAAACGCTTCGGCGCCGTCCACGCCAACCGCGACATCCACCTCGCGATCGACAAGGGCACGATCCACGGCATCGTGGGCGAGAACGGCGCCGGCAAGTCGACGCTGATGTCGATCATCTACGGCTTCTACCATGCCGACCGCGGCGACATCCTGGTCGACGGCCGCAAGGTGGCGATCCGCTCGTCATCGGACGCGATCCGGCTCGGCATCGGCATGGTGCACCAGCAGTTCATGCTGGTCGACACCTTCACGGTCTTGGAAAACGTCATCCTCGGCGCGGAGGGCGAATGGCGGCTCGCCCGGGCGGAAGCGAGGGCGCGCGAGCTGCTCGGCCGGCTCGCCCGCGACTACGGCCTGACGGTCGACCCGGACGCCATCGTCGGCGAGCTCTCGGTCGGCGAGCAGCAGCGCGTGGAGATCCTGAAGGCGCTCTTCCGCGGCGCCGAGACGCTGATCCTCGACGAGCCGACCGCAGTGCTCACCCCGGCGGAGGCCGACCATCTCTTCCGCATCCTCCGGCAGCTGCAGGCGGAGGGGAAGACGATCGTGATCATCACGCACAAGCTGCGCGAGATCATGGCGGTGACCGACGCGGTCTCGGTGATGCGGCGCGGCGAGATGGTCGCCACCTGGCCGACCGCCCAGACCACCATGGAGAAGCTCGCCGAGGCGATGGTCGGGCGCCGCGTTCTGCTCAGCGTGCCGAAAGGGCCGAGCATGCCGGGCCGCACGCTGCTCGGCGTCGAGAGCCTCACCATCGTCGGCTCGCGCGGCTCGAAGGTCGTCGAAGACGTGAGCCTGACGGTGCGGGCGGGCGAGATCGTCGGCATCGCCGGGGTCGCCGGCAACGGCCAGTCGGAGCTGATGGAGGCGATCGCCGGCATCCGCGCGCCGACCAGCGGGCGGATCCTGATCGGCGGCGAGGACGTCGCCGGCATCGACCCGGCCGGCATGCGCGAGATCGGCCTCGCCCATATCCCGGAGGACCGGCACCGCATGGGCCTCGTCCTCCCCTTCGAGGCGCGCGAGAACACGATCCTCGGCTACCAGTCCGACCCCCGTTACGCGCGCGGGCTGCTGCTCGATCCGGCCGCCATCGAGGCCACGGCGGCCGACCAGTTCGGGCGCTACGACGTGCGCCCGCCGCTGCCCCGGCTCCGCTCGGCGCTCTTTTCCGGCGGCAACCAGCAGAAGATCGTGGTCGCGCGCGAGATGGAGCAGGACCCGATGGTGCTCTTGATCGGCCAGCCGACGCGCGGCGTCGACATCGGCGCGATCGAGTTCATCCACCGGCGCATCGTCGAGTTGCGCGACCGCGGCAAGGCGATCCTGCTCGTCTCCGCCGAGCTCGACGAGATCCGCAGCCTCGCCGACCGCATCCTCTGCATGTGCGGCGGCCGCATCACCGGCGAGTGCCGCCCGGAGACGAGCGAGACGGAGATCGGGCTGATGATGGCCGGCGTGGGGATGGCCGCATGAGCGCGCGCCCGCGTGAGCTGCCGCCACTCGTCGAATACGGCCTGCTGCCGGCGATCAACCTCGCCGCGGCGTTCCTCGTCGCCGGCCTCGTCGTGCTGGCGATCGGCGAGAACCCGATCGAGGCGGTGAAGATCCTCCTCTACGGCGCGCTCGGCTATGCGGAGGGCGTCGGCTTCACGCTCTACTACGCGACGAACTTCATCTTCACCGGGCTCGCCGTGGCGGTCGCGCTCCATGCCGGGCTCTTCAACATCGGCGCCGAGGGCCAGGCGACGGTCGCCGGCATCGGCGTCGCGGCGGTGTGCCTCGTCTTCGACGGCGCGCCGTGGTGGCTCGTGTTCCCGTTCGCGCTCGCCGCCGGGATCCTGTTCGGCGCCGCCTGGGCGTTCATCCCGGCCTGGGCGCAGGCGAAGCGCGGCAGCCACATCGTGATCAACACGATCATGTTCAACTTCCTCGCCGCCACGCTGATCGTGTGGCTGCTCGTGAACGTGATCGGCAAGCCGGGCGCCATGAGCCCGGAGACGCGCACCTTCTCCGAGGCGACCCGCCTTCCCTTCGTGTCGGCGTTCCTGAAGCCGATCGGGATCGACATCGGCACCTCGCCGCTGAACCCGATGTTCCTCGTCGCCCTCATCGCGGCCGTCGGCGTCTGGCTGCTGATCTGGCGAACCCGGCTCGGCTACGAGATCCGCACCACCGGCCTCAACCCGACCGCCGCCGTCTATGCGGGCATCGATCCGGCCCATGTGGTGATCGTCTCCATGCTGATTTCCGGCGGGCTCGCCGGGCTGATGGCGATCAACGAGGTGATGGGCGTGCAGCACCGGCTGCTCCTCGAATTCGTCGGTGGCGCCGGCTTCGTCGGGATCGCGGTGGCGCTGATGGGCCGCGCCAACCCGATCGGCATCGTGTTCGCCGCGCTCCTGTTCGGCATCCTCTACCAGGGCGGCGCCGAGCTCGCCTTCGAGAAGCCGAAGATCTCGCGCGACATGGTCGTGGTGATCCAGGCCCTCGTCATCCTGTTCGCCGGCGCGCTCGAGCGCATGTTCCGGCCCGCGCTGGAGCGGCTCTTCGCGCCCGCCGCCGCGCGCGCGATCGCGGCGGAGGCCTGACGCGCCATGGAGTTCCTCGACGCCGCCGCGCCCGTGCTCGGATCCTCGATCCGCCTTTCCATCCCGCTCCTGTTCGCCTGCCTCGCCGGCCTCTGGTCGGAGCGCTCCGGCATCGTCGACATCGGCCTCGAAGGCAAGATGCTCGGCGCCGCCTTCGCGGCCGGGGCGGTGGCGTTCTGGACCCAGTCCGCCTGGATCGGCCTTTCCGCCGCGATCGCGGTCGCCATCGCGCTCTCGCTCGTGCACGGCTTCGCCTCGATCACCCAGCGCGGCAACCAGATCGTCTCCGGCGTCGCGATCAACTTCCTCGCCGCCGGGCTCACCGCGCTGCTCGGCCAGGCCTGGTTCCGCGAGGGCGGGCGCACGCCGCAACTCGGGCCCGACGCGCGCTTCCTAGGGCTCGACCTGCCCTTCGCAGCGCAAGCGCGCGAGCATCCGGGCCTCGGGCATCTCTACACGGAGGCGATCTCCGGCCACAACATCCTCGTCTATCTCGCCTTCCTCGCCGTGCCGCTGACCTGGGCCGTGCTCTTCCGCACCCGCTTCGGGCTGCGGCTCCGGGCGGTCGGCGAGAACCCGCACGCGGTCGACACGGCGGGCGTGTCCGTCGCGGGGCTGCGCTACGGGGCGGTCGTCATCTGCGGCGTACTGTGCGGCTTCGCCGGGGCCTATCTGGCGATCGGGCAATCCGCCGGCTTCATCCGCGACATGACCGCCGGCAAGGGCTTCATCGCGCTCGCCGCCCTCGTCTTCGCCAAGTGGCGGCCGATCCCGGCGATGCTCACCTGCCTCCTGTTCGGCTTCCTCGACGCCGTCGCGATAAGGCTGCAGGGGACGCCGCTCCCCGGCATCGGCCAGGTGCCCGTGCAGGTGTTCCAGGCGCTCCCCTATGCGCTGACCGTCATCCTGCTCGCCGGCTTCATCGGCAAGGCGATCCCGCCGAGAGCGTCCGGCGTGCCCTATACGAAGGACCGCTGATGGCCGCGCTCGACGAGCTCTTTGCCGCCGCCGCGGCCGCCCGCGCGAAGGCTTACGCGCCCTATTCGCGCTTCACGGTCGGGGCAGCGATCCGCGACGCCGACGGCCATGTGCATGCAGGCTGCAACATCGAGAACGCCGCCTATCCGATCGGCCACTGCGCGGAAGCCTCAGCGATCGCCGCGATGGTGATGGCCGGGGCCGGCACGATCGCCGAGATCGCGGTCGTCGGCGGGCGCCGGGACGCGGCCGAGGTCCTCTGCCCGCCCTGCGGCGGCTGCCGCCAGCGCATCCGCGAATTCGGCGGCCAAACGGCGCTCGTCCATATGCGCGACGGCGACGGCGCGGTGACCAGCATGACGCTCGAGGCGCTGCTGCCGCTCTCGTTCGGCCCCGACCATCTCTGAAGGAGTGAGCATGGCCAGCGAAGTCGTCGCCGTCATCCGCGAATGGGCGCCCGACGTCGCCTATCCGCGGCTCGGCATCGTGCTCGGCTCGGGGCTCGGCGCGCTCGCCGAAGAGATCGAGGACGCGGTCAGGCTGCCTTACGCCGACCTGCCGGGCTTCCCGCGCTCCGGCGTCAGCTCGCATCGCGGCGAACTGGTGCTCGGCCGGCTCGAAGGCGTCGCCGTGGCGGTCTTCGCCGGCCGCGCGCACTACTACGAGCACGGCAATGCGCGCGAGATGGAGGTGCCGATCGCGACCTTGCGGCGGCTCGGCGCTGACGCGGTGATGCTCACCAATGCGGCCGGATCGCTGCACGAGACGGTCGGCCCGGGCCGTATCATGATGCTCGCCGACCACATCAACTGGTCCGGACAGAACCCGCTGATCGGGCGCGAGGGCGACAGCCGCTTCGTCGACCTGGTCGAGGCCTATGACGCGCGGCTGCGGACGATCGCCCATCTCGCCGCCGCCGAGGAGGGCATCCCGCTCGCGGAAGGAACCTATATGTGGTTCTCGGGTCCCTCCTTCGAGACACCGGCGGAGATCCGCATGGCGCGGCTGCTCGGCGCCGACGCGGTCGGCATGTCGACCGTGCCGGAGACGATCCTCGCGCGTTATCACGGGTTGAAGGTGATCGGCTTCTCGATGGTCACCAATCTCGGCGCCGGCATGACCGGGGCGGCGCTGAGCCACGCCGAGACCAAGACCGAGGCCGCCAAGGGCGCGGCCGATTTCCGCCGCCTCGTGCGCGCCTTCGTGAGGGCCTACGGGGCCGAGCCGCAGACGACACCCTGACCGCGCCGCGACCCTGACGGCCGCCGGAGACCGAGCATGTCCGACTTGACGATGGGCGCCGCCGCCGACCCGATCGCCGCTGCCCGGCGCGCGCTTCCGCTCCTCGACCTGACCGACCTCAACGACGACGGAACCGCCGCGGCGATCGAGGCGCTCTGCGCGAAGGCGGTGACGCCGGCCGGCCCGGTCGCCGCGGTCTGCATCTATGCCCGGTTCATCCCCGTGGCGCGGCCGCTCCTCGCCGGCGGCCCGGTCAGGATCGCCACGGTGGTGAACTTTCCGGCCGGGGGCGAGGACACCGAGGCGGTGGCGCGCGAGACGGCGGCGGCGATCGAGGCCGGCGCGGACGAGATCGACCTGGTGCTCCCCTATCGCGCGCTGGCCGCGGGCCGCGCCGACGTGGCCGGGACCCAAGTCGCGCGCATCCGCGCGGTCGCGGCCGGCGTGACGCTGAAGGTGATCCTGGAGACGGGCCGGCTCGTCGAGCCTGCGCTGATCCGCGAGGCGTCCGACCTCGCGCTCGCGGCGGGCGCGGATTTCCTCAAGACCTCCACCGGCAAGGTCGAGGTGAACGCGACGCCGGAGGCGGCCGAGATCATGCTCGGCGCGATCCGCGCGAGCGGGCGGCCGGCCGGCTTCAAGGCGGCGGGCGGCATCCGCAAGACCGCCGACGCGGCCGCCTATCTCGCCATCGCCGACCGCATCATGGGCGAGGGCTGGGCGAGCCCGGCCACGTTCCGGTTCGGCGCCTCCGGCCTCCTCGACGACCTTCTCGCGACGCTCGGCCACACGCCGGCGCCGGCACCCAAATCGAGCTACTGAGAGACCCCATGCTGCCGCAGGAAATCATCCGCAAGAAGCGCGAGGGCGGGACGCTCTCCGAGCCCGAGATCGCCTTCATGGTGGCAGGGCTGACGGACGGCTCCGTCGGCGAGGGCCAGGTCGCCGCCTTCGCCATGGCGGTGTTCTTCCGCGGCCTCGATCTCGACGAGCGCGTGGCGCTCACCCGCGCCATGACGCGCTCCGGCACCGTGCTCGCCTGGGACCTGCCCGGCCCGGCGCTCGACAAGCATTCCTCGGGCGGCGTCGGCGACAATGTCTCGCTCATGCTCGCCCCCATGGTGGCGGCGGCGGGCGGCTATGTGCCGATGATCTCCGGGCGCGGCCTCGGCCACACCGGCGGCACGCTCGACAAGCTCGACAGCGTGCCGGGCTACCGCACGCAGCCGGACAACGACCTGTTCGCGCGCGTGGTGCGCGAGGTCGGCTGCGCCATCATCGGCCAGACGGCGGACCTGGCCCCGGCCGACAAGCGCTTCTACGCGATCCGCGACGTCACCGCGACGGTCGAGAGCATCGACCTCATCACCGCCTCGATCCTGTCGAAGAAGCTCGCCGCCGGGCTCGACGGGCTGGTGCTCGACGTGAAATGGGGCTCGGGCGCCTTCATGGCGAGCCACGACGACGCCCGCGCGCTGGCCGACAGCCTGGTCCGGGTGGCGAACGGCGCGGGGCTCCGGACGCTCGCGCTCGTCACCGACATGAACGAGCCGCTCGCGCCCGCCGCCGGCAACGCGGTGGAGGTCGCCCACGCGGTCGAGTTCCTCACCCGCCGCCGCAGCGATCCGCGCTTGGAGGAGGTCACGATCGAACTTGGCGCCGAGATGCTGGTGCTCGGCGGTCTCGCGCCGTCGCTCAACGAGGCGCGCGTGCGCCTCCTCGCCGCGCTCGACGACGGCCAAGCGGCGGAGGTGTTCGGCCGCATGGTCGCGGCGCTCGGCGGGCCGGCGGACTTCGTCGAGCGCTACCGCGCACACCTGCCCGAGGCGCCGGTGATCCTGCCGATCTATCCCGAGGCGGCCGGGACGGTCGCGGCGATCGAGACGCGCGCGCTCGGCGTCACCGTCGTGGAGATCGGCGGCGGACGGAAGCGGGCGGCCGACGTCATCGACCATGCGGTCGGCCTGTCGGACCTCGCCGGCCTCGGCCGCAACGTCGGGCCGGACGCGCCGCTCGCCATCGTGCATGCGCGCAGCCCCGCCGATGCGGAGAAGGCCGCCGCGGCGGTCCGGGCCGCCTACCGGATCGGCCCGGTCGGCGAGCCGACGCCGGTCGTCTCCGACCGCGTGGAGGGCTGAGCCGGTGGCGCGCGCCGTCCTCGTCGTCCTCGACAGCGTGGGCTTCGGCGGTGCGCCCGATGCCGCGGCCTATGGCGATCAGGGCGCCGACACGCTCGGCCACATCGCTGGGGCCTCAGCGGCCGGCGCGGCGGACCGGCCGGGCCTCAGGGCGGGTCCGCTCCTCCTCCCGAACCTCGACCGCCTCGGCCTCGGCCGCGCCGCCGAAGCCTCGACCGGCCGGCGGCCGCCGGGCTTCACCGTCGAGGCCCCGCAAGGGCGCTACGCGGTCGGCGTCGAGGCCTCGAAGGGCAAGGACACGCCGTCCGGCCACTGGGAACTGGCGGGCGTGCCGGTGCCGTTCGACTGGGGCTACTTTCCGCACACCGTGCCGACCTTCCCGCCCGACCTCGTCGCCGAACTCTGCCGGCGCGAAGACCTGCCCGGCATCCTCGGCGACCGGCACGCCTCCGGCACGGAGATCATCGCCGAGCTCGGCGAGGAGCATGTGCGCACGGGCAAGCCGATCCTCTACACATCGGCCGATTCGGTGCTGCAGATTGCCGCTCACGAAACGTATTTCGGCCTCGACCGGCTCTACCGCCTCTGCCTCACCGCACGCGGCCTCGTGGACGACCTCAAGATCGGCCGCGTGATCGCCCGCCCCTTCGTGGGCGAGGACCGCGCCACCTTCGAGCGCACGCGCAACCGGCGCGACTATGCGGTGCCGCCGCCCGAGCCGACGCTGATGGACCGGGTCGTGGCGGGCGGCGGGCGGAGCCTCGCCGTCGGCAAGATCTCCGACATCTTCGCCGGCCGGGGCGTGTCGAAGCTCTTCAAGGCCGGCTCCAACGAGGACGTGCGCGACGCCACGCTCGCGGCCATGGCGGAGGCGGCCGCGGGCGACCTGGTGTTCGCCAATTTCGTCGATTTCGACATGCTGTACGGCCACCGCCGCGACGTCGCCGGTTATGCGGCGTGCCTGGAAGCCTTCGACGCCTGGGTGCCCCGCTTCGAGGCGGCGCTCAGGCCGGGCGACCTCCTCGTGTTCACCGCCGACCACGGCAACGACCCGACCGCGCCGGGCACCGACCACACGCGCGAACAGGTCCCCATCCTCGCGACCGGCCCCGGCCTCACCCCCGGCCCGTATGGCCGCCACGGTTTCACCGCCGTCGCCGAGACGATCGCGCGCCATCTGGGCCTCCCCGCGGGGCGGCACGGCACGGCGATGTGGTGAGCGCTGCGCGGCCTCAGCGCACCCGCGCCGGCCAGGGCACGCCTTCCTTGAGGCGGATGAAGACGCGGCCGCGCTGGCCGGGCTTCAGTTCGAGGCCGCGGGTGTCGCGGATGTCGGCGACGACGGTCAGGGCGCGCTCGCCGGCATAGTCGCCGTCGGTCGGCACCACCGAGGTGACGCGGGCGGGGATCGGCGTCGCGCGAAAGCCCGGGAAGGAGATGCGTGCTTCCGCCCCCATCCGGATGGCGGCGCCGACGCTCGCCGGGAACGGGGCGACCAGGGCGAGATCGGCGAGGTCGACGATGCGCGCGACGATCTGGCCGCGCTCGATGCGGTCGCCCGCCTTCACGATGACGTTGTCGAGCCGGCCGGCATGGGGCGCGATAACGGTCGCGTCCTGGTCGCCGAAGCGCAGGCGCATCACCGGGGCGCCGGCGAGCACCGGCGTGCCGGGCTTCACGATGATCTCGGTGACGACGCCCTCGTTCTGCGCCGCGACGGAGATCTCGACGGCGGTCAGCACGCCGGTCGCCGCGCCGATGCCGTCGGGCAGGCCGGCTTCCTCGTTCTCCAGCCACAGCCAGTAGCCGATCGCTCCGGCGAGGAGCCCGGCGACCACCGACATGGAGAGCTTTGCGGTGGCTCGCGCCGGCGCTGCGGCGTGTATGGCGCGTGCGGACTTGGCGCCCGTTCCCAAATCAGTCCCCTTGACAGTCGCCGCGCCGGTCGCGACCCCTCACGGATCGGCGCCCTGCAGCCGGTCGATCCGGCGTCTGACCGCGCGTTCGGCGCACCGCCCGAACGGGCAAACACCCGGTATCCCCGCGACTTGACAACGGACGCGCGGACGCGCCCGACCTTCGACCCCCGCCCGAACGTTATCCGCCTTGTGCGCCGCGGTCCACCGGGTCGCTCCAGACACGATATACGGCGAAGTGATTCGCGGCGGTCGGACACGTAAATATTCACGTGCCGGGCGGCTTCGCCCGCGAAATTGGTCAAGTGCCGCGCGGCTTCGCCCGCGATATTGGTCAAGTGCCGCGCGGCTTCGCCCGCGCTGTCGGCGCCGCCCGGGCCGGATCGTCGGGCCAGACATGGCGCGGATAGCGGCCCTTCATCTCCGCCTTCACGTCCTTCCAGGAGCCCTGCCAGAAGCCCGGCAGGTCGCGCGTCACCTGGATCGGCCGGTGCGCGGGCGAGAGGAGTTCGAGGAGGAGCCCGACGCGGCCCTCGGCGATCGCCGGATGCCGGTCGAGGCCGTAGAGCTCCTGCACGCGGATCGCCAGCACCGGCCCGTTCTCCGCCTCGTAGTCGATCGGCACGGCATTGCCGGTCGGCGCCTGGAAGTGGGTCGGCGCGAGCCGGTCGAGGTCGCGCTTCAGGGTCCAGCCGATCAGGCCGTCGAGCGCCTCGGCGAGGTCGTCGGGCCGGATCTCGGCGAGCGACCGGCGCGCGGCGATGTGCGGGGCGAGCCAGTCCTCCAGCGTCGCCAGAAGGCGCTCGTCGGAGAGGTCCGGCCAGGCGGACGGGTCGGCGCGGCGGGCGAAGCCGACGCGGAGCCTCAGCTGCGTGGCGACCTTCGACCAGGGCAGCGCCGCGAGCCCGCGGGCGCGGATCGCGGCCAAGAGCGCCGCCGTCACCGCCGCCGGATCCGGATCGGCGACCGGCGTCTCGGCGAGCACGATCTGCACGTAGCGCCGGACTTTTCGCGCCCGCACCGCCCCGGACGCCTCGTCGAAGCGAACGACGGTCTCCTCGACCACATGGAGAGGGAAGTCCTCCTCGATGTCCTCGCGCGTCAGCGGCGCGGCGAGCAGGATGCGCGCCGATCCGGCGGCGCCCTGCAGCTCGGCGACGGCGAGATATTTCGAGCGGGCGAGCGGATCGTGCGGCTCGAGCGACCCGCCGCGGCCATTGGCGAGGCGGTAGCCGCCCGGCTGGCCGCGCGCCTCGGCGATGCGGTCCGGATAGCCGAGCGCGAGGATGCGGCCGGCGTCGGCGGGGTCGTCGCCGAACCGCGGGGTTCCCTCGACGGGACCGGCGGCGCGTGCCCAGGCTGCGGCGAGGCGGCGGGCGTCCTCGGCGCGCGGGCCCCGCTCCTGGCGGAAGCGGCGGACGCGCTCCTCGAGGTCGGTGGCGGTGCCGCCGAGGCCGCGCTCGGCGAGGATGGCGGCGATCTCGGCGCCGAGCCTTGGCCCGCCCCCGGCCGCGGCGTCGGCGACCATGCGGGCGAGGCGCGGATGCAGCGGCAGGCGCTGCAGCCGCCGGCCGCGCGCGGTGATGCGGCCCTGGTCGTCGAGCGCGTCCATCGCCTTCAGGAGCGCGACCGCCTCGTCCCAGGCGGCGGCCGGCGGCGGATCGAGGAAGCGCAGCGTCGACGGATCGGTCGTGCCCCAGAGCGCGAGGTCGAGCACCAGGGAGGCGAGGTCGGCCTCCAGGATCGCCGGGCGCTCATAGGCCGGCAGCGAGGCGGTCTGCGGCTCGTCCCACAGGCGGTAGCAGACGCCCGGCCCGGTGCGGCCGGCGCGGCCGCGGCGCTGATCGGCGGCGGCGCGCGAGACCCGCACGGTTTCGAGCCGCGTCAGGCCCGTCGCCGGCTCGTAGCGCGGCACGCGGGCAAGCCCGCTGTCGACCACGACGCGGACGCCGTCGATGGTCAGCGAGGTCTCGGCGATCGAGGTGGCGATCACCACCTTGCGGCGGCCGGGCGGGGCGGGCCGGATCGCGGCATCCTGCTCGCGGGGCCCGAGCGCGCCGTAGAGCGGGGCGAGGTCCACGTTCCCGCTCACGCGGTCGCGCAGGAGCTCCGCGGTGCGCGCGATCTCGCCCTGCCCCGGCAGGAAGGCGAGCACCGAGCCGTCCTCCTCGGCCAGCGCCTTCCTGACCGCTGCGGCGACCGCCGCCTCGATCCGCTCGGAGGTCTCGCGGCCGAGATGACGCGTCTCGACCGGGAAGGCGCGGCCCTCGCTGACGACGACCGGCGCGTCGCCGAGGAGCTTCGCCACGCGGGCGCCGTCGATGGTGGCGGAGAGGACGAGGAGGCGGAGATCGGGCCGGAGCGCCGCCTGCACGTCGAGCGCGAGGGCGAGGCCCAGATCGCCGTCGAGGCTCCGCTCGTGGAACTCGTCGAACAGCACGGCGGCGACGCCCGCGAGTTCCGGATCGTCGAGCACCATGCGGGTGAACACGCCCTCGGTCACGACCTCGATGCGGGTGCGGGCCGAGACGCGGCTTTCCAGCCGGACGCGGAAGCCGACCGTGCCGCCGACTACCTCGCCGAGGGTCGCGGCCATGCGCTCCGCCGCGGCGCGGGCGGCGAGCCTGCGCGGTTCGAGCAGGATCACGCGGCCGTCCCCGCGCCAGGGCGCGTCGAGCAGGGCGAGCGGCACGCGCGTGGTCTTGCCGGCGCCCGGCGGGGCGACCAGCACGGCGTTCGGGCCGGCGGCGAGCGCGGCGAGCAACTCGGGCAGCACCGCCTCGATCGGCAGCGCGGGGGCGTTCGGGGTCATGGGCGGGTGATAGCGGGCCGAGCACCGGCGGGGAAGGGCCGGGCGCCCCTCCCCTGCCGCCGCGACGCCCGTGGCAAGCTCAGTCCTCGCCCATGGCGATCAGGCTCGCATTGCCGCCGGCGGCCGCCGTGTTGGTCGAGATCGTCTGCTCCAGCGCGAAGCGGGCGAGATAGTCCGGGCCGCCCGCCTTCGGCCCGGTGCCCGACAGGCCCGAGCCGCCGAACGGCTGCACCCCGACCACGGCGCCGATCATGTTGCGGTTGACATAGATGTTGCCGACGGGGAGCCGCGCGCAGACCCTGGCGATCATGGCGTCGATGCGGGAATGGACGCCGAGGGTGAGGCCGTAGCCGGTCGCGGCGATCCGGTCGAGCACGCCGTCGAGGTCGCCCGCCTTCCAGGTCACCACGTGAAGGACCGGGCCGAACACCTCCTCGCGCAGGTCCTCCGCCCGGTCGAGCCGCGCCACCGTGGGCGCGACCCAGGTTCCGGCCGCGAGATTGCCGGCGGGGATTGCGCCCTCGAACAGGACGCGGCCGGAGGCCTTCAGCCCGGCCACGTGGCGGTCGAGCCGCTCCTTCGCCTCGCGGTCGATCACCGGGCCGACATCGACCGCCGGGTCGGACGGGTCGCCGAGGCGCAGTTCGCGGGCGGCGCCCGCGATCATCTCGATCATGCGCGGCGCCACGTCCTCCTGAACGAGGAGCAGTCTCAGCGCCGAGCAGCGCTGGCCGGCGGAGCGGAACGCCGAGGTCACCACGTCATCGCTCACCTGCTCGGGCAGGGCCGTCGCGTCGACGATCATGGCGTTGATGCCGCCGGTCTCCGCGATGAGCGGCACGATCGGCCCGTCGCGCTCGGCGAGCGTCCGGTTGATCTTGCGCGCGACCTCGGTCGACCCGGTGAAGGCGACGCCCGCATTCGCCGGATGGGCGACGAGCGCCGCGCCGACCGTGCCGTCGCCCGGCACCAGCTGGAGCGCCGTGACGGGCACGCCGGCGCGATGCAGGAGCGTGACGGCGAGATGGGCGACGAGCGGGGTCTGCTCCGCCGGCTTCGCCACCACCGCGTTGCCCGCCGCGAGCGCCGCGGCGGTCTGGCCGAGGAAGATCGCGAGCGGGAAGTTCCAGGGCGAGATCGTCACGAACACGCCGCGGCCGCGGTGGCGGTAGCGGTTCTCCTCGCCGGTCGGCCCGGGCATCAGCGTCGGCTGGAAGGCCCGGCGCGCCTCGGCGGCGTAGTAGCGGCAGAAGTCGATCGCCTCGCGCAGTTCCGCAACCCCGTCGACGAGCGTCTTGCCCGCCTCGCGGCAGAGGAGCGCCAGGATGCGGTCGCGGTCGGCGTCGAGGAGGTCTGCCGCGCGGTCGAGGGCGGCGGCGCGCTCGGCGACCGGCGTGGCAGACCAGGCGGGGAAGCCGCGGGCGGCCGCGGCCATGGCGGCGGCGGCGATCTCGGGCGTCGCCTCGTGCACGGTGCCGACCACGGTCTTCCCGTCGACCGGCGAGAGGACCGGCCGCTCGATCCCGCCCTGCGGCTTGCCGTCGAGGAGCGGGCGCGCCGCGTGACGCTCGTGGCCGAACGCATGGACGCCTGCCTGCAGCGCCTCGAGCTCGGCCGCGTGGCCGAACTCGACGCCGCGCGAATTGCGCCGGGCGGGTCCGTAGAGATCGGCCGGCAAGGGGATGCGCGGATGGGTCGAGCGGGCGCCCTCGGCGAGCCACTCCGCGGGCCGCGTCAGCAGCGTGCGGATCGGCACGGCGGTGTCGCCGACCTTGGAGACGAAGGAGGAGTTGGCGCCGTTTTCGAGGAGGCGGCGGACCAGATAGGCGAGCAGGTCGCGGTGGCCGCCGACCGGCGCGTAGATGCGGCAGGGCACGCCGGCCCGCTCGGTCACCTCGCGATAGAGCGCCTCGCCCATGCCGTGCAGGCGCTGGAACTCGAAGCCGAGCGCCTGCGGCTCCGCGCGCGCCTGGTTGCCGCCGAGTTCGAGGATCTGCGCCACGGTGAGCGCGTTGTGGGTCGCGAACTGCGGATAGATCCGGTCGCGACGGGCGAGCAGGCGGCGCGCGGCGGCGAGGTAGGAGAGATCGGTCGCCGCCTTGCGGGTGAACACCGGATAGCCGGCGAGCCCGCGCTCCTGCGCGCGCTTCACCTCCGTGTCCCAGTAGGCGCCCTTGACGAGGCGGACCATGAGGCGCCGGTCATGCGCGGCGGCGAGGTCGCCGAGCCAGTCGATCACCGCGCTCGCCCGCTTCTGGTAGGCCTGCACGGCGAGGCCGAAGCCGTCCCAGCCGGCGAGCGAGGGGTCGGCCAGCACCGCGGCGACCACGTCGAGCGAGAGCTCCAGCCGGTCCGCCTCCTCGGCGTCGACGGTGAGGTTGAGGTCGTAGCGCTTGGCCGCGCGGGCGAGGTCGAGGAGGACGGGGCCGAGTTCGGCGATCACCGCGGCGCGGTGCACCGCCTCGTAGCGCGGATGGAGCGCCGAGAGCTTGACCGAGATGCCCGGCCGCGCCGGCAGGGGCTTTGCCCCGGCGGACCGCCCGATCGTCTCGATCGCGGCGGCGTAGGAGGCGCGGTAGCGCTCCGCGTCGGCGGCCGTGCGGGCGCCCTCCCCGAGCATGTCGTAGGAGTGGCGGTAGCCCTTCTGCTCGGCGGCGCGGGCGCGCGACAGGGCGTCCTCGATCGTCTCGCCGAGCACGAACTGGTGGCCCATGATGCGCATGGCTTGGCGGGCGGCGGTGCGCACGGCCGGCTGGCCGAGCCGCTTCACGATGCCGCCGAGGATGCCTTCCGGCGTCTCGCCCGGCTGGATGATGCGCGCGGTCAGGCCCATCGCCCAGGTGGAGGCGGAGACGAGCCAGCCGTCGGAGCGCTGCTCGTGCGTCTCGAAATCGGCCTGCGCCAGCTTGTCCTCGATCAGCCGGTCCGCCGTCTCGCTGTCCGGCACGCGCAGCAGCGCCTCGGCGAGCACCATGAGGGCGAGCCCCTCCTTGGTGGAGAGCGAATATTCGCGCAGGAACTCCTCGACGCCGAACGCCCCCGCATCGGCCCGGATCCGCTCCACGAGCCGCGTCGCCTCAGCGTCGATCCTCGCCTCGGCGGATTCCGCGAGCCGCGTCTCCGCGATCATGCGCTGGATCAGCGCCGCGTCGTCCGGAGCAAAGGCGGCACGGAAGGGCGGCGGCAGAGCGGCGGGCATGCGGGTCTCCTTATCGGTGCGGTCGCCAACGAGTCGGCCGATCGCACCGTTCCAGTCTATGACAAAATCACTCGCGGTTCCCGACTGGCCACGCAACGCGTCGCGGGCATTCGGTCGCGACGGGAGCGAGGCGCATCGTTGGTCGGCACGCTTCGGCCGCAACGACCGCCGCGATCAGGCAGCCTCCTTTAAGTATCTCAAAGAGCGAATTAAATTGATTTCCCCACCGCTCCGGCCAAGCTCGCTCGGCGCGTCGCTGCGCCGGCGCCTCGAAACGAAGAAAGGCACCCGCAGGGTGCCTTTCAGAAAGGGGCGTCGGGTGTCCGTCACGATCTGGCGCGCTGCCGACATTGGTCCCGACGTTTCGATGAAAGAGATGGGGCACTGGTGGAGTGATGTCAAGAGCGTTGACAGATGCGGATGTTGCCGCCGTCGTCGCGTTTCTTTCGCAGGAAAGACTAGAATATTTCCGTCAGTTGACCAGGTCGCATCGAGACGCGATCGACGTCCACCAGATCGCCATGCAGCTTTCCTCTGCCCTCATGCCGGTTGTCGGTATCATCGAAATTGCTTTGAGGAACGCCGTCTCCGCTGAGTTGCAGCGATGTTTCGCCACTCCGGACTGGCTGATGAACCCGCCGCCGCCATTCGCTTGGAAAGGCGACGAGAAGGCCAAGACGATTCAAGGGCAGATGAGTGCCAAGCGGGCTGCCTATGCAAAGCTGTCGAATTCGCAGAAGAATGCGCTCGACGCCATCGCTTTTCCAGGCGGCGTTCCCGCAAACATCAGCCATGAACACCACGCGAGATGCCGCCAGCAGGCAATCGTGGTCACGGATGGACAGGTTCTTGCTCAGCTGACGCTGTTCTTCTGGAAAAGACTGTTCTCGCCCGACTACGAAGCGACTTTGTGGAAGCGAGGCTTGAAGAACGTTTTTCCGAACAAGAGGATCGATCGAGCCGTTGTCTCGGGCCACCTGGAGCACCTTTATGTCTGCCGGAATCGCGTCGCGCACCATGAACCCGTCTATGGCCAACGCCTGTCGGAGGCCCTGAACGCCATCGATTTCATGGCGAACAATTTTCAATCCGTAACGCCCCGCGCCGACACGCCGCTCTCCAAGATCCTCGACCCTTACATGCCCGCGCTTGCCCGAAGCGCGAAGACGATGGGCCAGGCTTTGCGGGGCCCGACCGCCGCCGGGTCCCGCCATCCATGAACAGGCCGTGCCCTGCCCGGCGTCCGCGAGACACGCACCTATGCGGTGATGGAGGAGGTGAAATCGACCGACCTGCTGCCCATCTAGGCAGGGGTGCCCGCGTCATCCGCCTGTCGCGGGCGGCGTGGGTATGGTCTAATCTCGCCGATCGAGGCCCGCTCCCGCCGACCGTTGCGACCGCGCCTCGACCACCCCCCGGAGTCCCATGCCCGAAGCGACCGCGAGCCACCGCAAGACCATCATCCTGACCGGCGCGAGCCGCGGCATCGGGCATGCGACCGTGAAGCGCTTCTCGGCCGCGGGATGGCGGGTCATCACCTGTTCGCGCCAGCCCTTTTCCGACAAGTGCCCGTGGCCGATGGGACCGGAGGACCACATCCAGGTGGACCTCGCCGATCCGGTCAATGTGGGCATGGCCATCTCGGAGATGCGCCGGCGCCTGGAGGCGGGCGGCAGCCGCCTCGACGCGCTCGTCAACAACGCGGCGATCAGCCCGAAGAACGACCGCAAGGAGCGGCTCGACAGCCTGTCGACGCCGATGGACCTGTGGCACCGCGTCTTCCACGTGAACTTCTACGCGCCGATCCTGCTCGCGCGCGGCCTCATCAAGGAGCTCGAGACGGCGAAGGGGTCGATCGTCAACGTCTCCTCCATCGCCGGCACGCGCGTGCATCCCTTCGCCGGCACCGCCTATGCCACGTCGAAGGCCGCGCTCGCGGGCCTCACGCGCGAGATGGCGCACGACTTCGGGCCGCATGGGGTGCGCGTCAACGCCATCGCGCCGGGCGAGATCGACACCGCGATCCTGTCGCCGGGCACCGACAAGCTCGTCGAGCAGATCCCGATGCGGCGGCTCGGCCGGCCCGAGGAGGTCGCCGACATCATCTACTATCTCTGCTCGGATTCGAGCTCCTACATCACCGGCGCCGAGATCCACATCAACGGCGGCCAGCACGTCTGAGCGGGCGACCCGGCCCCCGGACGGCGCCGGCGGCTGACACGAGCGCCGGCGCCCGCGCGGCGGTCACTCGGCCGCGGCGCGCGCCTCGGTCGCGACGATCGCCCGGTTCGCGAGGTCGCGGGTGCGCGCGATCGTGTCGGCGAGTTCGGGCCAGTAGGCCGTGTCGAGCTCGATGTTGAAGCAGACCCGGTCCGGGAAGCGGCATTCGGCGATGAAGCGCTCCCACGGCAGGTCGCCGTAGCCGAGCGGCAGATGCAGGTCGCCGATGCCGAAGGCGAGCGCCTCGCTCTTGTGATAGACCCAGAAGCCGTCCGGTCGGCCGAAACTGTCGTGGATGTGCAGGTGGCGGGCGAAGGGCGCGAGCTTCGCCACCTCCTCGACCACGTCGGCGCCGGCGAAGCCGCAGTGGAGCGCGGCGTGGCTGAAGTCGATCGTGGCGCGCACGGACGGGTGGTCGATCGCGGCGAGTTCCGCGGCGAGCCGGCTCGGCGAGGCGGTGTGCCGGCCGGAGAAGTCGAACACATTCTCCACGCAGAGGATCACGCCCTCCTCCGCCGCCTCGTCGCCGAGCGCGGTCAGGCATTCCCGCTGGCGCTCATAGGCGGCGTCGAGGGCGGCGGCCTCGGCGTTCGGGCAATGGCCGGTGTGGATCACGAGGTGCTCGGCATGGAGCGCCGCGGCGATCGCGATGTTCGAGCGCAGCACCTGCTCGTGCAGCGGCAGCCGATAGGGCTCGTCCATGAAGTTGATGCCGAGCACGCCGTGCAGCGTGTATTCGAACGGCCGGCCCGCCAGGAGCCCGGCGAGGCGCTGCACGCGATCCTCGAGGACGCGACCGCCGGTGACGAGGTTCATCGCATAGATCGGCACCTCGACGGTCTCGACGCCCATCCGCTCCGCCTCGTCGAGGGCCGGCGCGACGTCCGAGAAGTCGTGCTTCTCCACGCTGATCGAATAACCGACGCCCTTGACGCCCATGGCCGCATCTCCCCTGGCTGCCGGCCTCTCATAGCCGCGCGTCATGACGGTCCGACGAAGCGCGGGGCGCCGCGACGCGTCCCGCTCACTTCGGCGGCGCGGCCGCTTCGGCAAGGCCGCGACACCGCATGCGACCTCGGCGGTTAACGTCGCCGCGCTTCGGATGTAGGATATCAGCGGGGCGTCAGTCCATCGGCGCGTGAGCCGCGGGGTCGGGGAAGCCCGGCGGGCGCCGGCTCGACGCGCGACGGCAACGGGAACGGGTCCATGGGGAACTGGAAGGCGTGGCGGCGGAGCGAGCGCGATCGCCTCCTCGCCAGGCGCCGCGAACTGAGTGCCGCCGAGCGCGAGGCGGCCGCGCAGGCGATCGGCCGGCGGCTCGACGCCTCGCTGCCGGTCGTCCCCGGCGGCACGCTCGGGATCTACTGGCCGATCAAGGGCGAGGTGGACCTGCGCGACTGGGCGCTCGCCTTCGCCGAGCGGAACGACATGACGCTCGCGCTGCCGGTCGTGGTGGTGGAGAAGCAGCCGCTCGTCTACCGGCGCTGGTCGCGCGGCGTCGAGATGCAGCGTGGCGTGTGGGACATCCTGATCCCGGCCGATCCGACCCCCTTGCTGCCGAGCCGCGTGCTGGCGCCGCTGGTCGGCTTCGATCCGGTCGGAATGTACCGGCTCGGCTATGGCGGCGCCTATTTCGATCGCACGCTCGTGTCGCGCCTGCCGCGGCCGCTCGCGATCGGCATCGGCCTCGACTTCATGGAGGTCACCGGCTTCGAGCCGCAGCCGCACGACATCCCCATGGACATGATCGTGACGCCGACCCGCACGCTGCTGCGCTGACGGGCGGCACGGCCATTGACCGGCGCCGCCGGTTCGGCGATCAGTCGCGCATGTCGCCGCCCCGCCCCACAGCCGCCGGCCCCCGCCCGGACCCGCTCGCGCCGCTCATGCTGGAGACGGCCGGCTGGGACGACTACGAGCTCCTCGACAGCGGCGGCGGGCGGAAGCTCGAACGCTATGCCGGCGTCACCATCGTCAGGCCCGAGGAGCAGGCGATCTGGACGCCGCGCCGCGCCGCCGCCGTTTGGGAGCGCGCCGACGCCGTGTTCACCGGCGACGTGGAGGAGGAGGGCCCGGGCCGCTGGCGGTTCCCGAAGCCCTTGGCGGAGAGCTGGCCGATGGCCTACGGGCCGGCGAAGTTCTCCTGCCGGTTCACCTCGTTCCGCCACACCGGCGTGTTCCCCGAGCAGGTCGCCCACTGGGACTGGATGGCCGGCCTCGTCGGCGCCGCCGGCCGGCCGGTCAAGCTCCTGAACCTGTTCGGCTATACCGGCATCGCCTCGCTCGTCGCCGCGGCGGCGGGCGCGCAGGTGACGCATGTGGATGCGTCCAAGAAATCGATCGGCTGGGCGCGCGAGAACCAGGCGGAGTCCGGGCTGGAAAACTTGCCGATCCGGTGGATCTGCGAGGATGCGACGAAGTTCGTGATGCGCGAGGGCCGGCGCGGCAGCCGCTACGACGCGATCGTGCTCGACCCGCCGAAATACGGGCGCGGGCCCAACGGCGAGGTCTGGCAGCTGTTCGAGCAATTGCCCGAGATGCTGCGGCTCTGCCGCGGGCTTTTGAGCGACCGGCCGCTCTTCCTCATCCTCACGGTCTATGCGATGCGGGCGAGCTTCGTGAGCTTCCACGAGCTCATGCGCGAGGTGATGGACGGTGGCCGGACAGAATCCGGCGAACTCCTGATCGTCGAGGCGCCCGCCGCCGACGCGCCGTCGCGCCGGCTCGCCACCTCGCTCTTCTCGCGCTGGCGGCCATGACCGGCGAGGCGTCGGGCGGCGCGGTAAAGCCGGTGACGAGCCTCGCCAATCCGGTGGTGAAGGACATGCGCGCGCTGCAGCTGAAGAAAGAGCGCCAGCGCACCGGCCTCTTCCTCGCGGAGGGCCTGAAGCTCGCGACCGACGCGCTCGCGGAGGATTGGCCGATCCGCATCCTCGCCTATGCGGCGACGGTGAAGGACCAGCCCATGGTCCGCCGCGCCGCGCGGGGCGCGCTCGATCGCGACGCGCTCGTGCTCGAGGTGAGCGAGGCGGTGCTCGAAAAGATCAGCCGCCGCGACAACCCGCAGATGGTCGTCTCCGTCTTCGAGCAGCGCTTCCGGGCGCTCGCCGACATCGATCTCGACCGCTCCACCGTCTGGGTCGCGCTCGATCGCGTGAAGGATCCCGGCAATCTCGGCACCATCATCCGCACCGTCGACAGCGTCGGCGCCTCCGGAGTCATCCTGATCGGCGAGACGACCGATCCCTTCGCGCTCGAGGCGGTCAGGGCCACGATGGGGTCGATCTTCCACGTACCGGTCGTGGCGACGAGCGCGGAGGCCTTCATGGCTTGGAAGCGGCGGGTCGGCGTGCCGGTCTACGGCACGCATCTGAAAGGCGCGGTCGACTACCGCAAGGTCCGCTATCCGGAACCGGCGGTCCTCCTCATGGGCAACGAACAGTCAGGCCTCCCCGAGGCGCTCGCCGCGGCCTGCGACGCCCTCGTCAAGATCCCCATGGCCGGGCGGGCGGACAGCTTGAACCTCGCCGTCGCGACGGGCGTCATGCTCTACGAGATGCGCCGTCCCCGGCTCGGCGTGTGAGGGGAAGCCCATGACCGACGCGCCGCCGCCTCGCGGGCCCTCGACCGCCGGCCATCTCGAGGTCGGCGACGGGCAGCGGATCTGGTTCGAGGTCCATGGAAATCCGGCCGGCAAGCCGGTCATGGTGCTGCACGGCGGCCCCGGATCGGGCCTCTCGGCGACGGTGCGGGCCTTCTACGATCCGGCGGTCTGGCGCGTCATCCAGTTCGACCAGCGCGGATGCGGGCGGAGCCTGCCGCACGCCTCGGATCCGGCGACCTTGCTCGCGGACAACACGACGCGGCACCTCGTCGAGGACATCGGCCGCCTCGCCGATCACCTGGGGCTCGGCCGCTTTCTGCTGCATGGCGGGTCCTGGGGCGCGACGCTCGGCCTCGCCTTCGCCGAGACTTATCCAGAGCGGGTCGCCGGCCTCGTCCTCGTCGGCGTGACGACCTCGCGCCGGAGCGAAATCCGCTGGCTCACCCGGGACATCGCGCCGCTCTTTCCGGCCGAGTTCGAGGCCTTTCAATGTTTCGTTCCGGAGGCGGAATGGGGCGACCTCATCGAGGCCTTCAGGAACCGGCTGGAAGCCGGCGATGCGGCGCTTCGGCTCGCCGCCGCAAGGGCCTGGCACGCCTGGGAAAGCGCGACCGTGTCGGCGGATCCGGACGCGCCCGCGCCGGCGCGCTGGTCCGACCCGGCCTATCTCCTCGCCCGCGCGCGCCTCGTCACCCACTACTTCGCGAACGGCGCCTTCCTGCCCGAGGGGGAATTGCTGGCCCGTGCCGACCGCTTGCACGGCATTCCTGGCGCGCTGGTGCAAGGGCGGCTCGACCTGCAGGCGCCGCTCGTCACCGCCTGGGAACTGGCGCGGGCCTGGCCCTCCGCCGACCTGACGATCGTGCAAGGGGCCGGACATGCGCCGAGCGACGCCGGCATGGCGGAGGCGATCCGCGCGGCGGTCGCGCGGATGGAACGCATCGCGCGCTGGTAGCCATCGGAAGAGTCAGAGACCGCCCGGGCCGTTCATGCCGCGCGTCGCCCAGCCGATCACCCGCCGCTCGATGGCGTCGGCGACGAGATAGAGCAAGATGCCCATCACGGCGGTGACGATGAGGCCGGCGAAGACGAGCGGGACTTCGAGCCGCGACGACGCGGTCATCATGAGCGCGCCGATGCCGGTGTTGGAGGCGACCGTCTCCGACATGATCGAGCCGACGAAGGCGACCGTGATGGCGACCTTCAGGCTCGCGAAGAAATAAGGCATGGCGCGCGGCAGGCCGACCTTCATGATGATCTGCCTGTTCGACGCGCCGAGCGCGCGCAGCACGTCCTTCAGCTCCGGCTCCACGGTGGCGATGCCGGTCGCCACATTCACCAGGATCGGGAAGAACGAGATCATGAAGGCGGTGATGATCGCCGGCACCGTGCCGATGCCGAACCAGATCACGAGGATCGGCACGATCGCCACCTTGGGGATCGCGTTGAAGCCGATCAGCAGCGGATAGAAGCCGTTGTAGACGAGCTGCGAGGAGCCGATCAGCACGCCGCCGACGAGGCCGAAGGCGACCGCGATGGCGAAGCCGGCGACCGTGGTCATCAGCGTCTGCAGTGCGTTGTCGAGGATCTGCGGCGCCCATTCGACCATGGAGGCGAAGACGCGGGTCGGCGCCGGCAGCACGAAGGGCTTGATCTGGAACACCAGCACCGCGAGTTCCCAAACGATCAGGAAGCCGAGGATGACGAGCCAGGGCAGCGCGCGTTCGAGCTGCTTGCGCGTGTAGCGCCGGCCGGGCGCGGCCTCGGCGGAAGGGGCGGACGGCGTCGTGTCGGTGGTCGCCATGCTGCCCTCCGTCAGGCCGCTTCGGAGCGGGCGGTGGAGATGAGGCCGCGCAGGCCGTGGGTCAGTTCGGTGAAGTCGCCGAGATAGGTCGTCTCCAGCGTGCGCGGGCGCGGGAACATCACCGTGTGCTCGGAAATGATGCGGCCTGGGCGGTTGCTCATCACCACGATGCGGTCGGCGAGGAAGGCGGCCTCGCGCAGATCGTGGGTGACCAGGATGACGGTCGGCTTCTTCGTCATCCAGAGGTCCTGCAGGACGCCCCAGAGTTCCTCGCGGGTGAACATGTCGAGCGCGCCGAACGGCTCGTCGAGCATCAGGAGCTTCGGCTCGTGGATGAGCGCGCGGCAGAGCGAGGCGCGCTGCTGCATGCCGCCGGAGAGCTGCCAGGGGAACTTCGCCTCGAAGCCGGACAGGCCGACCAGCGCCATCAACTCGCGCGCCTTCGCCTCGTAGGCCTTGCGGTCGGTGCGGAGACGGGAGGCGTGCGGCTCGACGATCTCGAGCGGCAGCATGATGTTGTCGAGCGTGTTGCGCCAGGGGAGCTGCACGGAGTTCTGGAACGCCATGCCGACGATGCCGAGCGGCCCCGTCACGTCCTTGCCGCCGACGCGCACGCGGCCGCGGGTGGGCGGCCAGAGGCCGGTCACGGCCTTCATCAGGGTCGACTTGCCGCAGCCGGACGGGCCGACCACGGCGACGAACTCGCCCTCCTTCACGGCGAGCGAGGTCCCGCGCAGCGCCAGCGTGCCGCCGTCGCCGCCATACTGGATCGAGACGTCGTCGAGTTCCACGAAGGCCGCCATGCCGCGCTCCCGATGCCCGCGCCCGTCAGCGAAGCAGGTCTCGCAAGTCTAAGCAAGCCGCGGGCCACACCTGGCCGCTGCGTCAGGGCGCGTCCCGGCGGCGGCGCTACTGCCCCTGCAGCACCTGGCTGGCGACATTGATGTATTTGCGGCCGGCGTCCTTCGCCTCGGTGACCGCGACGGCGAGGGGCTTCTCCGCCCTGACCTTGGCGAGCTTGACGAGCAGCGGGAGGTTCACGCCGGCGACCACCTCGATCGAGCCGCCGTTCATCACCGAAATGGCGAGGTTGGACGGCGTGCCGCCGAACATGTCGGTCAACACGGCGACGCCGGAGCCGTCGTTCACCCGCTCGACCGCGTCCAGGATATCCTGTCTGCGGCGCTCCATGTCGTCCTCCGGGCCGATGCAGATCGCTTCGATCTGCCCCTGAGGCCCGACCACATGTTCGAGCGCCTTGACGAATTCCCTGGCGAGATCCCCGTGGGTCACGAGGACGAGACCGATCATGCGGAACCGCTCCACTCCAGCCGCGACGCGCCCTCAAAACACAGGCCCTTGCGGGATACGGCCTTTCCGGGTCGCTCCGTGCGGGAGGGTCGACCGCCCACCTCGGCTGAGGGCGGAAAAATGGTCGCCTCCCCGCCGAAGTTCAAGGGGTAAATTTTCATCTCGCTTTCACCGCGAAGAAATCGATCAATCTGCGTCTATTGCGCCGCACCATGCCCTGAGCGCAAGCGCCGCCGCGCGGGGATCCCCTGCTTTTGTTGCGATGCGGTTAAGCCGTACCCCTTCGAGCACGGCGAAACGGTCTTCCCCGGCCGGCATGCGGGCGGGTTCCTCCGGGATGAGATCGATTACAGTGCGCAGCACGCAGGCGGGCTCGTGGGCGACTTTCAGGATGCCGATGCCGCGCATCTCCACCCGCCCCGCCAGCGAAGCCGGCGCCCGCGCCACGAGGCGGCCGCCGGAGGCCACGATCTCCACCCGATCGTCGGCGACGAGGGCCGCATAGAGCCCGCGCGCGGCGGCGAGGTCGACGAGGTCGAGCGCCAGGCTCGACTTGCCCGCCCCCGAGGCGCCGCGAAGGAGGAGCCCGGCGGCGCCGATCAGGATCGCGCTCGCATGGATGTTGACGGGCGTCCGCGCGCTCATGCGGCGGGCAGGCGGACGAGAAAGCGGGCGCCCTCGAATGCGCCGGGTTCCTCGCCCGGCCGGTTCTCGGCCGCGATGGTGCCGCCATGTGCCTCGACGATCTGGCGCGAAATGGCGAGGCCGAGGCCGGAATTGTTGCCGAAGCCCTCGCCGTCCGGGCGGTCGGTGTAGAAGCGCTCGAAGATGCGGTCGACCTGTTCGGCGCGGATGCCCGGCCCGTCGTCGTCGACCAGGATCTCCACCGCGTCCTCGTCGCGGCCGATCGTGACGCGCACCTCGGCGCCGTCCGCCGAGAAGGAGCGGGCGTTGTCGAGCAGGTTGGTCAGCACCTGGCCGAGCCGGATGTCGTGGCCGAGCACGACGAAGGCGGAGCGGTCGCGCCCCTCGGGCGGCTCGATCGTGAGCGCGACGGTCTGGCCCCGCCTGGAGGCGAGTTCGCGCTGGATCGCGATCACCGCCTCGGCGAGCCGCACCACGTCGACGGGCTTGGCATCCTCGCGGGCGAGCTCGGCGTCGAGGCGGGAGGCGTCGGAGATGTCCGAGATGAGCCGGTCGAGCCGCTTCACGTCGTGCTGGATGATCTCCATCAGCCGCGCGCGGGACGTGTCGTTGCGGGCGAGCGGCAGGGTCTCCACGGCGCTCCTGAGCGAGGTCAGCGGGTTCTTCAGCTCGTGCGCCACGTCGGCGGCGAAATGCTCGATCGCGTCGAGTCGGTTGTAGAGCGCGTTCGTCATGTCGCGGAGCGCGCGCGACAGATGGCCGATCTCGTCCTGGCGGCCGGAGAAGTCGGGGATCTCCTCGCGCGCCTTGATCGACCGGCGCACCCGGTCCGCGCCCGCCGCAAGGCGCCGCATCGGGCCGGCGATGGTGCCGGCGAGCAGGATGGAGAGGAGGATCGTCACGCCCGCGGCCACCAGGAAGACGCGGATGATGGCGAGGCGCTCGCCGCGCACGATCGCGTCGATGTCGCCGCCTTGCGTGGAGAGGAGGAGCGAGCCGACCACGGTGCGGCCCTTCTGGATCGGCACGGCGACGGAGACGATCAGCTCGTCCTTGCCGGTCCTCCGCACGATCGACATGGGCGCGCCGGTGAGCGACTGCGCCACCTCCGGATAGTCCTTGCCGGAGGCATAGCCGACCTCCCGGTAGAGCGGCAGCTTGGCGCCGCCGAACAGGGCGGCGATCTTGCCGAGGAGCCACGTCGACCAGCTCGGCGCCTCCTCGACTTCCTCCTCCTCGGGCGGCGGCGGCGCCGTCGGCGGGTTGAAGTCGCCGCGCCGGTAGAGCGCCTTGGTGTCGATCAGCAGGTAGCCGTCGCGGTCGTAGATGCGCACCCGCGTCTTGGTCGGCGAGACGAGCCGGCGCAGCACCGGGGCGACGCGTTCCGGGTTGAGCGGGAAATCGAACGAGGCGAGCGAGTCGTCCGGCGCCGCCTCCGGCTTCTCCGGCTGGTCCTCGCGCAGGAGCTGCTCGGCGTCGAGCGTGATCTGGTCGGTGTCGACGGTCGCCGAGGACGACACGGCGGCGGCGATGATCTCCGCCTGGGTGTTGAGGCTCTCCAGCCGCGCGTCGATCAGGCCGGCGCGGAACTGGTTGAGGTACAGGATGCCCGACAGGAGCGCGATCAGCGCGAACATGTTGAGCACGACGATGCGCCGCGTCAGGCTCGAGAACACCGCTGTGCCGAGATTGCGCGACAGCCGGTTGGCGAGCGGACGCCAGGCGCGGCGGCGGTCGCCCGTTCCGTTGCGCGCCCGTCCTCGGCGCTCTCCAGCGCGGGCGTCCATGGCCCGGTCAGGCCTCCTTGAAGCGGTAGCCGACCCCATACAGCGTTTCGATCATCTCGAAGTCGTCGTCGACCTGCTTGAACTTCTTGCGCAGGCGCTTGATGTGGCTGTCGATGGTGCGGTCGTCCACATAGACCTGGTCGTCATAGGCGGCGTCCATCAGCGCGTTGCGGCTCTTCACCACGCCGGGGCGCTGGGCGAGCGCGTAGAGGATGAGGAATTCCGTGACCGTCAGCGTCACCGGCTCGCCCTTCCAGGTGCAGGTGTGGCGCTCCTGGTCCATGACGAGGAGGCCGCGCTCGAGCGTGCGCGCCTGGTCGGTCGGCTTCACCACGCCCTCGCCGCGCGGGGCGGCGCGGCGCAGCACGGCGCGCACGCGCTCGACCAGCAGGCGCTGGGAGAACGGCTTCCGGATGAAGTCGTCGGCGCCCATCTTGAGCCCGAACAATTCGTCGATCTCGTCGTCCTTGGAAGTGAGGAAGATCACCGGCAGCTCGGACTTCTGGCGAAACCGGCGCAAGAGCTCCATCCCGTCCATGCGCGGCATCTTGATGTCGAAGATGGCGAGGTCCGGCGGATTGGCCCTCAGCCCGTCGAGCGCCGAGGCGCCGTCCGTGTAGGTCTGGACGCGATACCCTTCCGCCTCAAGCGCGATCGACACGCTCGTCAGGATGTTCCGGTCGTCGTCCACGAGTGCAATCGTCGGCATATTCGGTCGGTCCTTCGTGTTTCCCTTGCGGCCGCGGCAGGAGCGGACGTGGTCGAGCGCTCGCAATGCGCTCAAATCATGACGCGACCATAGTGGACCGGCCGCCCCGTGCCAAATCGGGAGGCCTCCGCCCCGCCCTGTACGGCCGCCGCCCGCCCCGTCTATCCTCGCCGTCCGGCCCGCGCGGAGACCCGCCGTCCCGCGGCCGCCCGTCCTAGCGCCAGTGTCGCCCGACCAGGAAGCCGCCATGCCCGCCGACGCCTTCTCGCCCGTCGCCACCGCCCGCCGCCTCGTCCGCGAGGCGCTGAAAGGGGCGCTCGCCACGCTCGATGCCGGCAGCGGGGCGCCCTATGCCTCGCTCGTCACGCTCGCCACGGAGGCGGACGGCACGCCCGTCATGCTGCTCTCCGACCTCGCCCTGCATGCGCGGAACCTCAAGGCCGATCCGCGCGCCTCGATCCTCTACGAGGACGCGGCGCCCGGCACCGACGCCGCGGGCGACCCGCTCACGGGCGCGCGGGTGACGGTCACCGGAAGGGTCGAGCGGGTCGCGCGCGAGGCCGACGCGGCGCTGCGCCGCCGCTTCCTCGCCCGCCAGCCGGACGCGGCCTTCTACGCCGATTTCCGCGACTTCGCCTTCTATCGCCTGGTGCCCGGCACGAGCCACCTCGTCGCGGGCTTCGGCCGCATCGTCGACATCCGCGGGGAGGACCTCCTCCTCGGCCTCGACGGCGCCGAGGAAGTCGTCGCGGCGGAAGCGGAGATCCTCGACCATCTCAACGAGGATCACGCCGCCACGCTCGACCTCTACGCGGTGCAACTCCTCGCTGCGCCGTCCGGGCCGTGGCGGGCGGTCGGGTGCGATCCCGGCGGCCTCGACCTCCTCTGTAAGACAGAAGACCGTATTCTCGCGCGCCGGCTCGACTTTCCTCGGACCATTCGGCACTTGGGCCCGCTTCGTGCAACACTGCATGATCTTGCAGTTAACTCTCGTGGAAAATCAGATAGTTAAACCGATTGAATCAGCGAGCGCGGCCTTTCGACCTGCGCGCGACTTGCTATGATGGAACGCGATTGATCACGTTCGGGTTCTTTCCACGATTGGCTTCAGTTGTCGGACAAGCAAACGAACAAGAAACGTCCTGGCCGGCTTCGCCCGCAGCCGCCAGTTGCGGAACCATTGAGCAGTACAGGGCTTGGAGGATCACATCCCGTGAAGCAGACCGGTCTCTGGAACAAGGCGCGCGGCCTCGACACCGCGGGCTTCGTCGACCTCGCCGCCGTGCATTGGAACCACGGCACCCCGCATCTGGTGGCGGAGGCCGTGCGGCGTGGCGAGGGCCACCTGATCGAGGGCGGCAACCTCGCGGTCGATACCGGACAGCACACGGGACGTTCGCCCAAGGACAAGTTCGTGGTGCGCGACGCCACCACCGAGGCCACGGTCTGGTGGGACAACACCGGCGCCATGACCCGGGCTGAGTTCGACACACTCTACGCGGACTTCATCGCCCACGCCCGGGGCCGCGACCTGTTCGTCCAGGACCTCGAGGGCGGCGCCGACCCGCGCCATGCGCTGAAGGCTCGCGTCGTCACCGAATATGCCTGGCACTCCCTGTTCATCCGCCACCTGCTGCGCCGGCCGGAGCGCGACGCGCTCGCAGCTTACGAACCCGAGATGCTGATCGTCGACCTGCCGAGCTTCAAGGCCGACCCGGCGCGGCACGGGGCGCGCACCGAGACGATCATCGCCTGCGACTTCACGCGCAAGATCGTGCTGATCGGCGGCACGTCCTATGCGGGCGAGATGAAGAAGTCCGTCTTCACCATGCTGAACTTCCAGCTGCCCGCGGTCGACGTGATGCCGATGCACTGCTCGGCCAATGTGGGTCCGGACGGCGACGTCGCGCTCTTCTTCGGCCTCTCCGGCACCGGCAAGACGACGCTCTCCGCTGATTCGAGCCGCACCCTCCTCGGCGACGACGAGCACGGCTGGAGCGAGGACGGAGTCTTCAACTTCGAGGGCGGCTGCTACGCCAAGACGATCCGCCTTTCCGCCGAGGCCGAGCCCGAGATCTACGCGACCACGCAGCGTTTCGGCAGCGTGCTCGAGAACGTGGTGACCGACCCGGTCACCCTCGTGCCCGACTTCGACGACGCCTCCAAGACCGAGAACACGCGCGTCGCCTATCCGCTCGACTACATCGCCAATGCGAGCCCGACCGGCCGGGCGGGACACCCGCAGAACATCATCATGCTCACCTGCGATGCCTTCGGCGTGATGCCGCCGATCGCGCGGCTGACGCCCGAGCAGGCGATGTATCACTTCCTGTCCGGCTACACCGCCAAGGTCGCCGGCACAGAGAAGGGCGTGACCGAGCCGCAGGCGACCTTCTCGACCTGCTTCGGCGCCCCCTTCATGCCGCGCCATCCGGCCGAATATGGCGCGCTCCTGAAGCGGCTCATCGCCGAGCACGGGGTCGACTGCTGGCTCGTCAACACCGGCTGGACCGGGGGCGCCTACGGCACCGGCCGTCGCATGCCGATCAAGGCGACCCGCGCGCTGCTCGCCGCCGCCCTCGACGGCTCGCTGAAGTCGGCCCGCTTCACCCGCGACCGCTTCTTCGGCTTCGAGGTGCCGCTCGCCGTGCCGGGGGTCGACGGCGCGATCCTGACGCCCTCCAAGACCTGGGCCGACCAGGTCGGCTTCGAGCGCCAGGCCGCGAGGCTCGTCGACATGTTCGTCAGGAACTTCGAGAAGTTCGAAAGCCACGTCGACGCCCGCGTCCGCGACGCCGCCCCCGCGGTCCGCACCGCCGCCGAATAACCGCCGCCCCCGACGGCGGGATCGAAGCGTCCGGCCCCAAGGCCGGGCGCTTTTTGCTCGCGCTCAAGGCCTTACGCCGATGCTCGGTCCTTGGGTCCGCCCGTCGCGGGGGAGCCCGCGGGGCCGGCGGGCAGCGGGTCGTTTCCGGCGGTCTTGCCGCGTTCGGTCCGCACGTCGCTCCAGATGTGGCCGAGCACGGCGGCGAAGACGATGAACCCGCCGGCGAAGGAGGCGGTCGAGGGGACTTCGCCGACGACCAGATAGACGAGGAGCGGCGAGACTACGATGTCGAGGCCGCAGATGAGCGCCACCTCGGCGGCGGGCAGGCGGCGGCTCGCGGCGAAGAACAGGAGCCCGGCGAACACGAAATTGCTGAAGCCGAACGTCCCCATCAGGACGGCGTTGCGCAGGTCGACCTGGCTCCAGTCGGCGAGCGGCGCGCAAATGACCACGTTCAACACGGCGTTGAGGATGGTCGCCTGCACCATCGGAATGCCCGGGTTGCCGCGCATGATCACGATCACCACCGCGAAGCTCAGGAGCATGGCGACGCCGAGCAGGTCGCCGACGAGGTGCACGCTGCCGACCGAGCCGCCGACCACGACGAGCACGCCGGAAAGCGAGACCGTCGCGGCCAGCATGGTCTTGCGCGCGACCTTCTCGCCGATGGTCAGGTAGGCGAGGAGCGCGGCCGCGAAGGGCGAGGCGGCATAGAGGATCGCGTTGTTGGCGACGGTCGTGTTGTGCAGCGAGGCGATGGTCAGGATCGAGGTGGCGCAAGAGAAGAGCGCGTGCCAGTAGGTCGCGCGCGGCGCGGTCGCAAAGAAAGCGAGGCTGGAGCCGCGATACCGGGCGATCACGAAGACGATCAGGATCACCGCCCCGGCGAGCGAGCGCCCGGCATTGGTGGTCCAGGTGTCGGCGGTGATGAGGCGCGTGTAGAGGCCGGTCGCCGACCACGCCACCACGGCCCCCAGCATCAGCGCGATGCCGGCCAGTTTCTCGCCACGTCCACCCAAGACCGAACCGCCCTCGCCTCGCCGCGCCGTCCGTCCGGATCCGGTCGCCCGCCCTCGCTACAGGCTCGGCGCGCCGGGCGCCAGTCCATGCGCGACGGGCGGCCATGCGGGTGAGACGCGGGCGGGGGCATGGCAGGTTGCGGGCGCGGCCGTGCCGACCCGATCGCGGCGGTCGCGAGGCCGGCGCCGGCTCCGCCATAAACCCGTATGACTTGAAATTAGAGGCGCGAACGTCACAACGGCCACGCTGTTGCCTCACCGTGCGGCATAAAGCCCTCGACTTGCCGTAAAAATGCCCGCTACACTGCCCGAAACTGGCTTTGCCGCCTAGGCGGTGCTTTGGCGGCGACGACGAGGTGGATGGCGGGATGGCGGATGGCGAAGTGATGGACGGGGCGCTGGTGCGGGATCTCACGATCACGAACAAGCGCGGCCTGCATGCCCGCGCCTCCGCGAAATTCGTGCAGACCGTGGAGACCTTCACCGCCGAGGTCGAGGTCACCAAGGACAACCAGACGGTCGGCGGCACCTCGATCATGGGCCTCATGATGCTCGCCGCGAGCCCGGGCACGACCATCCGCGTCACCGCGCGCGGCCCCGACGCGGCCGACGCGCTCGACGCGATCGCGCTCCTGGTCAACAGCAAGTTCTACGAGGAATAAGCGCGCCCCCGCGGACAAGCCGCGCGCGGCGGACGGACGCTCGCGCCCGCGGCGGCGGAGCGCATGGCCGCCGGGCGCCCGCCGCTCCTGTACCGCCCCCTCCCCGCCTCCTATATGTTCGGGACCGGTCCCGATCGGACCGGGTCAATCGCGGAGGCGGGCATGGGCGACGCAACGGATCTCACCACCAAGGACGTGCTCGGGATCGCTGAGGCGTGGCGGCGCGAAGGGCGCGGCGTGGCGCTCGCGACCGTCGTGGAAACCTGGGGCTCGGCGCCCCGGCCGGTCGGGAGCCACCTGGTGATCGACGAGGCAGGCAATTTCGAGGGCTCCGTGTCGGGCGGCTGCGTCGAGGGCGCGGTGGTCGGCGAGGCGCTCGACGTGATCGAGGCGGGCGCGGCAAAACTCCTCGAATTCGGCGTCGCCGACGAGACGGCCTGGCGGGTCGGCCTCTCCTGCGGCGGCCGCATCAGCGTCTATGTCGAACGCCTGAACTGATCGGATCCCGCCATGGACCTGCACCTCCTCGAAGCGCTCAACGCCGAGCGCCGTGCCCGCCGCGCGGCGATCCGCGTCACCGATCTTTCGACCGGCGCCGAACGGCTCGTGCGCGAGGCCGAGCTCTCGCCCGACGACCCGCTCGCCGGCGAACTCGCGCAGCGGTTCCGCACGGCCAAGTCGGGCATGGTCGAGACGCCGACCGGCCGGCTGTTCCTGACCGTCGACGTGCCGCCGCCACGCCTCGTGGCGATCGGCGCCGTGCACATCACCCAGGCGCTCGCCCCGATGGCGCGCATCGCCGGCTTCGACGTGGCCATCGTCGACCCGAGGAGCGCGTTCGCGACCGAGAGCCGGTTCGAGGGCGCCGCGCTCCATGCGGAATGGCCGGAGGCGGTGATCCCCTCCAAGGTCGCGCTCGATGCCTATACGGCGCTGGTCGCGGTCACCCACGATCCGAAGATCGACGACTGGCCGCTCGCCGAGGCGCTCCGCCGCAAGGCCTTCTATGTGGGCGCGCTCGGCAGCCGCAAGACGCATGCGAAGCGCGTCGAACGGCTCCTCGCCGCCGGGCTGACGGAGGCCGAGATCGGCCGCATCGCCGCGCCGATCGGCCTCGACATCGGCGCGCAGTCGCCCGCCGAGATCGCGGTCGCGGTGCTGGCGCAGGCGATCGAGGCCCTGCGCAAGCGGCCCGGCCAACGCGCCGACCGCCCCGACGCGGGGAGTTCCGCGGCACGGAGCGCGGCGGAATGATCTTCGGGAGCGTGCCCGTAGACGAGGCCGAAGGCGCCGTGCTTGCCCATTCGGTCACGGCGGCGGGCCGTGTCTTCAAGAAGGGCCACCGGGTGAGCGGCGCCGATATCGGCGCGTTCCGAGACGCCGGCCTCGCGCACGTCGTCGCCGCGCGGCTCGCGCCCGACGATGTGGACGAGGACCGCGCCGCCGGGGCGATAGCCACCGCGCTCGCCGGCCCGACGGTGCGGGTCGAGGCGCCCGCGACCGGCCGGTCGAACCTCTTCGCGAAGGAAGCCGGCGTGCTCGTCGTCGACAGGGCCGGGATCGACGCGCTGAACGACCTCGACCCCGGCATCACCTTCGCGACGCTTCCCGCCTTCGACCGGGTCGAGGCCGGCCGCATGGTCGGCACGGTGAAGATCATCCCCTTTGCGATCCCGCGCGCGGCCGTCGATGCGGCGCGGGCGCTCGCCGCCGGGCGGGGGCCGCTCGTCCGCGTCGCGCCGTTCCGGCCGAAGCGCATCGCCGTCGTCTCCACGCTGCTGCCGAGCCTGAAGGCGAGCGTGGTCGACAAGACGTTGCGCGTGCTCGCCGAGCGCATCGCCCTGGCCGGCGCGACGATCGTGGCCGACCGGCGCGTCGACCATGACGAGGCCGCCGTGGCCGCCGCCATCGAGGCGGGCATCGCCGCCGACGGCGCCGACATCACGGTCGTGTTCGGCGCCTCCGCGGTGGTCGACCGGCTCGACGTCATCCCGGCCGCGATCGACCGCGCGGGCGGCGAGGTCGTGCATTTCGGCATGCCGGTCGATCCGGGCAACCTGCTCGTCGTCGGCGAACACCGCGGGCGCCCGGTGCTCGGCGCGCCCGGCTGCGCGCGGAGCCCGCGCGAGAACGGCTTCGACTGGATCCTGGAACGCCTCCTCGCCGATCTCCCCGTGACGCGCAAGGACATCGTGTCGCTCGGCGTCGGCGGCCTCCTCATGGACATCGTGTCGCGGCCGAGCCCGCGCGAGGCGCCGCTGGAGGCGGCCGCGCCGGCGGAGCGGCGCATCGCGGCGATCGTGCTCGCCGCCGGCCGTTCCTCGCGCATGCTCGGGCCGAACAAGCTCCTCGCCACACTCGACGGCAAGCCGCTCGTCCGCCTCGCCGCCGAGGCCGCGCTCGGCAGCCGCGCCACCAGCGTCACGGTCGTGACCGGCCACCGGGATCGCGACATCGCGGCGGCGCTCGACGGCCTCGACTTGGTCGTCGCGCACAATCCGGACTTCGCCGAGGGCCTCTCCACCTCGCTGAAGCGCGGCCTCGCCGCCGTGCCGGCGGACGCGGAAGCCGCCATCGTGATGCTCGGCGACATGCCGCGCGTCACCGCCGAGACGGTCGACCGGCTGATCGAGGCCTATGACCCGGCGCGCGGCGCGCTCATCGTGGTGCCGACGGCGGAGGGCCGGCGCGGCAATCCGGTGCTGATCTCGCGCCGCTTCTTCCCCGACCTCGCCGCCGTGACGGGCGATCTCGGCGCCCGCCAGGTGATCCGCTCGTCGCCGGAAGCGGTCGTCGAGGTGGAGCTCGGCGACGCCGTCGCGCTCGACCTCGACACGCCGGAAGCGCTCGCGGCCGCCGGCGGGCAGGTGACGGACTGAGCGGTTTCCGCTATCGGATGGCCGGACATCGAACCATCGGAGGAAAGCCCGTGACCGTCACACGCAAGCATGTAGGCCCGCGCATGAGCGCCGCAGTCGTCCACGGCAACACCGTCTATCTCGCCGGCCAGGTCGCCCAAGGCGCCGCCGGCAAGTCGGTCGCGGAGCAGACGAAGGATGTGCTCGGCATCATCGACGGCCTCCTCGCCGAATGCGGCACGTCGAAGGAGCATCTCCTCTCGGCCAGTATCTGGCTGACCGACATTTCGACCTTCCAGGAGATGAACGCGGTGTGGGACGCCTGGGTGGTGCCCGGCCACACGCCGGCGCGCGCCACCGTCGAGGCGAAGCTCGCCGCCCCGCAGTACAATGTCGAGATCGCAGTGATCGCCGCCAAGGGCTGACGGCGGAACGGCCTTCGCCGGCGGCCGCGGCCGCCGGGAGGGTCAGAACACGGTCCCGTCGCTCTCGATCGTGAGCGGCGGGGAGCCGTCGGGGCGCTTGTCGCGGGCCACCTGGCGGCCGGCGGACCAGGTGCCGCCTTCCAGCACGCAGGCGAGCGGGAATGTCTCCGCGTTGCGGCTGATGCGCTTCCGGACCCCTTCGGCGATCTTGTCGATGAGGGCGACGGTGAGCGAGCGCCATTCGACGATCAGCTCGGATTCCGGCGGATGCGCCCGCTTGGTGGCGGTCGGGTCGCGCAGCTTCAGGAGGCCGAGGTCGATCAGGAGCCCGCCATTGCGGTATTCGGCGAGGCCGGTCAGCCCGTCGAGCTCGGTCACGGTGAGGCCGGCCCAGACGAGCGGCTCGATCAGCGAATAGGTCAGCCACTGCGAGAGCTTGTGCAGCGGCACGTAAGTGTCGGTGGCATCGCCGACGACGATCTTGTGATGGCGCCAGGTGTCGCCGAGCGGCACGCCGCCGAGCTGGTGCCGGCCCGGCCAGATCGGCCCCAGCGCGTCGAGCAGCACGTCGAGGATGAGCGGCGCGGGGATGCGGCCGTTCGACGAGAGCCGCACGAGATGATCCAGCAGGCCGCCCGGCCGCAGGCCGTCGGGGGCGCCGAACACGTCGGGCCGGCTTGCGATCGCCTGGCCGAGCCGGTTGACCAGTTGCAGGCGCCCTTCGAGGCCGACGAGCGGATTGCCGGCCGACACCTGGAAGCCGTCGGCGAGTTCTTCCTGGGTCAGCCGCATCAGCGCGGTCGCGTCGGCGCGCAGCGGATCGAACGGGTCGGACGAGAAGGCGCCGGTCGTGAACATCACGAGGCTCGCGATGGCGAGGCCCTCGGAGCGGGAGAAGGCCTCGCCGGTCGCGGATTCCGCGTAGGCCCATTTCGGCCCGGCGCCGGCATCGAGCAGCACCGACACGAAGACGAGGTCGATCGCCGCGCGGCCGAGTTCGGCGGCGTCGCTCCATTCGCGCGCGGCGGCGATCTGGCCCCAGCGGTCGTATTCGCCGAGCTCGAAATGGCGCCAGCGGGAATGCGGCGGGACGCCGAGATTGGGATAGTTGGAGCGCACCACGCGCAGCACATAGTCGGCGGTCGGCTCCAGGCGGCCCATGTCGATCGTGAAGTGGTCGAGCGCACCGGCCATGCCGTGCATCAGCATCAGGTTGGCCCGGTCGCGCACCGCGCGGGCGCTGAGCAGCTTGCGCGCGTCGGCGTTCGCGCGCGCCGGGGCCTCGCCCCGTGCCTCTCTCCCCCGTGACGGTGTCGGGGGCTCGGATGCGAACGTCGCCATGCGCTACTCCTGGACGTACACTGGGATACCGGGACGAGCGGCCGGACCGTACCGGCCGTGGGCAGGCGGCGGAGCGGACGGAGCCCTTGCCGGCTCCGGTCTCGCCGATCGAGAGCGGTGGTGTCAACGCCGGAGGGCCGCGGGCGGCGGCTCAATAGCGCTCGAGCGGGCGGCCGACCGTCTGGGCGAGATCGTCGGCCGTCGGCGCGCCGGCGGGCGCATAGTAGCCCGCCGCCTTCTTCGCCTCCATCTCGACCTTGGCGTCGTCGGGGATGAGCCCGTCCGGGATCGGGACCCGCTCGCCGATCTCGATGCCGGAGCCGACGAGCGCCTCGTATTTCATGTTCGACATGGACACGAAGCGGTCGATCCGGGTGATGCCGAGCCAGTGGATGACGTCGGGCATCAGCTGTTGGAAGCGCGCGTCCTGCACACCGGCGACGCATTCGGTCCGCTCGAAATAGGTCGCCGCCTGGTCGCCGCCCTCCTGGCGCTTGCGCGCATTGTAGACGAGGAACTTTGTCACCTCGCCGAGCGCGCGCCCTTCCTTGCGGTTGTACACGATGAGGCCGGCGCCGCCCGCCTGGGCCTCGGTCACGCATTCCTCGATGCCGTGCACCAGATAGGGCCTGCAGGTGCAGATGTCGGAGCCGAACACGTCCGACCCGTTGCATTCGTCATGCACGCGGCAGGCGAGCGTGGAGCGCCGGTCGGCGAGCTTCGCCGGGTCGCCGAAGATGTAGAGCGTGATGCCGCCGATCGGGGGCAGGAACACTTCGAGGTCGGGCCGGGTGACGAGTTCCGGATAGATGCCGCCGGTCTGCTCGAACAGGATGCGGCGGAGCGTCTCCTCCTTGGTGCCGAACCGCTTGGCGATGCCGGGCAGGTGCCAGACCGGGTCGATCGCCGCCTTGGTCACGGCGATGTCGCCCTGGCTGCGCACGATCTCGCCGTCGACGCGGATCTTGCCGCGGCCGGTGCCTATGCCGAGTTCGGGCAAGGTGAGCCGCGCCTTGGTGATGGCGATGGTCGGCCGAATGTCGATCCCTTCGCGGATCTCGTCGGAGAAGATCTGCGCCGCCATGTGACCCCAAGGATCGAGCGAGACGATCTTGTCCGGGTCCGACCAGGAGGGGAACGGGCCGAGACTGACGACCGGCGCCGTATTGGTCAGGTCCGGCCGCTGGATCGGGTTCAGCGCGCCGGAGGCGACGGCGAGCGCCCGGTAGAGCGAATAAGCGCCGCCATGGGTCCCGATCACGTTGCGGTCGCCCGGGCGGCTGACGCTGCCGATGACCGGGCCGCGGTCGCGCGGCGCCGCGGCGCCCCAGCGGATCGGGAACCGCGCGGGGGCTCCCGCACCCGGATGCGAGGTGAGACGGATATGCGACGGTTTGTTGGGCGTATTCATCGGGACAGTCCCCGGTGCCGGGGCTCCACATTCGGAGAAACCCCCATGGTGCCGCAAAGTCGTGACGCTGTGAAGACTTGATCGCGCCGGCGGAGGTTTGGTCTCGACTGGCGCGACGCCGCCCGGCGCGCCGGGCGAGCGCGCGATCCGGCCGGGCTGGACGCTCATTCGCCCGCCGACGAACCGATCATGGCCGCATATGTATTCACGATCTGTTTCATGAAGCGGGCCTACCCTCGCAACTCGGCTCGGGAATCCTATAGTCTCGTCTTCGGCGCGTCGGGAATCGCCGGGAAAACACCCCGCCGCCGGGGCGGACACGGCCGCAAGGCCTGGTTCGTTCCGGTGCCGAGCCCTGGGAGCACGTCATGGAGACTGCACACCGGACCTCCACCGGCACGGCGGCCGAAGCGATCCTCGGCACGGGCCCGATCGAGCCGCGGCCGCTGTGGGCCATCCTCGACGACGCCGTCGCCCGCTATCCCGGCCGGCCCTGCATCGATTTCCTCGACAGCCGCTGGAGCTACGCTGCGATCGGCGACCTCGTCTCGCGCGCCGCGGCGGGCTTCCGAAAGCTCGGCGTGAGGAAGGGCGTGACGGTCGGCCTCTGCCTGCCCAACACGCACTACTATGTCGTCTGCTACTTCGCGATCCTGAAGGCCGGCGGCATCGTGGTGAACTACAACCCGCTCTATGTGGAGCGCGAGCTCGCCTTCCAGATCAAGGACAGCGGCACGCGCATCATGGTCACGATGGACCTGGCGCTGATCTACCCGAAGGTCGCGGCCATGCTCGCGGACGGGCTCCTCGACACGATCGTGGTCTGCCCGATGGCGGATGCCCTTTCCGGGCTGAAGCGGCTGCTGTTCCCGATCGTCCGCCGCAAGGACCTCGCCACTGTCCCGCGCGACGCGCGCCATGTCCCGTTCGCGCGCCTCGTCGCGGAGCCGGGCGACGGCACGCTGCCCGCGGTCGACCCGGTCGCCGACGTGGCGGTGCTGCAATATACCGGCGGCACGACGGGCGTGCCGAAGGGCGCGATGCTGACCCATCACAACATCCGCGCGAACGCCATCCAGGCGGCGCGGCACGTCCCCTCCCCCGACTTCGGCAAGGAGCGCATGCTCGGCGTGCTGCCGCTCTTCCACGTGTTCGCCATGACGGTTGTGATGAACGCGGCGATCTGCTTCGGCGCCGAACTCGTCCTGCTGCCGCGCTTCGAGCTCGGCCAGGTGATGCAGGCCTTGCGCAAGAAGCGGCCGACCATGTTCCCGGGCGTGCCGACCATCTACACGGTGATCAACACGCATCCCGACGCGAAGCCCGAGAACCTCTCCTCGCTCAGCTTCTGCATGTCCGGCGGCGCGCCGCTCCCCATGGAGGTGAAGCTCCGCTTCGAGGCGCTGACCGGCTGTTCGCTGGTGGAGGGCTACGGCCTTTCCGAGGCCTCGCCGGTGGTCACGGCGAACCCGCCCGGCGGCAACATCAAGACCGGGTCGATCGGCCTGCCGCTCTACGGCACGACCATCGAGCTGCGCGATCCGGACACCGGGCGGATCGTCGAGGAGGTGGGGAAGCGCGGCGAGATCTGCGTGCGCGGCCCGCAGGTGATGCTCGGCTACTGGAACCGACCGGACGAGACGGCGCGCGTCTTCATCGACGGGGCGCTCCGCACCGGCGACGTCGGCTACCGCGACGAGGAGGGCTACTATTACCTCGTCGACCGCATCAAGGACCTCATCCTGTGCGGCGGCTACAACGTCTATCCCCGCGTGATCGAGGAGGCGCTCTACCGCCATCCCGACGTCGCCGAGGCGGTCGTGATCGGCATCCCCGACGCCTATCGCGGCCAGGCGCCGAAGGCCTTCGTGAAACTCCGCGACGGCGCCAAGGCGACGCCGGAGACCTTGCACGCGTTCCTCACCAGCGAAGTGTCCAAGATCGAGATGCCGAAGCTGATCGAGATTCGCGACACGCTGCCGCGCACCCTGATCGGCAAGCTCTCCAAGAAGGAGCTGGTCGAGGAGGAGACGAAGCGCATCCGCGAGGATGCGACCTGATGACCCGCCCGCGCTCTTTCAGCTTGATCGCCACCCGCATGGCCGTCCGCGCCGTCCTATCTATCTCGTCTGAGCAACGCCTGGAGACACGTCCATGACCAGAGTCGTCATCGCCGGCTATGCCCGCTCGCCGTTCACCCCGGCGAAGCGGGGCGAACTCGCCGGCGTCCGGCCGGACGACCTCGCCGCGGCGGTGGTCCGCGCGCTCGTCGAACGGGCCGGCATCCCGGGCGAGACGATCGAGGACGTGCTCATGGGCTGCGCCTTCCCGGAAGCCGAGCAGGGCTTCAACATCGCGCGCATCGTGGCGCTGATGGCGGGCCTCCCCCGCTCCGCCGCCGGCGCGACGATCAACCGGTTCTGCGGCTCCTCCATGCAGTCGGTGCATGCGGCAGCCGGCGCGATCAAGCTCGACGCCGGCGAGGCCTTCGTGTGCGGCGGCGTGGAGAGCATGACGCGGATCCCGATGACCGGCTTCAACCCGATGCCCAACCCGACCTTCGCCAAGGAGGATCCGGGCGTCTACATGGGCATGGGCGAGACGGCCGAGAATGTCGCGACGCGCTGGCAGATCGGCCGCGCCGCGCAGGAGGATTTCGCCGTCGCCTCGCACGCCAAGGCCGCCCGGGCCGCCGCCGAGGGCCGCTTCGAGGCGGAGATCGTGCCGATCAAGTCCAGGGCCGGCATCGTGACGAAGGACGGCTGCATCCGGCCGGACACGACGCGCGAGACGCTCGGCGCCCTGAAGCCGGCCTTCGACCAGGACGGCACGGTCACCGCCGGCACCTCCTCGCCGCTGACCGACGGCTCCGCCGCCGTGCTCGTCTGCACGGAGGACTTCGCGCGCCGCCACGGGCTCCAGCCGCTCGCCGCGGTGAAGTCGGTCGCGGTCGCCGGCTGCGATCCGGAGATCATGGGCATCGGCCCGGTCCCGGCCGCGCGCAAGGCCCTGAAGCGGGCCGGGATCGAGGCGAAGGACCTCGACGTGATCGAGCTCAACGAGGCCTTCGCGTCGCAATCGCTCGCCTGCATCCGCGATCTCGGGCTCGACGAGCGCAGGGTCAATCTGGACGGCGGCGCCATCGCGCTCGGCCATCCGCTCGGCGCGACCGGCGCGCGCATCGTCGGCAAGGCGGCGTCGCTCCTGAAGCGCGAGGGCGGGCGCTACGCGCTCGCGACCCAGTGCATCGGCGGCGGCCAGGGGATCGCGACCGTACTGGAGGCGATCTGATGGAAAGGGTCGCCAAGGTCGCCGTGATCGGCGCGGGCGTGATGGGCGCGAGCATCGCCGCCCATGTGGCGAATGCCGGCGTGCCGGTGGTGCTGCTCGACATCGTGCCGAAGACGGGCGACGACCGCAGCGCCATCGCGCGCGGGGCCATCGAGAAGCTCCTGAAGGCCGATCCGGCGCCGTTCATGACGCCCGCCGCCGCCAAGCTGGTCACGCCCGGCAACACCGAGGACGACCTCGGCCTCCTTTCCGACTGCGACTGGATCGTGGAAGCGGTCGTCGAACGGCTCGACGTGAAGCAGGCGCTCTATGCCCGCCTCGACGCGGTGCGGAAGCCGGGAAGCGTCGTTTCGTCAAACACCTCCACGATCCCGCTCGCGCGCCTCGTCGAGGGCCTGCCGGAGCGGTTCACGCAAGACTTCATCATCACCCACTTCTTCAATCCGCCGCGCTATATGCGGCTCCTGGAAGTGGTCACCGGCCCGACGACGCGTCCCGACGCCGCCGCGATGATCGGCGACTTCGCCGACCGGCGGCTCGGCAAGAGCGTGGTGCGCTGCAAGGACCGGCCGGGCTTCATCGCCAACCGCCTCGGCGTGTTCTGGCTGCAGGCGGGCGTGATCGAGAGCCTCGAACACTTCGTCACCATCGAGGAAGCCGACGTGGTGATCGGCCGGCCGATGGGCATCCCCAAGACCGGCGTGTTCGGCCTGCTCGACCTGGTCGGCCTCGACCTCATGCCGCATGTGGTCGGCAGCATGGCGGGCGCGCTGCCGGCGGACGACCTGTTCCACACGGTCCGGAAGCCTGTGCCGGTGATCGAGCGGATGATCGCCGACGGCTATACGGGCCGGAAGGGCAAGGGCGGGTTCTACCGGCTCAACCGCGAGGAAGGCCGCCGCAAGGAGGCGATCGACCTCGTCACCGGCGTCTACCGGCCGGAGCGCAAGACGCGCGTCGACGCGGTCGAGGAGGCCGGGCGCTCGCTCGAGGCGCTGCTGCGCCACGACAGCCCGCACGGCCGCTACGCCCGCGCGGTGCTGGTAAAGACGCTCGCCTATGCGGCGCTCCTGATCGGCGACGCGGTCGACGAGGTCGACGCGATCGATGAGGCGATGCGGCTCGGCTACAACTGGAAATGGGGGCCGTTCGAGCTGATCGACCGGATCGGCGTCGACGCCTTCATGCGTCTCGCCGGGGAGATGGGACTGCCGATCGCGCCGATCCTGAAGACCGCCGCGGGGCGAAGCTTCTACCGCGTCGAGGACGGAAAGCGCGAAGTGCTCGGGCTCGACGGCGCCTACCGGCCGCTCGTCCGGCCCGAGGGCGTCGTGATGCTGGAGGACATCAAGCTCGCCGCCGAACCCGTTTTGAAGAACGGCTCCGCCGCGCTCTGGGACATCGGCGACGGCGTCGCCTGCTTCGAATTCACGTCGAAGATGAACGCGCTCGACCCGGACACGCTCGACCTGCTCGGCAAGTCGCTGAAGGTGGTCGGGCAGCGCTTCAAGGCGATGGTCGTCTACAACGAGGCCTCGAACTTCTCGGTCGGCGCCAATATCGGGCTGGCGCTCTTCGCCGCCAACATCGCGAGCTGGGGCCAGATCGAGCTCCTCGTCGGCGCCGGGCAGCTCACCTACAAGCAGGTCAAATACGCGCCCTTCCCGGTGGTCGGCGCGCCCTCCGGCATGGCGCTCGGCGGCGGCTGCGAGATCCTGCTCCACTGCCACGCGGTGCAGGCCCATGCCGAGACCTATATGGGCCTCGTCGAGGTCGGCGTCGGCGTCGTGCCCGGCTGGGGCGGCTGCAAGGAGATGGTCGACCGCTGGCGCACGCTCGGCCGGCTGCCGAAGGGGCCGATGCCGGCGGTCGGCAAGGCGTTCGAGATCATCTCCACGGCGACGGTCGCCAAGTCCGCCGCGGAGGCGAAGGATCTCCTGTTCCTGCGCCCGACCGACGGCATCACCATGAACCGCTACCGCCTGCTCGCCGACGCCAAGGCGCGCGCGCTCGCCATGGTGGCCGAGCACAAGCCGCCGAAGCCGCCCGTGTTCGAGTGGATGCCCGGCCCGTCCGGCGCCGCCGCCATGGGGCTCGCGGTCGACCAGTTCGCCAAGCTCGGCAAGGCGACGCCGCACGACGTGGTGGTCGGCACGGAGCTCGCCCGCGTATTGTCGGGTGGCGAGGCCGACCTGATCGACACGCTGAGCGAGGACGACATGCTGGCGCTGGAACGGCGCGCCTTCATGACGCTCATCCGCAAACCCGCGACGCTCGCCCGCGTCGAGCACATGCTCGACACCGGCAAGCCCCTGCGCAACTGAGGAGACCGCGATGCCGCGCTACAAGGCCCCGCTCCGCGACATGCGCTTCGTCCTCTACGAACTGATGGACGGCGACCGCCTCGCCGAACTGCCCGGGCTCGAGGACTTCACCCGCGACCTGATCGACCCGGTCATGGAGGAGGCGGCGCGGCTCGCCGAGGAGGTGCTGTTTCCGCTCAACCGCTCCGGCGACGAGGAGGGCTGCACCTTCGAGAACGGCGTGGTGCGCACGCCGAGCGGCTTCAGGGAGGCCTACCGGCTGTTCCGCGAGGGCGGCTGGACCTCGCTCGCCTGCGATCCCGCCTATGGCGGCCAGGGCATGCCGCATGCGCTCGACAGCATGGTGGTCGAGATCCTGTGCTCGGCGAACCTCTCCTTCGGCATCTATCCGGGCCTCAGCCACGGCGCCTATGTGGCGCTCCACGCGCACGGCTCGGACGCGCTCAAGGACAAGTATCTGCCGAAGCTGGTCGACGGCACCTGGTCGGGCACGATGTGCCTGACCGAGCCCCATTGCGGCACCGATCTCGGGCTCCTGAAGACCAAGGCCGTGCCGCAGGACGACGGGTCCTACCGGATCTCGGGCACGAAGATCTTCATCTCGGCCGGCGAGCACGACCTGACCGAGAACATCATCCACCTGGTGCTCGCGCGCCTCCCCGACGCGCCCAAGGGCTCGAAGGGCATCAGCCTCTTCCTGGTGCCGAAGTTCCTGCCCAAGCCGGACGGCACGCCCGGACCCCGCAACGGCGTCGCCTGCGGGTCGATCGAGCACAAGATGGGCATCAAGGCCTCGGCCACCTGCGTGATGAATTTCGACGAGGCGCAGGGCTGGCTGGTCGGCGAGCCGAACCGCGGCCTCAATGCGATGTTCTCCATGATGAACAACGAGCGCCTCGCGGTCGGTATGCAGGGGCTCGGCCTCGCCGAGGTCTCCTACCAGAACGCGGTCGCCTATGCGCGCGACCGGCTGCAGGGCCGCGCGCTCACCGGCGCGAAGGCGCCCGAGCGGCCGGCCGATCCGATCATCGTGCATCCGGACGTGCGCCGCATGCTGCTCACCTCGCGCGCCTATGTGGAGGGCTGCCGCGCGCTCGGCGCCTGGACGGCCCGCGCGCTCGACGACGCGGCGCGCCACCCGGACGCGGCGAAGCGCGAGGAGGCCGAGGACTTCGTCGCGCTGATGACGCCGATCGTGAAGGCGCTGATGACCGACATGGGCTACGAGGTCGCCAATATCGGCGTGCAGGTCTATGGCGGCCACGGCTATATCCGCGAGCACGGCCAGGAGCAGTATGTGCGCGACGGCCGCATCGCGCAGCTCTACGAGGGCACCAACGGCATCCAGGCGCTCGACCTGGTCGGCCGCAAGATGCCCGCGCATACGGGCCGCTACCTGCGCCGCTTCTTCCATCCGGTCGCCGACTACATCGAGGCGCGCCAGAAGAACGAGGCGCTCGCCGAATTCGTCGGCCCGCTCGCCAAGGCGTTCGGCCGGCTGCAGCAGGCGAGCGCGGAGGTGGCGCGGAAAGGACTTAGCCGTCCCGACGAGGCCGGCGCGGCGGCGAGCGAGTATCTGCGCCTGTTCGGCCTCGTGGCGCTCGCCTATCTGTGGGCACGCATGGCCGAGGTGAGCCTTGCCAAGACCGAGGACCCCGACGGGTTCTACAAGGCCAAGGTCATCACGGCCCGCTTCTACATGGAGCGGATCCTGCCGCAGACGGGCGCGCTGCTCGCCCAGCTGATGGCCGGGTCGAAGACCATGATGGCGATGGAGGAGGCTGCGTTCTGAGGCGGAGCGCCGTCGAAGCGCGGCGGCGCGACCAGGCGTCAGGCGGTCGACGCGGGGATCACAGCGACGCGATCTCCACGGCCGTGCCGTAGGCGAGCACCTCGGTGACGCCGGCGAGCACCTCGTTCGATTCGAAGCGGAAGCCGATCACCGCGTTGCCGCCGATCTGGTGGGCGTTCTCCATCATCCGCTCGAACGCCTCGCGCCGGGCGTCCTCGCAGAGCTTCGAGTAGATCGTGATGTTGCCGCCGAGGATCGTCTGCAGGCCGCCGAGGAAGTTGCCGACCACGGAGCGCGAGCGCACCACGATGCCGTGGGCGATGCCGACTTCGCGGACGATCCGGTAGTTCTGGAAGGTGAAGCCGGTGGTGATGAAGTCGCTGCGGATCATGGAGGGCTCCGGTTGGGCTGAAGGTTTCGAAGCGTAGCAGCGGCAGATGAATACGGGCCGAACGCCGGCGGCCAGGTCCCGGCTGGGACATAAAGAAATCTTTATGTCCTTATTGCCGAACCGGCGGCGACGCGCTATAAGCCCGCCCACGAGGTCGCCCGGTGCGGCCCTTTTCCCGTTTTCCGGTCGCGGCATTTCCCGCCGGCCGTATGGAGCCTCCGTCATGAGCCGTTCGAGCAAGCCGGACTACGCCGTCAAGGACATCAGCCTCGCCCCGTGGGGCCGCAAGGAAATCGACATCGCCGAGACCGAGATGCCCGGCCTCATGGCCGTGCGCGCCGAATACGGCCCGTCGCAGCCCCTGAAGGGCGCCCGCGTCGCCGGCTGCCTGCACATGACGATCCAGACCGCGGTGCTGATCGAGACGCTGCAGGCGCTCGGCGCCGAGGTGCGCTGGTCGTCCTGCAACATCTTCTCCACCCAGGACCACGCCGCCGCCGCGATCGCGGCCGCCGGCACGCCGGTGTTCGCGCACAAGGGCGAGAGCCTGGAGGAGTACTGGGAGTTCGTCGCCCGCACCTTCGAATGGCATGACGGCGGCACGCCCAACATGATCCTCGACGACGGCGGCGACGCCACCATGTATGTGATCCTCGGCGCCGAGGCCGAGAAGAACGCGTCCGTGCTCGACAAGCCGGGCAACGAGGAGGAGGTCGCCTTCTTCGCGACGATCCGCCGCCGCCTCGCGAGCGATCCCGGCTGGTTCACCCGCACCCGCGACGCCATCAAGGGCGTCTCCGAGGAGACCACCACGGGCGTGCACCGCCTCTACCAGCTCGCCGAGGCGGGCCGGCTTCCCTTCCCGGCGATCAACGTCAACGACAGCGTCACGAAGTCGAAGTTCGACAATCTCTACGGGTGCCGCGAGAGCCTGGTCGACGGCATCCGCCGGGCGACCGACGTGATGCTCGCCGGCAAGGTGGCGGTCGTGGCCGGCTACGGCGACGTGGGCAAGGGCTCGGCGGCGAGCCTGCGCAACGGCGGGGCGCGCGTCATCGTCACCGAGATCGACCCGATCTGCGCCCTGCAGGCGGCGATGGAGGGCTACGAGGTCCAGACCATGGACGACGTGGCGTCGCGCGGTGACATTTTCGTCACGGCCACCGGCAACAAGGACGTCATCACCCTCGACCACATGCGGGCGATGAAGAACAACGCGATCGTCTGCAACATCGGCCACTTCGATGCCGAAATCCAGGTGAGCGCGCTGAAGAACTTCAAGTGGCAGAACATCAAGCCGCAGGTGGATCACGTCGAGTTCCCGGACGGCAAGAAGATCATCCTCCTGTCCGAAGGCCGTCTCGTCAATCTCGGCAATGCAACTGGCCATCCGAGCTTTGTGATGTCGGCGAGCTTCACCAACCAGACACTGGCGCAGATCGAACTGTGGCTCAATGCGAAGAGCTACGAGCGCCGCGTCTATACTTTGCCGAAGAAGCTCGACGAGAAGGTCGCCGCCCTTCACCTTGAGAAGCTCGGCGTCCGCCTGACCCGTCTCAGCAAGGACCAGGCCGACTATATCGGCGTGACGAGCGAGGGGCCGTTCAAGCCCGATCACTACCGGTACTGAGTGTTGCCGGGTTGAGACACAGCATCTTGTGGCCGCGCTAAGCCTACGCGCGGCCATCGGTTTTTCGAGGCCGACTCTCCCCAGCTCGGGCGCGACGGGGTATCTTGACGGTCGATTCGGTCGCGATGCAGCCCACGAGTTCGGGCGTTTCGCGTGCTCCGGCCGATCGTTCCCGCGTTCACGGCGAGAAGGACCTTCGGCATGCACTGGCGGAGGGGGAGACGGATTCCGGCGTCTCCCCGGACTGATCGACTTTGGAATTGGATCGGCTTCGGCCTGCCCCTGCTCGGCTCCACGGCGCTACCGGTGATGGCGCAGGCCGAGGACCCGTCCCAGGCCCCGATGGCCTACAGCCACGAAATCGTCCTGACCGCCGCCCTGGTCGGGGTCCTGACCGTCGCGGTGTCGAGCGTCATCGCGATGATGCGGGCGCGCTCCCGCGCCGACGCGGTGATCCGCACGCTGAAGCAGGAAGGTGCCGACCTGCAGGTGCAGGTCGACCGCTCCGAGGCGCTGCTCGACGCCGAGGACCAGGTGGTGCTCGCCTGGAACGAGCCGGACGAGCCACCCCTGATGATCGGCTCGCTCGGCCAGGGCGCCGGCGCGCCGAAGGGGCGCAGCCAGTTCCTCGCCTTCGGCTCCTGGCTGTCGCGCGACAGCGCGCTCGACCTCGACCGCCACATCGAGGCGCTGCGCGCCCGCGGCACGCCTTTCGCGCTGGAGGTCGCCACGATCTCGCGCACCTTCATCGAGGCGACCGGCAAGATCGGCGGCGGGCGGCCCTTCGTGCGCTTCCGCGACCTGACCAGCGAGCGGCTCGCCTTCGCCGAACTGAAGGAGCGCCACCAGCGGCTGAACGAGGACGTGCTCGCCATGCGGGCGCTGCTCGAGGCGATGCCCATGCCGGTCTGGCTGCGCGACACCGCCGGGCGGATCATCTGGGTCAACCACGCCTATGTGCGGGCGGTCGACGCGGCCGACGCCGCCGCGGTGATCAACCAGGGCCTCGAACTGCTCGACCGCTCCGGCCTCGACGTGATCCGGCTGAAGCGCCAGGCCGGTCTCGCCGTCACCGCGCGGCTCCCGGTCGTGGTCGCCGGCCAGCGGCGCATCTTCGACGTGGTGGACGTGGGCACCGAGCGCGGGGCGGCCGGCATCGCGAGCGATGTCTCCGACCTCGACCGCATCCAGGCCGAGCTCCGCCGCACGATCGACTTCCACGCCCGCACGCTCGACCAGCTCGCCACCGCCGTCGCCATCTTCGACAAGGACAAGCGGCTGCAGTTCTACAACGCCGCCTATCGGGCGCTCTGGGGCCTCGACGCCGGCTTCCTGGAGAGCCATCCGGACGACAACGCCATCCTCGACCAGTTGCGCGCCGCGCGCCGGCTGCCCGAACAGGCCGATTTCCGCGGCTGGAAGCGCGACCTGCTTTCCGCCTACACGGCGATCGAAGCGCGCGAGCATTGGTGGCACCTGCCGGACGGCCAGACGCTCCGCGTCATCGCCAACCCGCATCCGCAGGGCGGCGTCACCTATGTTTACGAGAACGTGACCGAGCGGCTCGAACTGGAGAAGCGGCACAACGCGGTGGTGCGCGTGCAGGGCGAGACGCTCGACCATCTCACCGAGGCGGTCGCCGTGTTCGGCTCCGACGGGCGGCTCCGGCTGTGGAACCCGCCCTTCGCCCAGTCCTGGCAGCTCGCCGAGGCCGGGCTCGCCGAGCGGCCGCACATCGCGGAGATCGTGAAGCGCTGCCAGCCGCTCTATGCTGACGAGCAGACCTGGCTCACCATCAAGGTCGCGGTCACCGGGCTCGCCGACAACCGCACCCGCGTCGGCGGCCGCATGGAACGGCGTGACGGCACCGTGCTCGACTTCACCACCGTGCCGCTCCCCGACGGCGCCACGCTGGTGACCTTCGTCAATGTCACCGACACGGTCAATTTCGAGCGCGCGCTGGTTGATAAGAACGACGCGCTGGAAGAGGCGGACCGGATCAAGACCGACTTCGTCGGCCTCGTCTCCTACGAACTCCGCTCGCCGCTCACCAACATCATCGGCTTCGCGCATCTCCTCGCCGACCAGAAGACCGGCGCGCTCAACGACAAGCAGCGCGACTATGCCGGCCACATCATGACGTCGAGCCAGGCCTTGATGGTGATCGTCGACGACATCCTCGACCTCGCCACCATCGACGCCGGCATCATGAAGCTCGATCTCGGCGAGATCGACGTGGCGGCGACCATCGCGGGTGCCATCGAGGGCGTGCAGGACCGGCTCAACGCCAACCGCATCCGTCTCACCACCCGGATCGACCCGGATTGCGGCAGCTTCGTCGCCGACGAGCGGCGCGTGCGCCAGATCCTGTTCAATCTCCTCTCCAACGCGATCCGCTTCTCCGAGGAGGGCGGCCAGGTTCGCATCCGCGCCACCCGCAAGGGCGACGAGGTGCGCATGCGCGTGGAGGACGACGGCGCCGGCATCCCCGAGGACCAGCTGAAGGCGGTGTTCAGCCGCTTCCATGCGCGCCGGCAGGGCCCGCATCGCGGCGGCGCCGGCCTCGGCCTTTCGGTGGTGAAGAGCTTTGTGGAGTTGCATGGCGGCGCCGTCACGATACGGTCGGCGGAAGGGCGCGGTACGGTGGTCGAATGCCGCTTCCCGGTCAGCCCCGCGGCGAGCCGCGAAGGCGGGCTTTCCGCCGCCGAGTGATGCGATGGGTGACGTGCTGGAGCCGGTTTCCGTTCTGACGACGGTCGATCTCGCCGACGAGGCGGCGACCCTTCGCCTCGCCGAGGATGTGGCGGCGATCCTCAAGCCCGGCGACGTGATCGCGCTCGGCGGCGATCTCGGCGCGGGCAAGACGACCTTCGCCCGCGCCGTGCTGCGGGCGCTCGCCGGCGATCCCGCGCTCGAAGTGCCGAGCCCGACCTTCACGCTGGTGCAGGACTACCGCTTCGCGCGCTTCCCCGTGTTCCACTTCGACCTCTACCGCATCACCGCGCCCGACGAACTCGCCGAGATCGGCTTCGACGAGGCGATCCGCGAGGGCGCCGTCCTGGTCGAATGGCCGGACCGGGCGGGCGCCGACCTCCCCGCCGACGCCTTGCGGTTGACGCTCGACCCCGGCCCTACGCCCGGCGCGCGCCGGGCCGTGCTCGCAGGCGACACGGCGTGCTGGGCGTCCCGCCTGGAGCGCAGCCTCGCCATCCGCGCCTTTATCGAGGCGAACGGCTGGGGCACCGCCACGCGCCGCTACCTGCAGGGCGACGCGTCGACGCGCGCCTACGAGATCCTCGAGCGCGGCGGCGACAGCGCCATCCTGATGAACCACCCGGCCGAGAGCGACGACGCGGCCGGGCGCATCCGCAAGGCCGCGCGCTCGGAGACGAAGCTCGCCGAGGACACCGTCCCGTTCCACGCCTTCGCGCTCGCGCTCGGCGAACGCGGCTTCTCGGTGCCGACCGTGTTCGCGCACGATCCCGCCCGCGGCTTCATGCTGATCGAGGATCTCGGCCGGGAGTTCTGCGTCGCCGGGACCCCGCCCGCGCCGATTCCGGAACGCTACGCCATGGCGGTCGACGCGCTCGCCGCGCTGCATGCCATGGACCTGCCGCCGGTCATCCCGGACGGGATCGGCGGGCGCTACGCGATCCCGGTGTTCGGTTTTTCGAATCTGCTCGCCGAGGTGACGGTGATGCTCGACTGGGGCATCCCCTATGCGCTCGGCCGGCCGGCGAGCGCTGACGAGCGGGCGAGCTTCCTCGCCGCCTGGCGGCCGCTCCTCGCCGAGATCGCGGAGGCGCCGCAGACCTGGTGCCTGCGCGACTACCACTCGCCCAACCTGATGTGGCTCGCCGCGCGCGAGGGGCTGCGCCGGGTCGGGATCATCGACTTCCAGGACACCGGCATCGGCCATCCGGCCTACGACGTCGTCTCGCTCGCGCAAGATGCGCGCGTGACCGTGCCGCGCGACCTGGAAGCGCAGCTGGTCGAGCGCTATATCGCAAAGCGCAAGGCCGATCGCTCGGCCTTCGACGAGACCGCGTTCCGGCGCGCCTACACGATCCTGGCGGCGCAGCGGAACACCCGCATCGTCGGGCAGTTCGCCCGGCTCCTGAACCGGGACGGCAAGCCCGGCTATGTCCGGCATTATCCAAGGCTGTGGGACTACCTCGGTCGCGTCCTCGACGATCCGGCGGTCACTGTCATAAAGCTCTGGTACGACGCACACCTGCCGGCGGAACGCCGGCTCGGACCCAATCGAGGCGCTGCGGTTTGACGGCCATGCAGAACGGCACACACAGGCGGCCGACCCGCGCGATGGTGATGGCGGCCGGCCTCGGCAAGCGCATGCGCCCGCTCACCGCGACGACGCCGAAGCCGCTCATCGAGGTGGCCGGCAAGGCGCTGATCGACCACGGGCTCGACCGGCTCGCCGAGGTCGGCGTCGAGCGCGCCGTGGTCAACGTGCATTATCTCGCCGACCTCGTCGAAGTGCACACGCGCCGTCGTTCCGTGCCCGAGATCTATATCTCCGACGAGCGCGGCCGCCTGCTGGAGACCGGCGGCGGCATCGTGAAGGCGCTGCCGGCGCTCGGCCGCGAGCCGTTCTACGTCTACAATTCCGACAGCTTCTGGATCGAGGGCATCGGCCGCAACCTCGCGCTCCTCGCCGACAGCTGGGACGACGCGCGCATGGACGTGCTGTTGATGCTGGCCTCGACCGTGAAGGCGGTCGGCTACGACGGCGACGGCGACTTCCAGATGGATCCGGTCGGCCGGCTCACCCGCCGCACCGAGCGCCGGGTCGCGCCCTTCGTCTATGCCGGCTCGGCGATCGTGCATCCGCGCATCTTCGCGGGCGAGCCGGAGGAGAAGTTCTCGCTGAACCGCATCTTCGACCGCGCCATCGCGGCGGAGCGGCTCTACGGCGTGCGCATGGACGGCGTCTGGCTGCATGTGGGCCGGCCGGAGGACATCCGCGCCGCCGAAGAGGCGATCCGGCACAGCGTGGCCTGACATGGCCGAGCACCGGCCGGGACGTCCCCGCCTCTACACGATCGCGCCGACGAAGCCGTTCCTGCCGAGCCTCGTCGACGCGCTGCTCGGCGGCCGCCTCATCCCCGGCTATCGGCCCGCCGACGACCCGCTCGCACTGGCCGAGGCGACGATCCTGGTGCCGACCCGGCGCGCGGCCCGGGCGCTGCGGGGGGTATTGCTCGAGGCACTCGACGGCCGCGCCGCGATCCTGCCCATGATCAAGCCGATCGGCGACGTGGACGAGGACGCGCTCCTCGTGCTCGACGCCGCCGACGGCCTCGGCCGCGACCTCGACCCGGAGGTGAACGCGCTCGAACGGCTCCTTGCCATGACGCGGCTGGTCGCCGGCTGGTCCGAGCGCATGAAGGCCCTGCTGGAGAACCCCGTCACCGGCGCGCCGCCCTCCCTCCCCGCCTCGCCCGCCGAGGCCGTCCATCTCGCCCGCGCGCTCCTCACCCTGATGGACCAGGTGGAGACCGAAGGCGCCGACTGGCGCCGCCTCGCCGAACTCGTCCCGGCCGAGCATGCGCAATACTGGGCGCTGACCGTCCGCTTCCTTGAGATCGTCACGGCCGCCTGGCCCGAGTTCCTCACCGAGCGCGGCCTCGTCGACCCGGCGCGGCGGCGCAACGACACGATCCGGCGCGAGGCCGAGCGGCTGAAGGCCACGCCGCCGTCCGGCCCCGTGATCGCGGCCGGGTCGACCGGCTCGATTCCGGCGACGGCGGACCTGCTCGCCGTGGTGGCGCGGCTCGAGCGCGGCGCCGTGGTGCTGCCGGGGCTCGACCTCGGCATGGACGAGGCGACCTGGGAGGCGATCGGCGGCCCGGACGATCCGGCGAAGCGATGCGTGGCCGGCCATCCGCAATATGGCATGAAGCTCCTCCTCCGCCGCTTCCGCGCGTCACGCGAGGAGGTGACGGATCTCGTGCCCGAGACCGATCCCGCGCTCGCCCTGCGGACCCGCACCGTCGCGGAAGCGCTGCGGCCGGCCGCGACGACGGACCGCTGGACCGATTTCGTGGCCGCGGCCGATGCCGGCGGCACGACCCGGCTCGACGCCTTCGCGGGCGTCACGCTGATCGAGGCGCGCCACGAGAACGAGGAGGCGCTCGCCATCGCGGTCGCGCTGCGCGAGGCGGTCGAGCGGCCCGGCGCCACCGCGGCGCTCGCGACGCCCGACCGCGGCCTCGCCCGCCGCGTCTCGGCCGAGCTTCGCCGCTGGGCGATCGCGGTCGAGGACAGCGCCGGCGTGCCGCTCGCCCGCACGCCGCCGGCCGTGCTCGCCCGCCTCGTCGCCGAGACGGCCGCGGGCGGCTTCGATCCGGTGACGCTCGTCTCGCTCCTCGAACATCCGCTCGCCTCCTTCGGCCTGACGCGGCCGGACGCGCGGCGCGCCGGTCGCAACCTGGAACTCGGCGTGTTGCGCGGACCCCGGCCGCGGCGCGGCGCGCGCGGCCTCGTGGAGGCGCTCGACCAGGCCCGCTTCGAGGCGCAGTCCGACGGGCACCGCGCGCCGCGCGCCCGCCGCCGGCTGCAGAAAGGCGACTGGGAGATGGCCGCGGACCTCGCCGAAGCGCTCGCCGACGCGATCGGCCCGCTCGAGGCGCTTCTCGCCGCGCCGGGCACGCGGCCCATGGGAGACATCCTCGAAGCGCATGTGGCGGCGCTCCGGCAGGTGGCGCGCGACGAGACCGGCTCGGATGCGCGGCTCTTCGAGGGCGAGGCGGGCGAAGCGCTGGCGGGCCTGCTTGCCGGCCTCGTCGAGGCGGCGCGCGAGGAGGACTTCGCCCTCGACATGAACGGCGCGGACTACGCCGGCTTCTTCACCGCCGCGATCGGCCGCCAACCGGTCCGGCGGCGCGGCGCGGAGGCGCGCGTCCATGTCTGGGGGCCGCTCGAGGCGCGGCTGCAGAGCGTCGACGTGCTCGTGCTCGGCGGCCTCGTCGAGGGCGGCTGGCCGGCGCAGACCATGAGCGATCCCTGGCTGTCGCGCCCGATGAAGCACGACCTCGGCCTGGAGCCGCCGGAACGGCGCATCGGCCTCGCCGCCCATGACGTGGCGCAGGGGCTCGGCGCGCCGCGCGTGGTGATCACGCGCTCGCTGAAGGCGGGCGGCGCGCCGACGGTCGCCTCCCGCTGGCTGCAGCGGCTCGTCGCCGTGACCGGAAGCGACGCCGAGGCGGGTATGCGCCGGCGCGGCGACACGCTCCTTGCCCTCGCCCGCGCGCTCGACCGGCCGGAGGGCACCAAGCCGAAGCCGGTCGCCCGGCCCGAGCCGCATCCGCCGGTGGACCGCCGCCCCGCGGCGCTGTCGGTGACCGAGATCGAGACCTGGATCCGCGACCCTTACGCGATCTATGCCCGCCACGTGCTCGACCTGCACCGGATCGAGCCGATCGCCGCCGCCCCCCATGCGGGCGACCGCGGCTCGCTCGTCCACGCCGTCCTGAAGCGCTTCGTCGACGGGCCGCCCGGCCGCACCGCCGAGGAAGACTTCACCCGATTCATGCACGAGGCGGAAAGCGAGCTCGCCCACATCGCGGCGTTTCCCGAAGTGGTCGCGCTGTGGCGGCCGCGGCTCGGGCGGATCGGCGCCTGGTTCGTCGGCTGGCATCGCGACCGCGCCGGCGCGATCACGTCGATCCTCAGCGAGACGAGCGGCACGATGGCGCTGCCGCTGCCGGGCCGCGGCTTCGAGTTGCGCGGGCGGGCCGACCGGCTGGAAAGCCTCGCCTCAGGCGGCCTCGCGGTCGTCGACTACAAGACCGGCACGCCACCGAGCGCCAAGCAGGTCGCCGCCCTGCTCGCGCCGCAGCTGCCGCTCGAAGCCGCCATGGCGAAGGCCGGGGCGTTCGGGGCGGACCTCGCCGCGCGGACGCCGGCGGCGCTCGTCTATCTGCATCTCTCCGGCAGCGGCGACGGCGGCCGCTCCATCGTGCCGGCGGACGACCAGTCCGAGAAGACGGCGGACCAGCTCGCCGACGAGGCGCGCGAGAAGCTGCAGCGCATGGCCGCCCACTACCAGGACGTCCGGGTCGGCTATCCGTCGCGCCCGCGCATCCAGTTCGCCAAGCGCATGGGCGGCGACTACGACCACCTGGCGAGGGTGAAGGAGTGGGCCGCCGGCGAGGCGGAGGACGAGGGCGAATGAGCGCGGAACCCGACGGTCTCGCCGCCACCGCCAGGCGCCAGCGCGATGCGAGCGACCCCCGCGTGTCCGCCTGGGTGTCGGCGAACGCCGGCTCGGGCAAGACCACCGTGCTCGCCCGCCGGGTCGTGGCGCTGCTGCTCGCCGGCTCGCCGCCCTCCCGCCTCCTCTGCCTCACCTTCACCAAGGCGGCCGCGGCCAACATGGCGAACCGGGTGTTCCGGACGCTGTCTGCCTGGACGCTCGCCGACGAGGAGACCCTCAGGACGGCGGTCGCGGACCTGACCGGGGAGCCGCCTGACGCGGAGGCGCTCCTGCGCGCCCGGCGCCTGTTCGCCGAGGCGATCGAGACGCCGGGCGGGCTGAAGATCCAGACCATCCACGCCTTCTGCGAGCGCCTCCTGCAGCAGTTCCCGCTCGAGGCCGACCTCGCGGGGCAGTTCGAGATCCTCGACGACCATCAGGTCGCGACCCTCACCGCGGCTGCGCGCGACCAGGTGGTGATCGCGGCGGCGGAGGCGCCCGGAAGCGCGCTCGGCCGGGCCATGGCTAAGGTCGTCGACATCGGCGGCGACACCGGCTTCCTCGGCGCCATCGACGACGTGGTGGCGGCGCGCGACCAGATCCTCGCCGCCATCCGCGAGGACCGGCTCGACGGCGACGCGATCCGCGTCGTGCTCGGCATCGACCCGTCCGCCCCGCCGGTCACGGAGGCCGACTGGTGCGCCTCGCCGGATTTCCCCGAGACGCTCATCCGGCAGATGATCGGCCTCTGCCGCGCGGCGGGTGGGACGAAGATCAACGAACTGGCGGATCGCTTGGAAGCGGTGCTGGCGCGGCCCGCGCCGACGGACGCGCGCGAGACGTGGCTCGCCTGCTTCTTCACAACCGCGGGGACACCGCGCGCCTTCTCCACCTTCGGCTACAAGCCGCTGCGGACAGCCATCGCCGACCTCGAGGACCGGTTCGAGCGCGAATGCGCGCGGCTCCTCGACCTGCAGGAGCGCGAGGCGGCGGCGAGGGCCGCGGAGGCGAGCCTCGCGCTGATGACCATCGCGGAAGCCGTGATCGGCCGCTACGAGGCGGCGAAGCGCTCGCGCGGCGCGCTCGACTTCGGTGACCTCATCCGCCGCGCCGTGGCGCTCCTGTCGCGCAACGACGCGGCGCTCTGGGTGCAGTACAAGCTCGACCAGGGCATCGACCACATCCTCGTGGACGAGGCGCAGGACACGAGCCCGCTGCAGTGGACGATCGTCGCGCAGCTCGCCGAGGAGTTCTTCGCCGGCGAAAGCGCGAGGCCGCGCAACCGCACGATCTTCGCGGTCGGCGACGAGAAGCAGTCGATCTTCTCGTTCCAGGGCGCGCGCCCGCGCACCTTCGCGATGAGCCGCGACCTGTTCGCCGGCCGCGCGAAAGGGGTCGGCCTCGCGTTCCGGTCGGTCGGACTCAACCAGTCGTTCCGCTCCACGCCGGACGTGCTGCGCGCCGTCGACCTCACCTTCGCGGGGCCGGAGATGCGCGAGGGCGTCGCCGGGCCGGACGGCTGGCAGGACCACACGGCGGTCCGGCACCGGCATCCGGGGCATGTGGAGATCTGGGACATCGTCGAGCGGCGGCAGGACCCCGAGCCGGAGGACTGGACCGCGCCCGTCGACACGCGCCGCTCGCCGGCGCTGGAACTCGCCGCCCGCATCGCCGACGAGATCGCCCGGCTGACCGCCCCCGGCTTCCTTCTGCCGGGCACGGGCAAGCGCGTCAGGCCGCGCGACGTGCTGATCCTGGTCAGGAAGCGCGGCGCCTTCGTGGACGCGATGAACCGGGTGCTGAAGGAGCGCGGCATTCCGGTGGCGGGCGCGGACCGGCTGCGGCTCACCGAACATGTCGCGGTCGAGGATCTGATGGCGCTCGGCCGCGTCATGCTGCTGCCGGAGGACGACCTGTCGCTCGCCGCCGTGCTGAAGGGGCCGCTGTTCGGCTGGGACGACGACCGCCTCTACGGGATCGCGGCGAACCGGTCCGGGCGGCAGACGCTCGCCTCGGCGCTCTCCGCCGCCGCCGACGGGGACGCGGCGGCGCGCGAGGCGGCGGAGCGGCTCGCGCGCTGGCGCGGCCGGGCCGACTATGCGCCGCCGTTCGAGTTCTTCGCCGAGATCCTGTCGACCGATGGCGGACGCCGTCGCTTCGTGGAGCGGCTCGGGCCGGAGGCGGAGGACGTGATCGACGAGTTCCTCGCCCGTGCGCTCGCCTTCGAGGAGGTCGGCGTGCCGAGCCTCGCCGGCTTCCTCGCCATGCTCGAAAGCGCCGCGCCGGAGATCAAGCGCGAGATGGACGAGGCGCGCGACGAGGTCAGGGTGATGACCGTGCACGGCGCCAAGGGGCTGGAGGCACCCGTCGTGTTCATGGTGGAGACCGGATCGAAGCCGGTCACCAACGCGCACGACGCCGCGATCGTGCCGCTCCCCGTGCCGGGCCTGCCCGAGGCGGCGCCGGTGCCGGTGTGGAACGCCGGCAAGGCCTATCGCTGCCGCGCCATCCAGGCCGCGCTCGATGCCGCACGGGCCGAAAAGGAGCAGGAGTATCGCCGCCTCCTCTATGTGGCGATGACGCGGGCCGCGGACCGGCTGATCGTCACGGCCTTCCAGGACGTGGAAAAATTCGCCGCCGACTGCTGGTACAACCGCATCCGCAACGCGCTCGAACCACAGGCCGTCCGCGACGCGACGGGTCCGTTCGGCCGGCTCGTCTTCCAGGACGGCGAGCGGCCGGCCGTCGCCCCGGAGCGGGACGCCGCCGCGCGCGCGGAAGCCGCCGGGCCGCTGCCGGGCTGGCTCACCGCGCCGGTCGCGGTGGAGGCCGCGGCGAAGACGCTGCGCCCCTCCGCCGCCCTGCGCGAGGCGGCGCTCGCCGGGATCGCCGCGAAGGACGGGCTGCCGGACTATCCGGCCGTCAACGCCTTCGAGGCCGCGCTCGAGCCCGAGAGCGACGAACTCTTGCGCGGCAAGGTGGTGCACAAGCTGCTCGAAGTGCTCCCCGACGTGGCGCCGCCCGACCGCCGGCGCGCGGCGCTCGACTATGCGGCGCGGCGCCTCGGCGGAGAGCGCGCGGAAGCCGTCGCCGCCGAGGTGCTGCGCGTCATCGACGACCCCGCCTTCGCCGCGGCCTTCGCGCAGGGCTCGCGCGCCGAGGTGGCGATCGTCGGGCGGCTCGTCGGCGCGGACGGCACGCGCTACGACGTCTCCGGCCAGATCGACCGGCTCGCCGTGACCGAGGGCGCGGTGCTCATCGTCGACTACAAGACGAACCGCCGCCCGCCCGCCCCGGGCGAGGCGCCGCCGCCCGACTATGTGAGCCAGATGGCGGTCTACCGCAGGCTTCTCGGCGACCTCTATCCGGGCCGCGCGATCCGCTGCGCGATCCTTTGGACGGCGCGGCCGGCGCTCGTCCCGATCGCGGACTTCCTTATCGACGAGGCGCTCGCCGCTCTCGCGCTGACGTGACATGCCGCGGCCGTGGGGCTGGGCTGCATCGCCTTGACGCTCCAAGGCGGCATACCTACCTTGAGCGTCACATCCTGTTTCAAGCGGGAGAATCGTTCCCGCAGAAAGGCGTTACCGCCATGTCGACCGCGAAAGTCACGGAATCCACCTTCGAAGCCGAAGTCCTGAAGTCCGGCGAACCCGTCCTGGTGGACTTCTGGGCCGAGTGGTGCGGACCCTGCCGCCAGATCGCGCCCGCGCTGGAAGAGATCTCGAACGAGATGGCCGGCAAGGTGAAGATCGCCAAGCTGGACATCGACCAGAACCAGAACATCGCGCTCAAATACGGCGTGCGCTCGATCCCGACGCTGATCCTGTTCCAGGACGGCAAGGTGGCCGGCACCCAGGTCGGCGCCTGGCCGAAGGGCAAGCTGGTCGAGTGGATCAACGCCACGATCGCCTGACCGGCGGTCCGCGCGCGTCCCCGCCACCGAACGGAACCCCGGCCCAGGCCGGGGTTTTTCGTATCCGGGACGGAGTCCGTCGTCGGATGGCGCGCGAGGCTTGATTTCGGCGGCGGGAACCCTCAAATCCAGCCGCGACACTTTCGACCGTAGGATCGAGGATTCCATGACCGACGACACCCGTCCCGACCAGGTGGGCGACCCTGCCGGCCCGGAGGGCACCGACCCGGCCGACAATCCGCTCACCGCCGCCCTGTCCGACCAGATCGTCAAGCTCGACGCCGAAAACGGCGAGCTGAAGGATCGTGTGCTGCGCACCCTCGCCGAGATGGAGAACCTCCGGCGCCGCACCGAGAAGGAGATCAAGGACGCCCGCGACTATGCCATCACGGCCTTCGCGCGCGACCTGCTCGCCGTCGCGGACAACCTGTCGCGCGCCGTCTCCGCGGTGCCGGCCGAGATGCGCGAAGCGACCGAGGGCGGCGTCAAGGCGCTGGTCGACGGCGTCGACATGACCGGCCGCGAGCTCGCCCGCGTGCTGGAGAAGCACGGCGTGAAGAAGCTCGAGCCGATGGGCGCCCGCTTCGACCCGAACCTGCACCAGGCCATGTTCGAGATCCCGAACGGCGAGGTGGCGACCGGAACGGTGCTGCAGGTGCTGCAGGACGGCTTCCAGATCGGCGACCGGGTGCTCCGCCCGGCGTTGGTCGGCGTCGCCAAGGGCGGGCCGAAGCCCGCGCCCGCGGCCGTCCCCGAAGGCTCCGGCGCGACGGTCGACCGCACCGTCTGAGCCGTCAGTCGAGCGCGCCGCGCGCGTCCGATCCGGCGACGCCGGGCGACGGCGCCGCGGCGTCTCGGGGGATGACGCGCCACATCTTGAGCCCCGGCGCCCCCGTCTCCACGGGCACGAGCCAGTCCGGAGCCTTGCCGGCTTCGAGGCTGGCCATCAGTCCCTTCGGGTTCCGGTGGATGATGAGCTTCGTCTCGCCGTCGCCCGAGCAGATGAGAATGTAGGTGGCGCCCCACCGCTCGGCGATCGCCCGGGCCTCGTCCGGCGTTCCGCCGAAGGCCAGGAAGGCATCCAGGATACCGCGCTGGTTGCGATGATAGGGCGGCGACGTCACGCCGTGCGGCGTATAGGCGAGGAGCGGCCCGCCGAGATTGGTCGGGTGTAGCACCACCCCCTTGGGCAGCGCTGCGATGCTGGAATAGAGGTTGCGCCCCAGGCAACGCACACGTGTCTCGGCCCAGGCTGCTTCGATGCTCCTGACGGCGGCCGCGCCGTTGGTCGCCGGGCCCGTCGTGGTGGCGGCGGCGAGCTGGCCCGTGCCCCACAGGGCGAGGCCGGTATGCAGCATCTGGTTCGGCACCAGATAGGCCGCGAGCGTCACGAGCGCGCCGATCACGGCGGGGCGACCGGCGACCGAGGCGCGTGCCATGACCGCCGCCTGGGCGAACAGGGGCACCGCCAGCACCGAAGCGAAATAGACCGCGCGGAGCTGCAGGCAGGCGACCGCCAGCGCGGCGGCGAGCGAGGCGACGATCATCCCCCAGCGCGCCCGCTCGGCCGGCCCACGCGTCACGAGCCATACGCCGTAGCCGAGCGCCAGGACCGGCGCCGTGAAGGTGCCGAACATCTCGGCCGGCGTCTGCCCCCACATGGCGGCGATGGTCCGCGCCTCGGCGACGTCCTGCAGCCACAGCGCGACGACGCGTGGGTCGAGCGCGCCATAAGGGCCGGCGGCGCAGGCCGGCTCGATCGCGAGGAACGCCGCGCCCGCCGCGAGGCCGACCGCCGCGAGACCGGCGAGGCGCAGGACGAGGCGGCCCGGATCGAGCGCCACCAGCGCGGCGAGCCCGCCGCCCCCGACGACCGCCACCGCCACATAAGGCAGCGAGGCCACGTCGCATTCGGTCGCGAACCATTGGGCCGGCGCGACGGTTCCGAGCCTGAGCGCGACGAGGCCGACCGCGAAGGAAAGGCCGAATCCCGCCGCCGCGACCCCCAGCCGGCGCGGGTCGAGCGCGTAGCCGAGCGCGAAGGCGACGCCGGCGATCGCCACCACATGCACGGTCTCGAGGCCGATCGTCAGCATCAGGCTGGCGATCAGCCCCGCCGCGATGCCGCGGCCGCCCGGCTTCACCGCGGCGGCGAGGAAGAGGGCATAGAGCATGATCTGAAGATTGTGGTGGTCGATGTTGCCGGGCAGGAAATGCGCAAGGCACGGCGCGGCCGAGAAGCCGAACAGCAGCGACGGCAGCGCCGCGTCGTCACCCGCGAGCCGGCGGCCGAGCGACACGACGGCCCAGAGATAGGGCAACATGACCAGCACCGGGTAAACCGAGACCGTCATGGCCTCCGCCTCGGCTTGTGGCATCCAACGACTGAACGTCGAGAGCAGTGCGCCGATCACCAGATCGGGCAGCGGCGACCAGTGCATCACGGTGCCGTCCGGGGGCCCGATGCGCGGTTGCAGCATGTCGGTGAAGGCGCGGCCGGCGAGCCAGTCGCGCACCTCCACGAGCCGCGTCATGGAATCGGGGTCGAGCGGGCCGGTGAGGATGAAGGCGGGGCCGCGCGCCACGGCGAGCCCGATGGCGCCCACCAGGCAGACGGCGAGGATGAACAGGTCGTCGCGGCGCCGCGCCACCGCCGCCGCCGCCGCCGCCGAGGGCCGCATGGCCGTCTCGATCATCGCCATTCAATTTTCCTTTTGCGTTCCGCGCGTTCGTAACGGTTACTTGACGGGAATTGGGTCAAGATCGGGTAAACCAAACCCGAGCTCTGCGGATCAGCCCCGTGAGTGCCGCCGAAGATCTCTACCGCGCCGCCTACGACGTCATCGAAGACACCGAAACGCCGCCCTCGGGCGGCGGGCGCCCGGAGGATCGCTTGCGACGCTACGCGGCCTTCGCGCTCGCGGGGACCGTCGGCTTCGGCGTGGATGCGGGCCTGCTGCTCGTCCTCAACACGCTCCTCGGCGTCGATCCCGCGCTGGCGCGGATCGTGTCGCTGGTCCTCGCGGTGAGCGCGACCTTCCTGATCAACCGCCGCTACACCTTCGCCGCCGAGGGCGGGGACGCCGCGTCGATCGGGCGGGACTATGTGCGCTACTGGCTGGTCGCCGGCGCCATGGCGTTCGCCAACTACCTCGTTTTCGTGCTGATCGTCGTGGCGCTGCCCGCGCTTCCCCCCGTCCTCGCGCTCTGCGTCGCCTCGGCGGTCGCGATGGTGTTCAGCTATGTGGGCTACGAGCGGTTCGCCTTCGCGCGCGGGCCCCTCACGCCCGGGCGCTGACCATCAGAGGCATGCCGTTCGATGGCCTCAGCGTGATGCGCAGCACCGGCACGAGCGGACGCGGCTCGGCCGGGGCGAAGCTGAGGTCGCGCAGCATGGTCGCCAGCAGCGCGACGGCCTCCATCATGGCGAAGGCATTGCCGATGCACACATGCGGGCCGCCGCCGAACGGCAAATAAGCGAAGCGATGCCGGCCGGCGCTGCGCTCGGGCAGGAAGCGCTCCGGATCGAACGCGTCCGGATCCTCCCAGAGCGTCCGGTGCCGATGGGTGATGTAGACGACGACGGTCACCGTGTCGCCCGGCCGGACCTCGACCTCGCCGATTTGCGTCGGCCGCAGCACCGAGCGCGAGATCACGGCCGCGGGCGGATAGAGCCGTAGCGATTCCTGGATGACGAGCTTGTGCAGCGGCAGCCGCTCGATCGCGGCGGCGTCGATCGGACCCGCGCCGGTGACCTCGCGCGCTTCCGCGGCGAGGCGCTCCTGCCAGTCCGGCTGGTGCGCGAGCAGGAACAACGTCCAGGTGAGCGCGAGCGCGGTCGTCTCGTGGCCCGCGGTCATGAAGGTGATGAGATTGTCGATCACGTCCTGGTCGCTGAGCTTGCTGCCGGATTCCGGATCCGACGCGCGGATGATGCGGGAGGCGAGGTCGTCGGTCTCCTCGGCGGCCGCGCGCTTGGTCGCGACCCATCCGGCGGCGGTCGCGCGGATGCGGCGGACCGCGCTGTTGCCGAGCCATTTCCACGGCCGCGGCAGCCACAGCGGCGCTTCCAGCAGGTCGAGCGGATCGATGCGGCCGATCGTGTTCAGATAGGTGGTGAGGTCGCGGGTGAGCGCATCATGGTCGACCGTCTCGGTGCCGAGGCCGAGCATCGTCTTCATGATCACGTCGAAGGTCATGGTGCCCATCTCGGGCATCACGTCGATCCGCCCGCCGCGGCGCAGGCGCGCCACCGTCTCCTCGCCCGCCTGCACCATGCCGGGCAGCAGGGCCGCGAGCATCTGCGGCCGGAACGCCGGCGCGGCGATGCGCCTTTGCTTGCGCCATTCCTCGCCCTCGATGGTGAGGAGCCCGTTGCCGAGCGCGGGCTTCAAGAGCCGGTCGCTCAGGAACGAGCGCCCGTACGCGTCGGCGTCGTCGAGCAGCACGGTCTGGATCAGGTCCGGCCCCGACAGGTCCACGAAGCGGCGCGACCCGCGCGTCTGCAGCAGCATGCTCCCCTCATAGAGCGACGCCGGCCAGAAGGTGATCGGGTTGCGCACCAGGCTGACGATGCCGGCGATCGGCCCGAGCGGCTTCGCCGGGGGAACCACGGTCGGGGGACGGAAATGCGCTGTCATGACGATCCTTGGCTGCACCGCACACATAGGGCGGCGCGAGGTGGGCGGAAATGGGGTGGCGGCCGGGGGGCGCCTGCCGCTTCTCCAGGCATGCGGAGGGGTGGGCCTGCGCGCGGCGCAACGGCGCGGGCCGGATGGCGATTTCCGATCGAATACCTCGCCTCGAACCTCACGGCCTTCGATCCGACGCTCGGCGCGGACGACATGACGGCGCTCAAGGGTCTCGACCGCGGCGGCCGGATGATCGATCCTGCCGTTCCGCACGCCTGGGACTGAAGCGTTCGAACCAAGAGGATCACGAAAAGATGTCACGCAAAGTCGCCTGGGGCGTGCTCAGCACCGCCCGCATCGGCACCGAGAAGGTCATTCCCGCCATGCAGCAGGGCGAGGCGAGCGCGATCGTCGGCCTCGCGTCGCGCGACCTGGCGCGCGGGCGCGAGGTCGCGGCGAAGCTCCGGATCCCGAAGGCCTATGGCAGCTACGAGGAGATGCTCGCCGACCCGGCCATCGAGGCGGTGTACAACCCCTTGCCGAACCACCTGCATGTGCCGCTGACCATTCAGGCCATGGAGGCGGGCAAGCACGTCCTCTGCGAGAAGCCGATCGCGCTCACCGCCGAGGAGGCCGGCCAGCTGGTCGACGCCGCGCGGCGGACCGGCAAGCTGGTCGCCGAGGCCTTCATGGTGCGCCACCACCCGCAGTGGATCCGCGCGCGCGAGATCGCGTCGAGCGGGCGCATCGGCGATGTCAGGGCCATCCAGACCTTCTTCTCCTATTTCAACGATGATCCGGACAACATCCGCAATATGGCCGAGATCGGCGGCGGCGGCCTCTACGACATCGGCTGCTACGCGATCCTCACCGCCCGCTACATCTTCGGCGCCGAGCCGAGCCGCGTGATCGGGCTCCTCGAACGCGACCCGGTCATGGGCACGGACCGGCTGACCAGCGGCATGGCCGAGTTCCCCGGCGGGCGGCAGCTCGGCTTCACCGTGTCGACCCAGGCGACGCTGCATCAGCGTGTGGCGATCGTCGGGACCAAGGGCCGCATCGAGATCCACACGCCGTTCAACCCGATCCCGGCCAAGACGACGCGGCTCGTGATCGACGACGGGCGCGACATCTATGGCGGCGGCGCCGCCACCGAGGAGTTCCCGCCGGTCGACCAGTACACCCGGCAAGGCGACGCCTTCTCGCGCGCGGTTCTCGGCGAGGCGCCGCTCGCCTGGCCGATCGAGGACGCGATCACCAATATGCGGGTGATCGAGGCGGTGTTCCGCTCGGCGGCGTCGGGACACTGGGAAGCGCCCTGACCGCGGCGGAGGTAAAGGCCATCGCCGCGTCCGCGCTCGACCGAGGAAATCGGTGGAACCGGAACCAAGGGCCGGCTTCGAGACCGGCCGGAGCGGCGACCGCCCTGGCGCCGCTCCGGCCGTACCGGTCAAGCGCCTTGGACGGCGATCTTGGTGACCGGCTTCTCGGCCGCATTCGGAAGGCGCGCCGGGAGTTGCCGATGGGGCGCCCACGCGAAATAGGGCCCGCGAATCCCGACGACGGTGCCTCCAAAACGATTTCGACCGACGCCCTGATTCATTCCGTGCAGGGACACCGGACGCAAGTTTGTCTGAATACCTAATCGTCGGACGATCGGCCGGACGTCCGATGCCGGCCTGCAGCGGGCGACGGCCCTCGCCTTTTCGCGGGATTGGTCTATGCCGTTCGGGTCTGGCCACCCCCGTCCCGCGAGGCTCCGCATGCGCACATATCAGATCGCCGCCATTCCGGCGGACGGCATCGGGCCGGAGGTGATCGAGGCGGGGCTGACCGTGCTCGGGGCGCTCGCCGAACGGGTCGGCGATTTCAGCCTCGCGGTGGAGCGCTTCGACTGGGGGTCGGAGCACTACCGCCGCCACGGCGCGATGATGCCGGCGGACGGGCTCGACCGGCTGAAGCGCTTCGACGCCATCTTTTTCGGCGCGGTCGGCGCGCCCGACATCCCCGACCACGTCACGCTCTGGGGCCTGCGCCTGCCGATCTGCCAGGGCTTCGATCAATATGCCAATGTGCGGCCGACCCGGATCCTGCCCGGCATCGCCTCCCCGCTCGCCGGCGTCGGCCCCGGCGACCTCGACTGGGTGATCGTGCGCGAGAACTCGGAGGGCGAGTATTCGGGAAGCGGCGGGCGGGTGCATCGCGGGCTTCCCGAGGAGGTCGCGACCGAGGTCTCGGTGTTCACCCGCACCGGCGTGCTGCGCATCATGCGCTACGCCTTCGCCATCGCGCGGAGCCGCCCGCGCAAGCTCCTGACCGTCGTCACCAAGTCGAACGCGCAGCGGCACGGCATGGTGATGTGGGACGAGATCGCCGCCGAGGTCGCGGCCGAGTTCCCGGATGTCGCCTGGGACAAGATGCTGGTCGACGCCATGACGGTCCGGATGACGCTCCATCCGAGGAGCTGCGACACGATCGTGGCGACCAACCTCCACGCCGACATCCTTTCCGACCTCGCCGGCGCGCTCGCCGGCAGCCTCGGCGTGGCGCCGACCGCCAACATCAATCCGGAGCGGCGCTTCCCCTCCATGTTCGAGCCGATCCACGGCTCCGCCTTCGACATCGCCGGCAGGGGCATCGCCAACCCGGTCGCGACCTTCTGGACCGCCGCGCAGATGCTCGACCATCTCGGCGAGCCGGCCGCCGCCCGGCGCCTGATGCGGGCGGTGGAGCGGGCGACGGCCGCGGGCGTGCTCACGCCGGATGTCGGCGGCACGGCCACGACCGCCGAGGTGACGGCGGCTGTGGTGGCGGCGATCCGCGGCGAGAACGACTGAGCGGGCCGAGGGGTCGGCCGCGGCGCCCTCCCCTCGTCGGCGCAACGCGTCAGAGATCGAGCTTCATCTGGCCGGCCGGCGCGCCCTCACGGCGCTCCCCATGAGGTTCCGGCTCAACGGCAAGCCCGTCCAGGAAGTCCTTCGCGGCCTTGGCGATTTCGTCCCGGCGCGCGTCCGTCATGGCGTCGAGGGTGCGGTAGGGCATGCCCATGCGCGGGTTCCGCGCGAGCTTCGCGCGGTTCTCGATGAGGAAGTTCCAGTAGAGATAGTTGAACGGGCAAGCGTCCGGGCCGAGCTTCACCTTGGGGTCGTAGCGGCACGGGCCGCAATAGTCGGACATGCGGTCGATATAGGCGCCCGAGGCGGCATAGGGCTTGGAGGCCAGGAGCCCGCCGTCGGCGAACATGACCATCCCGTGCACGTTCGGCAGCTCCACCCACTCATAGGCGTCCGCATAGACGGCGAGGTACCAGGCCTCGATCTCCGCCGGCGCGATGCCGGCGAGGAGCGCGAAGTTGCCCGTCACCATGAGCCGCTGGATGTGATGCGCGTAGGCCTGCCGGCGGGTGTCGTCGACGACGTTGGCGAGGCAGTTCATGTCCGTCTCGCCGGACCAGTAGAACCAGGGCAGCCGCCGCGCGGCGCCGAGCGCGTTCGTCTCGGCATAGGCGGGCATGCGTAGCCAGTAGATGCCGCGCACATATTCCCGCCAGCCGAGGATCTGGCGGATGAAGCCTTCCGCGGCGTTGAGCGGGACCGAGCCGCGCCGGTAGGCACGCTCCGCCGCGACGCAGACCTCCCGGGCGGTGAGGAGCCCGCAATTGAGGTAGGGCGACAGGATCGCGTGGAAGAGGAACCCGTCGCCGGCTTTCATCGCGTCCTGGTAGTCGCCGAAGCGAGGCAGGGCGTCCTTCACGAAATGGTCGAGCGCGGCGAGCGCGTCGGCGCGGGTGACCGCCCAGCCGAACGGTTCGAGGTCGCCGAAATGGTCGGGAAAGCGGGCGGCAACGAGATCGATGACCGCACGGGTGACGGCGTCGGGCTCGAAGCGGCGGCGCGGCGGCGGCTTCACCGAGGCCGGAAGGCGCTTGCGGTTCTCCGCGTCGAAGTTCCAGCGCCCGCCCTCGGGTTCGTCGCCGTCCATCAGCAGGCCGGTCTCCCGGCGCATCTCGCGATAGAAGAACTCCATACGGTAGCTCGATCGCCCCTCCGCCCAGCGCGCGAAGCGGCCGCGGCTCGCGAAGAAGCGGTCGTCGTCGCGGATCTCGACGGGGAGGCCGAAGGCGGTCGGCCAGCCGCGCATCATCTCCAGGACGCGCCACTCGCCGGGCTCGGTGAGGCAGAGGCGCTCGGGCCGGTGGCGGGCGAGCGCGCGCTCGACCTCGCCGGTGAAGGAGCCCGCATTGCCTGGCGCGTCGAGCCGCACATAGTCGACGTGCAAGCCCTCCGCCTCGAGCGCCGCCGCGAAATGGCGCATGGCGGAAAACAGGAAGGCGATCTTCTGCTTGTGATGCTTGACGTAGGTCGCCTCCTCGGCGACCTCGACCATCAGCACCACGTCGCGCGTCGGATCGATGTCGGCGAGCGAGGCGAGGTCGCGCGTCAGCTGGTCGGCGAGGACGAGGCGCAGGGCGCCCGCGCCCGTGGTACGGTCCGGCACGCCATCCTCCCTCGGGCTCGCCGGACGCACGGGGCGCATCATACCCCGCCGCTCCGGCCTCGGCGTCGAGAGGGGTACGCGGGACCCCGGCGAGTGGTTCAGGGCGTTGCCGGCGATCCCGTCAGGTGCGCGGCACGCGGCCTTCGAGCGGATGCGCGCTGTCGGTGAAGTAATGGGTGGAGGCGTGGCCCGGCGCGACCAGGCGGTCGACCAGCGCCTCGTCCTCAGGCGTGAAGCGGTAGTCGAGCGCGGCGAGATAGTCGTCCCACTGCTCCTCGGTGCGCGGGCCGGCGATGGCGGAGGTGACGAAGCGGTTGTTGAGCACCCAGCGGACCGCGAAGTGGCTCGCCTTGGCGCCCCTCGCCTCGGCGTGGCGGGCGATCTCGCGCGCGATCGCGAGCGATTCCGGCCGCCATTCGGTCTCCATCAGCCGCTTGTCGCGGCGGCCGGCGCGCGTCTCGGGCGGCGGCTCGCGGTCCGGATCGTATTTGGCGGTCAACACCCCGCGCGCGAGCGGGCTGTAGCTGCACACCCCGACGCCGTAGAAGCCGGCGGCGGGCAGCTGCTCCACCTCGGCGGTGCGGTTGACGATGTTGTAGAGCGGCTGGCTCGCGACCGGGCGGTCGATCCCGGCCTCGTCGGCGAGCCGGCAGGTCTCGGCGATGCGCCAGCCGCGAAAGTTGGAGATCGCGAAGTAGCGCAGCTTGCCCTGGCGGATCAGGTCGGCGAAGGCGCGCACGGATTCCTCGAGCGGCTGGTCGAACACCGCGCGGTGCATGTAGACCATGTCCAGATAGTCGGTGCCGAGCCGCTTCAGGCTCGCCTCCACGCCCTCGATGATCCATTTGCGCGAGAGGCCGCGTTCGTTGACGCCGTCGCCCATCGGGTTCGCCACCTTGGAGGCGAGCACCCACCAGTCGCGGTCGCGCGCGATCGCCCGGCCGACCACGCGCTCGCTCTCGCCCTTGTTGTAGACGTCGGCCGTGTCGATGGCGTTGATGCCGCGCTCGCGCGCCTTGTCGACGATTCGGTGCGACGTCGCCTCGTCGGTCTGGCCGCCGAACATCATGGCGCCGAGCGTCAGCTCCGACACTTTGAGGCCGCTGCGGCCGAGAGTGCGGTAGTCGGTCATGGCAGTGCACCCCGAAGGCTAGAGCCTGTCCCGTCCGGATCGCAAGGATCCGGACGAAAAGGACCGGCTCAAGCTATTGACTCTAGAGCAATTCCTCTTCGATCGGATGATTCCATCCGATCGGGAAATGCTCTGAGAGCCGGCACTGTCGGCTCGCCCCGCGGACGTGGCAAGCGCGCGGCAGGCATGCGGGATGGGGCCGCCGGGCCGGGCTCGGCGGGCGGCGATCGTCGGGCCGGATGCCGTCAGGCCCGCCGCAGGCTCTCCAGGAAGTTGCTCACTTCCTTGTTCAAGGTTCCGGCCTGCCCGCCGAGCGCGCGCGCCGAGACGAGGACGTCGCCGGTGGACTTGGCCGTGACCTGCGAGGCTTCCGACACCGCGGCGATGTTGCGGGTGACCGCGCTGGTGCCCTGCGAGGCCTGCTGCACGTTGCGGGCGATCTCGTCGGTGGCCGCGCCCTGCTGCCCGATCGAGGAGGCGATCGCGGTGGAGATGTCGCTGAGCTTCCCGATCGTGGCCGCGATCTGGGTGATCGACGCGACCGAGGAGGCGGTCGAATTCTGGATGTCGCTGATCTGGGCGGCGATCTGGTTGGTCGCCTTGCTGGTCTGGTCGGCGAGCTGCTTCACCTCCGCCGCGACGACCGCGAAGCCGCGGCCGGCCTCGCCGGCGCGCGCCGCCTCGATCGTGGCGTTGAGCGCGAGCAGGTTTGTCTGGCTGGCGATGGTCTCGATGAGGGTGACCACCTCGCCGATGCGCAAGGCCGCGGAGGAGAGGTCGCGGATCTGGCCGGCGGTGCGGTCGGCATCCGACGAGGCCGCGCTCGCCACGCTGGCGGCCTCCGTCACCTGCCGGTTGATCTCGGTGATCGAGGACGACAATTGTTCCGCCGCGGACGCCACGGTCTGCACACTGGCGGTCGCCTCCTCGGACGCGGCGGCGACGCTCGCGCATTGCGTGGTCGCTCGATCCGCCGCCGACGCCATGGACTGCGCCGTCTTCTCCAGCGATCCGGCGGCTTGCGACACGCTCGCCACGATCGGCGCGACTGCGCTCTCGAAATTGCCCGTGATGCCGCCGAGGAGCGCGCGGCGCTGCGCGTCGGCCGCGATCTTGTAGGCTTCCATCAGCACCTCCACGTCGAGCCACGTGGCACGGTGCAGCGCGCGGATCTGTTCGGCGCGCTCGGGATCGGCTCCGCCGCCCCACCAGCGCCGCGCCTGGCCGGCCTCCAGCTTCGCCACGGCGGACTCGGCGACCGCGTAGTGGCAGAGCACGACGGCATGGGCCGGTATGTCCTTGTCGAGGAAGGCCTGGGCGAAGCTCAAGGCCGAGGCGACGAACTCCGGCCCGAAATCACCCGTCGCCGCGCGCATCCAGTGATCGTAGCGGGCGCGGTGCATATCGGGCGCGGACAGTTGCTGGACGATCTTCGGCCATTGCTCGAACCGGCGGCGGCTTTCCACCAGGATCGACTCGAGATGCCTCTCCAGCTCGGGACGCAGGCGCTGGAGCGCGGCGCGCTCCTTCTGGCCCAGGCCGAACGCTACCAGCTGCCGCGAGATTTCGAGCTTGGACATGCGTCCGACCCATTCGATTGGAGCATTCTCATATTCGATATTTGATCGAAAATTAGGAGAGAATGGTTAATGACGTCTTAAGGCTTACAAGCAAGACGCATGTATCCTGAAGCTGTAATTTCACGAATAATTACGTAAGCCCTCGAAGTTTACAGGACCCGCGAAGTTGAATTCCTTCTGATCTCGAGATCGCGTACGTTTGGTAGATCTCCTGATTACTTTTTTCCGAAACGATATGGATGTATCGCGATCGCAGTTTCGCCAAGGACCCGTGCGTACGGCAGCTCAGCGAAAGCAAAGCAAGCAAAGGCCTGAAGACTTTGACGCGCGAAGCGCGAGCGTATGAGCGGCAGGTTTCGACTGCCAAGCTTGGCATGTTTCAGACATTCGGCAATGCGGGCGGGACGGCGCAGCCGAACGGCCGGTGCGTCAGCGTCGGTCTCGGTCTCGGTCGAAAGCGGGATCGATCGGAAGCTGCAGGGCCGTCGCCAATTGGTTGGTCTTCGCCGCGAGCGATATGACGCGGAGAAGATCGGCATGCTGGGCGTCGTTCATGCCTTTCGCCCGCGCGGCCGCGGTGTGGGAGTGAACGCAGTATCCGCAGCCGTTGCTCGCGGAGACCGCGATGTAGATCAGCTCTTTCACAAGCGGATCGAGCGCGGACGGCTCGGCCATCACGCTCTTCACCTCGGCCCATGTCTTCTCGAGCAGATCCGGATCAAACGCCAGGTAGAGCCACATATTGTTGATGAAGTCGGACTTCCGCGTGGCACGGATATCGTCGAACACCGCCCGTACCCTCGGGTGGATCGTCGCCTGATCGAGCGGCGGGACGGTACTCATGGAAGCTCTCTTCAGACCATCGCGAAGACGCGGGCCGGACCGCCGGTCCCGCCGCGATGCTTGGGTGCGCCCACGACCAGCGTTGCGCCCTTGGCCGGCACGCCGTCAAGCCCGGCGATGCATTCGAGGCCCCAGCGGTTTTCCGGAAGCCAGGCATAGTGGACGGCGAAGTCGGGCGACTTGCCGAAATCGAGCGAAAGCGTATCGACCGCAATGCCGACGGCGTTGCCGTCTTCCAACAGCATCTTGACCGCGTCGATGTGGAAGCCGGGAAAGTGCATGACCTTCGAGGCATCGGCATTGCGGAACTTTGCCGAGCCGACATGGGCGGCCCAGCCCGAATTCATGGCGATGCAGGCGCGTTGCGGAATCGGACCGTTGGCCGAAATCCAAGCCTTGATGTCGTCGGGCGTCACCTGCGCGTCGGCATTGCTCGCCGCGCGCTGGCGTATGTCGATCACGCAGAGCGGGACGACCAGGTTGCCCACGGGGATCTCGGCAACGGACTGGCCGCTTTCGGAGAAATGCAGCGGCGCATCCACATGGGTCCCGCTGTGTTCGTTGACGCGCAGCTCGAACAGATTGAACTTGTGCTTGGCCCAGCTAAACTTCTGCTCCTTGAAGAACTGCTGTTCACCGAAATAGGTCGGGAAGTCCTCGTGGAGTTCGTGCGTCATGTCGACGACCTTGGTGGCCGCTTGCGCCATGACGGGGGAAGCGCCCGCGGTGGCGGCCGCGACGGTGGCCGCGCCGATCGCGGCCGCGCGGAACATTCCGCGACGCGACAGCATCTTCGTCTTCACGGCTTCCATGACGCAGGCGTCGCACATCTCAGATCCCCCTCGATCGAGCCTGGCTTCGCGCCAGTCGAAGCACAGTATGGCGTGTTCCCGGCGTGTCAATTTCAATCTGAGAGACGTGCATGGCTATGAATTCGATTTGACGGCGATCAACGAGGCAGTCGATGTTCGGTGTCGACCTTCGAGCGTGGGAGACATCGTCGTATTTGGTTGTCCGCCTCATGATCTCGCCCTGAGACGACTTCCGCGCGATCGTCGACCGGGGTGACAAGGACCTTGAGGTCCTTTGCCACGTCCTGCCCCTACACCACGGCGTCCGGAGCCCGAGGCGAGAAGGCTTTGCTCGACAAGGCCGATAGTGCGAAAATCCTCAGGCCGCGCGCGTCGACGCGGGGTCGGGGCCGTGGGCTCGCCGGTCTGTCGATTGCAAACATTGCCGTCCCTGAGATAATGCCTAGGGCCAGCGAGCTCGAACGACACCCCGCGCGGTTGCCGGAGACGATGGACAGACTTGAACCTTCGCGGGCCTGGCAGGGCGTCCCGCGCGATTCTTCCGATTTCCACGCGCAACTTGCGGCGATGGGCGGAATGGCGGCTCGAATAGCCGCGCATGATTGGGGAACGACGCCGCTCGGGCCGCTCGCCGCCTGGCCGTCCAGCCTGAAGACGGCGGTGCATATCGTTGCGACGTCCGGCCAGCCCATGGCGCTGTTCTACGGGCCGCTGCTGACGATGATCCACAACGACGGTTTCGCGGTGCTGCTCGGCAAGCGCGCGGACTCGGCCCTCGGCGAGCCGCTGCATGTGGCGTGGTTCGACGTGTTCGACGACATCCTGCCCATGGTGCGCGAGGCGCTCGCCGGCGAGACCGTGTGGCGGGAGGAAATGCCGCTCACCATGACGCGCAACGGTTACGAGGAGGAGACCTGGTGGACCTTCTCCTATAGCCCGGTGCTCGACGACGCGGGCCAGGTCGCGGGCTTTCTCGACGTCGTGACCGAGGTTACCAAGGCGGTGCAGGGCCGCGCGGCGATCCGCGAGGCCCATGCGGCACTCGAACACGAGATCGCCACCGCCCAGAAGGCCTTGCGCGCCAAGGCGGAAGCCGAGGATCAGCAGCGCCTCCTGCAGCGCGAGCTCGTGCATCGGCTGAAGAACATGATCACCGTGGTCCAGTCGATCACGGTGCAGACCGTGCGAAGGGCCGGATCGCTGGAGGAAGCCGCCGAGGCAGTGTCGGCGCGGCTCCTCGCCTTCGCCCGGGTGCAGGACATCTTCACGGAAAAGGACTGGCAGTCCGCCGACATCCTCGACGTGGTGGAGGTCTCGCTGTCGCCCTACCGGACGGCCGGATCCGACCGGCTGCTGGTCGATGGCCCGAGCCAGCGGCTCAACGCGCAGCAGTCGCTGGCGCTCGCCCTCGCCTTCCACGAACTCGCCACCAACGCGACCAAATACGGGTCGCTCGCCGGTGACAAGGGGATCGTCTCGGTCGCCTGGTCGATCGAGGGCGACCGGCTCGGCCTGACCTGGCGGGAGACCGGCGGACCGCCACTCACGGCGCCGACCAACAAGGGCTTCGGCTCGCGCCTGATGGAGCGCATCGTACCGGCCTATTTCTCCGGCAAGGCCTCGCTCGACTTCGCCGCCGACGGCCTGACCTACCGGCTCGAGGGCCAGATCGCCCCCTGACGGCCATCGCCGGTCGATGCCGGTACGGCGCGCCGGCGCGGCTTCGGTCCCGGACCGGCGGGTGCTATGGTTACCGGCAGTCAAGTGGGGAGGCGAAGCGGGTGCGCATCGAAGGACAGTCGGCGGTGGTGACGGGCGGGGCCTCCGGGCTCGGCGAGGCGACCGCCCGGCGGCTCGCCGCGGCCGGCGCCACGGTGGCGCTCTTCGACCGCGACGCCGCGCGCGGCGAAGCGCTGGCGCGCGAGATCGGCGGCCGCTTCCTCGCCGTGGACGTGACCGACGAGGCCGGCGTCGCGGCCGCGCTCGAGACGGCGGAAGGCTGGAACGGGCGCGCCCGCATCCTGGTCAACTGCGCCGGCATCGGGCCGCCCGCCAAGGTCGTCGACCGGGACGGCAAACCCTTGGCCCTCGCCGACTTCGCCCGTGTCGTGACGATCAACCTGATCGGCACCTTCAACGTGCTGTCGAAATTCGCCGCCCGCCTCGTCGACGCGGCGCCGCTCGGCGAGGAGCGCGGCGTGATCGTCAACACAGCGAGTGTGGCGGCCTATGAGGGGCAGATCGGCCAGGCGGCCTATGCGGCCTCGAAGGGCGGCATCGTCGGCATGACGCTGCCGATCGCGCGCGAATTCGCCCGCCACGGCATCCGCGTCATGACCATCGCGCCTGGCCTGTTCAAGACGCCGCTGCTCGCCGGCCTGCCGCAGGACGCGCAGGACTCGCTCGGCCGGCAGGTGCCGTTCCCGAGCCGGCTCGGCCAGCCGGACGAATTCGCGCAGCTGGTGCAGGCGATCGTGGAAAATCCGATGCTGAACGGCGAGACGATCCGCCTCGACGGCGCGATCCGCATGGCGCCGAAGTGAGACGGTGTTGAGGCAGGCGGGCGGCCGCCGCTCAGCGTGACAGGGCGGCGCGGCGGGCGGCAACCAGCGGCCAGGCGACGCCGAGCGCGAGGCCGGCGATGACGAGGCCGGCCGCGGCGAGCTTCCACACCGGCAGCGGCTCGCCGAGGATCAGCGCCGAGGAGGCGATGCCGAACACCGGCACGAGCAGCGCCCAAGGCGTGACGGTCGCGGCCGGATAGCGGTTCAAGAGATAGCCCCAGGCGGCGTAGCCGAACAGGCTGTTGCCGACCGACTGCCAGAGCGCCGCGCCCCAGGCGGCGGCATCCGCGTCCCGCAAGGCCGGCAGCCAGGTCGAGGCGCCCTCCGTCAGGGCGGAGAGAACGAGCAGCGGCGGCACCGCGACCGCGCTCGACCACGCCACATAGGCGACCATGCCGACCCGGCCGCCGCGCCGCACCACCATGTTGCCGGCCGCCCAGCAGAGCGCCGCGACGAGGACGAGCGCGAGGCCGAGCGGTGTCGTGGTGCGGTCCACATGCGCGGCGATGATCGCGATGCCGGCCGTGGCGAGCCCGAGCGCGACGACCTGAAAGGGGCGCACGCGCTCGCCCGCCAGGAGCACGGAGAGGCCGATCGTGAAGAACACCTGCACCTGGATGACCAGCGAGGTCAGGCCGGGCGAGATGAAGCCGTTCATGGCGATGTAGATGAGGCCGAACTGGCCGACCCCGATGAGGAGCCCGTAGGCGACGAGATGGCGCCAGGGCACCGCCGGGCGCGGCAGGATCAGCAGGGCCGGAAAGGCCGCGAAGCCGAACCGCAGCGCGGCGAAGAGGAGCGGCGGCCAATGATCGAGGCCGGCGCGGATGACCACGAAGTTCGAGCCCCAGATCGCCACCACGGCGAGGGCGAGCAGGACATGCGAAAGCGACAGCGAGGCGGCCATGCGGGCTCCGTTCGACCCCTGATGGCATGGCGCATCCCTTCGAACAAATCTAATGTCTTGAGCTGAGGCATCAATTTAAGTGACGAACGTCCGCGCCGCCCTCGACCCCGACCCGCGCCGAGGGCATGGCTGGTCACCACGCAGCGGCGGCGCGGCGCCTGCGCGCCGCGGCTAAACCTCGATCGGTCCCGAATCGAAGCGCCGCGGCGACGCCCTGCCCGGACCTCGCCGCGAAATTCATAGCCGGCTCAGGAGTGCTCGCCGTGCCGACCCTCGTCCCGTTCACGGCCAAGGATTTCGCGACGCTCGCCGCCTGGTTCGCCAGCGAGGCGGAGGTGGTGCGCTGGGGCGGGCCGGCGGTCCGTCATCCGCTCGATGCCGCGCAGCTGCAAGCCATGCTGGACGAGGGGTCCGGCGAGCGTCCGGCGCGGCTCGCCTGGTCGGCGATGGAGGACGGCGCGGTGGTCGGCCATGTGCAGCTCGGCCTCGACCGGCGGCACGGCAACGCCACCCTGTCCCGCGTCGCGATCGCGCCGGCGGCGCGCGGCCGGGGGCTCGCCGCGCCCATGCTCGAACTGGTGCTAGAGGAGGCGTTCGAGCGGCTCGGCATGGAGCGGGTCGAACTCAGCGTCTACACCTTCAACGCGCCGGCGATCCGCACCTATGAGCGGCTCGGCTTCGTCCGCGAAGGTGTGCGGCGAAGCTCGGTCAGGATCGGGGACGAGCGCTGGGACACGGCCATCATGGCCCTCATCCGCGGAGAGTACCTCGAGCGCGGATCCGACCGGCCGCCACCGGTCGCCGCGCCGGCGTGAGGCTCACGCGGCGGCTTCGTCGCTCTCCGCCTGCCAGCGCTTCCCGTCAAGGGCTATCTCTATGACCGTACGGGTATAATCCTGGCCGGCGGTGTAGCCCGCCGCATATTCGATCGGCACCTCGGCCGGGACCATGCGGGCGGATTTCACGACGGCGATGGCCTCCTCGAAAGCCTCGCGTCGGACCCGCGCGATCTCCCTCCTGAAGTTCGAATCCGTCATGACCGACACTCCTTACTGCACGCGGACGCATACCTCGGCAGGCAGCTCCCAAGCCAACGTAACCAAACAATCACTATTAAGCAACTGTTGCACCCGCCCCAATGTTCGCACCCGATCCTCACCATAAACCGGGGCCCCGACCGAGCCCGGTCACGGAGGCCAGAGTCTCGGACTCTGGAGCCTCTGTCGAACGCCCCACGCGGGCGGCGAAGACTCCCCGAACCGGACCTCCGAAGTGGGCCGTGACTTGGCTGAAGCAACCCGATGCCGGCGATGATTCAGGCTTCGCCGGCGAGCACGATTCACCCTTAAAAATTCGTCTATCGGAGTGACTCAGATGAAGCTAACATGCGCATCGATCGATGGCTTGCCGGGGCGCGGAACCGCGTTGGTCTTGACGGCCCGGGAGCGACGACCATCGGCGCGGCAGCAAGTGTCGAAATCTTTTTCGCGCGATGGAACGGAAGCTCGGATTGCACGTTTGGGGCCGCTGCGGCAGAGGTCGGAGACATTGTCATGAGTGCTCAGTTGACCAAAAAGGACATCGCCATCGCCTCGGCCATGCTCGCGGTTGCGAGCCGCGGGGTGACGCTCGATCTCGACCAGGTGGTGGCGCTGAAACAGCTCGACGACGTCGCGCCCGAGGACGCCATCTTCCGCCTGGCGCAGACCTACATGGCGGAGAGCGCGGTCATCCAGCGGGCCTTCCTGGCGGAGGCCAAGTCCTTCTTCCGCTTGCTGGAACAGACGACGCCGGAGACCGCGCACCGGCTCTGGGGCCCGACGCTCGCGACCTACGAGGCCGCCTGATCCAGCCGGCGCCGTCGCGGCGCCGGACCGGTCCTCTCCCGCGCGGCCTGGTATAGAGTTCCGCCGGAGAGAGAGGACGGGGGGCAGCGACGATGTCACGGCAAGAGGCGATCGCGATCGCCACGGGACTGTTCGACGACGGGCGCTTCGAGCGCGACCTCGCCCGGCGCGTCGCCATCCCGACCGAGAGCCAGAACCCGGCGCGCCGGCCCGAACTGACGCGCTATCTCGAGGACGAGATGGTCCCCGCGCTCGCCGCGATGGGCTTCGAGACCGCGATCGTCGGCGACGCCGCGGCCGTCGACGGCGGCCTCCCGTTCCTGATCGCCGAGCGCATCGAGGACCCCGGCCGGCCGACCTTGCTCGCCTATGGGCATGGCGACGTCATCCGCGGGCTCGACCAGGACTGGGACGCGGGCCTGTCGCCCTGGACGATGACCGAGCGCGACGGCGCCTGGTGGGGCCGCGGCGTCGCCGACAACAAGGGGCAGCACTCGATCGCGCTCGCCGCCATGGCGGCCGTGCTCAAGGCGCGCGGCCGGCTCGGCTTCAACGCGAAATGGCTGATCGAGATGGGCGAGGAGCGCGGCTCGCCGGGGCTCCGCGCGGTCGCCGAGGCGCATCGCGACCGGCTCGCGGCCGACCTCTTCGTGGGCTCGGACGGGCCGCGCCTCGCGCGCGACCTGCCGACGATCTTCCTCGGCGCGCGCGGCTGCGCCACCTTCGACCTGGAGATCCGCGCCCGCGCCGGCGGGCACCATTCGGGCAACTGGGGCGGGCTCCTGTCCGACCCGGCGATCCGGCTCGCCCATGCGGTGGCGACGATCGCCGATGCGCGCGGCAGGATCGCGATCCGCGAATGGCTACCCGGCGAACTTCCGCCGGCGGTGCGGCGCGCGCTCGCCAATTGCGCGATCGTGCCGGGTCCGCGCGACCCGGCGATCGACCCGGACTGGGGCGAGCCGGGGCTGACGGCGGCCGAAAAGGTCTATGGCTGGAGCTCGTTCGACGTGCTCGCTTTCGAGAGCGGCAACCCGGCCACGCCGGTCAACGCCGTGCCGCCGCGCGCCTGGGCCCGCTGCCAGCTGCGCTTCCCCGTCGGCGTCGCCGAGGACGACATTTTGCCGGCGCTCCGCCGCCATCTCGCCCGCGCGGGCTTCGACGACGTGGCGGTGACGCCGGTCGACGAGATCTTCAGGGCGACGCGGCTCGACCCGGACGACCCCTGGGTCGGCTGGGCGGCCGCCTCGATCGAACGCACGCTCGGCGCGCGACCGGTGATCCTGCCCAATCTCGGCGGCGCATTGCCCAACGACGTGTTCGCCGACCTGCTCGGGCTGCCCACCGTGTGGGTGCCGCATTCCTATCCGGGCTGCTCGCAGCACGCGCCGAACGAGCACCTGCCCGTCTCGATCGTGCGGGAGGGCCTCGCCATGATGGCCGGGCTCTATTTCGACCTCGGCGAAGCCCCTGCGGCGATGCTCTCTTCCGGGTCGCGCGCGGCGCGCCCTTGACGCTGTTTCGCGCTCGTGAGGCCGCGGCGGGCGCGCCACGGCTAAGCATCGGGCACGGCGCCGCATCGGGCAACTCGAGCGGTGCCGCTGATCCACTATTGAGATTTCAGTGATTTTCCCGGCTTTACGAACGGGCCGACTTGCGCTCCACTTCCCCCACACGATCCGGCGCACGGATCTGTTGTGGACAACGAAACCGAGGGACTTCGAGCATGCATACTGTCAGGCGCCTTTCCGCCGTCCGCCTGTTCGCCATCGCGGCGACTGTCGTCGCGAGCGCTTTCTGGCATCCGGCCACCGGCTTCGCCGCCGAGGCGGCGGCCCCGTCCGCGGACGCTCCGCCCGCGAGCGCGGCCTGCGGGTCGGAGGCGAATCCCTGCCTGACGCCGGCCATCGCCACGCTCGACAAGGCGGGCAACATCGTCTCCGAGGAGCCGGGCACCCCGGCGACGGCGGCGGCGGCGGGCACCCGCGCGAACAACTCCAGCATCTCCTGGCGGTTCAACAACCGGTCGGGCGTGAAGGTGCTCTATCGCTTCTACTCGAAGTCGCGCAACTGGGTCTGGCCGAGCAACAACAAGGCCTTTGTCCTGCCCAATGGCCAGAACCAGAGGAACGACATCACCTGCAAGCGCGGCGAATATGTCTGCTACGGCGCCTGGGTTTCGAACAACCCGAACTTCTTCTGGGGCGTCGGCAAGAGCGGCAACCGCCCCTGCGCCAATTGTTGCTTCACCTGCAACGGGGTCACCACGCCGATCTATGTGCTGAAGTAATTTGCGGGCGATCGATCGCTTGCGTCACGGGGCGGCTCGCCGACGAGCCGCCCCGACCGTTTCGCCGGACCGCGTCTCCCTCGAACGCGTCCTCCAAGATGCGCGCGCGGCGGACCGGCCGACAGCTCCATCACGATGGTGAGCTTCCTCTACTATTTCGGCGTCACCCGCAGGCGCGTCGGCTTCGCCAGCGCGACCGGCGTCATCCTGTTCCTGATCTCGGCACGATCGCCGTCGTGAACAGCTCGAACGCCTGTCCGGTCCCGCTCGTGATGCTGAACGCCGACAACCTCTATCCCCGGCCGCTCGGCATCGTGGTCTACCAGGGCGAGCAGTCGCCCGAGGGAACCTGATCCTCGCCTTCATCACCCTCGACATCCTGCCCACCATCGTGATCGTCCTGCTCGTCCAGAAGCCCATCGTCGCCGGCCTCACCGCCGGGGCAGTGAAAGGCTAAAGTCCCGGCCCGATGGGCGCACCTCAGAACGCGGAGCATTCCATGCGGAAAGTCGGCATCGGCGTCATCGGCTGCGGCAATATCTCGACGGCCTATCTGAAGGCCATGCAGCGCTTCGAGCATCTGGAGCTGAAGGCGGTCGCGGACATGCGCAGCGCCGCGGCGGAGAAGCGCGGCGCCGAGTTCGGCGTGCCCGGAATGCGCGTCGACGACCTCCTGAAGCGCGACGACGTGGAGATCGTGATCAACCTCACGGTCCCGCTCGCCCACACCGACGTCAGCCTCGCGGTGCTGCGCGCCGGCAAGCACGTCCATTCGGAGAAGCCGCTCGGCGTCAACGTGGCGGAGGCGCGGAAGGTGATGGACCTCGCGGCCGAGAAGGGCCTGCGCGTCGGCTCGGCGCCGGACACCTTTCTCGGCGGCGGCCACCAGACCGCGCGCAAGCTGATCGACGACGGCGCGATCGGCCATCCGGTCGCGGGCAGCGCCTTCTTCATGTGCCCCGGCCACGAGCGCTGGCACCCCGCCCCCGGCTTCTACTATCTGCGCGGCGGCGGCCCGATGCTCGACATGGGGCCCTACTACATCACCGACCTCGTCAACCTTCTTGGGCCGGTCGCGAGCGTGATGGGCTCGACAGCCCGGCCGCGCGCGGAACGCCTCGTCACCAGCGAGCCGATGAAGGGTGAGACGATCCCGGTCGAAGTCGCGACGCATGTGGCCGGCACGCTGGAATTCGTGAACGGCGCGGTCGTCTCCATCGCCATGAGCTTCGACGTGCCGAAGCACCGCCACACGCCGATCGAGATCTACGGCACCGCCGGCAGCCTGATCGTGCCCGATCCCAACCGCTTCGGCGGCGAGGTCGCGCTCGCCAGGACGGGCGACGACTGGGAGACCGTGCCGCTCACCCACGGCAATGTGGAGGGCGAGTTCCGCTCCATCGGCGTCGCCGACATGGCCGCCGCGATCCTCGCCGGCCGGCCGCACCGGGCAAGCGGCGCGCTCGCGCTGCATGTGCTCGAGGCCATGGAGGCGTTCCAGACCTCCTCCGACGAGGGCCGCCGCGTGAGCCTCACGACCACGGTCGAGCGTCCCGCCATGCTGCCGCCGGGGCTGCCCACCGGCCGGATCCCTTGAGAAGAAGGACGAGAGACATGAAGAAGGCGATGATCGTCTACGGCGGCTGGGCGGGACACGACCCGGATCTCTGCGCCTCGATGGTGCGCGGCTGGCTGAAGCGGGAAGGCTTCGACGTGCGCATGGAGACGGCGACCGCCGCCTTCGCGGATCCGGCCATCCACGACCTCTCGCTGATCGTGCCGATCTTCACGATGGCGAAGATCGAGAAGGAGGAGGCCGCCAATCTCTGCGCGGCGGTGCGCGGCGGCGTCGGCCTCGCCGGCCATCATGGCGGCATGGGCGACGCGTTCCGCGACGCGGTCGAGTACCAGTTCATGTGCGGCGGCCAGTGGGTCGCCCATCCGGGCAACATCATCGACTACCGGGTCGACGTGACGCGGCCGGACGACCCGGTGATGCAGGGCATCGCGAGCTTCGAGCACCGCTCGGAGCAGTACTACATGCATGTGGACCCGGCCAACGAGGTGCTGGCGACCACCACCTTCTCCGGCGAGCACGCGCCCTGGATCGCCGGGGTGGTGATGCCCGTCGTGTGGAAGAAGCGCTTCGGCGAGGGGCGCGTCTTCTACAGCTCGCTCGGCCACCGCGCCTACGAACTCGACGTGCCGGAGCTCCGCCAGATCATGATCCGGGGCATGCTGTGGGCGGCACGCTGAGGCGCGGCGACCCCGCCTCATCGTCCGCAGGCCCGGCCGGGGGCGGCGTGTCCGTCCGCGGCCGGGCAAGCCTGATCGTGGTGCCGTTCTTCTATTCGACGACGCGCCGGTAGAGATGCCAGGTGGCATGCGCCAGGACCGGGACCACGACCGCGAGCCCGATGAAGGCGGGGAGCGAGGCGACCGCCAGCGAGACGGCGACGACGAGGCCCCAGGCCAGCATCACGACCGGGTTCTTCACCACCGCCATCACCGAGGTCGAGACGGCGACCACCACGCCCACCTCGCGGTCGAGCAGCATCGGGAAGGACACGACGCTGATCAGGAAGGCGGCGAGCGCGAAGGCGAGCCCGATCGCGTTGCCGGCGAGGATCAGGATCCGGCCGTTCCGCGTCGTCACGATGTCGGTGAGGAAGCCGGAGAGGGACTCCGGCGGGGCATAGCCGAACAGGGCCTGGTAGAGCGACTGCGCGACCGCGATCCAGACGAGGAAGAGCACGACGAGGATCAGGCCGAGCGCGAGGATCGCGTCGAGCGACGGGCAGCGGAACACGCCGAGCGCGTCCCGCCATGTGACCGCGACGCCGCGCTCCCGCTGCCGGCTCATCTCGTAGAGGCCGAGCGCCAGGAACGGTCCGACCAGCGCGAAGCCGGAGGCGAGCGGGAACAACAGCGGCAGAATCTTGTAGCCGAAGGCGAGCCGCGCCAGGAACAGGCCGGCGAGCGGATAGACGATGGCGAGGAAGATCACATGCGTCGGCTGCGCGAGGAAATCGTCGAGGCCGCGCTCGATGGCCACGCGCAGGTCGGCGAAACCGATCTTGCGGATGCGCGGCAGGGCGAGATCCTCGGTGCCGCCGGTCAAGAGATGCACGGACATGCCTCGTCTCCCATGATGGCGCGGCGGCCGGAACGCCTGTCCGGACTTAAGACCTCGCAAGACAAAAAGTCGACCGCGCCGGCAGAGGCGCCCATGTCGTCAAAAATGGCGCGACGCAACGGGAGTGGCCAGGCGGTGCCTTGCCTCACTGATGCGGCACCAGAAGCCGCCCCCGCTGTCCGATCGTCTATACCGCTACGCTGGCGCGAGACCGTGCGTGCCAGCGGTCACTGCGGTGAACCTCGCGGGTGGTACCATGCCGCCCTCCCTTGCTGGTTCGCCCAAGGTCGACGACTTGATCGACCCGGCCTCGCATTGCACTGCCGGACGGCCCGGAAGTCAAGCGGCCGATCGCTCGCCCATGCGCCGGCGTCGCGGCGGCGGCATTGTCAAATGCGTGTCAATTTGATCGAAGTTCGACCAGAGCGCGCCGCCGCCGCGCCCGCCGGCAGGCCTCCGCTTCGCCGCGCGGGCTCGGACAAGGCGGCGCCGGCCAGGCGAGGAAGCCCGTGGACACCCAAGCCCCCCGGTCGCCGTTCCGGCACCGCATCTTCTTGGCCATCTGGGTGGCGAGCCTCGCGTCGAATTTCGGCGGCCTGATCCAGTCGGTCGGCGCCGCCTGGCTGATGACGTCGATGGGCTCCTCCGCCGACCTGATCGCCCTCGTCCAGGCCGCCACCACGCTGCCGATCATGCTCTTCTCGCTGTTCGCCGGGGCGATCGCGGACAATTTCGACCGCCGCAAGCTGATGCTCGGCGCGCAGCTCTTCCTCTTCGCCGTCTCGATCGCGCTCACCGCCACGGCCTGGGCGGGCCAGATGACCCCGTGGGTCCTGCTCTTCTTCACCTTCCTGGTCGGCTGCGGGACGGCCTTCAACAATCCGGCCTGGCAGTCGCTCGTCGGCGAGATGGTGCCGCGCGCCGAACTGCCGGCGGCGATCACGCTGAACAGCATGGGCTTCAACATCGCGCGCAGCATCGGCCCGGCGATCGGCGGCGCGATCGTGGCGAGCTTCGGCGCGGTCGCGGCCTTCGCCACCAACGCGTTCAGCTATATCGGCCTGCTCGTCGTGCTGATCCGCTGGCGCCCGGCGCCGCAGGTCCGGACGCTCCCGCCCGAGCGGCTCGGCCCCGCCATGGCGGCCGGTGTGCGCTATGTGGCGATGTCGCCGAACCTCCTCTCCGTGCTGCTGCGATCGGCCGTGTTCGGCCTGACCGCAAGTTCCGTCCAGGCGCTGATGCCGCTTATCGCGCGCGACCTGGTCGGCGGCGGCCCGCTCACCTTCGGCCTGCTGCTCGGCGCCTTCGGGGTCGGCGCGGTGGGCGGCGCGGTCCTGAGCCCGCGGCTCCGCCGCGACATCTCGCTCGAAGGGCTGGTGCGCACCGCGTTCCTGAGCTTCGCGCTCTGCGCGGCGCTCTCCGGCGTGAGCCGGCTCCTCCCGGTCACGGCGCTCGCCATGGCGATCGGCGGGGCGAGCTGGGTGCTCGCCCTGTCGAGCTTCAACGCGACCGTGCAGCTCTCCTCGCCGCGCTGGGTGCTCGGCCGCGCGCTCGCGCTCTACCAGATGGTGACGTTCGGCGGCATGGCGTTCGGCAGCTGGGGCTGGGGCGCGGCGGCGGAAGCCTACGGGACCGCCGCGGCGCTCTACGCCTCCGCCGTGCTGCTCGTCGCCGGCTTCGCGCTCGGCCGGCCCTATCCGCTGCCGGAATCGACGAGCCTCAACCTGGAACCGCTCAACCGCTGGTCGGAGCCCTCCGTGCGGGTCGACATGCGGCCGCAGAGCGGGCCCGTGGTGATCACCATCGAGTTCATCATCGATCCGGCCGACATCGACGCGTTCCTCACCGTGATGGCCGAGCGGCGGCGGATCCGCCGGCGCGACGGCGCGCGCCACTGGACGCTGCTGCGCGACCTGGAGGACGAGCGGATCTGGGTCGAGCGCTACCACACCCCGACCTGGCTCGAATATGTGCGCCACAACCAGCGCATCACCCAGAGCGACGCGGCCGTCAGCGAGGCGCTCCGGGCGCTGCACCGGGGCGCGGACCGGCCCAAGGTCAGGCGCATGCTCGAGCGCCAGACCGGCTGGTCCGAGCACCATGCCGGGACGCACGAATAGACACGCCGTTCGCCCGGCGCCTTGTCAGGATGAGGGCAAGCGGGAACTTCTCCATGCCGCGCCTGTTGTCGAGGCGCGCGCCCTTGCCGGCGCCGCCCGAAGCCGTGCGGCGGCGGTTCCCCTCGCTTGGGCGGCGAAGCCCCGCGCTGCCGGGTCTGCCTGTCCAGCGTACGAGCCCCTTCGCGGACGAACGGTTCCCGGCGGCGACGGGCATGATATGGCCCGGTCACCGCCAGCGTCGTCCGGCGCCGAACTGAACTGCCCCGTGTGTCGCGACACATCGGCCCCTTGCCTGACCTGAGGTCGTAGCATGCGTCTCTTCGAATGCCAGCATTGCCGCAACGCGGTCCATTTCGACAACACCGCCTGCATGGTCTGCGGCCATGTGCTCGGCTTCGTGCCCGATGCGCTGCGGCTCGCCACGCTGGAACAGTCCGGCGACGGCGCCTGGCGGTCGATCCCGGACGGCTACGACTATCACTTCTGCGACAACGCCACCTACGGCGCCTGCAACTGGCTGCTGCCGGCGGAGCACGGCCACGGCCTCTGCGTCGCCTGCCGGCACAACAGCACGGTCCCGGACCTGTCGATCGCCGACAATCTCGACCATTGGCGCAAGCTCGAACTGGCGAAGCGGCACCTCTTCTATTCGCTCCTGCGCTGGCGCCTGCCGCTGCCGACCATGGCAGAGGATCCCGAGGCCGGCCTCACCTTCGCGTTCCTCGCCGACGTGTCGCAGCCCGACGGATCGGTCGAGCCGGTCATGACCGGCCACGATTCCGGCCTCATCACCATCAACATCGCCGAGGCCGACGACGCCGAGCGCGAGCGGCGGCGCACCTCGATGCACGAGCCCTACCGCACGCTGCTCGGCCATCTGCGCCACGAGATCGGGCACTACTACTGGGACCGCCTGGTGCGCGACCGCGGCAACCTGCAGCGCTGCCGGCAGCTGTTCGGCGACGACGAGGCCGACTATGGCGCGGCGCTGCGCCGGCACTATGCCGAAGGCCCGCCGCCCGACTGGCGCGACCGCTACATCAGCGCCTATGCGACGGCGCACCCCTGGGAGGACTTCGCCGAGACCTGGGCGCACTACATCCACATCGTCGACGCGCTCGAGACCGCCTATTCGTTCGGACTGAGGATCAGGCCGCGCATCCGCGACGCGGGCGCGCTCGAATCCGCGGTCGATTTCGAGCCCTACGCGGCCCTGCGCGCACGCGATCTGGTCGAGGCCTGGGTGCCGCTGACCGTCGCCATCAACAGCGTCAACCGCAGCATGGGCCAGCCGGACCTCTATCCCTTCGTGATGTCCGAGACGGTTTTCGAGAAGCTGCAGTTCATCCACGAACTCGTGCACGGCCTCGGCGCCCCGCCGAACGGCTGACGCATCCCCCGGCGGGCCGGCGCGGCGCGCGCCCCCCTCGCGAGGACGGCAAGCCTGGCGTCCGCCCCACATCAGAAAGGTCGAGCGATGGACATCGATGCCCGCAGGGACGACGGCAGGCGGGGGATCGTCGAGACGACCGCGCTGGTGGCGCTGGCGCTGATGATCATGGCGGTCATCTATCTGGCGCGCGAACTGCTGGTGCCGCTCGCGCTCGCCATCCTGTTGAGCTTCGCCCTGTCGCCCGTGGTGCGATCGCTCCGCGCCGTCGGGGTGCCGAAGGGGCTCGGCGTGGTCGGCACGGTGCTGATCGCCTTCCTGGTGATCGGCGCGCTCGGCTGGCTGATCACCAACCAGATCTCCCACCTGATCGCCGACCTGCCGAGCTACCAGGAGACCGTGCGCGCCAAGATCGCGTCGCTGCGCGGCGCCTCGGCGGCGAGCGGCGCGCTCGAACAGGTCTCGGCCTTCCTCGAAAGCGTCGGGCGGGAGCTCGACGGGCCGAAGCCGCCGAGCGCCGACCGGCCGATGGATGTGCGCGTCGTCACCGGCCCGAACGGGCCGCTGCAAAGCATCGCCACCCTGCTCGAGCCGCTGGTGCATCCCTTCGCCATCACCGGCATCGTGGTGATCTTCGTCATCTTCATCCTGCTCCAGCGCGAGGACCTTCGGAACCGCTTCATCAAGCTGGTCGGCACGCGCGACCTGCAGAAGACGACGATCGCACTCGACGACGCCGCGCGCCGCTTGAGCAAGCTCCTGCTCATGCAGCTCGCCATCAACTCCTGCTTCGGCCTCATCGTCGGGCTCGGGCTCTGGGCGATCGGCGTGCCGATCCCGGTGCTGTGGGGCATCCTGGCGGCGGTGTTGCGCTTCGTCCCTTATATCGGCGCGGTGATCAGCTCGGCGCTGCCGCTGGCGCTCGCCGCCGCGGTCGATCCGGGCTGGACCATGCTGATCTGGACCGGCGTCCTGTTCGCCGTCACCGAGCCGATCCTCGGCCACTTCATCGAGCCGACCCTGCTCGGCAAGACGACCGGCCTGTCGCCGGTCGCGGTGGTGGTGGCGGCAACGTTCTGGACCTGGCTGTGGGGGCCGATCGGCCTCATCCTGGCGACGCCGCTGACCGTGTGCCTGGTCGTGCTCGGCCGGCACGTGAAGGGCATGCGCTTCCTCGAAGTGCTGCTCGGCGACCGCCCTGCCCTGTCGTCCACCGAGGTGCTCTACCAGCGGGCGCTGGCGAGCGACGGAGCGGAGATCGTCGGCGTCGCCGAGAAGGTGCTGCTCGAACGCTCGCTCTCCGAGTTCTACGACGAGGTGGCGGTCGGCGCCCTGCGGCTCGCCGCCGACGATGCCGAGCGCGGCCTCCTCTCCGAGGCGCGCGCCGAACGCATCCGCGCGACCATCGCCGAGGTGGTGACCGACCTCGACGACTACGACGACGTCCAGCCCACCTCGCGCACGACCGACCCAGAGGCCGCGGAAGCGGTGGAGGAGATGGCCGACCGCCTGGAGGCGCCGGTGATCGCCACGGAGGCGCTGGCCGAGACCTGGCGCGGCGAGCGCGCGGTGATGTGCATCGGCGCGGAGAGCCCGCTCGACGGCGCGGTCGCGCTTCTCCTCGCCCATCTCGTCGACAAGCACGGCCTCAAATCCGAGGCGGCGGGCGCGGGCGCCCTGTCGGCGAGCGGTCTCTTCCAGATCGACCCGGCGACGACGCGCGCCGTCGCGCTCTGTGCGCTGGCGACCGCGCGGCCGAGCAACCTCAGGAACGCCATCCGACGGCTGCGCCGGCGGCTGCGCAACGCCCGGATCGTGCTCGTCGTGCCGGGCAACGCGGCGATCGTCCCGTCCGACAATTTCGGCGCCGACGCCGTCGCCAACACCCTGACCGACGCCATCACCACCGTGGTCGCGGACGCCCGCGCGGCCTCCGACCATGCGGCGACAGAAGAGGCGGCCATCGACAAGCCGCCGCAACCGGCGGCGACGCCGCGCGGCCCGTCGAGCCCGGTGGCGGCCCCGCGTCTCGGCGCGAGCGTCGCCTGACCGGCGACAGAGGGCGGATGCGGCGCGCCGCCGAAGCATTCGGCGGCGTTCGGCGCGACCTCGCCGGACTATTTCCGAGATTCGGTCGCATCCCGATACTGCCCGCTTCGTCGATAAAAATTCCGCGCAAAAGATATTCCGGTGCCTTCAACTTGTTTGGTCGTGGAAAGACACCATTTGAAAGGGACGGATCAATCGCCATCACCGGCAGGCAAGACTCCGGATCGGCTCGTCACGCCGGCCCGCGGTCCAGGCCCGGCTTGCGGTCGCCGGTCCCTAGGAGCCTGTCCCATCCGGATCGCAAGGATCCGGACGAGAAGGACTGGCTCAAGCCATTGAATCTAGAGCATTTCCCGATCGGATGATTCGATCCGACCGGGAAATGCTCCAAGACCCTTGGGGCAAACGGAGCGCGGCATGACCCTGGCATTTTTGAATGACTCCCGCGCCTACGAGTCGAGCCACCATGCGATCAGCTTCTGGGGCCACGACAGCTCGTTCGAGGTGCATTTCCGGCTGGAGGAAGCCGCGCTCGCCAAGATGACCGGGCGGGAGCGGCTCGACGAAACCGAAGCGCTCGCGGTGTTCGACATGAACAAGGCCGCGATCCGCAGCCTCGCCTCCCGGATCTACCGGCAGCGGCGCGCCCGGTACTGCCCGATATCCCAGCACGACATCCAATCCTAGACTGCAAGGGGACGCGCCGATGCGGACGACCGAGACCAGGATCACGTTCGCCCACCCGTTCTCGCTCGCCGCGCTCGGCGGCACCCAGCCGGCCGGCACCTACCGCGTCATGATCGACGAGGAGGAGATCGACGGCCTCTCCTTCGTGGCGTTCCGGCGGGTTGGCACGCTTTTCTGCCTGCCGGCGCTCAGCCTCTCCGCCGAGCCGAGGCAGGTCGTCCCGGTTGAGCCCGCGGAGATCGACGAGGCGCTCGGCCGCGACCGCGCCGCGGGATTGCCCGCGGGCGGCTGATCCCGGTCTCCGGAACCGCGAGGCGCCTCACGCCGACGAAGGGAGCGGCCGCGGCATCGGCGGGCCTTCGCTCAAGGCCGGAACCGAACAACCGGACGGTCACCCCAACAGGAACAGGTTTCCATGAACGACAAGATGCGCCTCCTCTGCGCCGAACTGCGGTTGCAGCTGATGACGATCGATCGAACGATCGAACAGATCGCAGCAAGCCCGATCGGCCTGTCCACCGTCGCCACCGACAAGGCCGAGGCGCGGCTCGGACGGATCGACGGCGAGATCAGCGCCCATGGCCCCGATGTCGAGGCGGCGGGCGCCGCGGTTCAGGCGTGGGTCGCCTTCGAGCGGGACGCCGCCAATCTTCGGCGCCTGGCCTGGCAGGCGGGCGACGGCGCAGACGATCTCAACCAGTCCGCCGATGGCGCCGAAACCTACGCTTTGGCCGTGCTGGATCTGGCGAAAGCGGCGGCACGGGAGTGCTCCCAGGCGGTTCTCGAAGCCGTGTTGGCGCGCTCCGCGGCGGACAAGGCCTGTCTCTTCCCGCAAGCCCCGGGCGAGCGGCCGACAGGCCCGGCCATTGAGGGAGTAGGTAAATGACGTCCTTGTACGCGGTGGGAGACCTGGTCACCTACACGGGACCTTATGCGAGGCACGCGACGCAATGCAGGATCGTCAAGGTCATGCCCGCGGAGCACAACCGGCGGAGCTACCACATCAAGGACGTCCTCGAAGCCTTCGAGCGCTCCGTCCCCGAGGAGAGCCTCGCGAGAACCGTGGCAACGGCCGATGCGACCATGTTCCGCGCTTGAGAAAGGTTCAGTCACGACGGGCCACGGTCTCCGCCGTCGACCCTTGACCGGAGGTTCGGCCCGAGCGTTATTCTGACGATTCGATTTGCAAGACGAAGAAATAATCTCTGCCTCAGTAAAATATACAATATTGAATTTATCAGTATTCGTCTTGCGCATTCCGATATGCAACCTAAGACTTTTGGACCACGGTAAAAATGCGCCCCCTGATGATTTCCGCATATTCTTCGATCAGGCGTGATAGATACTTTTAGTCGTCAGAGAACTCGAAATCCGGGATCGAGCCGCTCCTGTCTTTTCGAAGTCTTCAGAGGTGACTGTCGCCGACCGCCGGAGTCGTCCCATGATTCAGAGCACGCTGAACGATAATTTGCCGGATCTTGCAAGGGAGCTCGTCGCGTCGTCCCACGCGCCGGTTGTTCTTCTGGACGGGTCGCTGGCCGTCGTCCTGGCGAGCCACTCCTTCAGCCGCACCTTCGGGATCCCGATGGGCGATCTCAGGGGTCGCTCGCTTGAGGGAATCGGTCAGGGTGAGTGGAATGTTCCGCAGCTTCTGTCGCTGCTGCGGGCGACGGCCAACGGACATGCCCTGGTCGACGGCTACGAAATGGACCTGAACCGTGGCGCGTCGCCACCCCGCCACGTGGTCGTCAACGCGCAAAAGCTGGCTGTCGCGACATCCTCGGCCGTCAGTGTCTTGATGACCGTCTCGGATGTGACGCAGGAGCGTGCGAACGAAAAGCTGAAGGACGATCTCCTGCGGGAGAAAGCCGTGCTGCTCCAGGAGCTGCAGCATCGTATCGCCAACAGTCTCCAGATCATCGCCAGCGTTCTCATGTTGAGCGCGCGGCGCGTCCAGTCCGACGAAACCCGCGCGCATCTCTACAACGCCCATCAGCGCGTGATGTCCCTTGCGACCGTGCAGCAACAATTGGCCAGATCGCGGCTTGGCGACGTCGGCCTTCATCAGTACATCACGGATCTGTGCAGCAGCCTCGGCGCGTCGATGATCCGCGATCACGACCAGCTCAGCCTGACGGTCGACGTGGATGGCAGCAGCGCCAGCGCCGATGTCTCCATCAGTCTCGGATTGCTGGTGACGGAACTCGTCATCAATGCGCTGAAACACGCGTTCCCCGGCCTTCGCAAGGGTCGCATCAGCGTCGGATATCACGCGGACGGGCCGGCCTGGAAGCTCCAGGTCTCCGACGACGGCGTCGGCATGGCGCGGAACCGCGCTGACGCGCAGCCTGGGCTCGGCACCAGCATCGTGGAAGCACTGGCGCGGCAGCTCAGCGCCGACGTATCGGTCGAGGACAACCACCCCGGCACGACGGTGTCCATCAGCCACCCGCTTCGAGCGGCGTGACGACCACCCCTGCATCGATGTTGGCCGATCGGCGACGGGCCCGTTCCCCGTCGCCCCTCTTTCGACGCCCCCCGCTCAATGCCCCTTCAACACCAGCGTCTGCACGGGGAGGAAGATCGCCTGCATGCGCAGGATGAGGGCGTGCACCAGGGCGACGGTGTCGATCACGTGCAGCCAGAGCCGGCGGCCGGTCGAGAGGGTCGGGTCCTGCAGCGCCGCGTGGTTGCTCGTATAGGCGTTGGCGATGCAGGCGCTGCCGGGCGGCAGGTCGTCGGTGCCGCCCG
>JAESFG010000200.1_pt1:132500-170196 | contig 170196 bp, 172 predicted proteins | sample 9269371 | NCBI WGS metagenome assembly JAESFG01 (sample SAMN14506227, study PRJNA617093) | algae metagenome | isolation source: Aetokthonos hydrillicola CCALA 1050 (B3-Florida) and co-occurring... | place: USA: South Carolina | collected 2013-01-01 | reverse complement strand
GGGGGGGGGGGGGCCCCCCCCCCCCCCCCCCCCCCCCCACCACCCCCCCCCCCCCCCCCCGGGGGGGGGGGGGGGGCCGGGGGGGGCGGGGGCCCCGTCCGTGCAAACGTCCACCAGATCGCCTCCCCTCTCCCCGCGGGGGAGAGGGTCAGGGTGAGGGGGCACCCGCCCTCTACCCGCACCACGACCACCAAATCGCCTCCCCTCGCCCTGTCAGGGGGAGGGCCAGGGAGGGGGCGGCCCCGCCCGCGCAAACGTCCACCAGATCACTTCCCCTCTCCCCGCGGGGGAGAGGGTCAGGGTAAGGGGGCGCCCGCCCCCCACCGACACCACGCCCCCCAAATCGCCCCCCCTCCCCTGGCCCAGGGGGAGGGACGGGGAGGGGGTCCGCCCCCCAAGGCACCACATTCGCAGCCCTGCCACCTCCCCTCTCCCCGCGGGGGAGAGGGTCAGGGTGAGGGGGCACCCGCCCTCCGTCCGCACCACGCCCACCAAATCGCCTCCCCTCCCCCTCTCAGGGGGAGGGCAAGGGAGGGGGCGGCCCCGCCCGCGCAAACGTCCACCATATCGCTTCCCCTCTCCCCGTGGGGGGAGAGGGTCAGGGTGAAGGGGCGCCCCGCCCGCACCGCGCCCCCCTCCCCCTGTCAGGGGGAGGGCCGGGAAGGGGGTGCGCCCCCAGCCAGCGCACCCTCCGAAATCCCTTCCGCCCCGCCCCCCGCCCCGCTACAACCCACCCCGCCGAAACCGCAAGCGAGCCCCCGATGCAGGTCGACCCGACCCCCCTTTCCGGCTGCCTGATCCTGACCCCCCGCCGCTTCGGCGACGCCCGCGGCTGGTTCTCCGAGGTCTGGAACCGCGACACCCTGCGCAAGGCCGGAATCGACACCGACTTCGTGCAGGACAACCACTCCTTCTCGGCCCAACCCGGCACCGTGCGCGGCCTGCACTACCAGCGCCCGCCGCACGCGCAGGCCAAACTCGTCCGCTGCGCCCGGGGGGCGATCTTCGACGTGGCGGTGGATGTCCGCAAAGGCTCGCCCACCTTCGGCCAATGGTTCGGCACCGACCTCACGGCCGACAACGGCCGCCAGCTTCTCGTGCCGGTGGGCTTCCTGCACGGCTTCGTCACCCGCGCCCCCGACACAGAGGTCCTCTACAAATGCTCCGACACCTACGCGCCTGACTGCGACGGCGCGGTGCGGTTCGACGACCCCGACCTTGCCATCGACTGGGGCATGGCCCCCGAGGCCGCGATCCTGTCCGACAAGGACCGCGCCGCCCCCCTGTTCCGCAATTTCGCCACACCCTTCGCCTACGGGACCGCCCCATGAAAATCCTCGTCACCGGCGGCGCCGGGTTTATCGGATCGGCGGTGGTGCGGCTGGCCGTGTCACGCGGCCACCAGGTCGTGAACCTCGACAAGCTCACCTACGCGGGCAGCCTGACGAACGTCGCCTCCGTCGCGGAGTCCCCCCTCTACACCTTCGAACAGGCCGACATCTGCGACCGCCCCGCCGTGGACCGCATCCTTTCCACCCACCGCCCCGATGCGATCATGCACCTGGCCGCCGAAAGCCATGTGGACCGCTCGATCGACGGCCCCGGTGCCTTCATCCAGACGAACGTGATGGGCACCTACACGATGCTCGAATCCGCCCGCGCCTACTGGACCGCCCAAGGCAAACCCGACACCTTCCGCTTTCACCACATCTCGACCGATGAGGTCTTCGGGTCGCTCGGCCCCACCGGCAAGTTCACCGAAACCACCCCCTACGACCCCCGCAGCCCCTATTCCGCCTCCAAGGCCGCCTCCGACCACCTCGTCCGTGCCTGGGCCGAAACCTACGGCCTGCCCGTCGTCCTGACCAACTGCTCGAACAACTACGGCCCCTACCACTTCCCCGAAAAGCTGATCCCCGTCGTCATCCTCAAGGCCCTCGCCGGCGCGCCGATCCCCGTCTACGGGGCAGGCGCGAACGTCCGCGACTGGCTCTATGTCGAGGATCACGCCGACGCCCTGCTGACCGTCCTCACCCGCGGCACCACGGGCCGCAGCTACAACATCGGCGGCGAAAACGAGGCCACCAACCTCGACCTCGTGACCAAACTCTGCGCGATCCTCGACGAAAAGCGCCCCGGCAACCGCCCCTATGCCGAACAGATCACCTTCGTCGCTGACCGCCCCGGCCACGACCTGCGCTATGCCATCGACCCCACCCGCATCCGCACCGAACTTGGCTGGCGGCCGTCGGTCACATTGGACGAAGGCCTCGCCCGCACGGTGGACTGGTACCTCGCCAACGAAGACTGGTGGCGCGCGCTCCAGGACCGCGACGGGGTGGGCAAAAGGTTGGGGACGGGCTGATGCTGACGGCACACCTGCCCTCGGGCTATGTGCTGGCACGTGGGTTCGGCGTGCGCGGCGGACGGGCGATGGGAGCGGCCCTTCTTGGCGCGGTCTTCCCCGATTTCGACATGATCGCCTTCCATCTGATCGATGACCGGGCGATCCACCACCACCGCTACTGGTTTCACATTCCCTTGTTCTGGGTGGCGGTCGCCACCGTGACGCTCTCGCTTGTCTGGCGCACGACGTGGCGGCTGCCGGGCATGCTCTTCTTCGCCGGAGTGTTCCTGCACCTTCTCCTCGATACCATAGCGGGGGGCATCATGTGGGGGGCACCCGTCTCGGACCACCTCTTCACCTTCGTCACCGTGCCGCCTGTCTACGGCAACTGGGTGACAAACTTCGTCTTTCACTGGACGTTCCTTCTTGAAATCGCGGTCTGGATCGCGGCGATGGTCCTTGGGCTGGGACATGTTCGCGCTTTGAGGGATGATCGGCGTCCGTAGGGCGTTTTGCACCTGACCTGAGGCGCTTGGCCGCCCGCCTTGCGCAACGAAGGGCAGCGCCTGACCGACGGGTGGGCACAGCCACGCTGTTGGTCGGCCCTTAGTGGTGACGTTCCCCCGACGTTGTTCTCGCAGATTGTCGTTGCAGAAGCGCCCGCCCCCCCGTTCGCATTGGGGGGGCGGTCGGGCGCTGCCCGGGCCGCTTCGCGGCTGTTCCGGGCAAGAGAAGGAAGGGTGGCGCGGGACCAACATAATGGCCCGCAATGCCCCATCCACGCCCCGGAAACGAGAGGGCCGGGGCATTCCCCCCGGCCCTCCTGTCGATTGACCAGACCTGTCGCCTTACGCCGTCTTGAACGGCACCGCGATGAACTGCTGCTGGCCCTGCCGCTCGATCAGGAACAGAACCGACGGCCGCTCGCCCTTCACCTGATCGACCATCTTCGCCAGATCGGCGGCCGAGGCCACGGGCTTCTGGTTCACGCTCAGGATCACGTCGCCCTGCTGAATGCCCTTGTCGGCGGCGGGCCCGTCCACAGCGGTGACCATCACCCCCGCCGTGCCTTCGGGCAGGCCCTCGGCCTGCGCCTGGTCGGCGCTGACCGTCTGCACCGTCAGGCCCAGGTCCTTCACCGCCACGTCGCCCGACGCCTCGGGCTTGGCCGCGCCCGTATCGGCCGACGCCACCTGATCGCCGTTCAGCGACCCCACGGCAAAGGCCAGATCCTCGGTCTTGCCGTCACGCCACAGGCTCAGTGTCGCCTTCTGGCCGGGGGCCAGGTCGGCGATGGCGCGCGACACGGCCTTGGGCGTTTCCGTCGCCTTGCCGTTCACCGCGACGATGATGTCGCCTGGCCGAACACCCGCCCCCGCCGCGGGCGATCCGTCACCCACCGACGCGACAATCGCCCCCTTCGGGTCCTTCAGGCCCAGCGCCTCGGCCACGCCCTTGTCCACCGGCTGGATCATCACGCCGATATAGCCGTGCTCGATGTCGGCCTGCCCCGCGATGATCTTGTCCACAACCGCCTGCGCCTGCACCGAAGGAATGGCGAAACCCACGCCCACGTTGCCGCCGTTCGGCGAGTAGATCGCGGTGTTGATGCCGATCACCTTGCCGTCCAGGCTGACCAGCGGCCCGCCCGAGTTGCCGTGGTTGATCGCCGCGTCCACCTGCAGGAAGTCATCGTACGGTCCGTTGTGCAGGTCACGGCCCCGCGCCGACACGATGCCGCTTGTCACCGTGGTGCCGATCCCGAAGGGGTCGCCGATGGCCAGAACGGTGTCGCCCAGCCGCATCGCGTCGCTGTCGCCCCAGGCGATGGTGGGCAGCGGGGCCTTGGCCTCGACCTTCAGCACGGCGATGTCGTTCTTGGCATCGCGCCCGACCAGCTTGGCGTCCAGCTCGGTGCCGTCATCCAGCGTGACCTTGATCGACTTCGCGCCATCGACGACGTGGAAGTTCGTGACCACATGCCCGTCCGCTGCCACGATAAAGCCCGACCCCAGCGCCATGCCGCCGCGCTGCGGCTGATCCGGCCCGTTCCCAGGCCCGTTCCCAGGCCCGTTCCCAGGCCCGTTCCCTGGGCCTCCGGGCATCTGCGGCATGCCGTTGAACGGCCCGTTCTGACCGAAGAACCGGCGGAAGAATTCGTCGGGGGGCATGCCTTGCCCGTCCCCGTTGCCGCCCTGATCCTGCGCCGCCTCGGGCGCGGCCAGCTCGGTCGTCACGGTGACGACGGCGGGCTTCACCGCCGCCACCACATCGGCCACCGACACGGCCGGGGCCGCTGCCACAGGCGCCGCGGGGGCGGTTTCGGCAAGGCTGACGCCCACACTCGATACCCCGGCGGCCAGCGCAAGGGCGGACACACCGGCAAGGACAAGTCCGCGCGCGGTGCTGGTGATCTTGTTCGATGACATCTCTTTGTTCCTTCTCGAACGCTGTTCGTCCGGGCAGCCGGAACGGCTGCCCCGTGGTCGAACCGGACCGGCGACTCTGCGGCGCGCCCGGATGGCCTCTGCGCTGCATAGATCGCATTCGCGCGCGTGCATCCAAGGGGCTGAAACGCAGGTCACAACCTAGTTACGGGCCGTGCGCGGCGCGCGACCGATGCAGCCCGGCCACAGGTTCCGCACCAGTCCGGGTTCCGCCGCGCGCGCGGGCATGGAACAAGGGGCACATGACGGCCCCATGAAGGCCCAGTGCCCGCCACGAGAGGTGCCCATGCCCGCGACTGCCCCCGTCCCCGCGATTGCCCCCATCCTTGTCTTCGGCCGCTCCGGCCAGGTCGCGACCGAACTCGCCCGCCTGCTGCCCCAGGCCACCTTCCTTGGCCGCGACCGCGCCGACCTGACCGACCCCGCCGCCTGCGCCGCCGCCATCGCGAGCTTGCGCCCCTCCGCCGTGGTCAACGCCGCCGCCTGGACGGCGGTCGACCGCGCCGAGGCCGAAGAACCCGCCGCGCGGGTGGTGAACGCCGACGCCCCCGGCGCGATGGCCCGCGCCGCCGCCACGCTGGGCGTCCCCTTTCTCCACATCTCCACCGATTACGTGTTCGACGGCACCCCCGGTCGCCCCTGGCGCGAGGATGACCCCGTGGCCCCCCTCGGCGCCTATGGCCGCACCAAACTCGACGGCGAACAACAGGTCATCGCCGCCGGGGGCCAGTCCGTCATCCTGCGCACCGCATGGGTCTTCGCGGCCCACGGCCAGAACTTCGTCCGCACCATGCTCCGCCTCGGGGCTGAACGCCCCGAACTCCGCATCGTGGCCGACCAGACGGGCGGCCCCACCCCCGCCGCCGACATCGCCGCCGCCCTGACCACCATCCTGACCGCCTTCGCCGCAGGCCGGGGCACCCCCGGCATCTTCCACTTCGCAGGCGCCCCCGCCACCACCTGGGCCGACTTCGCGACGGCCATCTTCGCCGGCGCGAACCTCTCCCCCAGGGTCACCCCCATCCCCACCGCCGACTACCCCACACCCGCCCGCCGCCCGCTGAATTCCGTCCTTGACTGCACGCGGATCGCGCAGGCCTATGGCATCGCCCAGCCCGACTGGCGGCAGGGGCTGGCGCAGGTGCTGAAGGAACTGGAGACGAAGGCATGACCGGAACGGGAACGGGGCGGAAAGGCATCATCCTCGCGGGCGGCTCGGGCACGCGGCTCTACCCGATCACACATTCCGTGTCGAAGCAGATGCTGCCCCTCTACGACAAGCCGATGATCTACTACCCCCTGTCGGCCCTCATGCTCGCCCATATCCGCGAGGTCGCGATCATCTCCACCCCCCGCGACCTGCCGCAGTTCAAGGCGCTTCTGGGCGACGGCTCGGCCTGGGGGATGCGGTTCGACTACATCGTCCAGCCCTCGCCCGACGGCCTCGCCCAGGCCTATATCCTGGCCGAGGATTTCCTCGCAGGCTCCCCCTCGGCGATGGTCCTCGGCGACAACGTCTTCTTCGGCGAAGGCCTCAGCGACAAACTCAAATCCGCCGACGCCCGCACCACCGGCGGCACCGTCTTCGGCTACCGCGTGAAAGACCCCGAACGCTACGGCGTCGTCGAATTCGACCGCGACGGGAAGGTCCTCTCGATCATCGAGAAACCCGAAAAGCCCCGCTCCTCCTACGCCGTCACCGGCATCTACTTCCTCGACGCCGACGCCCCCCACCGCGCCCGCGGCATCACGCCGTCCGCAAGGGGAGAGCTGGAGATCGCCGACCTTCTCAACCTCTACAACGCCGAGGGGTCGCTGTCGGTCGAACGGCTGGGAAGGGGCTTCGCCTGGCTCGACACCGGCACCCACGAAAGCCTGCTCGAAGCCGCCGAGTTCATCCGCACCATCGAGGAACGCCAGAACCTGAAAGTCGGCTGCCCCGAGGAAATCGCGTTCCTGAACGGCTGGATCGATGCGGGGGCGCTGATGGCGCTGGCGAAGCCCTACCTGAAGACGCAGTACGGGCGGTATCTGCAGCGGGTGGCGGAGGATGGGGGGGTGTGAGGGGGCATGTGGGCTTCAGCCATGCCGTTTGCGGGTGGCTGGAAATCAACGATTCATAGCCAGAAAGACTGTTTGAGAATCACTCCTTGAACCTGCATGGCGGTGCAATGAACAAAAACATCACCTTACGCAGCCGCGCCTATTGGTACATTGGCACCTACGCACTTTTCCTCTTCGTTTTCGCCTTCACAAGCGAAACAAACCGCCTCTATCAGGAGGCACAAGTGTTTGTTTACGTGTTTCCAGCGGGTGCAATCATTGATGTTCTCTTTCGGATCTTCTTCAAGGGCGAAAGATTCTGAGCTTGAGCGTAAGCCTTTTCAGAATGCGTAGCCCGAGGTAGGTCGGGGCATGCCCCGACTCCGCCCTCCAACGCCCCGGACCTGATCCGGGGCCCCGCCAAACGAAGCGCCTGGCGTGAACCGGGGTCCCGGCCTCCGCCGGGATGTTACGCACTCAACTTGCCGCAGTCTTGGATATGACCTATATTCTGGTCACAACCCACACCGGACCACCCCATGCGCATCGCCATCGCCGAAGCCAAGTCCACCTTCGCCGAAATCGTCCGTCGCGCCGAGGCGGGGGAGGAGATCGAGCTGACCCGCCACGGCCGCCCCGTGGCCCGGATCGTCCCCGCCACACCGACCGCCAGACGCCCCCTGATCGGCGCGCTGCAAGGCCGCATCCGCATCGCCCCCGATTTCGACGCCCCCCTCCCCGGCTTCGCCGAGGCGTTCACGCGCGACACCGACCCCGCCTGATGCCGCTCCGCCAATGACCAACGCAGCGACCCCGCCCCGGCCCCCGAGCCGGGGCCTCCGCCACCACCCTCACCGCACGCCGGAAGTGAGGCCCCGGATCAGGTCCGGGGCGCGAAGCCTTGTGTCGAGGCTGCTGCACATCCCCTGCAACAGTTGACGCATCCCCTTGGCCTACCTCCTCGACACCCACGTCCTCCTCTGGGCGCTCGCCAACGACCCCCGCCTGACCCAAACCCACCGCACCATCATCGAGACAGGCGAGGGCCTCCACCTCTCCCCCGTCACGGTCTGGGAAATCGAGATCAAGACCGCCCTCGGCAAGCTCACGGTGGACGGCGATCCCCTCTCGGCCGCCCGTGACGCGGGCTGCCTGCCGCTGCCTGTCACGTGGGATCACGCGCGCCGCGCCGGCCGCCTGCCGCCCCTTCACGCCGACCCCTTCGACCGCCTTCTGATCGGGCAGGCGCTGGCCGAGGGGCTGACGATCCTGACGTCCGACCGGGCCTTCGCGGGATACGGGGTTGCCACCCTGTAGGGTGCCCCCCACACACGCCCGCACGCCCCCCAAACCCGCCCTTTACCCCTTCCCGTTCCCTCTGTCGCCCGCACCCGCGCACAAAAGGGCACCCGATGGACCCCCTTCGCCTCATCCCGCTGGCCGAAATCGACCCCCACGCACTCCTCCGCGACCGCACCGAAGCCGCCGCCCCCGCCTCGGTCTGGGAGGACGAAACCGGCCTGGGCGAGCTTGTCGCCTCGATCATGGCCATCGGCCTTCGCCAACCCATCGAGGTCTGGCAGCTTCGCACCCCCGCGCCGCCCTTCCGCTATGGCCTGATCGCGGGCTTCCGCCGCTTCCGTGCCTTCGAATCCTTCAGGGGAACGCCCCGCGAAGGGGAATTCGCTGCCATCCCCGCCTTTGTCCGCACCGTCGAAACCTTCCCCGCCGCGATGGCCGCGATGGTGGCGGAAAACGAAATCCGGTCCGACATCTCGCCTTGGGAAAAGGGCCGCCTCATCGCGCAATCCGTGCGCGAGGGCCATTTCGACACGCTCGACGCGGCGGTCGAAAGCCTCTATCCCGGCCCCTTCCGCCAGAAACGCGCCCGCATTCGCGCCTTTGCCGAGGTGGTGGAAACGCTGGGCGGCCTTCTGACCCGGCCCGAAACCCTGACCCAGCGCCAGATGGAACGTATCGCCGCCGCCCTGAGGGACGGAATGACCGACCTGATCGTCCACGCCCTGGAACGCCTCGCCCGACGGTCGCCCGAAACCCAGTGGGAGGCGATGAAGCCGCTCCTCTTTGAAAGCCTGGCCCTGCCCGACGACGCCACCCACGCCACCCAAGGCCGCCCCCGCACCCCGCGCCGGATGCTCTATGTGCCGCCGGGGCTGACGATCCGGCGCGAACTCACCCGCACCGGCTGGGCGCTGCACTTCTCCGGCACCGAGGCAAAGAAGGGCGGGCTGATGGAGGACGTGATGGACGACATCGAACGGTGGTATCTGCAGCGGTAAACCTGTTCTAGAAATGGAAGTTCTCACGTGCACTGTTGGGGTGCACCTGCCCGTTACGGCGGTCTGGTTTCCTAGTTTCCTTCTTTCTTTCTTCGCCCGGAACAGCCGCGAAGCGGCCCGGGCAGCGCCCGACCGCCCCCCCGGGCGGGCGCTCTTGCAACCTCAGTCTGCAAGAACACCATCGGGGGAACGTCACCATAAAATGCTGACCAAGACTATTGGAGCGCCCACCCGCGGTCGGGCGCTGCCCTCTGTTGCGCAGGGACGGCGGCGAGGCGATCCAGTTCAGGGGCCGAACGCTGCAACGTCGCGCGGCCTTCGTTAATTTTCCCCTAAAACGCGCTCGTAACCCCTTGCGATTACACGCCCGTTAACTTGTCCCTCTGAGGGACACTTCAAAATCGGGGTCCAGCCCTACCCCCAGCCCTACCCCCGGATCGTATCCCCCCGCTGCAGAACCGGCGTCAGCTCAACCCGCTCCGGCCCCGCCGTCGGGTCGGCCAGCCGCCCCAGCACGATCCCCGCCGCCCGGACCCCGATCTCCCGCCGCCCCGCGTCCATCGTGGCGAGCCTTCTTGGCAGCCCGTCCAGCAGGTCCACCCCGTTGAACCCGGCAAGGCCCACGCGGCCCGGAACGTCCACCCCGTTCTCCAGGCACCACAAAAGGCCCCCGGCCCCGATCATGTCGTTCGAGTAGTAGAGGAAATCGAGGTCCGGCGTCCGCTTCAGGATCGCCTCGGTCATCTCGCGCCCCTTCAGAAGCGCCGACCCGCCCGAATAGAACTCCTGGTCGGCCAGGGTCAGGCCCGCATCCGCCAGCCCCTCCTGAAACCCCTCCATCCGCTTCCGGGCGCGGTGGTCGTGGGGCATCATCGTCCCCAGAAACCCGATCCGCCGGTACCCCGCCTGAACAATCGCCAGCGCCATCGCCAGCCCCGCCCGGCGGTGGGAAATCCCGACCACGGAATCGATCGCCGGGCCGTCGGTGTCCATCACCTCGACGATGGGCACCCCCGCCCCCGCCATCATCGCCCGCGCCGCGTCGGTATGCTCCAGCCCCGCCACGATCACCCCCGACGGTCGCCAGGCCAGCATCTCGTAAAGCACCGCCTCTTCCCGCTCCGGCGAATAGTCGGTGACGCCCACCACCGGCTGCAGCCCGCTGCCGCCCAGCCCCTCCGAGATGCCGGACAGAACCTCGGGGAAGACAAGGTTCGACAAGGACGGGATCACCACCGCGACCAGGTTCACCCGGTTCGACGCCAGCGCCCCCGCGATCCGGTTCTGGACATACCCCAGCCGCTTGGCCGCCGCGAGCACCCTGTCCCGCGTCTCGGCCGACACGTCGCCCCGGTTCCGCAGCACCCGGCTGACCGTCATCTCGCTGACCCCCGACGCTTCGGACACGTCCCGAAGGGTCAGCGCACGTCGGGGCGGGGCGGGGGTGGCCATCAGGCGCGGGCCTTGTGAAAAAGGGGCGTCAGGGACGTGATAGACCCGGAGGGGCGGCGGGAGCAAGGAAGGCCGCATCCTCTGGTCAGTCCCCGGTCAGTCGCGCCACACTCGAATACCCTCGGCAACCTGGTCGCGGGCGACAAAGCTCCCTGCAAGCGACCGTGGCCGGTACAGCTTCGGAACCGCCGCGTCCTTCTCTTCGTCGCGCCCCGCCAGCAACCCCATCCGCCCCCAGCGCGCGACGACGCTTTCATGGAGGTATTCCCCGATCGGCTCCAGCGGGTTCCCAAGCCTGTCGAAAGGCGCGGCCAGCCGTTCATAGGGGCGGACCCGCACATTCCGCCCGCAGACCCGCCGCACCGTCTCGCGCGGGTCAAGCTCCAGAAGCCAGCGCGAGTTGTGCATGGGGGCCAGCGGATAGGTGTCCGACGGAAGCATGTCCCAGTCGAGTTGCAGCCCGCAGGCCTCGGCGCGCCTGGCCATCCAGCGAAGCGGAATGTCCGCCAGCGTCCGCAAACCATAGCCGCCGCCCACATCGGCATGGGCCCCCGCGAACCAGACCTGCTCGATCACGCATCCCTCTGGCGCTTTCCCGGTCCACAGCGTCGGCACGAAGGCGTCGCGATGTTCGTCGATCGCAAGGGCATGGGCCCCGTGCCGTATGATGCGGGAGGGTTCGGTGTCGTGAAACTCGAACAGGCCCGCCGTCAATTCGGTCAGCATGCCCGCCGCGGGTACGCCCAGCGACCCGACCGTGTCCCAGACGCCCAGGAAGGTCACCTGCAGATCACGATGCAGTCTGGTCGCCTCGTTGCCGGGTTCGGCCAGGAACGCGTCCGGATTGCGGACGCCCTTTCGACGGTAGAAATCCCAGGCGCGGCCCAGCTCACCCATGCTTTGCCGCTTCAGAAGACCGGTAGCGCCCAGCCACCCGGCCAGCGACCGCGCCGCGAAGGCCCCGCGGGAAAAGCCGAACAGGAAGATGTCATCGGCCGGTCGGTCGGTCTTGGGGTCCGCCGATTCATAGTTCTGTGCGATGAAGCGATAGGCTGACCGGATCGTGTCGGCGATGCCGTCACCCGTTGCCCCCGCGAAAAGGCGTGCCGCGTCCGACCCGCTGGTGCCGATTCCGCGCAGGTAAAGGCAAAGCTGCGGAACCTTGTCCTCGCCCGAGTTCGCCCGGACCGCCCGGGCGATGCGCGCGACGTTGGTTTCCGCGCCCCCGGCGCTGTCGGCCGAGTTCCAGGTGCCGTCGAAACAGACGACGAGGCGTTTTTTCTGCATCGCGTCACCCTGAATGCGTTTGCTGGCAATGACCACCCCAATAAGGCCGCCTTGGCCAATGGGGCGCGATCAGGCTGCGCCCCGGCGCGCCCCCTGTCAACGCACCCGTCGGGTACATCTATCCAATCTAAGTCCCCACCAACCCGAACACGGCGAGCGGTTCGCTGAAACCCCTCAACGCGTGGGCGCCAAGGTCGCGAAAGCGGCCCGGCACATGGTCGGCAATCGTGGCCGAGGCAAGCACACGGTGGCCAAGGGTCTTGGTCAGCACCTCGATCCTTGCGGCCATGTTCACGGCCGGGCCGATACAGGTGAAATCCAGCCGCCCAGCCGCGCCGACATTGCCGTATGTCACGTCGCCCGCATGCAGCGCGATGCCGTAGCCCTGGCCGGGCAGGGTCTCGGCCAGCCGCGCCGCGACCGCAGCTGCCGTGTCGACGGCTTTGATGCAGGTCGCCTCTGGGGGGTTGTCCGGGCCAAGCGGAAAGATCGCAAGCAGCCCGTCGCCCATGAACTTCAGAACCTCGCCCCCCGCCTCGATGATCGGGGAGACCTGGGCATCGAAGGCACGGTTCAGGTGCTCGATCAGCGCGGCGGGGGGAAGGCTGTCGGACAAAGCGGTGAAGCCCCGCAGGTCGGACATCCAGATCACGGCACCGATGGTTTCGGCGTCGCCGCGCCGGATGCGCCCCTCCAGGATCCGCTCGCCCGAACGGCGGCCGACATAGGTGTCCAGAAGCGTGCCCGCGACGCGGCGCAGGGCCCAGATTTCGGCCACGCGGGCCAGGCGGCGGGTCACGGCGTCCAGGTCGGCCGCGTCGTCCGGGCTGAAGCCGCCGGGCGCGGCGCTGCACCAGGTGACGCACTGGACCTCTCCGCTGATGAAGCAAAGCGGCAGGGCCAGGTAGTCGGTATGGCCGCCTGTGCGCAATTCCGACAGGACGGGGTAGTCCATTGGGCAGGCGGGGTCGGCCAACGGGCGGCGGATGGGCTGGGCGGTGGTGCGGACGGCCCAGACCGGGCTGGTCCGGAACTCGGGGCTGTTCACGAAGGCGTTCGGCGGCACGAAGACCTCGACCTCCTGCCCCGGGCGCCAAGTGAAGGATCGGCCCATCATGTCGGGGTGCAGGGTCTGCACGAAGACCGCCGCGCGCGACAGGGGCAGGCCGCAGGCGACAAGCCGGTCGCAAAGCGTGGCCAGCACCATCGCCGGGGCGGTTGCGCCCGGCGCGCCGTCGGTCAGCCAGTCCTCGATCTCTGCCGTCCTGCGCATCCCCTGGCCCTTTCGCCGCCCAAGTCTAGGCCGCCTGCGGCCCGGCTGGCAAACAGAGCGCGGGAAAGGCTTGCAATGCGGGGGCGTTGGGGTGACAAGCGGGGCGCGTCCCATGCGGCGCGCGGGCCCCGTAGCTCAGGGGATAGAGCGACCGCCTCCTAAGCGGTAGGTCACAGGTTCGAATCCTGTCGGGGCCGCCAGCGCCTGCCTGCCGGGGGCGAGGGGTGGGCGGACATTCCGCTGCAAAGACAGCGGCTTACGTCAATCCGGGATCACCGCCGTCGCGTCGATCTCGACCAGCCAGTTCGGGCGGGCAAGGGCGGTGACGACCACCCCGGTGGACACCGGATGCACGCCTTTGATGTATTCGCCCATCGTGCGGTACACCGCCTCGCGGTGGCGGATATCGGTCAGGTAGACGACGATCTTGCACAGGTGCTCCATCTTCCCACCCGCTTCCTCGATCAGCTGGCGGATGTTCTGCATGACCTTGTGGGTCTGCTCCACGGGGTCGTGGCTGCCGATGTCCTTGCCGTCGTCCAGGCTTTGCGGGCACTGGCCGCGCAGGAACACCATCGCCCCCCGCGCGACCACGGCCTGGGCGAGGTCATTGTCCAGCCGCTGTTCAGGGTAGGTGTCGCGGGTGTTGAAGGGGCGGATGCGGGTGTGGGTCATGCTCGGGGTCCGGGGCTGGCGATGGCGCGGTGATCCTTGCCGAAAGGGCGCTGCGGGCGCAATGGCGCATGGGTGTCGGGTTCGGCCTTTCGCCGGGCGGCCGGGGGGCCTAGAACGGGCAGCACGTGGGCCGGAGTTCGCACGGAGGGCGGCAGGTGGAAACGGTGGACACGCTGGTCGTGGGGGCCGGGCAGGCGGGGCTGGCGATGAGCCGCCATCTGGGCGAGCTGAGGGTCGGGCACCTTGTCCTGGAGCGTGACCGCATCGCCGAACGCTGGCGCACCGCGCGCTGGGATGGCCTCGTCGCCAACGGCCCGGCCTGGCATGACCGCTTTCCCGACCTGGAATTCGACGACGTGGACCCCTTCGCCTTCGCGCCGAAGGACCGGATCGTGCGGTATTTCGAGGACTATGCCCGCCAGATTGGCGCGCCCATCCGCACCGGGGTCGCGGTGACCGAGGCGCGACAGGGGCCGGGCGGGTTCGAGGTGGAAACCTCGGCAGGCCGCATCGCCTGCCGGAACCTTGTCTCGGCCACCGGGCCGTTCCAGCGCCCGTTGATCCCGCCCCTGGTGCCGGGTGACAGCGGCATCGTGCAGATGCATTCGACCGCCTATCGGAACCCCGGCCAGTTGCCGGAGGGCGCGGTGCTGGTGGTGGGCGCAGGCTCGTCGGGGTCGCAGATCGCGGATGAGCTGTTGCGCGCGGGGCGGCGGGTGTTCCTGTCGGTCGGGCCGCATGACCGCCCGCCGATCCGCTATCGCGGCAAGGATTTCGTCTGGTGGCTGGGCGTGCTGGGCCAGTGGGATGCCCGCGCGGTGCGGCCGGGGATGGAGCATGTCACGATTGCCGTCAGCGGCGCGCTGGGCGGCAAGACGGTCGATTTCCGGGCCTTCGCCCATCGGGGAATGGGGCTGCTGGGCCGTGCCGAGGGGTATCAGGGCGGCGTGATGACCTTTGCGCCGGACCTGCAGCGCAACATCGCGGGGGGCGATGCGAACTACCTGGCCACGCTGGACGCGGCGGACGCTTATGCGAAGGCAAACGGGCTGGAGTTACCCGAGGAGCCGGAGGCGCGTGTGTTCCCGCCTGATCCGACCTGCGTGGCCGATCCGATCCTGCGGCTGGACCTGAAGGCCGAAAGGGTGGCGTCGATCATCTGGGCGACGGGGTTCGCCTTCGACTTTGGCTGGCTGAAGGCGGGCAGGTTCGATGGGCGGGGTGCGCCGGTGCATGACCGGGGGGTGTCGCCGGTGCCGGGGTTGTACTTCGTCGGTCTGCCCTGGCTGACGCGGCGGGCGTCGGCCTTCATCTGGGGCGTCTGGACGGACGCGCGCGACATCGCGGGGCACATCGCGGCGCGGGGGTAGGGGTACGCTTGCCCGCTGGCCGGGTGCCCCCCGCTCAAATCATCCGGATCGCGTCCTTGTCGACGGCCAGCATATAGCCCTTGCGCGCGATGTTCTTGACCAGAAGCTCGCTGACCATCTGGTTGCCCAGCGCGTCGCGCAGCCGCTTGATGCGCATGGCCCCCGCCGCCTCGTCGCATTCCGGGGCGGGTCTGCCCGAGATGACGCCTTCGATTTCCGCCCCGGACAGAACGTCGTCGTCCATCCGTGCCTCGGCCAGCACGGCGAGGGTTTCGATGGCGGCCTCGGTCAGCTTGAATTCCATGTTGTTCAGGACGACCGCGTTTTCCCCCCGCGAGATGAGCAGCGAAGACACGGTGATCCCCTGCCGCTGGATCTGGCCCATGCGGCGGTTGAGCGCGACGATCATCACGAGGAAGACCAGCGCCGCCACAAGAAGCGCGGTGGCAAAGACCAGCAGGATGAAGATGATGACGCGATAGCTGGACAGCACCTCCTGGAAGGCGGTGCCGGACTGGGCGAGGATTTCCAGAAGCTTGATCTGATCGCCCGTGGTCAGGGCGTCGTTGCCCGCGAAGATCTGGGCGACCTTGTCATTGAAGGCGTTCGCATCGGGCAGGTTGAGGAACAGAAGCACGGCCGCGCCGAAGAGGATCGCCACCACCGCGGCAATCCCCCAGACGACGACCCGGCCACCGGACCGCAGCGCCTCAGTAGCGGAGGAAGTAGGGTCCGGCACTGCCCTTCCTTTGATCCAGTCCCTCGGGGCCGAAGACTGACAGGACATTCAGCAGTGTCCAGCCGTCTGCGGCCAGGCGCGGGGCGATTTCGCCTGCCGCCGCACCGGGGTTGCCGCAGGCGCCATCCGACACCTGGGCCACGCCGTAATGCAGGCGTAGGGGCGCGTCCTGCCGGGCCTTGTAGTCGGCATAGCAGGCGGCCCCGGCCGCATGGGGGACAAGGGCGACGGCGCAGAGGGCAAGGGCGGGAATACAGCGTAGCATGGCGGGCTTGATCCAGTTGCCCCGAACCTGAGCCATATGGCGCGGCTATTCAATATCGGAGATGACCGGAACCCCGGCCTGGCGCGGGTTATCGGATAGCGCGGGGGTGTTATTGCCTGCGGCGGCGTGTGGCCCCCAGCTTTGTCGCCATCGGACGACGCGCCTTTCCGGCGCATCCGTCCCCCGAAATGGAGACACGCGATGAAACGCCTGACTGCTATTGCCGCCGCCGCCGCCGTGGCCCTGGCCGGTGCGGCACCCGCCCCCGCCGTCGCCAGGTCGAACAACGACAAGGCGCTGTTGCTGCTGCTTGGCGCGGCGGCGCTGGGCTATGCGCTACATGAGCAGAACAAGCGGCGTGACACCCCGCCGGCCCCGGCGCCCCAGCCCTGGCCGCCCCGCCCGCAGCCCTGGCCGCCGATCACCGGACCGAACCCGATCCCGCAGCCCGGTGCCGACTGGCGGCGCATTCCCGACGAGTGCGTGTTCGACGTCTATACCGATGGCGGGCGGCGCGACGTGGTGTCGGGACGCTGTGTCAGCGAGCTGACCCGCATCTCGGCGCTGCCGCAGCAATGCGCGTTCGACATCTACACCAGCGCTGGCCGCCGCAGTGTCTATGGCACGCGCTGCCTGACCGACTACGGATACCGGATCGAAGGCACCCGCGACGGCTGGCCGAACGGCGGCTGGTAACGGGTCTATCGAGCAGGAGGCGCGGTTCTTCCCCTTGTTTTGCCGCGCCTGACCTCGGGCGGGTGCCGGAGAGCACCCGCCCGCCTTTTTCGGCGAAGGTGGCATGTGATCCGGGCGGATGCGCTTTCCCGCTTGCCGCTGCCAGGGAATCGCGCGACGTTTGGCGCATGGCGGAGGCACCGGACTTCAGCTTCGAAGAGGCGGCCCTGTCACGCGGTTTGTCGCGCGTGGCGGGCGTGGACGAGGTGGGGCGCGGCGCGCTGTCGGGACCGGTGGTCGCCGCGGCGGTCGTTCTGCATCGCGAGCGCATCCCGGCGGGCCTGAACGATTCCAAAGTGCTGAACCACCGACAGCGCGAGGCGCTGAGCGAGCGCATCCTGGCGGTGGCCGAGGTGGCGATCGGGTCGGCCAGTGTCGAGGAGATCGACAGCCTGAACATCCTGCGGGCAAGCCAGCTGGCCATGTGTCGTGCCATCGACGGATTGCCAGCACCACCCGACCATGTGCTGATCGACGGGCATCTGGTTCCCCGTCAATATGCCGGCAGTGCGGAGGCGGTGATCAAGGGCGACGCGCGCAGCCTGTCGATTGCGGCGGCGTCGATCGTGGCGAAGGTTAACCGCGACCGGCTGATGGTGGATTTGGCGCAACAATTTCCCGGCTATGGCTGGGAACGCAACGTTGGATACCCGACCGCCGAGCACTTCGCCGGGCTGGCCAGCCAGGGTGCGACCCCACACCATAGACGGTCGTTCGCACCCGTCCACAACATCTTGTATCAAGGAAAATTCTTAAGCCATTGATTCAAAAAAGAATTTGACGGCGAATCGGCTCTGACTCATCTTTTGCGGCAAGACAGCCGGGCATGAAACGACCCGGCAACCCGCCGGCCACGTCCGGCAGAACGAGGCAGAGACGATGACCAGACGACCGACCGACGGGGGGCAGCCCCCGCTTCCGCTCGACCGTGTTCTGGCGGGCGATTGCGTGGCCATGATGGCCGCGCTGCCCGAGGCCTCGGTCGACCTGGTCTTCGCCGATCCGCCGTACAACCTGCAGCTTCGCGGCGACCTGCACCGACCCGACAACAGCCGTGTCGATGCGGTGGACGACCACTGGGACCAGTTTGCCAGTTTCGCCGACTATGACCGGTTCACCCGCGACTGGTTGGGCGAGGCCCGCCGCATCCTGAAGCCTGACGGGGCGATCTGGGTCATCGGCAGCTATCACAACATCTTCCGCGTCGGCGCAGCGATGCAGGACGCGGGCTTCTGGATGCTGAACGACGTGGTGTGGCGCAAGTCGAACCCGATGCCGAACTTCCGCGGCAAGCGGCTGACCAACGCGCACGAGACGCTGATCTGGGCGTCGAAGTCCGAGGGGTCGAAATACACCTTCAACTACGAGGCGCTGAAGGCGCTGAACGACGGGGTGCAGATGCGGTCGGACTGGACCATCCCGCTGTGCACCGGCAACGAGCGGCTGAAGGACGGCAAGGGCGACAAGGCGCATCCGACGCAAAAGCCCGAGGCGCTGTTGCACCGCGTGATCGTGGCGACGACGAACCCCGGCGACGTGGTGCTGGACCCGTTCTTCGGAACCGGCACCACGGGCGCGGTGGCCAAGATGCTGGGCCGCCATTTCATCGGGATCGAGCGTGAGGAGAGCTACCGTCGGGTCGCCGAGGCGCGGCTGGCGCGTGTGCGGCCCTATGAGCGCGAGGCCATCGGCGTCTCCGGATCGCGCCGGGCCGAGCCGCGTATCCCGTTCGGCACGCTGGTCGAGCGCGGGCTTCTGCGGCCCGGCGAGATCCTTGTCAGCCCGCGACGCATCGCCGCCAAGGTCCGCGCCGACGGCACGCTGGTGGCCGAGGGCGTGACGGGTTCCATCCATCAGGTCGGCGCGCATCTGGAAGGCGCGCCGTCCTGCAACGGCTGGATGTACTGGAGCTTCCTGCGCGACGGCCAGCAGGTTCCCATCGACGTGCTGCGCCAGCAGGTGCGCGCCGAGATGGGCGACATGTAGATACCCAAGTAACCGCCGGTGCCTGTGGTCTGACCATCAAGGCACTCACCTTGCCCCGCCGCTGCACCCGGCGGGGCTTTTTCTTTTGCGCGCGATTGACGGGGCGGTATGACCGGGTCATACTGGAGGCATGACCGCCAAAACTTCGATCTCGCTGCCAGATGACCTGAACGACTTCGCCAAAGGGCTGGTCGAAAGCGGGCGGTTTCCGTCTGTCAGCGCCGTGGTGCAGTTCGGGCTGGACCGGATGCGCGAAGAGATCATGGACGATGCGGCGGAGCGCGTGGCGCTGCGCGAGCTTCTGACGCGGCGGGCGCAGGGGACGTTCATCACGGTTGACGAGATGCTGAGACGCCTCGAAGCCCGTCGGTCGGCATGATCGGCCCGGCCTGGACCGCCACACTTGAAGGCGATGTCGAAGAAGACCTTGCCGCCATCGAGCTCCATCTTTTTGAGGCCTATCGCAGCTTCGGCGAATCGACAGATGAGGCCCGGACCCATGCCATCGAACGCGTGACAGAGATTGCGCAGGCTGTTTCTAGGCTGGCTTTTGCGCCGCATCGTGGCCAGCCACATGACAAGCTGATGCAAGGCCTTCGGCACCTGACGCTGAACAACGCGGTCTACTGGTTCGTGACCGACGAAGCCGCCCGCACCGTCCGCGTACTGGCGATCTTCTTCGGCGCGCAGGATCACCGGCGGCGGATGCTGATCCGGCTTCTGGGGCGCTACCGGGACTGACGCCTCAACTCGCCCCCGCAGGCGTCGGCGTGCGGCCCGTGTTGTAGTCCGTCCAGTCGGTGATCGCCGGATAGTGCTGCCGCCGCCATTCCCGCACGCGGGGGTTCATGCGGCGGCGCCAGAGCGGGGGGACCATCGCCATCGCGGTCATCAGCGGGTAGCCGAGGGGCAGCTGGGGGGCCTCGTCGGGGCCGTAGGTCTGCAAAAGCGGAAAGCGGCGGTCGGGGCGTTGGTGGTGGTCGGCGTGGCGCTGCAGGTTGATGAGCAGCCAGTTCGTCGCAGTATGCGCGGCGTTCCAGCTGTGCCGGGGGCGGACGGGTTCGTAGCGACCCTGGCCCAGGCTTTCGCGGGTCAGGCCGTAGTGTTCGACGTAATTCACGAGTTCCAGTTGCCAGACCGCGATGAGGGCCTGCCAGAGGTAGAGAAGGAACCCGACCCAGCCGCCGACCAGAAGCGCGATCAGAACGAAGGCTGCCTGAAGTGCCCCGTAGCGCCAGAAGGGGTTGGTCGGATGCCAGGCCGGGCGGTTCGCGCGGGCAAGTTTCTGCACCTCGGCCCGCCAGGCTGAATGGGGGCCGTCGCGGAGCACACGCCAGAAGAAGCGGTGGAAGCCTTCATTGTAGCGCGCTGTCACCGTGTCGCGCGGGGTGCCGACATAGCGGTGGTGGACCAGAAGGTGTTCGCTGCGGAAGTGGCTGTAAAGGACGAAGGCCATCAGCAGATCGCCCAGCCAGCGTTCCCAGCGATTGCCCTGGTGCATCAGTTCATGCGCGTAGACGATGCCGATGCCACCGGTCATCAGTCCCACGCCGAAGAAGAGGACGATGGCTTCGGGCGCGGAGAGGTCGCCGTTGCGGGTGACGAACCACAGCACCCACCAGACGGTGATGGCCTGAAGCGGGAACCAGATCAGCGTGACGAGGCGGTGCCAGAAAAGGCGGTTGTCGGGCGTTTCCGTATCGGGGTTGTCGGAGTTGGTCCCCAGTGCCGCGTCAAGCAGGGACGTGACTCCAATCCCGTAGATGGCGGGCAGAAGCACGGTCCAGCCGCCGGTCGTTGCACCGATGACGACAAGGGGGGCCATCGCCACCGACATCCAGAACGGAAGCGCGGCGATCGGGTCGCGGCCGGTCTGCTGGGCGGTCTGCGGGGCGGTCTGCGGGGCCGGGGTGTCGGACATGGGGGCGAGACTATGCCGGCGTCCGTCCGGCCTCAATGCTGTCGAAGACGGGGCGTGCGGCGTGGAAGACCTTGCGCATGACGGTGGGCAATGAGGAGGGGGCGAAATCCGTGACGAAGCGGCCCTGCGCGGGCAATGCGTCAAGCGGCACGGTGGCGGCGAAGACGCGCAGGGTCAGCTGGAAGTGGGTGAAGGTGTGCTGGACGGAGACCGGGGCTTCCATCCAGTCGGCAGGCAAGGGCGGTGCGGGGTCAGGGGAGGCTTCGGTCCAGTCGCTGCCGGGCCAGCCAAGCATCCCGCCCAGAAGGCCGCGCGGGGGGCGCGTTTCCAGAAGATACGCGCCATCCGCGCGGCGCGTGACGAAGGCGGTGCCGTGGCGGTGTGGCTTGGCGGGCTTCGGGACCTTGGATGGAAGGATGGCGGCAATGCCGAGAGCGCGAGCCTGACAGAGGTGGTTGAGCGGGCAGAGGGCGCAGGCGGGGTTACGCAGTGTGCAGATCGTTGCGCCAAGGTCCATCATTGCTTGCGCGAAGTCGCCGGGGCGGGTCTGCGGGGTGATCGTGGCGGCCAGCGCGGTCAGGCGGGGTTTGGCCTTGGGCAGCGGGTCGGTCACGGCGAAGAGGCGGGCGGTCACGCGTTCGACGTTGCCGTCCACGACGGTTGCGGGTTCGTCGAAGGCGATGGCCGCGATCGCGGCAGCGGTGTAGGGGCCGATGCCGGGCAAGGTGCGCAAGGCGGCGGCGCTGTCGGGGAAGCGGCCGCCGTGATCGCGCACCACGGCGCGGGCGCAGGCGAGCAGGTTGCGGGCGCGGGCGTAATAGCCAAGGCCCGCCCATTCGGCCATGACCTGCGCGTCGGGCGCGGCGGCAAGCGCCGGGACATCGGGCCAAAGCTCGGTAAAGCGGCGAAAGTATGCGCGGACCGCGGCTACAGTCGTCTGCTGCAGCATCACTTCGGACAGCCAGACGCGGTAGGGATCGGGGCGGGTGCCTGCGGCCCGGTCGGCGGGGGATACGCGCCAGGGCAGGACGCGGGCGTGCCGGTCGTACCAGGCCAGAAGCGCAGGGGCGACCTGCGCCCCATCTGTCTGCAGCGCCGATGCGTCGTCACGCAAAATTCATGTCCTTGCCGACCAATCCCTGTCCGCTGCGACGCCTTCCGGTTTGGCATCGCCTCCGCAAGGCCCTAGGATAGGCGGGAACGTATGGAAGAACAGGGCAATGACGGACGAGGCGGGGCGGCCACGGCGGATGAAGGGGTTCGAGCCGGCGGCGGGCCTGCTGGCCGACCGTATCCGCGCGGCGGGCGCCCCCCGTGGCTTTGCCGTGGCGCGCCTTCTGACGCATTGGGCGGAGATTGCGGGCGAGGATATCGCGGCGCTGGCCCGCCCGGTGCGGATCGGGTTCGCCAAGGGCGGCTTCGGGGCGACCCTTACCTTGCTGTGTTCGGGTCCAAACGCGCCGGTGGTGCAGATGCGCCTGCCTGCGATCCGCGACCGGGTGAATGCCTGCTACGGCTACAACGCCGTGTCGCGCGTGGTGATCACGCAGTCATCGGGGGCAGGTCTGGCCGAGGACGCCGCCCCCTTCGTCGGCAGGTCGGCGGAAGCGCCTGCCACGTCGCCCGCAATCCGCGCGGAGGCGGATGGGCTTTCTGCCGCCATTGCTGACGATGGCCTTCGGGCCGCCCTTGCGGCGCTGGGGCAGAACGTGCTCTCTCGCGCCCGAAAAGACATCAAGACCGACAGCCAGAGATAGAAAGGCCCCGACCCATGCGCCGCAGCCTTGCCGCCGTAGCCCTGATTGCCGTGACCGCCCTTGGCGGGTTCCTGTGGGCGACCCGCCCCGGATCGAACATGACCGCGTTGACCTTGCCCCCTGTCGTGGGCGCGGCCGAGGCGCAGACGGCCGATGCGGCGAAGCCGGCTGACGCGACGGCCGATGCGGCCAAGCCGGTCGAGGTGCCGGACATGGTGATGGGCAAGGAGGATGCGCCGGTGACGGTGGTGGAGTATGCGTCCTTCACCTGCCCGCACTGCCGCAACTGGCATGACACGGTCTGGCCCGACTTCAAGAAGAACTACATCGACACCGGCAAGGTGAAATTCGTCTACCGCGAGGTCTATTTCGACAAGTTCGGCCTATGGGCCGCGATGGTGGCGCGCTGCGGAGGACCCGTCCGGTACTTTGCTATCGCCGACATGATCTATTCCACGCAGAAGGAATGGATCGGCGACGGCAACGAGGCGACGATCGCGGGCAACCTGCAGAAGATCGGGCTGAAGGCCGGGATGTCGCAGGAGCAGGTCGACGCCTGCCTGAAAGACAACGCGATGGCGACGGCGATGGTCGCGAACTACCAGAAGACCGCGACGGCCGATGGCGTGGAAGGCACGCCCACCTTCATCATCAACGGCGACAAGACTTCGGGCGAGATGAGCTATGAGGACTTCGCCAAGCTGATCGACGCCAAGCTGAAGGGCTGATCCTTGACGCCGCTTCAGGGGCTGAAGGTCGTCGAGCTGGCGCGGATTCTGGCTGGCCCCTGGGCCGGTCAAACGCTGGCCGACCTGGGGGCCGAGGTGGTGAAGGTGGAAGCGCCCGAGGGCGACGACACCCGCCGCTGGGGTCCGCCGTTCATCGAGCGGGACGGGGACCGATCAGCCGCCTATTTCCATGCCTGCAACCGGGGCAAGCGGTCGGTCATGGCCGATTTCCGCACGGCCGAGGGGCAGGCCGTCGTCCGCGATCTGGCGCGCGACGCCGACATCCTGATCGAGAACTTCAAGGTCGGCGGGCTGGCGAAATACGGGCTGGACTATGCCAGCCTTTTCGCCCTGAACCCCCGGCTGATCTATTGTTCCATCACCGGGTTCGGGCAGGACGGCCCTTATGCGCCTCGTGCGGGATATGACTATGTGATACAGGGCATGTCGGGGCTGATGTCTGTCACGGGCGACCCGGACGGGCAGCCGCAGAAGGCGGGCGTGGCGGTCGTGGACGTGTTCACCGGCGTCTATTCGGTTGCGGCGATCCTGGCGGCGGTTCACCAGCGCCACACTACGGGCCGGGGCCAGCATATCGACATGGCGCTGCTGGATGTGGCTGTGTCGGTGATGGCGAACCAGGCGATGAACTATCTGGCGACCGGGCAGGCCCCCGGCCGGATCGGGAACGCACACCAGAACCTGGTGCCCTATGCGGTGTTCGATTGCGCGGACGGCTGGATCATCCTGGCCACGGGCAACGATGCGCAGTACCGGCGGCTATGCACCATCCTGGGCCTCGATGATCTGGCCGAGGCGGCGCGGTTCCTGACCAACGCGGACCGGATCGCCAACCGGGCGGAACTGACGGCGTTGATCACCGCGAAGACGAAGGGCTGGGCCAAGGCCGCGCTGCTGGCGGCCTGCGAGGCCGAGGGCGTGCCTGCCGGGCCGATCAACGATCTGGGCGAGGTCTTCGCCGATCCGCAGGTCGCTGCGCGGGGGATGCGGATCGCCGTGGACGGGCTGCCGGGCGTGCGGTCGCCCTTCCGGTTTTCGGACGCCGATCTGAACCTTGGGCGCGCCTCGCCCCGGCTGGGCGACGCGGGCTGAGCGCCAGCTCAGGCGAACAAACGGTCGAGCAGGGCGTCAAGAGGCCCCCAATCCTCGGCAACCAGGCGCACGGGCAGCACGGTCACACCATCCCGGGCTGCGGGAGGCAGGCGGGCCGCGTCCTTTTCGGTGGTGACAAGCTGCGCCCCCGCCGCCGCCGCTTCGGCTGCAAAGCGGCGCATCAGGGCGGGCGACAGCGTGGCGTGGTCGTCGAGCGCCTCGGCCCGGACCACGTCGGCGCCAAGCGTGCGAAGCGTGGCGAAGAACTTCTCGGGTCGACCGATGCCCGCGAAGGCGAAGACGCGGGTGCCGGGCCAGTCCATCCCGGTTTCCAGCGGCTCAAGCCGCGCGGCGAGGCGCGGCAAGGTGACCGACCCGCCCCAGAGCGCTGTGAACCGCGCCTGCGCGGGCGCGTCGCCCACAGTCATGAGCAGGTCAGCGCGGGCGAGGCCCACGGACACGGGTTCGCGCAGCGGGCCTGCAGGCAGACAGAGCCCGTTGCCGAAGCCGGTTTCGGCATCGGCAACGACGATCGAGACGTCCTTGGCCAAAGCGGGGTTCTGGAAGCCATCGTCCAGGATCACGACCCCGGCCCCGGCGGCGGCGGCCGCGCGCGCCCCGGCAAGGCGGTCACGCGCGACCCATACGGGGCCGAAGGCCGACAGAAGGAGAGGTTCGTCCCCCACATCGGTCGCTCCGTGGCGCTGCGGGTCCACCCGGACAGGGCCGGGAAGCCGCCCGCCATAGCCGCGGCTGACCACATGCGCGGCAACCCCGCGCCGGGACAGCCGCTCGACGATGGCGATTACGGTCGGCGTCTTGCCGGTTCCCCCGGCGCTGAGGTTGCCTGCGCAGACCACCGGTACGCCAACACGGCCCGGCACAACCGCCGCAAGCCTGCGGGCCGTTGCCGCGGCATAGAGCCGGCCCACCGGTGCAAGCGCGGCAGCAAGACCCGCGGCTGGGGGCGGGTCAAACCAGAAGGCAGGGGCACGCATCAGGGCGACCCCGCCGTCAAGGGCACCTCGGTGCGCGGCCGCGCCGGTCCGGCTTCGGTGCCGCCGACGGCCTGCACCACGGCGAGCGCGATGCGGTCGGCCGCCTCGATTCCGCTGGACGATGCGGCCCATGCATTGTGCGCGAACTGCGCCGCACGGTCGGCCGCGATCATCTCGGCGACGCCTTCGGCAAGGTCAGCCGGTGATCGCAGGGGGCGGAACGCATTGGCCGCCGCAAGGCGAGCAATCTCACGGGTGAAACGACCCGGCTGCGGCCCGGCCAGAATGGCAGACCCGAGTGCCGCCGGTTCCATCGGGCTGCGCGCGGCCCCGCCTGGCGACAGCGATCCGCCAAGGTAGGTCACCGGTGCAAGGCGATACCAGAGGCCGTATTCGCTTTCGCCGTCGTCGATCAGGACCTGCACGTCCGGCCCCGGATCCTGTTCGTGCGACCGAAGCGCGACGACCCAGCCCTCGCGCGCCATGCGGTCGGCCACCGCCTGCGTGCGGCCTGGGGTGGCCGGGACGAAGATCATCAGCATCCGGTGCGCCAAACGCATGGCATGGACGTGGGCCGCGATGACCGCCTCTTCCTCGACCTCGGGCACTGCGGCGGCCAGCCAGATCGGACGTGTCGCGGTGAGGGTGGCCATTGCCTCACGCTCGGCCTCGGCGCAGCGAAGGGGTTCGGCAGTGTCCTCCAGCGGGCCCGTCACGACAGGTGCCGCCGCAGCCATAGGAAGGCGGAGAAGCCGTTCCGCCGTCGCGTGATCGCGGACAAGAATTCGGGCGAAGCGGGGTAGAAGTGCCGACAGGAGCCCGCGCCCCGGCACACGCCCGCCCAGACCGAAAAGCGTGCCCAGACCGCCAAGCGCGGCAGGCCGCGGCACAAGGCCGAGGTCGCAGGCGACCATCGGGACGCCGCCAGCGGCAGCCGCGACGACCAGGGCCGGAGGAAGTTCGTCGCCGACCAGCAAAAGGACATCTGGCCGCCAGTGCGTGAGGGCCGACCTGGCGGCAGCGATCTGGCGTGTGGCGATGGCCTCGGCAAGCGTTCCGGGTGGAAATGCCCCCACATCAGGCGCTGTTTCCGCATCGGATGCGGTCAGGGTAACCAGGAGACGCGCACGGCGCAGGTCGTTCAGGATCCGCCGCGCAAGATGGGCGGCGGGCGCGGGCGCGGTATCGGGCGACAGGTGCATCCAGACCAGGCGGCCTTCGGGGCGCGGCGGGCGGTCGCGCAGGGGCTCGCGCGCACCGCCCCCGGCAAGGAAGAGATGCAGCGCAAGGGCAAGCGAGCGGGCCATCAGACCGGTGCGGCAGCCTGGCCGTGGGGAGGCAGAGCAGCGCCGCCCCGGCGGGCGGCCGGAAGCGGGGCGGCGTTGTCCCGCCGCAGGGCACGGCGAAGGGGAAGACCGGTCAGGAGCCGATCTCCTCGGTCGGGCCGCCCGGTTTCTCTTCGTCCCGCAGGCGGTGCAGGTGGGCGATGAAATAGCGCATGTGCGCATTGTCCACGGTGCGCTGCGCCTCTGCCTTCCAGGCCGCCAGGGCGGTGGCGTAGTTCGGGAAGATGCCGACGACGTGGAGGTTCGACGGGTCTTTGAACACGGATTTCTCGGGGCTGACGAGTTCGCCCCCGAAAACAAGGTGCAGGCGCTGGGTCATGGAGGTCCCTTCGGTGGGTTGGGTCAAGGATAGGGGATGGTGGGGGCAAGGGAAAGGGCGGGGCGCAGGCCGGGGACCTGGGGACCGCCGCACGGCGCGGTCAGTGGCAGATTGGGCTGCCCGGCAGGAGCGGGTCGCGTAAACCGCTGCGGTGGTTCAATAAACGGGGCAGGCGGCGCCGCCGCCGGAGGCATGTTCAACGGGACTTCGCGTGCAGGGGATGCATCACAAGACCGGCGTCCCGCCGACAGGCAAGACCGGAAGGCTAAGGCTTCTCAGGGATCGGGGCGGACGGTGGCCCGGCGCGCCATGCAGATGTGGCGCGGCCGCACACCCGGCCCGCGCGCGTTACCCGGTCAGGCGGCGAACCGCTGGGCCCGCATTTGCCGGGGCGTCGCCGCGTAAGTCAGCTTGGCCGCGGCGATCAGCCGGTCGCGCAGAGGTGGGGCGCCGGGCGCCGACAGGGGGGCGGAGACGCCGACGCGGACAAAGATGTCGGGCAGACCGTCATCGTCGCGCACCAGAAGGGCCACCACCGCTTCGGCCCGGGCTGTGGCACGGTTGCGGCGGGCGCGGATGACGCGGGCGGACAGGATTCGCATCAGCGCACCCTGACGGCAGGGCGCACCGAGCGGGCCGCGCTGGCCACCGGAATGGCGCGCGCCTGGCGCAGCTCCGGACGGACCGAAGGAGCCAGGCCGGCGCGCAGCGCGGCGCGGAGGGCGCGGCGTGCCAGGGTGAAGGCGGCAGACCAGAAGTGAAGCATGACGGAACCCTTTCAGGCTGGTGCGAACATGGTTACCGGCCGTGGGTTGAGAAAAAGTGTATCGGTTTTGTTCTGCCCGGGCTGCCGTGCGGGGCGCTTGAAAATCGGTCCGCCTGCAACCAGATCAGGCGCAAGACCCGGGAGGGATCCGTGCCGCAGGGGCGGGCGGGCAGGTTCCGGGGGCTTCACGAGAGGAGACAGCCGATGAACATGGAAAAGTTCACGGAGCGGTCGCGCGGATTCCTTCAGGCCGCACAGACCATCGCGATGCGGGAAAGCCACCAGCGTGTGCTGCCCGATCATTTGCTGAAGGCGCTGATGGATGACGATCAGGGGCTGGCTTCGAACCTGATCCGGCGCGCGGGCGGCAGCCCCGAGCAGGTGGCCAAGGCCATCGACGCGTCAATCGCCAAGCTGCCCAAGGTGCAGGGCGGCGACGGGCAGACCTATATCGACCCCTCGCTGGTCCGCGTCCTCGACGAGGCCGAGAAGGTCGCGACCAAGGCGGGCGACAGCTTCGTTCCGGTGGAGCGGCTGCTGACGGCGCTGGCGCTGGTCAATACCCGCGCCAAGGACGCGCTGGATGCGGGCGCGGTGACGGCGCAGGGCATCAACGCGGCGATCAACGACGTGCGGAAAGGGCGGACTGCCGACAGCGCGAGCGCCGAGGACACGTTCGAGGCGTTGAAGAAATACGCGCGCGACCTGACCGAAGCGGCCGAGGCCGGGAAGATCGACCCGATCATCGGGCGCGATGACGAGATCCGGCGCACCATGCAGGTGCTGAGCCGCCGGACGAAGAACAACCCGGTGCTGATCGGCGAGCCCGGCGTGGGCAAGACCGCGATCGCGGAGGGCCTTGCCCTGCGGATCGTGAACGGCGACGTGCCGGAGAGCCTGAAGAACAAGAAGCTGATGGCGCTCGACATGGGTGCGCTGGTTGCCGGGTCGAAGTACCGGGGCGAGTTCGAAGAGCGGTTGAAGGCCATCCTGAAAGAGATCGAGGCGGCGGCCGGCGAGATCATCCTGTTCATCGATGAGCTTCATACGCTCGTGGGTGCCGGCAAGACCGACGGCGCGATGGACGCGGCGAACCTGATCAAGCCCAGCCTTGCGCGGGGCGAGCTGCACTGCGTCGGCGCGACGACGCTCGACGAGTACCGCAAGTACATCGAGAAGGACGCGGCCCTCGCCCGCCGGTTCCAGCCCGTGATGGTGCAGGAGCCGACGGTCGAGGACACGATCAGCATCCTGCGGGGCATCAAGGAGAAGTACGAGATGCACCACGGCGTCCGGATTTCGGATGCCGCGCTGGTGGCTGCCGCAACGCTCAGCCACCGCTACATCACCGACCGCTTCCTGCCGGACAAGGCGATCGACCTTGTGGACGAGGCGGCAAGCCGTCTGCGGATGGAGGTGGACAGCAAGCCCGAGGAGCTTGATGCGCTGGACCGCCAGATCCTGCAGTTCCAGATCGAGGCAGAGGCGCTGAAGAAGGAGGACGACGCGGCCAGCAAGGACCGGCTGGAAAAGCTGGAGAAAGAGCTTGCCGGGTTGCAGGAACAGTCAGCGTCGCTGACCGCCCGGTGGCAGGCCGAGCGCGACAAGCTCGATTCTGCCCGCGGGCTGAAGGGCGAGCTGGAGGCCGCGCGCAACGCGCTTGACCAGGCCAAGCGCGAGGGCAACTTCGCCAAGGCGGGCGAGTTGCAGTACGGGCGCATCCCGGAACTGGAGAAGAAGCTGGGCGAGGCCGAGGCGGGCGACGGCCTGATGGTCGAGGAAGCCGTGCGGCCCGAGCAGATCGCGGAAGTGGTCGAACGCTGGACGGGGATACCCACGACCAAGATGCTGGAAGGCGAACGCGAGAAGCTTCTGAAGATGGAGGAGGAGCTTGGACGGCGCGTCATCGGGCAACGCTCGGCGGTGGTCGCCGTGTCGAACGCCGTCCGCCGCGCGCGGGCAGGGCTGAACGACGAGAACCGGCCCCTGGGGTCGTTCCTGTTCCTGGGCCCCACCGGCGTCGGCAAGACCGAGCTGACGAAGGCGCTGGCCGAGTACCTGTTCGACGACGAGCACGCGATGGTCAGGATCGACATGTCCGAGTTCATGGAGAAGCATTCCGTGGCCCGGCTGATCGGGGCCCCGCCCGGCTATGTCGGCTATGACGAAGGCGGCGTGCTGACCGAAGCGGTGCGGCGTCGGCCCTACCAGGTCGTGCTGTTCGATGAGGTCGAGAAGGCGCATCCGGACGTGTTCAACGTGCTGCTGCAAGTCCTGGATGACGGGCAGCTGACGGACGGGCAGGGCCGGACGGTGGACTTCAAGCAGACGCTGATCATCCTGACCTCGAACCTCGGGAGCCAGGCGCTGAGCCAGTTGCCGGAGGGTAGTGACAGTTCGGCGGCGCGGCGCGAGGTGATGGAGGCGGTCCGGGCACATTTCCGGCCCGAGTTCCTGAACCGGCTGGACGAGCAGATCATCTTCGACCGGCTGACGCGGGCCGACATGGACGGGATCGTGGCGATCCAGGTCAGGCGGCTGGAGAAGCGGCTGGCGTCGCGAAAGATCGCGCTCGATCTGGATGCCGCGGCGCTGAAATGGCTGGCGGACGAGGGGTACGACCCCGTCTACGGCGCGCGGCCCCTGAAGCGGGTGATCCAGCGGAGCCTGCAGGACCCCTTGGCCGAGATGATCCTGGCGGGCGACGTGAAGGACGGCGAGACGGTGAAGGTCGGCGCCGGGGCCGAGGGGCTGATCGTGGGCGAGCGCGTGTCGCGCACGGCCAAGCCCCGGCCCGAGGATGCGGTGCTGCATTGATCCCGGGGTGAGCTGCGGGGCGAGGTATGGACAACCATACGTTGAGCCGCGCCCCGATCTGACGTAAGGTCAAGGCGGTCCCGAAGGTGCTTCGGGGCCGCCTTTCATTTCTGACACGTGACACCTGGACAGCATTGTTCCGGGGCCCGCCGCACCGTCGGCGGCCGCCGGAGGAGGATTTGACATGGACATGACGCCGTTTGGCGCGGACGAATTGCGCCTTTCGATCGACAAGCTGTACCGCGCGGCTTCGGGCGCGGGCGGGGGATCGTTCTACCCCTCGGACGACAATCCCCTGCCGCATGGCCCCTGGGACCCGGTGATCCGCGCCGCACTGGAGAAGTTCCGCATCGTGGCGGCCGTGCACCGGATGGGTCCGCACCCCGATCCTTGGCGGCTGGGTCCGCATCCGATCCCCTGGGCACAGGGGCCTCTACCCGATCCGTGGCTGCGGCTGGGGGCCGCGGCGCTGAACCCGCAGCCGCTGCCACCCCGGTCGGTCTGGCTGGGCCTGATGGCCGACGAGGTGATCGCGCGGGCCGAGACGATGGCCGAGATGGCGGCGGCCTTTGCCGACGGCAGCGAGGAGCGCGGCATCATCATCGTCGGCGGCTACGTCAGCCGCTTCACCGGCTGGTGCGGGAACGAGCCCATCGTCATCCACATTCCGAAGGGCGGCCGGCCGGCGCCGGACCCCGACCCCGAGCCCTGGTGGCGGGCCGAACGGCTGACCGGGCAGGACCTTCTGGTGATCGGCGGGCGGTTTGCCGGGGCGGCGCGGAACGCGGTGTCGGCCGCCGCGTCGCAGGCTTTCGCCGAGGCGGCGGGGCAGCTTGGCATGGAGGCGGTCGCGCGGCTGTAGGCCAGACCTTTCGTGCATGACATAGGGCCCCTGCCGAAATGGCGGGGGCCTTCGCCTATGCAGGGTCAGCCGCTGCGCAACAGGATCAGGTTGTCGTCCACCGCAGCCGCGACCTGCTGGTAGTGGACTGTCCGCCTGGGGGGCCGGTCGCCCGAGCGCAGGATCAGAAGGCTGGTTTCCTTCACCACCTTCGCCGCCTCGGCGTTCGCGGCCCGAAGCCGGTCTCTTGCCACGGCGCGGATCGGCTGGATGCGGTGCCCGCCACCCTGACCGGCAAGCCGGGGCCGGATGGTCGGAAGCGCGGGGTCGAGGTTGTCCTTCACGATCCGGTCCAGCTTTCGCGCCGCCGCGAACAGGGCGTCGCGGATCGGGGCATAGTCTCCGGTGGCCGGGATCTGGTTCGCCAGACGCACATAGGTGGCCCGCAGGCAATCGATGCGGTAGCGCGGGTCGATCCGGCGGCCGCAGGTGTCATCGATGCCTTTGAGCATGAGCACAAGCTCGCGGGTGTTCGGGGGCGTCAATGTGCCGAGGTAGGCGGAGGCAGTGCCGGGCGCTTCGCCCGGAACGGCCGGTGGTGGTGACTTCGCCCCAGAGCCGCACGTGGAACAGTTTTGTGCGTGGGCAGACTCAAGCCCCGCGGGCGCAAGGGCGACAAGGATAAGGACCAGCGTGACGGCAAGGATGCGGGCAACGGCGGAATGCGGCATGGCGGTCTTTCCGGAGCGGCAAGGGTATCAGCTGCTGCGCAGCACGACCATGCTATCATCGATCGCGGCCGCGATCTGTTGGTAGTGCGCCGTTCGGCGTTTCGGAATCTCACCGGACCGCAGGATGAGAAGGCCGGTTTCCTCGATCACCGCCTGCGCCGCACGGTTGGCCTCGGCGATGCGGCCGGACGCAACGGCGCGGACGGGGCCGACGCGGCCAGCCAGCGGCCGTGCCTTTTCGCGGGGGTTGATCGGCGGGGCGGTGGGATCGGCGTTGGCTGAAACGATGGCATCGAGCTTGTCTGCAGCATCCAGAAGAGCCTGCCGGATCGGGCGGTAGTCGCCCGTATTCGGAATCTTGCGCGCGACATCCAGATAGGCGCGGCGCAGGCAGTCGATGCGGTAGCCGGCGGCGACTGCCGTGCCGCAGGTCTCAGCGATGCCAGAGATAGCCCCCGCAAGGTCAGTGGTGTTGGCGGTGGTCAGGTCCACGGGGCCGGGCCCCCAGGACGGGACGGGTGGTTCCGTGGGCTGCTGGGGTTGCTGCGGGGCAGGCGGTGTCGGGCAATCAGAACAACTGGACTGGGCATGAACAGGCGTCACCGCCGACAGGGCCACTCCGAAAGCAAGGGTAAGCATGGCCGGCAAAAAGGTCGTCATTGCGGGAACTCCACCAGGTCAATCGATCAATCCGAACGTCCGTCTCAATGCCTTCTTCGTGCCCGGCCCGGGTTTGCCGTCCGGGGTTCCGATGTAGAACCCTGCCTCCGCCATCTTCGCCTGAAGTGCAGACCACGTTGCCTTCGAGAAATACTCGGGCTGGTCGGTCAGCGCCTCCAGCGCCCCTTGGCTGCCGCCTCGGATCGCGCGGTACAGGTAGACGGCGGCGTCGGCGGGGGTGCGGCCGGGGATTTTGCCCTTGTCGATGAAGCTGGCCACGTTGACCATCGCTTCGGTCTGGCCAAGGTCGGCCGCGCGCTGGAAGTATTCCAGCGCCTTCGGCTGGTCGAGCTGCACGCCCAGCGACCCGGTGTAGCTGAAGAAGCCCAGGTCGTTCAGCGCGTCGGGGAAATCGGCCTCGCCCGCCTGCGTGTAAAGCTCGAGCGCGCGGTCGGGGTTTTCGGGCACGCCGATGCCTTTTTCGTAAAGCTTGGCCAGTTCATACTGGGCCTCGGGAAAATTCGCGGCGGCGCTGCGCGCCAGCAGGGCGGCGGCGGCGGCAGGGTCGTAGCGGGGCGAGACGGGGTTCAGCGCGATCATCGCCAGTCCCAGCATCGCGCGGGGGTCGCCCGCCGTGGCAAGGGCTGAAAGCTGGTCCACCTGATCGGTCTTGAGGCTGGCCCAGGCGTCGGACTTGTTGTCCACCGCCAGCGCGGCGCGGTCTTCGCTGGCCCCCGCAAGGTAGAAGGGCGATCCGGGCAACGAGCCGTAGGTGTTCGGTTCCTGACGGTTGCCGGTGTCGGCCAGAACCTGATCGCGGACCTGGCGGAACATCAGGCTGATTTCCAGCCCCGGCTGGCCGATCTTGTCCAGAAGCGCGGTGGCGAAGGGGCTGTTCTGGCCCTCGCCATCCAGTGCGACCTCGCCGTCCTTGGCGGAATAGGCGACCAGCGTGCCGCGGTCGGGCGCGGGTGGCGCAAGCCCGCCACCTCCGCCCCGGCCCGTTGCGGTGGTGACGCCACCCTGACCGGCGGGTGCGACGAGCGCGGCCGTCTCCTTGGACCCGAGGTCGATATAGTCGGGCAGGGGGTTCGCCCGGCAGCTGTCCAGGATCACGATCCGCATCTTGCGGGCGTGATCGACGGTGGCGAGGAAATCCTTCAGCGACACCGACGCCTTCACGATGTCGGCGTTCGACCGGATGTTGGCATCGACCGGCAGAAGGAAGTTCTGCCCCTGCACCTCGACCCCGTGGCCCGCATAGTAGACGAGTGCGAGATCCGCCGTTTCGGACCGGAACGCGAAGTCCTTCATCGCCCCGATCAGCTTGTCGCGCGGCGTGTCGATCAGAGTCGTCACGTCGAAACCGATCGCCGTCAGCTTTTCGGACATCGCGCGCGCGTCGTTGACGGTGTTCCTGAGCTTGGGAATGAACGTGTAATCCGCCATTCCGATCACCAGCGCGACCCGGTCGGACGCGGCACCGGGCAGCGCCGTGAGAAGCGCGACAACGAAGGCAAGGACCAGAGCCCGTGGCATGGCCGTCAGCGACCCGAGACGTTGTGGAAATCTTTCCGCATCTTAGCGCGGTGCTTTCGGTCCGGCAAAGTGAGGAAATGCCGACCTGTTCGCGTATTGCGTGAAAAAGGGCGCGCCAGCGTGACGGCGCGCCCCCGATGTCTGGATCGGCGGCGTCACATCTTGGGCAGAAGCACCTTGTCGATGACGTGGATGACGCCGTTCGATGCCTTGATGTCGGCAGTGGTGACGCGGGACTTGTTCACCTTCACGCCGTTGCGCCCGTCAATGTGGACGGTCTGGCCCTGCACGGTGGCCACATCCATGCGCTTGCCCGCAAGCTGGTCGGAGGTCACGGCACCGGGGACGACGTGGTAGGTCAGGACGGCGACCAGCTTGTCCTTGTTCTCGGGCTTCAGAAGCGACTCGACCGTGCCGGCGGGCAGGGCGGCGAAGGCTTCGTTCGTGGGGGCGAAGACGGTGAAGGGGCCGGGGCCCTTCAGGGTATCGACCAGTCCAGCGGCCTTCACCGCGGCGACGAGGGTCGAGAAGTCAGGGTTCGACGCGGCGATATCGACGATGTCGGGGTCCTTCTTCATCATCGGGGCGCAGGCGGCGGTGATGGCAAGAAGCGAAGCGGCGGCTAGCGCGCGCAGGGTGGTACGGCGGTTCATCGGGTGTCCTCCCGGTTCCAAGTGGCGTTGTTCTGGGAAATGATCGGGGACGGGCGCAATTGCCCGCCCCCTCTGGCTTGCCTTACATCGGCGGCAGGATGACCTTGTCGATGACGTGGATCACGCCGTTGGTGGCCTCGATGTCGGCGGTGGTGACCTTCGCGTCATTCACCATAACACCGCCCTCGGTCTTGATCGTGACCTCGGCACCGTTCACCGTCTTGGCCTTCATGCCATCCGTCAGGTCGCCCGACATGACCTTGCCCGGCACCACGTGGTAGGTGAGAATCGCGGTCAGCTTGTCCTTGTTCTCGGGCTTCAGAAGGTCGTCGACGGTGCCCGCGGGCAGCGCCGCGAAGGCGTCGTCGGTGGGCGCGAAGACGGTGAAGGGACCGGCGCCCTTCAGCGTGTCGACAAGGCCCGCGGCGCCCAGGGCGGCGGCCAGCGTCTTGAACGACCCCGCCGCGACGGCGGTATCGACGATGTCCTTGTCAGCGGCGAAGGCCGGGGCGGCCATCGGCAGGGCAAAGGCGGTGGCGGCGGTCAGTGCAAGAAAGGTTCTGCGGATCATTCTGATTTCCTCGGTTCCCTATGGCGTGCCGGTCGAGCGGCAACGCAAAAGGCTACGGGAGGACACCCGAGCCGGATGACCCGGGGCATTCGGCCACATCCGCGTGGGGCGGGCTTGACTGAAACATCGTGCGGACTAAGCGGCGGCCACCCGGCCTTTCCAGTCAAGTTCCCGTCAGAAGACGTGACCGGCCGTGAGCTGTCACGCGTGATCCGGGGCGGACAGCAGCGGCCAGCGGGGTGGCCGATATTGCAGCCGGGCACAACCGCGTGACCCCGTCTGACGGGGCGGCGCGGTCGTGATACCTTGCGCGTGCCGTTCAGATGCAGGGGAAGCGCAATGCCCGGTTCGTTCAAGCCCGACCTCACGTGGTCGGATGTCACACCGAAGTCGGTCTTTCTGAACCGTCGCGTCTTCATGGCGGCGGGGACGGCGGGGCTTGCAACCGCGTTCGCCGCGCCGCGCGCCGCGCGCGCTGCCTCGCCCTATTCCACCGACGAGAAGCCGAACACGATCGAGGACATCTCGGGCTACAACAACTACTACGAGTTCGGCACCGGCAAGGAAGACCCCGCCTATTACGCGGGATCGCTGAAGACCAAGCCCTGGACGGTGAAGATCGACGGGATGGTCGACAAGCCCGGCGACTACGCGCTGGACGACCTTCTGACCGGGATGACCATCGAGGAACGCATCTACCGTTTCCGCTGCGTCGAGGCATGGTCGATGGTGGTCCCGTGGAACGGGTTCCAGCTGAGCGCGCTTCTGGACAAGGTGGGCGTCCAGCCGTCGGCGAAGTTCGTGGCCTTCGAGACGCTCGTTCGCCCCGAGGAGATGCCGGGGCAGGCCTATCCGATCCTGGACTGGCCCTACCGCGAAGGCCTGCGCCTGGACGAGGCGATGCATCCGCTAACAATTCTGGCCACCGGAATTTACGGCGAGCCGATACCCAACCAGAACGGCGCGCCGATCCGGCTGGTGGTGCCGTGGAAGTACGGTTTCAAGTCGATCAAGGCGATCGTTCGCATCAGCCTGACCGACACCCAGCCGCAGACGACGTGGAACATGATGGCCGCGAACGAGTACGGCTTCTATTCCAACGTGAACCCCGAGGTGGACCATCCGCGATGGAGCCAGGCCACCGAACGCAGGGTTGGTGCAGGACTGTTCGGGGGTCGGCAGCCGACGCTGATGTTCAACGGCTATGCCGATCAGGTGGCATCGCTGTACGCCGGGCAGGACCTGAAGAAGGACTACTGACATGGCCCTGACCGACCAGCTGAACGGCGCGCTTCGCCGCGTGCCGAACGGAGCCATATATGCTGTCGGCGCGCTGTGGGCCGCGTGGCTGTTCTGGCAGGCCGCGTCCGGCGCCTCGGGTCCCGACCCCGTCCGGACCCTGGAACGGTCTCTGGGCCTTCTGGCTTTGCAGGTGCTTATCGCAACACTTCTGGTCACGCCCCTGCGGCGATGGGCAGGCGTGAACCTGATCCGGCATCGCAGGGCGCTGGGCCTGCTGGTGTTCTTCTATGTCCTGCTTCACTTCCTGACCTGGGCCGTGTTGGACATGGGGCTTTACTGGCAGCAGGCCCTGTCCGACATCGTGAAGCGCCCCTGGATCACGGTCGGGATGGTCGGGCTGATCGCGCTGGTGCCTCTGGCCGTGACGTCGAACAACTACTGGGTCCGGCGGCTGGGCGCAGCCCGGTGGCAGCGCCTGCACAAGTTGACCTATGTGGTTGCGCTGGCAGGGGTGCTGCATTTCCTGTGGCTGGTGAAGACATGGTGGTTCCAGCCCGCGGTCTATGCCGCGGTGATTCTGGCGCTGCTGGCCCTGCGAGTCGCGCCAAAACGCCAGGCCAGGGCCGTGCGAGCCTGATTCCGGGTCTGCACGCCGACGCATGGGCGAACCAGACCCGCATTGGCGGCGGCGGTCGCGGGGATTCGGCCTCTTCCGGCCACCCCGAACGGCCCCTGTCGGCAAGGTTCTTGCGCCTGGAAGCGCCCAATTGTTGCC
>JAESFG010000200.1_pt1:0-130000 | contig 170196 bp, 172 predicted proteins | sample 9269371 | NCBI WGS metagenome assembly JAESFG01 (sample SAMN14506227, study PRJNA617093) | algae metagenome | isolation source: Aetokthonos hydrillicola CCALA 1050 (B3-Florida) and co-occurring... | place: USA: South Carolina | collected 2013-01-01 | reverse complement strand
AATGCTTTGACTCCGGGAAAAGCCTGTCTTTTCCTGGATCAAATCAAGCGCGAAAAGGGCGTTTGGTGGATGCCTTGGCAGCAAGAGGCGATGAAGGACGTGATACTCTGCGATAAGCCACGGGGAGCTGAGAATAAGCTTTGATCCGTGGATTTCCGAATGGGGAAACCCACCTGACAGTCTGTTATTGTTACCCTCGCGGGTATCGATAACGGGCTGAAACAGGTACTTTTACCCTGAATACATAGGGGTTTAAGAGCAAACCCGGGGAACTGAAACATCTAAGTACCCGGAGGAAAGGACATCAATAGAGACTCCGTTAGTAGTGGCGAGCGAACGCGGACCAGCCGAGCCTTGAAGAGTGACTGGAATGGCCTGGAAAGGCCAGCCATAGCGGGTGACAGCCCCGTACAGGAAGCTCCAGAGGACGCATTAAGTAGGGCGGGACACGTGTAATCCTGTCTGAAGATCGGAGGACCACCTCCGAAGGCTAAGTACTCCTTGCTGACCGATAGCGAACCAGTACCGTGAGGGAAAGGTGAAAAGCACCCCGACGAGGGGAGTGAAACAGTTTCTGAAACCGGACGCCTACAAGCAGTCGGAGGGGCCTTGAGCCCTGACGGCGTACCTTTTGTATAATGGGTCAACGACTTGGTCTTACGAGCAAGCTTAAGCCGATAGGTGTAGGCGCAGCGAAAGCGAGTCTTAAAAGGGCGAATGAGTTCGTGGGATCAGACCCGAAACCGAGTGATCTAGCCATGACCAGGATGAAGGCACAGTAACATGTGCTGGAGGTCCGAACCCACATCCGTTGAAAAGGATCGGGATGAGTTGTGGCTAGGGGTGAAAGGCTAATCAAACTCGGAAATAGCTGGTTCTCCGCGAAAGCTATTTAGGTAGCGCCTCGCACGAATACCTACGGGGGTAGAGCACTGCATGGGTGAGGGGGTCCCACAGACTTACCAAGCCTAAGCAAACTCCGAATACCGTAGAGTACTATGCGGGAGACACACACCGGGTGCTAACGTCCGGTGTGAAGAGGGAAACAACCCTGACCTACAGCTAAGGCCCCCAATTCGTGGCTAAGTGGGAAAGCATGTGAGATTTCCAAAACAACCAGGAGGTTGGCTTAGAAGCAGCCATCCTTTAAAGATAGCGTAACAGCTCACTGGTCTAAACAAGAGATCTTGCGGCGAAAATGTAACGGGGCTCAAGCCACGAGCCGAAGCTTAGGATGTGCAGTGATGCACGTGGTAGCGGAGCGTTCTGTGATATAGCTCATCATGTTGTATCCGAAGGGGTGACCCTGCGGATCGAACATGGAGAGCTTACTGTGAAGCCGGGCTGTAAGGCATCCGGTGGAGTGATCAGAAGCGAGAATGTTGACATAAGTAGCGACAAACAGGGTGAGAGACCCTGTCGCCGAAAGTCCAAGGGTTCCTGCTTAAAGCTAATCTGAGCAGGGTGAGCCGACCCCTAAGGCGAGGCCGAAAGGCGTAGTCGATGGGAACCGGGTTAATATTCCCGGGCCAGCGGGCAGTGACGGATCCTGAAAGTCGTTTCCTCTTATCGGATTGAGGGGGCGGCCCAGGGGTTCCAGGAAATAGCCCCGCGTAAGATCGTACCCTAAACCGACACAGGTGGACTGGTAGAGTATACCAAGGCGCTTGAGAGAACCACATCAAAGGAACTCGGCAAAATACCTCCGTAAGTTCGCGAGAAGGAGGCCCGGTTGCTGCGCAAGCAGTGGCTGGGGGCACAAACCAGAGGGTAGCGACTGTTTACTAAAAACACAGGGCTGTGCGAAGCCGTAAGGCGACGTATACAGTCTGACGCCTGCCCGGTGCTGGAAGATTAAGAGGAGGGGTGCAAGCTCTGAATTGAAGTCCCAGTAAACGGCGGCCGTAACTATAACGGTCCTAAGGTAGCGAAATTCCTTGTCGGGTAAGTTCCGACCTGCACGAATGGCGTAACGACTTCCCTGCTGTCTCTGATGTGGACTCAGCGAAATTGAACTGTCTGTCAAGATGCAGACTTCCCGCGGTTAGACGGAAAGACCCCATGAACCTTTACTCTAGCTTTGCACTGGCACCAGGTCAGGCATGCGCAGGATAGGTGGTAGGCTTTGAAGCGGGGACTCCGGTCTTCGTGGAGCCGTCCTTGAGATACCACCCTTGCCTTGCTTGGTGTCTAACCGCGGCCCGTTATCCGGGTCCGGGACCATGCATGGTGGGGAGTTTGACTGGGGCGGTCGCCTCCCAAATCGTAACGGAGGCGCGCGAAGGTTGGCTCAGAGCGGTCGGAAATCGCTCGTTGAGTGCAATGGCAGAAGCCAGCCTGACTGCGAGACTGACAAGTCGAGCAGAGTCGAAAGACGGCCATAGTGATCCGGTGGTCCCACGTGGGTGGGCCATCGCTCAACGGATAAAAGGTACTCTGGGGATAACAGGCTGATGATGCCCAAGAGTCCATATCGACGGCATCGTTTGGCACCTCGATGTCGGCTCATCTCATCCTGGGGCTGGAGCAGGTCCCAAGGGTATGGCTGTTCGCCATTTAAAGAGGTACGTGAGCTGGGTTTAGAACGTCGTGAGACAGTTCGGTCCCTATCTGCCGTGGGTGTAGGAGACTTGAGAAGAGCTGACCCTAGTACGAGAGGACCGGGTTGGACGAACCACTGGTGGACCTGTTGTCGTGCCAACGGCAGTGCAGGGTAGCTATGTTCGGACAGGATAACCGCTGAAGGCATCTAAGCGGGAAGCCCCCTTCAAAACAAGGTCTCCCTTGAGAGCCGTGGAAGACGACCACGTCGATAGGCCGGAGGTGTAAGCGCGGTAACGCGTTCAGCTGACCGGTACTAATTGCTCGATAGGCTTGATTTGATCCAGTAGAAGCCAGGTTTGGCGTTTACGGACAAAGCAGATTGGCTTGGACGACTTGATTGTGGTGTTTCTTTCTTGGTGTGGTGGTCATAGCGCGAGCAAAACACCCGATCCCATTCCGAACTCGGCCGTTAAGTGCCGCCGCGCCGATGGTACTGCGTCTCAAGACGTGGGAGAGTAGGTCACTGCCACACCTAGCAAGAAACACCCGTATCTCTCGACACGATGATGCGCATTGGCGCGGGATGGAGCAGCCCGGTAGCTCGTCAGGCTCATAACCTGAAGGTCGCAGGTTCAAATCCTGCTCCCGCAACCAGTGAATTGGCCGCCCTTTCGGGCGGCATTTTCGTTCGTGCCTCGATGCCTGCGTCCGGGCGCCAGACCCCAACTCACCGCACCGGCACATTCTCGCGCAGAATGATCCGCGGCTCGACATTCTTCTGCGACAGAAGCGGCGACTGCGTGGCGATCGACCCCAGAAGCCGGATGATCGCCTGTTCCGCCACAAAGCGCGCGTTCTGGTCGATCACCGCGTCGATGACGTCCTCGGCCAGCCACAGCCGCGTGCTTTCCGTCAGGTCGTGCATCACCACGAACGGCCGCCGCTCCCGTCGCCCCGCGCGGATCGCCTCGGCGATCCCCGTGCGCCCCGCGCCCACGCAATAGACCCCCGCCAGATCGGCCCGCGTCCGCAGCAACTCGGTCATCGCCACCCTCGACCGGGCGCTGTCCTCACCGGTTTCGACGGGCGGCAAGATCGCCAAACGGGGGAACTGCTCTTCCAGCAGCGCGCGGAACCCGATTTCCCGCTCGCGGTGCCCGTGAAACGCGCGCGACCCCAGGAACAACCCGACAGTCCCCTGCGCCAGCCCGGCCATCCGCCCCAGGATCAGCGCGGCCGTCCGTCCGGCAACCAGGTTGTCCACCCCCACATAGGCCGACCGCGGGGTGGACAGAACATCCGACGCGATGGTCACGACCCGGATCCCGGAATCGCACAGGCCCTTGATCGCGTGCCGCGTGCGCGGGTGGTCAATCGCCACCAGCCCGACGCCGCTGGTCTGCAGCGACACCCGTTCCAGCGCCGCGACAAGGCTGTCGGGGCTGATCCCGTCCAGGGCCGTCACCCGGCATGATGCGACAAGGGGCAGCGACGCCGCGAAGTCGCTCAGCCCGCTGACCAGTTCGCGCATGAAGCCGTTGGTGACAAAGGGAATGAAGAACTCCAGATGCGCGGGCCGCGACGGCAGCGGCACCATGCCTTCGCTGGGCAAATAGCCAAGCTCCCGCGCCGCCCGCATCACCCGCTGGCGGTTGGCGGCGCTGACCCCGGCCCTGCGGTTCAGCACACGGTCCACGGTGGCGGTCGAAAGACCGGCCCGCGCGGCAATGTCCGATATCGTGGTGCGTCCCAGAACGGCCCCCGTCTGCCCAGAACCCGGGTGATGGTCGGCCGCAGGATTACATCACCCGGACATCGGCGAACAGACATGGAGCAAGATTTTCTGCGCTGCGGCAATGGGTTGCAGCGTGCCGGCGTATTCGTTGTTCCCGCCCTCTTCTGATGTGATCTGATGGAAAGCGCGGTTGTCGGCTGGGCGTGATTGACACAGACTGCCGGAAAAGCGCGGCCAGACAGCATGACCAGCCACTCACCGGACATCCACCCCGGCCCCGTTCCGGCCCGCGACTATTCGCTGACCGGACCATCCTCGCGCCACGCGATCGAGGCCGGTCTGGCCGCGGCCGAATGGTATCACACCGACCTGCCCCGCAAGGTCATGAAGGACCTGATGCAGCGGACCGACCAGCCCGCGATCCGCGACACGATCCTCTGGATCGCGCTGCACGTCGCGTTCGCCGCAGGTGGCATCGCTTTCTGGGGCACATGGTGGGCGGTGCCGTTCTGGCTGGCCTACGGCGTTCTCTACGGCTCGGCCTGCGACTCGCGCTGGCACGAATGCGGTCACGGCACCGCCTTCCGCACCGGATGGATGAACGACTGGGTCTACAACATCGCGTCCTTCCAGGTGATGCGGAACCCGGTCAACTGGCGCTGGAGCCACGCGCGCCACCACACCGACACGATCATCGTCGGCCGCGACGCCGAAATCGCCTGGATGCATCCGATCAGCCTTGCGCTGAAGGCGCTGGCCTATGTGGGCGTCCGCGACACCTGGCTGTCACTGAAGGTGCTGGCGCGCAACGCGGCGGGCATCCTGTCGCCCGACGAAAAGGACTACATTCCCGAAAGCGAATGGCCCAAGGTCGTCTTCTGGGCCCGGGTCCACATGGCGATCTACGCGGCGACGATCCTCGTCTCGGTCTTGATGCTTGCGTCGGGCTACGGCTGGAAATCGACGATCCCGCTTCTGCTCATCGGCCTGCCCCGCATCTACGGTTGCTGGCACATGGTGATGACCGGGCTTCTGCAGCACGGGGGGCTGGCCGAGGACGTGCTCGACCACCGCCTGAACAGCCGCACCGTCTACATGAACCCCATCAGCCGCTGGCTCTACTGGAACATGAACTACCACGTCGAACATCACATGTTCCCGATGGTGCCCTATCACGCGCTGCCTAAGCTGCATGAGGTCGTGAAACACGACCTGCCCGAACCGAACTCGTCGATCTTCGCGGCCTATGCCGAGATGTGGCGCGCCGTCCTGCGCCAACGGCGGGAACCGGGGTATTACCTGCGCCGCGAACTGCCGCCGACGGCGCGGCCCTACAAGGAAGACCTCCACCGCGCCGTCCCCGAACGGGCTGCGGAATAGGGGAACGCGCATGGGTCAGGGCGCACGCAAGCTTCCCACCATCGCCGACCTTCGTGCGCAGAAGGGCAAGCGCCAGCTGACCATGCTGCGCTATTTTAGCCTTGACGAGGCCGCAGCGGCCGAGGCGGCGGGCGTGGACATCGCCTCGGTCCCGCCCGACATCGTGCTGCACCCCGACTATCGCCGCGTCGCGCCGTCGGTCTTCTCGATGACCGGCAAGACCCATCTCGAGGCGGGCACGCCGGGCGATTACCTCCGCTACTGTGGCGATGTCATCAACCGGGGAGCGGACGCGGTCTATTGCTCGGGGTCGTTACAGACGGTCGAATACCTCGCGCGCGAACACATCCCCGTCGTGGGCCACGTGGGCCTGGTGCCCGCGCGCGCCACCTGGACCGGCGGCTTCCGTGCGGTGGGCAAGGCGGCGACCGATGCGCTGCGCCTGTATGACGAGGTTCGGGCTTACGAATCCGCAGGCGCCTTCGCCGTGGAAATCGAAGTCGTCCCGCCCGAGGTCGCCACCGAAATCTCACGCCGCGTGAACATCCTGCTCTGGTCGATGGGCGCCGGCGCGGGCTGCGATGCGCAGTATCTGTTTGCCAACGACATCCTGGGCTACACCGACGGCCACATCCCCCGCCACTCCAAGGTCTACCGCGACTTCCGCGCCGAATATGCCCGCCTGCAGACCGAGCGGGTGGCGGCGTTCCGCGAATTCGTGGCCGACGTCGGCAGCGGTGCCTTCCCCGAACCGCGCCACCTGGTGCCGATGGACCCGCGCGAACGCGACGCCTTCCTGACCGGCCTGGAACGGCGGGCCGCACAGACGTGACCGAACCACCGGCGGCCCGGCCCCGGCCGGAACGCCACACACGAAGGGGCACCAAGCCCCGCAACATGGGAGGAGACGACATGCTGAGACGCACATTCCTGGGCGCGGCGGCGACGCTGGCGCTGACGGCGGGTCTGGCCGCCGCGCAGGACGCCAAGACCTACTACTGGGTGTCGCACGGCGCGCCCGCCGACCCGGTCTGGACCTACTTCCTTCAGGGCGCCGAGGCCTGGGGCAAGGCCACCGGCAACACCGTCAACACCTCGTTCCACTCGGGCGACGTGCCCAGCCAGCAAGAGGCGATCCGCGCCGCCATCGCCGCCAAGGCCGACGGCATCTGCTCGACCAGCCCCGACCCGGGCAGCATGGTCGACGTGGTGAAAGAGGCCCGCGCGGCGGGCATCCCCATCGTCAACTTCAACACCCCCGACCCGCAAGCCGACTGGAACGCCTATGTGGGCGGCGACCTTCTGCATGTGGGCAAGTCCTGGGCGCAGTACCTGGTCGACAAGGGCCTGGTGAAACAGGGCGACTTCGTCTGGATGCCTGTCGAGGTGCCCGGCGCGTCCTATGGCGTGGAAGAGGAAAAGGGCATCAAGGAAGTCTTCGAGCCGCTCGGCATCACCTGGGAAGTCACCGACGCGACCCTTGACCAGGCCGAGGTCATCACCCGCATGACCGACTACGTCACGGCGAACCGCGACAAGATCAAGGCCATGATCGGCCTTGGCGACATGGTCACGGGCTCGGTCAAGCGCGTCTGGGATCAGGCAGGCCTGAAGGCGGGCGACATCCCCGTCGTCGGCTGGGGCAACAGCCTGGATACCACGCAAGAGGTGATGGACGGCTACGTCAACGCCGCCATGTGGCAGGACCCGCAGGCGACGTCCTGGATGTGCCTCTCCGCCCTGCAGATGGAAACGAACGGCATCCCGATCGGCTTCAACATCATCACCGGCGCGCTCTACGAAAAGGACACGGCGCCGGTCTACCACAAGATCATGGGCGGCAAGTAACCCCCGACCCGCCGCCCGCGCAACCGCGCGCGGGCGGCATCCCCCCCGTTCCATCAGGAAGCGCCCTCATGACCGAACCGTCGCCCGCCGCCCCCGCGGCAGGCCCCGCCGCATCGGGCCCCCCCGCCGAAGGCGGCCTCGCCCGGACGCTGATCGCCAAGCCCGAGCTTGGGCCTCTCGTCCTCCTTCTGGTGATGCTCGTCGTCTTCACGTCGATCAACCCGGCCTTCCTGTCGCTGACCAACATCGGTAACGCGCTGACCTTCACGGTCGAACTGGGCTTCATCGCGCTGGCCATGACGCTTCTGATGACGGCGGGCGAATTCGACCTGTCGGTCGGCTCGGTCTTCGGCTTCGCGCCGGTGGTGATGTGGACGCTCTTCAACTCGGGCGCGATGCCCCTTGCGCCTGCCTTCCTGACGGCAATCGCCGTGGCCGTGCTCATCGGCTTCGTCAACGGTCTCTTCGTCACCCGCCTGAAGATCCCCTCCTTCCTTGTCACCCTGGGCATGCTTCTGGTCGTGCGCGGCACCGCGCTCTGGCTGACCGACGGCTTCCCCCAGCGCACCTGGGACGCGGGCGAACAGTGGCTGGCCACCGTCCTTGTCGGCGACTTCTGCATCGCCGGGGCAGGCGACAGCTGCACAGGGGGCCTGCGCATCTACATGAGCCTGATCTGGTTCGTGCTTCTGGCCGTCGCCTTCCACTACACCCTGACGCGCTCGCGCTTTGGCAACTGGATCCAGGCCACCGGCGGCAACCCCATCGCCGCCCGCAACCGGGGCGTCCCCATCCGCCGCGTCAAGACGGCGCTTTTCATGCTGTCGGCCTTCATGTCGGCCTTCGCGGGCGCGATTTCGTCGATCCGCGTGTCTGCCGCGAACCCCAACTCTGGCGCGGGGTACGAGCTTGAGGTGATCGCGATGGTGGTCATCGGCGGCACCGCGCTGGCGGGCGGGCGCGGCACGATCATCGGCACCGTCCTCGGCGTCCTGATCCTGCGTCTGATGCGCAACGGCATCGTGCTGATCGGCGTGCCGGGCCTTGCCTACAACATCTTCATCGGCGCGATCATCCTCGGGATGATGGCGCTCCATTCGGCGCTCGAACGCCGCCACAACGCGGGGGACTAGGGCATGGCAGACACCGACACCCCGCTCGTCGAAATGCGGAACATCGAAAAGTTCTACGGCCGCGTCCATGCGCTCCGGAACGTCAACCTCACCATCCGCCGGGGCGAGATCGTGGGCCTTCTGGGCGACAACGGCGCCGGGAAATCCACCCTGATCAAGGTCCTCTCGGGCGCCGTGCCCTACACGTCGGGCCAGATCCTCATCAACGGGCGCGAGGTGCGCCTGACCTCGACGAACGACGCCATCGCGCAAGGCATCGAGACCATCTACCAGGACTCGGCCCTGATCCCCCAGCTGTCCATCGCCCGCAACCTCTTCCTCGGGCGCGAACTGACCAAGGGGCCGGGCTTCCTCGACCGGCTCGACCTCGACCGCATGAACGACGTGGCGGCCGACCTGCTGAAACGGGTGGGTATCTCGAAGAACATCCCGCCCACCACGCCCATCGGGTCGCTGTCCGGGGGCGAACGGCAGGCCGTCGCCATCGCGCGGGCGATGTTCTTCGACAGCGACCTCATCATCCTGGACGAACCCACGAACAACCTCGGCGTCGCCGAAACCCAAGGGGTGCTCCGCTTCGTCCGGGGCGCGCGCGACACCGGGCATTCCTGCATCTTCATCGCCCACAACATCCACCACGTCTTCCAGGTGGTGGACCGCATGGTGGTGATGCGGCGCGGCACGGTTGTGGCCGACGACATCAGCCCCAGGACAACCTCGATCCAGGATGTCGAAGACATCATCACGGGCGAGCACGCGGCATGACCCGGATATCGGCGCAGGGCGTCGGCGTATGCTTCGATGCCACGACCGGTCTCCTCGGCAACTTCACGGTCGAGGATCAGGGACGCATCATCGCCCCGCTGCACCGCGCCCCCTGGGTCGGCACGGGCGAGGCGATGCCCCCCGGCACCGCACCCCACCTTGCAACGCTGGGCGGTGATTTCTTCTGCGCCCCCTTCGCCGGAACCGAGGACGGCTCGCCCATGCACGGCTGGACGGCCAACGCGCCCTGGCTGATTCCGGTTGAAGGCAGCGGAGAATTGCGGGCCGTGCTGTCGCGCCCGGTCTTTGGGGCCACCGTCATCAAGGAACTGTCGGTCAGCGACGGCCATCCCTTTGTCTACCAGCGCCACATCTTTGTCGGGGGCCAGGGAAGGGTGCCGGTCGCGAACCACGCCAACCTCTCGGTCCGCAACGGCGCGATCATCCGCACCTCGGCCAAGTCGCACTGGGAAACGCCGAAGTCCCCGCAGGAAAGCGATCCGGCGCGCGGCCGGTCGGGCCTGCGTTATCCCGCCCGCTCTGACGACCCCGCCGCCTTCCCCGGCCTTTCCGGGCCGGTGGATCTGACCCGCTATCCCTGGAACCCGCGCCACGAGGATTTCGTCATGGGGATCGAGGCGCAGGGTCATGCGCTTGGCTGGACGGCGGTGACACGGCCCGTCGAAGGCGACCTGTACCTCTCGCTCCGCGATGCCCGGGCGCTGCCGATGACGATGCTCTGGCATTCCAACGGCGGGCGCGATTATGCGCCGTGGTCCGGGCGGCATGTCGGCTGCCTTGGGGTCGAAGAGGGGGCCGCGGCGACAATGCTCGGCACGTCGGTCGAAGCCGACCTGTCCGGCCCCGGCGCGCTGGCGCTTTTGCCGGACGGCATGGCCGAAGTGCGCCACGTCATCGGCGCAATCGCCTGGCCGGGCGAACCAGTGGCGTCGGTCGCGCTCGACCGTGATCGGGTCACGGTCACCGGCGAAGGCGGCGCGACCCGAACCCTGCCGATCCGCCTGGGCTTCCTGCCCTAGGGCGGGTGCCAGGGCGGGGTTTCCGCCGTGACGCCGTCGCCTCGTCCCCTAGGTTAACGCCCGGCCCGCCAGCCCCGCGTATGGCAGGGTGCCATACAGGTGCCATACGCGTGCCATACGTTCCCTAACGCGCCGTTAGGGATGTTAATCCAGCGTTCGCAAGGGGTTACGCGGTTTCGCCCTTCTTTGGCTTGTACGGTGCCATCCCCGCCCGCGCCAACGCATCCGCCCGTTCGTTTTCGGGGTGACCGGCATGGCCCTTGATCCATGACCAGTTCACCCGATGCCGCGCCGCCGCCTGATCCAGCCGCTGCCACAACTCGGCGTTCTTCACCGGTTTCCCGTCGCCTGTCCGCCACCCGTTCCGCTTCCATCCGAAGATCCAGCCGGTGACCCCGTTCTTCACATAGGCCGAGTCCGTGATCACAGTGATCGCCGCGGGTTTTGTCAGGCTTTCCAGGGCCTTGATGGCTGCCATCAGCTCCATCCGGTTGTTCGTCGTCAGCGCCTCGCCCCCTGAAATCTCGCGCTCGCGCAGGACATCGTCGCCCTCCCGCGCGATCAGAAGCGCACCCCACCCGCCAGGGCCGGGGTTCCCGGAACAGGCGCCGTCGGTGTAGGCGAACAACTCAGGCATAAAGCCCCGCGCCCAGGCAGGCGACGACCGCGGCCGTCAGGATCAGGCGCAGCCGCATCCACCAGTCGGGGGCCAGGCCCCACAGGCGGAACTGCAGATCGAAGACCAGAAGCGCCACAAACCCCAGAAGCAGCGCCGACAACGCCGACTCCGCACCACCCCCCACCGCCAGAAACACCCAAAGCGCAGGCAGGACAGACAGGGCATAAGGCATCGCCCGCTGCGGTTCGGCACGGGCCGCGAAACCCCAGAGCACGCCGGACATGAAGCACAGGATGACCGTGCCATAGGCGACCAGCCCCGGCTGCCCGACCAACCGCTGCCCCACCAGCCCGCGTCCCCAGTCGGCCAGCTCGGGCGACAGCGACGTGGCCGCCCCCCAGAGGAAGGGCAGAAGCCCGGCAAGGCCAAGCAGAAGGGCGGGGCGGGGGATCATCAGGGGGTCAGGTCGCAAAGGTGACGGTCACGGTTGAAGAGCGGCACGTTTCGCCTTCTCCAACAGGTCCGGCGGAACGGCTGACAGAATCGCCGCAAGCAAGGACGCGGCGCGCTGGGCATCCGCCTCTGCGGGAAAGGCGGGAATGTCGAAGCGCTGTCCCTGAATCCATACCGCCCCACTGCTGGACCCGCCCCCGACCGGAACCTCCTCCGCCTCACGCATCGGCGACTCGGGCAGACCCGCACTGGCCGAGGCCGCCGCGATCCCGTCCAGCGCGCCAGTGACCGCAGCGCCTTCGGCGGTGGCGCAACCCGGAGGCTCAGTGGCATAGCCCCGGCAGTATGTGACGCTGACGCCGCCGTCGGCCAGGATCTGCGCCACCCAGTTCCAGGCATAGGGCGGTGCGACGCTGCCGGACCGTTCCGCATAGATGGCGACAGGGTCAGCCGCCACTGCCGGTGCGACCGCACCGCCGAACATCGGGGCCAGAACAAGCAGCGCTTTCCGAAGCATCATGCGTCTTCCCTGAGCAGCCGTGGCACCTTGAATTCCACGTTCTCGACCGCCGTCTCCACCATCTCGACCGTCACTTCAAATCGGTCGCGGACAGCATCGATGACCTCGTTCACCAGCTCCTCGGGCGCACTGGCCCCTGCCGTCAGGCCCAGCGCGCGGATACCGCCGAGCGCCCGCCAGTCGATGTCGGCCGCCCGCTGGATCAGCTGGGAATAGGCGCAACCCGCCGCGCGCCCCACCTCGACCAGGCGCTTGGAGTTCGAGGAATTCGGCGCCCCGATCACCAGAAGGGCGTCGATCTTCGGGGCCACGGCCTTCACTGCTTCCTGCCGGTTGGTGGTGGCGTAGCAGATGTCTTCCTTGTGCGGCCCGACAATGGCCGGGAACCGCACCTGCAAGGCCGCGACCACCGCCGCCGTGTCATCGACGCTCAGGGTCGTTTGCGTGATGAAGGCAAGCTTGGCCGGGTCGCGCGGGGCGATGTGGGCCACATCCTCGACGGTCTCGACCAGGATCACCTCGCCGGGCGGCAGTTGCCCCATCGTGCCCAGCACCTCGGGATGGCCCGCGTGACCGATCATCACCATCTGAAGCCCGTCCGCATGATGCCGCGCGGCCTCGTTATGGACCTTCGTCACCAGCGGGCAGGTCGCGTCCACATGGATCATGTTCCGCGCGCGGGCTTCCTCGGGCACCGATTTCGGCACGCCGTGGGCCGAGAAGATCACGGGGCGGTCGGGCGGGCATTCCGACAGTTCCTCGACAAACACCGCGCCCTTGGCGCGTAGCCCGTCCACGACATAGCGGTTGTGGACGATCTCGTGCCGCACGTAGACCGGCGCGCCCCATTTCTGCAGCGCCATCTCGACGATCTTGATCGCCCTATCCACGCCCGCACAGAACCCGCGCGGCGCGGCCAGGTAGAGGGTCAGGGGGGGCTTTGGCATGGGACTCCTCTGGCGAATGGGTCAGAGGTATTCGGTGGGCCTCTGGCCGTCTAGGGGTAACGCGGTCACCATCCGCGCTGCCAGATCACCGGGAACCAGTCCTCGCGCAGCCGATCGCCCGGCTGCATCCCATGCCCCGGGAAGGGTGGCGATGTCGGTCCCGGCCGTTCGACATAGCGCGCGTCGTCGCCCACCAGCCGCAGCGAGAACGCCCGTCGGCGGCGGTCGGTGGTGTTGCCGCGCGCGCCGTGCAGGGTGCGGTAGTCGAAGGCCACGGCGTCACCCGGTGCCATCGGCCATTCCAGAATCGTCATCCCCTCGGCGTCCGGGTCGGGCACGGGCATGTAGGCGTCCGGGTCGGGATAGAAGCTCGTGTCGGCCAGCCAGCGTTTGGGCAGCACGGGCTTCGGCCAGCGGTGGCTGCCCGCCACGCAGCGCAGCGTCGCCTGATCCACGGGGTCGAGCGGGACCCAGAAGCTGAGCGTCTGTTCGCCTTCGACGAAGTAGTAGGGACCGTCCTGGTGCCAGGGCGTGGGCTTCGCGGTGCCGGGTTCCTTGACCAGGACATGGTCGTGGAAGAGCTGCACCGTGTCCGACCCCATCAGGTCGGCGGCCACCTCGGCGGCGGGGCCTTGGCGGATCACCGTCTCGAATTCGGGGATGGCCTGCCAGTTGCAGTAGCTGTCCCAGAACCGCCCCGGCTCGCCCGGTCGGGTATTCTCGAAGGCCATCTCGGCGTTCATCGCCATGTTGCGGTCCACGCCCTTGCGCAGCGTGTCCACATGCCCCGCGAACAGCCCCCGGATGACCACGGCCCCGTCGCGGGCATAGGCGGCGATGTCGGCGTCGGTCAGAAGGGGGTGGGGCATGGGAAACCTGTGTGATGACGCCCCAATCTGGCCCGGTCCGCGGAAATGCGAAAGGGGGCCTCATGGCCCCCTTTGCTTCAGTAAGTTCGGCACCCTCAGCGCGGCGTGACCATCTCGGTCGCGGGCATCACCGGCGCGTCGGGGCGGGGTTCGCGGGGCGGGCGGCCGATGACTTCGCGCAGGGCGTCAAGCTCGATGAAGTTGTCGGCCTGGCGGCGAAGCTCGTCCGCGATCATGGGCGGCTGGCTGCGGATGGTGGAGACCACCGACACGCGCACGCCCTGGCGTTGCAGCGATTCGACCAGCGGGCGGAAGTCGCCGTCGCCCGAGAACAGGACGATGTGGTCCACGCGGGGGGCAAGCTCCATCGCATCGACCGTCAGCTCGATGTCCATGTTGCCCTTCACCTTACGCCGTCCCTGCGCGTCGGTGTATTCCTTCGCGGGCTTCGTCACCATCGAGAAGCCGTTGTAGTGGAGCCAGTCCACCAAGGGCCGGATGGGCGAGTATTCGTCGTTTTCCAAGAGCGCGGTGTAGTAGAACGCGCGCAAAAGCTTGCCCCGCCGTTCGAACTCTTGCCGCAGAAGCTTGTAGTCGATGTCGAAGCCCAGCGCCTTGGCGGCCGCATACAGGTTCGATCCGTCGATGAACAGCGCGAGCCGTTCGTCCTTGTAGAACATCAATTGGTCCTTTCGAAATGCGCTTCGTGTGTGAAACCGAAGTGGGTTAAGACGGCCTCGATGCGCACGATACGCTGCGCGCGCAATCTACTCAAATACTCGAATGTGACAAGCTCACGAAAGCGAACAAATGCGCGAGTCTGCGCTTATCAGCCTTGGGTCGAACGCAACGTCACAGGCGGGATCGCCGCGCGAGTCGCTGGTTGCGGCACTGTCGACCCTGACGGCGGCGGGGCTTCCGCCCGTGGCCGTCAGCCGATTTTTCCGCTCGCCCGCATGGCCAACGGGGTCGGGGCCAGAATTCGTGAACGCCTGCGCCGTCGTTGCGACCGACCTTGGGCCAGAGGGCACTCTGGCGCGACTGCATGCGGTCGAGGCGGAGTTCGGGCGGGTGCGGACGGTGCGCTGGGGGCCGCGCACGCTTGACCTTGACCTTCTGTTCCACGGCTCGGCCGTCCAGCCTGACCGGGCCACCTGGCAGAACTGGCGTGACCTGCCCCCTGACCGCCAACAGACCGAGGCACCGGGGGCGCTGATCCTGCCGCACCCGCGCATCGCTGACCGCGGGTTCGTTCTGCTGCCCCTGGCCGAGATCGCGGCCGGGTTTGTGCACCCGGTCACGCGGCAGACAGTTGCGGACATGCTCAAGGTGCTGCCCCCGAAGTCACTGGCCGGGATGGCACCGCTTTAGGCGCCCGCCGCTTCGCCTGCCTGACCGACCGAAATCCACGCTTGTCAAGCCCCCGGCGAAGGCCTAGATAGCGGCTTCCATCATCATGGGAACTGGAGCTGACGATGGCCCGCGTGACGGTCGAAGATTGCGTTGACAAGGTGCCGAACCGGTTCGAGCTGGTGATGCTGGCCGCCCACCGCGCGCGAGAGATTGCTTCGGGTTCGGCGGCCACGGTCGACCGCGACAACGACAAGAACCCGGTCGTCGCCCTGCGCGAGATCGCGGACGAGGCGCAGCCCGCCACCGCGCTGCGCGAGCGGATGATCGAAAGCCACCAGACCCAGATCGAGGTGGACGAGCCCGAGGACGATTCGATGTCGCTGCTGATGGGGGCCGAGATCGACCGCCCGGCCGTGGACGACATGTCCGAGGAACGCCTGCTGCGCGCCCTGATGGAAGCGCAGGGGCAGGGCTGAGGCCGCGCGCCAGGGAAACCTGGTGCAGGCCGCCATTGGACAGGCTGGCATGATCGACGTCGAAGACCTGATCGAGCTTGTCCACAACTATAACCCGCGCACCAACGAGCCGCTGATCCGGGCCGCCTATGACTACGGCCGCCGCATGCATGACGGCCAGCTTCGGCGGTCGGGCGAGCCGTATTTCACCCACCCGGTCGCCGTCGCCGCAATTCTGACCGAACAGCGTCTGGACGATGCGACGATCGCGACGGCGCTGTTGCACGACACGATCGAGGACACGAAGTCCACCTACCGCGAGATCGAAACCCGCTTCGGCGACGAGGTGGCTGAGCTTGTCGATGGCGTGACAAAGCTGACCAATCTGCAACTGTCGTCGACCGAGACCAAGCAGTCGGAAAACTTCCGCAAGCTGTTCATGGCGATGTCCAAGGACCTGCGGGTGATCCTGGTCAAGCTGGCCGACCGTCTGCACAACATGCGCACCATCAAGTCGCTTGCCCCCGCCAAGCAGGCGCAGAAGGCGCGCGAGACGATGGACATCTACGCCCCCCTTGCCGGCCGCATGGGCATGCAGTGGATGCGCGAGGAACTTGAGGACCTGGCCTTCAAGGTCCTGAATCCCGAGGCGCGGAACTCGATTCTGCGGCGGTTCCTGACTCTGCAGAAGGAAACCGGGGACGTCATCCATACGATCACCGCCGATATCCGCGCCGTCCTGGAAAAGGCCGGGATCGAGGCCGATGTCTATGGCCGGGCGAAGAAGCCTTATTCGGTCTGGCGCAAGATGCAGGAAAAGCAGCTGGCGTTCAGCCGCCTGTCAGACATCTACGGCTTCCGCATCATCTGCGGATCGGAGACCGACTGTTACCGCATCCTGGGCGTCATCCACACCCGCTGGCGCGCCGTGCCAGGCCGCTTCAAGGACTATATCAGCCAGCCCAAGACGAACGGCTACCGGTCGATCCACACTACCGTCTCGGGCCGCGACGGCAAACGGGTCGAGGTTCAGATCCGCACGCGCCAGATGCACGAGGTGGCCGAGGCCGGGGTTGCCGCGCACTGGTCCTACCGCGATGGCGAACGGGCGCGGAACCCCTTTGCGGTGGACCCCGCGAAGTGGATCGCGTCTGTCACGGAACGGCTTGAGGGGGGCGAGGACCACGACGAGTTCCTCGAGAACGTCAAGCTCGAGATGTACTCCGACCAGGTCTTCTGCTTCACCCCCAAGGGCGACGTGGTTCAGCTGCCGAAAGGGGCGACACCGATCGACTTCGCCTATGCGATCCACACCCGCATCGGGAATTCCTGCGTCGGGGCCAAGGTTGACGGGATCCGCGTGCCGCTGTGGACGCGGCTGAAGAACGGCCAGTCGGTCGAGATCATCACCGCCGCTGGCCAGCGCCCGCAGGCGACCTGGATCGACATCGTGGCCACCGGCCGCGCCAAGGCCGCGATCCGTCGGTCCTTGCGCGAAGAGGATCGCGAGAGATTCGTGAAGCTGGGGCAGGAACTGGCCCGCGTGGCCTTCGAGCATGTCGGCCGCAAGGTCACCGACAAGGCGCTGCGCACCGCCGCCAAGACATTGGGCCTGCCGGATGAAACCGAGGTGCTGGCACGCATCGGCAGCGCCGAGCTGACCGCGCGCGAAGTGATCGCGGCGATCTATCCCGAACTGGCCGCCAAACCCAGCGAGGAAATCGACGCCCGCCGCGCCGTCGCAGGCCTTGCCGCCGACCAGTCATTCCGTCGCGCCAACTGCTGCCAGCCGGTTCCGGGTGAACGCATCGTCGGGATCACCTATCGCGGGCAGGGCGTGGTCGTTCACGCCATCGACTGCCCCGCGCTGGCCGAGTTCGAGGAACAGCCCCAGAGGTGGGTCGACCTGCACTGGCATTCGGGGCGGCATGCGCCTGTCCACACTGTCAGCCTGAACATCACCATCGCCAACGACTCGGGCGTCCTGGGCCGCATCTGCACCCTGATCGGCGAGCAGAAGGCGAACATTTCCGACCTGACCTTCGTCGACAGGAAGCCTGATTTTTACAGACTGATCGTAGAAGTCGATCTGCGTGACGTCGAACATCTTCACATGGTGCTGACCGCCCTTGAGGCGGAAAGCGACGTGGCGCATGTGGAGCGTTACAGGGACCTGAATCGCAAGCCCTGACAGGACGTCAGAAAGAGGTATCCGGCCGGTGGTTTTCAAGCGTCGCACGCCGCGTTCATGGCTGCAGGCCTTTGCCGAGTTCTTTTATCCGCGCGGCGGCTGGCGGCGCGCCGCGCAATACGTCATCCACCGTGTGCGCCGCTTGCCGGACGAACCCCACCGCATCGGTCGCGGCGTTTTCGCGGGTGTCTTCATCTCATTCACGCCGTTCTTCGGGCTGCATTTCCTTGGTGCCGCGGGCATCGCATGGGCGATCCGGGGCAACGTGCTGGCGGCGCTGCTGGCGACGTTCTTCGGCAATCCGTTGACGACCCCCGTCATTGCCTGGTCCGCGGTCGAGCTGGGTCACCTGATGCTGGGCAGCGGACAGGCCATCACGCTCGAACAGATCGCAGACGCCTTCGGCGGGGCAACCGCCGAACTCTGGCGGAACGTGGGCGCGGTCTTCGGGCCAGGACTTACGGAATGGTCGGCCCTGAGCGGCTTCTTCAACACGATCTTCCTGCCCTACATGGTTGGCGGCATCGTCCCTGGAATTGTTTGCGGCGTGATCTGCCACTACGCGACGTTGCCGCTTGTGTCGGCCTACAAGAAGCGCCGCCAGAAGAAGCTGCGCGAGCGCCTGGAAAAGCTTCGCGCGCAGGCGGCGGTCCGGGCGCGCGCGGAAGGCGGTATGGCCGACGGGGCCTAGCACGCGTTCCGGGCTGCCGGACTGCGGTCATTCGCCCTGAAATGGGACCGAGGAAACCGGACGGCTTCAGGTCTTTCCGGCGGTTTCCTGCCACCGCCTCAGCGCGTCTTCGTCGGCGGTTCTGGCCGCAACCCATTCGGCACCACCGGGGCCGAACTCCTTTTTCCAGAACGGCGCGCGGGACTTGAGGTAGTCCATCAGGAACTCGGCCGCCTCGAAGGCGGCAACACGGTGGCGGCTGGCGGTCGCGACCATCATGATCGCTTCGCCCGGCGACAGGGCACCGTGGCGGTGAATGACCAGCACGTCATCCAGCGGCCATCGCGCCGCCGCCTGTCCGGCCATCGCGCGAATAGCGGGCTCGGTCATGGCGGGGTAGTGCTCGATCTCCATTCCCGTCAGGCGGCCATCCTCGGACCGGACGATTCCCAGGAAAGTCACCACGGCCCCGGCGGATGCTTGCGCGGCGGCGAAGGCCGCACATTCGGCACCGTAATCGAACGGCTCTGGCGCGACCGTCACCCGCATCGCTAGCCTCCGGTCATCGGCGGGAAGAACGCCACCTCGCGAACGCCCGCAAGCGGGGCCGATGGATCAGCCAGAACCTGATCGACCGCCACGCGGACGGCTGTCATGTCGGCGAAGGCGGCAGCATAGCGGTCCTCGCGCGCCTTCAACTCCTCGACAAGGTCCGCCACCGTGGGTGCCTGCGTCTCGATGCGTTCCTTCGGCAGTCCGATCCGTTCGCGCACCCACGCGAAATAGAGCACGTCGATCATCATCCGCCATCCTGCGGGCGGTCCTTCAGGAAGGGCAGCGCCTTCCAGAAATACTCCAGCCCCGTCACCAACGTCAGCACCGCTGCCACCCAGATCAGGAACAGCCCGATGTAGCCCGCCCAGGATGCGCAGTCGGGTTTGAAGCACGCCCTCACCGGCGTTTGGGTCCCCGCCTTGACGGCATCCGCGTACTGCTCGGGCGTCAGGCCCAGCTGGTGGATACCGTATAGAAAATCCAGCCCCGTGCCCAAAAACAGCACGCCGATCGCCACCATCTGCGCCGTGGTTTTCCACTTGGCAAGCTTGGTGACTTTCAGCGTCGCCCGTGGCCCCAGGAACTCTCGAAGCCCTGACACGAAGACTTCACGGAAGATGATGACGGTCGCGGGCAGGATCAGCCAGGGGTTCATCCCGTTGTACCCGGTCAGGACCATGATCGCGATCAGCACCATCGCCTTGTCCGCAATCGGGTCCATCATCGCGCCGAACTTCGATTCCTGCTTCCAAAGGCGGGCAAGATAGCCGTCGAAATAGTCGGTGATCGCCGCCCCGATGAACAGCGTCAGCGCCAGCCAGTCGGCCCAGGGGCGCGTGAAGTACAGAAACATCACGGCCACGCCCGGGGCGGCCAGCAGGCGCAGCGTCGTCAGGATGTTCGGGATCGTCCAGGTCATGCGCGAAGCGATACTGCAACAGGGGGCCGAAGGGAAATGCGGTTTGCGCCGTAGCGTTCCCTGGCGGCAGCAGCGCCCGGGACGCATCAACCCCGACGCATCACGACCGGGGCACACCGCCGCGCTGGCCCAGAAGGCGAAGGATTTCGATGTGATCTCCTTCGACCCGATAGATGATGGCAAACGGTGTCCGGCGGACGCGCAACTCCCGCGTTCCCGGCTCGTCGCCGGGAAGACCGATAGCCGGGTTCTCGGCAAGAAGCGTCTGTGCCCGTCGCAAACTGTCGCGCGCTGTTTCCGACCCTTCCGGAAAGACTTGGCGATAGTACCTGCGAAACCAAGTCACATCCGGGATGGTCGATTTCAGAAAGACGATCTTCACGGCGTCAGGCCCGTTTCAGGAACGTATCCGGTTCGGGCGGCGGAAGTTCGGTATCTGTGTCCCAACTGTCCATCCATGCGTTGACCGCTTCGCTTGACACGAACACGCCCTTGTCGGCCTCTGCGACGGCCTCGCGTATCGCTCGCCGGCGATCCTCGGCATCCAACTTCATCGCCGCGATGGCCTTTTTCGCCAGCCAGGCCACCGACCGGTCCTGCCGCTCGGCCTCGGCCTCCAGCCATTCCTTCAACTCGGGCTCCAGCCGAAGGGTAAACCGTGCGCTGTTGGTCATCGGGGTGCTCCTGTCTGCCGGTGTCTGACAATGTAGGGCAACCGCCGCCACCGATCAACCCTCACCCCTTGGGATGAAAGAAGTCGTACACCGCCTGCGCCGTCGCCGCCGAAATCCCGGCCACGGCCTTCAGGTCATCCAGCCCCGCCCGCGACACCGCCTTCGCCGACCCGAAATGCGCCAGCAGCGCCCGCTTCCGCGCCGCCCCCACGCCCGGCACCTCATCCAGAGGCGTCGCCCCCACCGCCTTCGCGCGCTTCGCCCGGTGGGCGCCGATGGCCCAGCGGTGCGCCTCGTCGCGCAGGCGCTGAACGAAGTACAGGACGGGATCGTTCCGCTGCAACGCCATCACCGGCTTTCCGGGGCGGTGGAATTCCTCTTTCCCCGCGTCCCGGTCAATGCCCTTCGCCACGCCGAGCACCGGCACATCCTCGACCCCCATCTCCTCGAGAATCCCCGACACCGCCGACACCTGCCCCGCACCTCCGTCTATCAGCAGCAGATCGGGCCAGGTCTCGCCCTGGCGGTCGGGGTCTTCCTTCAGAAGCCGCTCGAACCGCCGCGTCAGAACCTCGCGCATCATCCCGAAGTCGTCGCCGGGGGTCAGGTCGGTGCCCCGGATGTTGAACTTCCGGTACTGCCCCTTGATGAACCCCTCGGGCCCCGCCACCACCATGCCGCCCACCGCATCGGTGCCCATGATGTGGCTGTTGTCATAAACCTCGATCCGGCGCGGCATCGCCTCCAGCCCGAAGGCCTCCTGCAGCCCCTCCAGCAGCCGGATCTGAGTCGCGTTCTCGCTCATCCGCCGCGCCAGGCTCTCCCGCGCGTTCCGCGCCGCGTTCTCGACCAGCTCGGCCTTCTCGCCCCGCTGCGGCACGGCAAGCTCCACTTTCCGCCCCGCCCGCTGCGACAGAAGATCGACCATCAGGTCCTCGTCCTCGATCGCGTGCGACAAGAGGATCAGGCGCGGCGGGTCCTTGTCGTCGTAGAACTGCGCAAGGAACGCCTCCAGCACCTCGGCCTCGCCCGCCCCGGCCCCGGTCTTGGGGTAGAAGTCACGGTTGCCCCAGCTTTGGTTCGCCCGGATGAAGAAGACCTGCACACAGGCCTGCCCGCCCTCCATGTGCAACGCCACCACATCCGCCTCGGCCACGCCCTTCGGGTTGATGCCCTGTCCCGCCTGCACCGCGGTCAGCGCGCGGATGCGGTCGCGGATCGCGGCGGCCCGTTCAAACTCCATCGCCTCGGACGCCTCGGCCATCTGCCGGGCGAGGTCCGCCTGCACCCGCGTCGTGCGCCCCTTCAGGAATTCCTCGGCCTCGCCCACCAGCTCGGCGTAACTGTCCTCGCCGATCAGCCCCACACAGGGCGCACTGCACCGCTTGATCTGATACAGCAGACAGGGCCGCGTCCGGCTGGCGAACATCGCGTCCGAACAGGAGCGCAGCAGGAACACCTTCTGCAACTGGTTCAGCGTCCGGTTCACCGCACCTGCGCTGGCGAAGGGGCCGTAATAATCCCCCTTCTCCTTCTTCGCGCCGCGGTGCTTCTTGATCTGCGGAAAGGCGTGCGACTTGGCGACAAGGATGTTCGGAAACGACTTGTCGTCCCGCAGAAGCACGTTGTAGCGCGGCTTCAGCTGCTTGATCAGGTTCTGCTCCAGCAGCAGCGCCTCGGTTTCGGTGCGCGTTGTCAGGAACATCATCTGCGCTGTTTCGGCGATCATCCGCGCGATGCGCCCCGAATGGCCATAGGGCCGCGCATAGTTGGACACGCGCGCCTTCAGATTCCGTGCCTTGCCCACGTACAGCACACGCGCCTGGTCATCGAGCATCCGGTATACACCGGGCGAGGCGTCAAGCGCGCGCAGGTAGCCCTGGATCACCTCGTGACCGGCAGGCGTCATTCCCCCGCTCTCCTTGCCGCCTTTGTCGTCCATTCGTGCTGCTCGCCGACCAACGCCCGATTCTGTCATCCGCCTGCAATCTTACGCGCCCGTGCGCAAGGGAAAACCTGTCCACGCTTTCTGTGGATAAATCTCCGGACAAGAATTGACGGGGCGGAAATTTTCGTTGTATTCGGCTGGCTTCGTTGATTTGCACAAAAAATAGGCATTCCTTTAACTTACTGAAAAGACTTAGTAATTTTTCGGACCCTGGGCAAATCCCTGAAAGTATTGACAGAATCGTAACGCCTTCGTGACGCCGTAAGCTTCGGTGGACAAGTCAAGGTGTCGCGTCGCGGCACCGTGTCTCTGGACGGCTATTCCACGCCCAGCACATCCGTTGTGCGCCAGTTCAGATGCTGCCCGCCATCCACGCAGATCAGCTGCCCTGTCACCGACGGCGCATCCAGCAGATAGCCCAGCGCGGCGCAGATTTCGCCCGGGTCGGCCCCCCGCTCCAGAACTGTCGCCGCCCGCTGCCGGGTGAAATGCTCGGCCGTCTGCCGCGCGCCCTGCAGGGTCGGGCCCGGACCAATCGCGTTCACGCGGATGTCGGGGGCCAGCGCCTGCGCCGCCGTCCGGGTAAAGGCCCAAAGCCCCATCTTGGCGATCGTGTATGTCATGAACTCGGGCGTGTGTTTCAGAACCCGCTGGTCGATCATGTTCAGCACCATCGACCGCGCCACCGGCTGTTCGCCGCTGCGGTCGGCCTTGGGCGCCTGCGCGGCGAAGGCCTGCGTGGTCAGGAACGGCGCGCGCAGGTTCGAACCGATGTGCCGGTCCCAACTGTCCTTCGTCGCGCTCGCCAGCGTGTCGTGTTCGAAGATCGAGGCGTTGTTGACAAGAAGGCTGATCGCCCCCCCCAACTCCGCCGCTGCGCGCCCGACCAGGCCGGCCGCCGCGGATTCATCCAGAAGGTCCGCCTGCAGCACCGCCGCCCGGCACCCTGCACCGCGCACACGGGCCGCCGTCGCTTCGGCTTCCTCGGCCGACCGGTCGAAGTGGATCGCCACGTCAAACCCGCGCCCGGCCAGATAGTCGGCCATCGATGCGCCCAGCCGACGTGCCCCGCCCGTCACAAGCGCGCGCTGGGTCACTTGCGCGCACCTTTGCGCTTGCCCGTGAAGAACCCCCCGATCCAGCCGATGAGGGCCATCACGACCAGGAACAGAATGACGCCCTTGACCATGCCCTAAAGTCCGTACCGCGCCGTTGCCGTTCGCTCTTCGACCAGATCCGCAGCATCGGCCAGCATCGACATGCCGAACCGCCTCAGCAGAGATCTCCGCATCCCCAGCGGCACGAACCGCACCTTCTCGCCGTAAAGGTCCTTCATCTTCGGCACAAGATGCGCCACCCCGTCGGCCAGCCCGACATCGACCGCCGCCTGACCAACCCAGACCTCGCCGGTGAAGAGGTCCACCCCGTCCTTCAGCCGCACCCCGCGCCGCCCCGCGACCTGCGCCTTGAAGGTCTCGTGCAGCTGGTCAAGGATCCTGCGCAGACGCTCGACATCTTCCACCTTTTCCGGGCGGAACGGGTCCAGCCATGACTTCGACGTCCCGGCCGTATGCACTCGCCGTTCCACGCCATACCGCCCGATCAGGTCCTGGAACCCGAACCCTGACGAAATCACCCCGATCGACCCCACCACGGATGTCGGATCGACCCAGATCGAATCCGCCGCCGTTGCCAGCCAATACCCGCCCGACGCCGCCAAATCCTCGACAAAGGCGTGGACGGGCACCTTGTGCTCGTCCGCCAGCCGCCGGATGCGCGCCGCGATCAGTGACGACTGCGCGGGCGACCCGCCCGGCGAATTTATCGCAAGCGCAACCGCCGTGGCCTTGCCCTTGCGGAACGCCCGCTCGATCAGCGGCGCGACGCCCTGGTCGTTCAGCCCGCCGCCCCCGAACCTGCTGCCCGAGGCGATCATGCCCTGCAACCGGATCACCGGAACGATGGGTGGCTTGGGAAGGAAGGGAAGCTGCATGACCCCGACATAGGCCCCCCCGACCCCCCCGGCAAGGCGGAACCCCCCCTCATCTTCTGTCCTGAAATATCCCGGGGGGAGGCCGCAGGCCGGGGGGGCAGCGCCCCCTTCTTCCTTCACCGCGCCTCGGCTAGCCTGACCGCATGATCGACAAACTGGAAATGCTGATCGCGCTCGCCACCGAACGCCACTTCGGCCGCGCGGCGGAAACCCTCGGGATCGCCCAGCCCTCCCTCTCTGGCGGCATCCGCCAGCTCGAGGATCAACTGGGCGTCCAGCTCGTCTTCCGGGGCTCGCGCTTCCAGGGTCTGACCCCCGAGGGCCAACGCGTGCTCGACTGGGCGCGCCGCATCGTCGGCGACGCCCGCACGCTCCGGGACGAGATGCGGGCCGTGAAATCCGGCGTCTCGGGCAATCTCCGGCTCGGCGTCATCCCGACCGCCCTGCCGATGGTCGCCCGCCTGACCGACCCCTTCCTGACACGCAACCCCAACGTCCGGGTCACCATCCTGTCGATGACCAGCTACGAAATCCTCGAAGCCATCGAGAACCTGACCATCGACGCAGGCGTGACCTATCTGGAAAACGAACCCCTCGGCCGGGTCGAGAAGGTGCCCCTTCACTCGGAGCGCTATGAGCTTCTGGTGGCCGAAGGCTCACCCCTGGCACATCTGCCCGAAGTCACCTGGGAAGAGGCCGGGGCGCAGCCCCTGTGCCTTCTGACCGGCAACATGCAGAACCGGCGCATCATAAACCAGCACCTCGCCGAAATCGGCGTCTCGGCCGCCCCGCGCGTCGAATCGAACTCCACCATTGCGCTGGTCGCCCATGTCGTCACCGGGCGCTGGGCCTCCATCGTGCCGATGACGCTGGCCGAGATGTTCGGGCGCGGCGCGGGTTTGGCGGCCATTCCCATTGCCGATACGGGTGCCCGCCACATCGTCGGCCTGATCGCCGCCCACCGCGAGCCGCATACCCCGCTCTTGTCGGCGCTGCTGGACGAAGCACGTCGGGTGGCGCGGGTTTGATAGGAATTGCCGATCAATTGACGCATCCGCGATATTGATCTTCCTATCACGCGCGCGCATACGGGATACAACCGTATTCCGTATGCCGGGAAGGCTTCCTCATGCCCGCAACTGCCGCCACCGGCTCCACCCCCATCGATGTCCGGGTCGGCCAGATCGTGGCGGACCACGCCGCGTTGGAAGGCTCGCTTCTACCGATCCTCCACGCCGTGCAGGCGCACTACGGCTACGTGCCCCCTGACGCGCTGCCCGTGATCGCCAATGCGCTGAACCTCAGCCGCGCCGAGGTGCATGGCGTCGTCACCTTCTACCACGACTTCCGCAAGGAAAAGGCCGGTCGCCACACCGTGAAACTCTGCCGGGCCGAGGCCTGCCAGGCGATGGGCGCGGATGCGCTGGCCGCGCAAGCGAAGGAACGGCTGGGCGTGGACTGGCACGAAACCACGGTCAGCGGCGCGGTCACGCTGGAACCCGTCTTCTGCCTTGGCCTCTGCGCCTGCGGCCCCGCCGCGCTGGTCGATGGCGAGGTCGTCGGGCGGGTCACGCCCGACAGCCTCGACGCGATCCTGAAGGGGTGCGGGGCATGAAACTCTACCTCTCGCAGGACGCCGCCTCCAAGGCGCTCGGGTCCGAAGCCGTCGCCGCCGCCATCCGCGCCGCCGCGCCGGATGCCACGCTGGTCCGCACCGGCACACGCGGCATGATCTGGCTGGAACCGCTCCTCGAAATCGAAACCCCGGCAGGCCGCATCGCCTACGGCCCCGTCACCCCCGCCGACGTGCCCGCGATCCTTGCCGGCACCGCCCCCTCGCTCGGCCTGACCGAGAGCCTCCCCTGGATGAAGGGCCAGAACCGCCTGACCTTCCAGCGCGTCGGCATCGTCGATCCCCTCTCGCTTGGCGACTACGAATCCCACGGCGGCCTGACCGGCCTGCGCCGCGCGCTGGCCATGACCGGGGCCGAGATCGTGGCCGAGGTCGCCGACTCCGGCCTTCGCGGCCGTGGCGGCGCGGGGTTCCCCACGGGGATCAAGTGGAAGACCGTCGCCGAGGCCAAGGGCCCGCAGAAATATATCGTCTGCAACGCCGATGAAGGCGACAGCGGCACCTTCGCCGACCGGATGCTGATGGAGGGTGATCCCTTCACCCTGATCGAAGGCATGATCATCGCAGGCCTCGCCACCGGGGCCACCAAGGGCTTCGTCTACATCCGCAGCGAATACCCCGACGCCATCCGGGTGATGCAGGCGGCGGTGAACAACGCGCTGGGCACCGGGTTGCTCGGCCCCTCCGTCCTCGGCTCGCCCCACGCCTTCGGCATCGAAATCCGCATGGGCGCGGGTGCCTATGTCTGCGGCGAAGAAACCTCGCTGCTGAACTCCCTCGAAGGCAAGCGCGGCGTCGTCCGCGCCAAGCCCCCGCTGCCCGCGCTTCAGGGCTTCATGGGCCGCCCCACGGTCGTCAACAACGTCATCTCGCTCGCCACCGTCCCGGTGATTCTGGAAAAGGGGGCGGCCTTCTACAAAGGCTTCGGCCTCGGACGGTCACGGGGCACCATGCCCCTTCAGATCGCGGGCAACGTCCGTCACGGCGGGCTTTACGAGACCGCCTTCGGCCTGACCCTTGGCCAGATCGTCGATGACATCGCAGGCGGCACCGCCACGGGCCGCCCGGTAAAGGCCGTGCAGGTCGGCGGCCCCTTGGGTGCCTACTTCCCCCGCGCCCTCTTCGACACGCCCTTCGGGTATGAGGAATTTGCGGGCAAGGACGGTCTGGTCGGCCATGCCGGGATCGTGGTCTTCGACGACAGTGCCGACATGCTGAAACAGGCCCGCTTTGCGCTCGAGTTCTGCGCCATCGAGTCCTGCGGCAAATGCACCCCCTGCCGCATCGGCGCTGTGCGCGGTGTCGAGACGGTGGACCGCATCGCCGCTGGCGACCCCGCCGCACCCGCGATCCTGACCGACCTCTGCCAGACGATGAAGTTCGGCTCGCTCTGCGCGCTGGGCGGCTTCACCCCCTATCCGGTGCTCAGCGCGCTCAACCACTTCCCCGACGATTTCGCCCGCGCGCGGGAGGCTGCGGAATGACCGACAAGGTGAAGGGCCCTGCGTCCTACTTTCCGTCGATCGAGAAGACCTACGGCAAGCCGGTCACGCACTGGCTGGACCTGATCGCGACCAAGAGTGACCTCGCACACATGCAGATCGTGAACTGGCTTAAGGCGGACCACGGCCTTGGACACGGCCATGCTAACGCGCTCGTCGCCTATGCGCTTGCCAAGCAGAAAGAGGCCCTCTGATGAAAGACTTCATCATCCCCGACGCCGACTTCGGCACCCCGGCCTCCCGCGCCAAGGAATCCGTCACCCTCACCATCGACGGCTTCCCCGTCACCGTCCCCGCCGGAACCTCGGTCATGCGCGCCGCGGCCGAGGCGGGCATTCCGGTGCCCAAACTCTGCGCCACCGACAGTGTTGACGCCTTCGGCTCCTGCCGCCTCTGCCTTGTCGAAATCGAAGGCCGCGCGGGCACCCCCGCCTCCTGCACCACCCCCGTCGCCCCCGGCATGGTCGTCCACACCCAGACGCCCAAGGTCAAGGCGCTGCGCAAGGGGGTGATGGAGCTTTACATCTCCGACCACCCGCTTGACTGCCTGACCTGCTCGGCCAATGGCGACTGCGAATTGCAGGACATGGCGGGCGCGGTCGGCCTTCGCGATGTGCGGTATGAAGCGAAGGACACACACTTCCGCGCCAAGGACACTTCCGGCCTCGCCAATCCGCAGTGGATGCCCAAGGACGACTCGAACCCCTACTTCACCTACGACCCGTCCAAATGCATCGTCTGCTCCCGCTGCGTCCGCGCGTGCGAGGAGGTGCAGGGCACCTTCGCCCTGACCATCGAGGGTCGGGGCTGGGACAGCCGCGTTTCGCCGGGCATGCACGAAAATTTCTTCGACAGCGAATGCGTCTCGTGCGGCGCCTGCGTGCAGGCCTGCCCGACCGCGACTCTGCAGGAAAAGTCCGTCATCGAGATCGGCACGCCTGACCGCAGCGTCATCACCACCTGCGCCTATTGCGGCGTCGGATGCAGCTTCAAGGCGGAACTGCGCGGCGACGAACTTGTCCGCATGACACCCTACAAGAACGGCAAGGCCAACCGCGGCCATTCCTGCGTCAAGGGCCGCTTCGCATGGGGCTATGCCCAGCATCAGGACCGCATCCTGAAGCCGATGATCCGCGACACGATCAACGAGCCCTGGCGCGAGGTGACGTGGGACCAGGCGCTGTCCTTCGCCGCGAGCCGCTTCAAGGCCATCCGGGAACGCCTCGGGGCCGAGGCGCTGGGCGTCATCACGTCGTCGCGCTGCACGAACGAGGAAACCTACCTCGTCCAGAAGCTGACCCGTCAGGTCTTCGGCAACAACAACACCGACACCTGCGCCCGCGTCTGCCACTCGCCCACCGGCTACGGCCTCGGCAAAGCCTTCGGCACCTCCGCCGGCACGCAAGACTTCGACTCGGTCGAGCACACCGACGTCGTCATCGTCATCGGCGCGAACCCCACCGACGGCCACCCCGTCTTCGCCAGCCGCCTGAAAAAGCGCCTGCGGCAGGGTGCGCAACTGATCGTCATCGACCCCCGCCGGATCGACCTGGTGAAGTCGCCCCACATCAAGGCCGCCCACCACCTGCCGCTGCGCCCCGGGACCAACGTCGCCGTGGTGTCAGCCTTGGCACATGTGATCGTGACCGAAAGCCTCTTCGACCAGGACTTCATCCGCACCCGCTGCGACTGGGATGAATTCCAGGACTACGCCGCCTTCATCTCCGACCCCCGCCACTCGCCCGAGGCCACCGAACTCCTCACCGGCGTCCCCTCCGCCGAGCTTCGCGCAGCGGCGCGCCTGTTCGCCAAGGGCGGCAACGGCGCGATCTACTACGGCCTTGGCGTGACGGAACACAGCCAGGGCTCCACCACCGTCATGGCCATCGCCAACCTCGCCATGCTCACCGGCAACATCGGCCGCCCCGGCGTGGGCGTGAACCCGCTGCGGGGCCAGAACAACGTGCAGGGCTCCTGCGACATGGGGTCCTTCCCCCACGAACTCCCCGGCTACCGCCACGTCAGCGACGACGCCACCCGCGCGGTCTATGAGGCGCTCTGGGGCGTCAAGATCAGCGACGAACCGGGCCTGCGCATCCCCAACATGCTCGACGCCGCCGTCGAGGGCAGCTTCAAGGGCCTCTACATCCAAGGGGAGGACATCATGCAGTCCGACCCCGACAGCCACCACGTCGCCGCGGGCCTGACGGCGATGGACTGTGTGATCGTCCATGACCTGTTCCTGAACGAAACCGCGAACTTCGCGCATGTCTTCCTGCCGGGCAGCACCTTCCTGGAAAAGGACGGCACCTTCACCAACGCCGAACGCCGCATCAACCGCGTGCGTAAGGTGATGGCCCCCAAGAACGGCTATGCCGACTGGGAAATCACGCAGATGCTGGCCAACAGCATGGGCGCGCAGTGGACCTATACCCACCCCGCGCAGATCATGGACGAAATCGCCATGACTACGCCCAGCTTCGCGGGCGTGAGCTACGAGAAGCTGGAAACGATGGGCTCGGTCCAGTGGCCCTGCAACGCCAAAGCGCCCGAGGGCACGCCCTTGATGCACATCGACGGCTTCGTGCGCGGAAAGGGCAAGTTCATCGTCACCGAATACGTGGCGACTGACGAGAAAACCGGCCCGCGCTTCCCGCTTCTCCTCACCACCGGCCGCATCCTCAGCCAGTACAACGTCGGCGCGCAGACCCGCCGCACCGGCAACACCGCCTGGCACCCCGAAGACGTGCTGGAGGTGCACCCCTTGGACGCCGAAAACCGGGGCATCAAGGAAGGCCAGTGGATCAAGCTGGCGTCGCGGTCCGGCGAAACCTCGCTGCGCGCCCACATCACCGACCGCGTGTCGCCCGGCGTGGTCTACACCACCTTCCACCACCCGACGACACAGGCCAACGTGGTGACCACCGACTATTCCGACTGGGCCACCAACTGCCCGGAATACAAGGTGACGGCGGTGCAGGTCTCGCCCTCGAACGGCCCCACCGAATGGCAGCAGGACTACTACGAGATGGCCGCGAAATCGCGCCGCATCCTTCCGGCCGCCGAATGATGGACACCGCCCGCCCCCTCCCCCGCCGCGCCTTCCGCGCTGGCCGCTGGGAAACGGGCGGGCGTATCGTGCCTGCGGAAGTTCCGGTGGCGCTCGTGTTCAACGGCACGACGCAGGCCGTGATGATGGCGACGCCGGATGATCTGGAGGATTTCGCCACCGGGTTTGCGCTGACCGAGGGGATCGTTTCGGACGTTTCCGAAATAAGGGAAACCGAAGTTCTCAACGCCCCGGCGCAGGCCGGGGCCCCGATCATTGAATCGCCACAAGGCATCGAACTCCGCCTCTGGCTTTCCCCCGATGCCGAAGCCCGCTTCCTCGCCCGCCGCCGCGCCCAGGTCGGCCCCGTCGGCTGCGGCCTCTGTGGCATCGACAGCCTGACCGAGGCGCTGCGCCCCCTGCCGCCCGTCACCGCGCCCCTGCACATGACGCCCCGTGACGTGGCCGACGCGATGACGGGCCTGACCCGCCAGCAACCCCTGAACCTTTCCACCCGCGCGGTCCACGCCGCAGGCTTCTGGCAACCGGGTCTTGGCGTTACCCTCGCCCGCGAAGACGTGGGCCGCCACAACGCCCTCGACAAACTCGCAGGCGCACTCGCCCGCGCGGGCACTAACCCCGCCACCGGCGCACTCGTCCTCACCTCCCGCGTCTCGGTCGATATGGTCCAGAAGGCCGCGATGGCAGGCAGCCCCGTCCTGATCGCCGCCTCCGCCCCCACCGCACTCGCTGTCGAAACCGCCGACTCCGTAGGCCTCACCCTCGTCGCCGTCGTCCGTGGCGAGGAGTTCGAGGTCTTCACCCATCCCCACCGGATCACCGACACCCCCAACCTGGAAAGTGCCTCAGATGTCGCCTGACAAGATGCTGCACATGGCGAACCAGATCGCCGTCTTCTTCGAAACGAAACCCCATGACGAAGGGCTGGAAGGCTACGCCGACCACATCAACCGCTTCTGGGAACCCCGGATGCGGCGGCAGCTTCTGGACCACATCGCGGCAGGCGGCTCGGGCCTGCGCCCCCTGGCGCTGGAAGCGACGGGGATGATCCGCAAACCACGCCTGTCCTGACGGGCAAAATGCCGGGGGCCGCGACAACCGATGTCGTCATCGTCGGCGCGGGCTTCGCGGGGCTGTCCGCCGCGACCGTTCTGCACGACGCAGGGGTCGGCGTCACCGTTCTTGAGGCGCGCGACCGTGTGGGCGGGCGCACCGAAAGTCGGCTGAACGGCCTGGGCGAACGGGTGGATACCGGCGGGCAATTCGTCTGCGACGAGATGCCCCTTCTTCTGGACCTGATCCGATCTCACGGCCTGCTGCTGGTCGCCCCCGACCGCTCGGCACCGATGCGGCTTTGGCCCGCGCCGCCCCACGGCACCGAGGGCGCGGCGCTGGAGGGTGCCGACGCGCTCTACCGGGGCCGCCTGATGAAGGCCGATCCGGCCACCCTGTCCGGCTCTGCCGCCGACTGGGTACGGGCGGCGACGGATGACACCGCCGTGCAGGCGGCCACGCTCTCCATCATCGCCGTCGCCAACTGTGCCGACCCCGAACAGATTCCGGCCGCGATGGTCGCGGACCCGATTTCGCGCGGCCCGCAAGAGGTGGACGAACTTCAGTACTTCACGCCCCACACCCTGCATGGTCTGGCCGAGGCGCTGGCCGCACCACTGGCCGACCGCATCCGCCTGTCATCGCCCGTGACGGCAATCGCCTGGGGATCGGACGGCGTGACCGTCACCCACGCCAATGGCACGCTGCGCGCGCGCCGCGCGGTCCTGTCGATCTCGCCCGTTCAGGCGCGGTCCATCACCTTCGCCCCGGCCTTGCCAGCCAATATCGCCCGCGCCATGGCCGATTTCGGCCCCATGCAGGTCATCAAGCTTCTGATCCGATATGACCGGCCCTTCTGGCGCGATGGCGGCTGGTCCGGGTCTGCGGGGTTCACCGACCCGACGGGCATGTTCGTCGTCGATGCCAGCGCCAAAGGCCGCCCGATGCTCGCGGGCTTCATCGGCGGGGCCTCCTGCGACCGGCTGCGCGCCATGCCCGCACAGGAACGGCGCGCCCTGATCCTCAGCCGGATCGCGGCAGTCTTCGGCAACGCCGCCCTGACGCCACGCGACTATCTGGAGCGCGACTGGGGAACCGACGCACACAGCCCCGGCGGCTATGGCGTGATGGTCACGGGCGATGACCCGCTTGCCGCCCTGTCTACGCTCCGCAATTGGGACGGCCCCGTCTGCTTCGCCGTCAGCGACCTGTCCGACCGCTTTCCGGCCTATGTCGAAGGCGCGATCCACATGGGCCGCACCGTCGCCGCGCGGGTGCGCGACAGTCTGGCCTAGGTCCGTCGGGTGTCCGCCTCCGCCCGACCCCACCGCGCAGGCGGGCTCAACCCCCGGCAGCGCACGTCTTGGCATCTTCTGTCCTGAAATATCCCGGGGTGAGACCCGGACCTGATCCGGGGCGAGGGGCAGAGCCCCTCTCTTTTCGTCGGCATCCACCCGCAGGCGGCATCATGTCCGGGGACCTGCCCCGACACCCCCCCCGGACGCCGCCCGCGTTTCCAGAACCCTCATACGGCGGGCGTTGCGCGCCAAAGTGAAAAAAGGGTTAACGTGCCCCGTAACCCCTTGCGATTACACGCCCGTTAACGTGTCCCTCAGAGCGACACCTCCCCGCCTCACACCGCCAAAGTCGCCGCCACCGCCCGCTTCCACCGCCCATACCGGCGATCCCGCGTGCCCGCGTCCATCCCCGGCTCGAACCGCCGGTCCAGTGCCCAGCCCTTGGCAAACCCCGCCTGATCCGGACACACCCCCGCCCGCATCCCCGCCAGCCAGGCCGCCCCCATCGCCGTCGTCTCCAGCACGCGCGGCCGGTCCACCGGCGCGCCCAGGATGTCGGACAGGAACTGCATCGCCGGTTCCGACGCGCTCATCCCCCCGTCCACCCGCAGGACGCCCGCCTTCGCATCCGGCCAATCCGCCTTCATCGCCTCCAGCAGGTCCCGCGTCTGGAACCCCACGCTTTCCAGCGCGGCCTTCGCCAGCTCGGCAGGCCCCGAATTCCGCGTCAGCCCATAGACCGCCCCCCGGCACTCCGCGTTCCAGTAGGGCGCGCCGAGGCCGACGAAAGCCGGTACGATCACCACGTCCTGCCCCCCATCGGCCTTAGCCGCCAAAGGCGCCGTCTCCTTCGCCTCGCGGATGATCTTCAGCCCGTCCCGCAGCCACTGCACCACCGCGCCCGCGATGAAGATCGACCCTTCCAGCGCGTAGGTGGTCCTGCCGTCCAACCGGTAGGCGATCGTGCCCAGCAGCCGCGACCGGCTTTCCACCAGCGTCGCCCCAGTGTTCAGCAAAGCAAAGCACCCGGTCCCGTAGGTGGACTTCATCATCCCCGGCTCGAAACACGCCTGCCCGATGGTCGCCGCCTGCTGGTCGCCCGCGACGCCGAGGATGGGGATCGGCCGCCCGAACAGATCAGGCCGGGTCACCCCATAATCGGCGGCGCAGTCGCGCACCTCGGGCAGCATCCCCATCGGAATGCCCAGCAACCCGCAAATCCCCTCGTCCCACTTCCCCTCGCGGATGTTGTACAGAAGCGTCCGCGCCGCGTTCGTGGCATCGGTCGCATGAACCGCCCCGCCTGTCAGCTTCCAGATCAGGAAGCTGTCCACGGTCCCGAACAGCAACTCCCCCCGCTCCGCCCGCGCCCGCGCGCCGTCAACGTTGTCCAATATCCACTTCAGCTTCGTCCCCGAGAAATACGGGTCGAGCAGCAACCCGGTGGCCCGCGTCACCGCCGCCTCATGCCCCTCGTCCTTCAGCCGCTGGCACAGGTCGGACGTCCGCCGGTCCTGCCACACGATCGCGCGCCCCACCGGCTCGCCCGTTGCACGGTCCCAGACCACGGTGGTTTCGCGCTGGTTCGTGATGCCGATGGCCGCGATCCCGTCCGGGCCGATCCCGGCCTTCTCGATGGCCGCACGGCAGGTGGCGGCGGTGGTCGACCACAGGTCCGACGGGTCATGTTCGACCCACCCGCTGCGGGGGAAGTGCTGGGGAAATTCCTGCTGAGCGACGGACGCGACCGACAGGTCCGGCCGGAACAGGATCGCCCGGGTGGATGTCGTGCCCTGGTCGATGGCAAGGATATGCGTCATGTGCCCCCCTTCGCGCCCCTACAGCGGCGCTTCGGCCCGCCGCTGTGACATGAACGCGTCCAGCGCCGCGATCTGCTCCGCCGTCATCCGCAGGCCCAGCTTTGACCGCCGCCAGACCACATCCTCGGCGGTGCGCGCGTATTCGCGGGCCATCAGCCAATCGACCTCGCGTTCCGTCAGCGTGGCCCCGAAGTCGCGGCCGAGGTCGGCGGCGGTCTGGGCGGTGCCCATGACCTTCGCGGCCTCGGTGCCATAGGCCTTCACCAGACGGCGCGCCCAGGCGTCGGTCAGGAACGGGTGACGGTTCAGCAGGCCCGCCACCAGGTTCGGGACGCCCGTCACCGGGAAATCGCCACCGGGCAGGGGCACCCCCGCCGTCCAGTCGCCCTTCGCGATGCCCAGATGCGGCACCAGCTTCTCCACCGCCGCCTCGGCCAGCTTGCGATAGGTGGTGATCTTGCCGCCGAAGACCGACAGCACCGGCGGACCGGCGGTATCCAGCGACAGCACATAGTCCCGCGTCGCCGCCGTCGCCGACTTGGCTCCGTCGTTATACAGGGGGCGCACCCCGGAATACGTCCACACGATGTCCGACTTCTCGACGGGCATCGCAAAATACTTCGACGCGAAGGCCCGCAGATAGTCGGCCTCTTCATCCGTGCAGGCAGCCATCGCCGGATCGCCCTTGTGGTCCTTGTCGGTCGTACCGATCAGGGTGAAGTCGGTCTCATACGGGATCGCAAAGATGATCCGCCCGTCTTCTCCCTGAAAGAAATAGCACTTGTCGTGATCGTAAAGCTTTCGCGTCACGATATGACTGCCGCGCACCAGCCGGATCGATTCCGACGTGTTCAGCCGGATCGTCGACCGCACCACATCCTCGACCCAGGGACCACCCGCGTTCACGATGGCGCGGGGGCGCAGGACGGTTTCCCCGCCCTCGCCCGCCAGCACCACCCGCCAGCGATCGCCGTCGCGTGTGGCTGACGTAACCTTCGTCCGCGTCAGGATGCGTGCCCCGCGTTCCTCGGCATCGCGCGCATTCAGAACCACCAGCCGCGCATCCTCGACCCAGCAGTCGGAATATTCGTAGGCGTGCCGGAACTTGGGGTTCAACGGTTTGCCCGCCGGGTCGCGCGCCAGGTTCAGCGTGCGCGTCCCCGGAAGGATCGACCGCCCGCCCAGCGTGTCATACAAAAACAGCCCCAGCCGGATCAGCCAGGCCGGCCGGCGGCCCTTCATCCAGGGCATGAACGTGGTCAGCAGGCGCGAGGTCGGCGTATCGCCCTCGAACCGCATGTCAGGGTGATAGGGCAGCACAAAGCGCATGGGCCAGCTGATATGCGGCATGGCACGCAGCAGCGTCTCGCGTTCCTCGAGCGCCTTCTTGACCAGGTTGAACTCGAAGAATTCCAGATATCGCAGCCCGCCGTGGAACAGCTTGGTCGAGGCGGATGACGTGGCCGAGGCCAGGTCCTTCATCTCGGCCAGCACGACCGACACGCCCCGCCCGGCCAGATCGCGGGCAATGCCGCAGCCGTTCACACCCCCGCCGATGACGAGGACATCGACTTCGCTGGCATTTTCGGCGGTTGGCGTCACGGCGGTTCCAGTCTCTCCCTGACACGGTTATCGCGGGTCAGAAGGCGCGGGTCAATTTCGTTTTGGTTCGTTTGATCGCTTTTTCGGTTTCGGTTCGGTGCGAACTGTCGGATTGCGTCAACCCGTCGCGCCGTACTCTGCGTCGGTGACGGGTTCCAGCCAGTCGACAGCCTTTCCGTTTTCGGACTCGGTGATCGCGATGTGAGTCATCGCCGTGTCCGGCCCTGCACCATGCCAGTGCCGCTCGCCGGGCGGGAACCAGATCACGTCGCCGGGCCGCACGTCGCGGACCGGACCGCCCTCGGCTTGCACCCGCCCGGCGCCTGCGGTGACGATCAAGGTCTGGCCCAGCGGGTGCGTATGCCAATGCGTCCGCGCGCCCGGCTCGAAGGTCACGGCCAGGCAGGCCGCGCGCGCCGGTGCGGGTGGAGCGTACAGGGGATCGACCCTTACGGTGCCCGCGAACCAGTCGGCCGGGCCGGGGCGAGAGGGCTGGCTGCCAGCCTGTCTGATGTCCAACTCTGGGTCCTTTCGGTTTAAGTCGGGTATAGCTGTGGCGCGCGCCGGGGCAACCGACGCTTGTGTCGCAGCCTACCCGACATAGGGCGCCAGCAGCGTCCAACAGGCCGCCCGCGCCTTGTCTTCGGGCATCAGGGTCGGGTCAACGCACCGCTGTACGCCGAACCCGTCCACAAGGCAGATAAAGGCCGATGCGACGGACGCGGCGTCAATGGTCCGCCCTGCCGCATGGGCTGCTTCCGTCAGCGCCGTCTCGACGATGCCCCTGTATCCGGAATACAGCCGCCGGTGGTCGTCCCGCAGGGCCGGATTGTTGGCGATCTCGCCCCAAAGGGTCAGCCACACGTTCAGGCTTTCGCGCGAAAACAGCGTGGGTGACACCAGCGCCTCGATCAGCGCCTCCAGCCGCGTCAGGCCGGGGCGCGGTGCGGAAAGTTCGGCCAGCCACTCGCCATACATGCGCTGATAGACCGCGACCAGCAGACCGTCCATCGACCCGAAGTGATGTGCGATCAGCCCGCGCGACACGCCCGCCTCGGCCACCACCTTGTCCACCGTGAAGGCCCGGATGCCGCCCCGCGCGATGCAGGCGCAGGCGGCATCCTCGATGGCGGCGCGGCGTTCAGCAGGCGACAGCCGCGCACCGCGCCGGACGGGTTCGACCGTCGCCTGCATCAGGCCCTCCCGAAGGCCACGGGGTCGGGGTGCCCGTCGGCCAGGATCACCGGCTTCAGGTCTGCGTCGTGCAGCGCCAGATACGGCTCGAAGCAGATGAAGACGAAGCCCCCCGAATCCTCCATCAGGTCCTCCATGCGGTTGAACATCGCGCGCCGCTTGTCCGGGTCAGTCTCGGTCAGCGACTTCTGGTACAGCTCTTCATACTCCGGACTGTCGAAGCCAGACCAGTTGTAGACGCCGATCTGGTCGGGACGGAACCAGACGAGGTTTTCCGTCGGGTCGATCCCGCCCGCGAAGTTCATCAGGACAAGCTCGATCGTCTTCCACTGGTCGCCCGCCGTCTTGTCTCCCAGCGCCCAGTAGGCGGCATCCTCGGTCGGCTGGATCTCCACCGTGATCCCGGCCTCGGCAAGGCTCGCCTGCACCACCTGCGCGATGGTCTGGCTGGTGCCGTCGGTCTGGCAGTAGAGGTTGAGCGTCAGCCCATCCGCCCCCGCCTCGGCCAGAAGCGCCTTGGCCTTTTCGACATCGCGGGCGATGTGGTTGGCGGGCCGTGCAAAGCCCGAGGTGGGCGGCACTACACCGGTCGAACGCTGCACAAGCCCGTCATAGGCCCCCTGCAGCACGGCGTCGCCGTCATAGGCATACTGGATCGCCTGGCGAACCTTCGGGTCCTTCAGCGTCTCGGCCTGCATGTTGATCGTCATCCAGACATACCGCGTCGAATTCGCCTCGATCAGCGCAGCACCGGCAGGCATCGCGCCCTTCACCTGCGCAGCCCCGCCCACCGACAGACGGGTAAAGTCGAAGGCGTCGGCCTCGTAGGCAAGCTGTGCCGCCTGATCGTCGGTCACGATGTAGAATTCCACCGTCGAAAAGGCGGGCTTCTCGCCCGTCCAGTCGGGGTTCGCCGTCAGCGTCACCTTCTGGTTCTGCTCCCACGCGCCCAGCAGGTAGGGGCCGCACTGGGCGGGGATTTCCGTCGTGTATTTGCCGCCCACCTTCTCGACCGCCGCCTTGCAGACGATGTGGCCGCCGTAATACGGGAGCGCGATCACCGTGAAGGGCGCGAAGGCCTCAGTCAGGTGGATCACTCCCCTGCGGTCGTCGATGATCTCGACCTCTTTCAGCTTTTCGAACTGATAGGCCCAGGCGCTGTCGCTGCCCTTGATGCGCTCGTAGCTGAACTTCACATCGGCCGTGGTGACCGGGCCGTAATCGCCCGTCCACTTCAGCCCCTCGCGCAGGGTGAAGGCGATCTCGGTGGGCGAGGTCCATTCGAACGACTCGGCCGCCCAGTTGCGGATCTTGTTGCCGTCCCGGAAATCGCCCAACCGCACCAGTGTGACCTGCGTGCCGCGCGGGATGATGTCGTCCAGCTCGCCGATGATCCCGTAGGGGTCCAGCACTTGAAGGTCGGAGGTCACGCGGATGCGCAGGGTGTCGCCCTCGGCGGCCCAGGCAAAGCGGGGCAGGGCGGCGGCGGCGGCAAGGGTCGCGCCGGTGGCGTGAAGGAAGGCGCGGCGGTCAGTGGTCCAGTGCATGGTCTTCTCCCTGGTCTATGTCGGCGGCAAAATGGCATCGTGCGGCGCGGCCCCCGGCAAAGGACGCCAGCACCGGCGCGCGCCGGGCGCAGATATCCTGCGCCAGCGGGCAACGCGTATGGAACTCGCACCCCGTCGGGCGGCGCAGGATCGACGGGATTTCCCCCCGGATCGCCAGATCGGCGCGGCGCTGGCGCGGGTCGGGGCGCGGCTCTGACGCGATCAGGCTGCGGGTATAGGGATGCAGGGGCCGTGCGAAGACCTTCGCGGTCGGTCCCTCTTCCACCACACGACCCAGATAAAGGACGACCACCCGGTCGGCGACATGGCGCACAAGCGCCAGGTTGTGGGTGATGATAAGGTACGACAGGCCCCTGTCTGCCCGCAGGTCGGACATCAGGTTCAGCACCTCGGCCTGCACCGACACGTCCAGCCCCGCTGTCGGTTCATCCGCGATCACCAGGCGCGGGTTCAGCGCCAGCGCGCGGGCCACCACCGCCCGCCGCGCCTGGCCCCCCGACAGCTCATGTGGATAGCGGCGGGTCATCGCGGCCGGCAGGCCGACACTGGCCAGCAGCTCGCGCGCCGTGCGGTCCGGGTCGGGCAGGGGCAGGCCGTGAACGCGGAAGGGTTCGGTCACCAGATAGCCTACCGTCAGGCGCGGCGACAGCGAGGCGACGGCATCCTGGAACATCAGCGCGGCGTTGCGGCGCAGGTGCGCCAGCCCCGCGCGCCCCGCGACGGGCTGGCCGTCGAACCGCACCGTGCCGTGCGCGATCGCCTGCAACCCCATCGCCGCCCGCGCGACGGTGGTCTTGCCCGACCCGCTTTCCCCCACCAGCGCCACGCTTTCGCCCGCGCCAACCGATAGCGACACATCCTCCACCACCGGCAGCCGCGCCTGCGACAGGAACCCGCCCCGCGCGACATCCACCGTCAGGCGGTCCATCGAAAGGACGGGCGCGGTCATGGCGTTGCCCCCGCATGGCACAGGACCGACCGCCCCGCCCCCGGCACCCATCGCGGCACCGGGTCCGCGCAGGCCCCCATCCGCCGCCCGCAGCGGGGCGCAAAGGCGCAACCGGGGGGCAGGGCCGCCGGGTCGGGGATGCGCCCGCCGATCACCGGCAGCCTGCCGCCGCCCGCCGCCACCACCGCAGGGTCGCAGGCCAGAAGCGCCCGCGTATAGGGGTGCCGCGCGTCGTGGAAGATCGCGTCCACCGGCCCTTCTTCCACCACCTCGCCCGCGTACATCACGGCCACCCGGTCGGCGAGTTCGGCAATGACGCCCAGGTGATGCGTCACGATGACCACCGCGCCGTCGAACTCCTGCTTCAGGCCGCGCAGAAGGTGGATGATCTGCGCCTCCATCGTCACGTCCAACGCCGTTGTCGGCTCGTCGGCGATCAGCACGCTGGGCTTGACCAGCAGCGCGGCGCCGATGGCGACCCGCTGGCGCATCCCCCCCGACAACTCGTGCGGATAGCGCGCAAGGCACCGCGCCGGGTCAGGGATCCCGACGCGCGCCAGCATCTCGCGCATCGCCCCCGCGCCGGCACCGGTGTAGTCGGCCAACTGCGCGCCGATGGTCAGGACGGGGTTGAACGCGGTCATCGGATCCTGGAACACCATTGCCACATCCCGCCCGCGCAACCCGCGCTGCGCCTCGGGCGGCAGGGCCCGCACATCCTGCCCGCCCAGCCTCACCGTGCCCCCCGTCACCCGCGCGCCCTGCGGCAACAGGTTCATCATGGCGGCCGCCAGCGTGGACTTGCCGCAGCCGGATTCCCCCATGATCCCCAGCACCTCGCCGGGGTTCACCGACAGGCTGACCCCCCGCACCGCGCGGACACCGCCGCCATAGGCGACCGACAGGTCCCGAACCTCCAGCGCGGGCGCGGTCATCCCCACCTCCGCGCAACCGACCGGGGGTCGAGGACATCCCTGAGCCCCTCGCCAAGGAAGGTGAACCCCAGCGTGGACAGGATCAGCGGCACACCCCCGGCGATGACGATATGCGGCGCCTGGCGCAGCGCCGTGTACCCCTCGGACAGGATCACCCCCCAGCTGGGCGCGGGCGGACGGACGCCGAGGTTGAGGTAGCTCAGGCCCGCCTCGAACATGATGACGACGGGGATGTCCATGCACAGAAGGATGACGAGGGGCCCGACGGCATTCGGCAGCAGGTGCACGAAGATCAGCCGCATAGGCCCCGCCCCCATCGCCCGACCGGCCTGGATGAAGTCGGCGCCTGACAGGGACAAGGTCTGCGTCCGGATCAGCCGCGCATAGGCAGGGAAGGACACCAGAACGATGACAAGAAGAAGCGTGGACGTGCCCGGCCCCAGGATCGTGATGACCGCAAGCGCGAAAAAGATCATGGGCAGCGACGACATCGAATCGAACACCAGCACCAGAACCGCATCCAGCCACCGCGGCCCCGACCCCGCGACCAACCCCAGCGCCAGCCCCAGCGCGCCCGCCAGCGACACCGAGGTGATGGCGATGCCAAGCGCCGTCCGCGCCCCCCAGATCAGCCGCGACAGGATATCCCGCCCCAGCTGGTCCGTTCCCGCCCAGTGCAGGGCCGAAGGCGGCTGGAACTTCGCCTTCACGTCGATGTCGATGGGGTCGTAAGGCGCAATCCAGGGGGCAAGCAAGGCCACCAGAACAAAGCCCACGACCAAGGCCAGCCCCGCCATCCCCAGCGGATCGCGCGCCAGCGCCGCCAGCGCGCCGCGCCGGGCCGGGGTTGGTTCGACGGCGGTGTCAGCCGCGAAGGACATCGCGCACCCTCGGGTCCAGCCGGGCGATCAGCAGGTCGGCCGCCGTCACCACCATCAGGTAGAAGGCGGTCATGAACAGCACCGTGCCCATCACCACCGGATAGTTCCGCTTTTCCACTGCCGCCGTGATCAGCGTCCCGATGCCGGGGCGCGAAAACACCGCCTCGACAAACACCGCGCTGGACAGAATGCCGCCAAAGCCCACCGCCAGCACCGACAGCGTGGGCACGATGGCCACGCGCAGCGCATGCCGCGCGACAATCCGGCGTTCCGACAGGCCAAAGGCGCGGGCGGTGCGGATGTAGGGGGCCTCCATCACCTCCAAGAGTGATGCGCGCACCAGCCGCGCAAGGTAGCCGACCCAGCCAAGGCCCACCGCGAAGGCGGGCAGGATCAGCGCGCGCACCTGGCTTCCGAAGTCCCCCGCCTGCCCCGCCCCGATGGCGGGCAGCCAGTTCAGCCAGACCGCAAAGACGATCAGCCCGTAGATCGCCACCACGAAGGATGGCACCGCAATGACGCTGACCGACAGGACACCCAGGCCCCGGTCCACCCAGGTATCGCGCCGCATCACCGCGATGCACCCCAGCGCCACGCCCAGCACAAAGGCCCAGCCAAGGCCCGCAAGGCCAAGGATCAGCGTGTTCGGAAACGCCTCGAGGATCTGGTCCACCACCGGCCGCTTCGACCACACGTCAATGCCAAGGTCGCCCCGAAGTGCGTTCCAGAAGAACAAGCCCAGCTGCGTCAGAACGGGCTGGTCCAGCCCCATCCGCGCCCGCAGCGCCTCTTTCAGCGCGGGCGTCGCGCGGGGACCCAGCGCGATGGACGCGGGGTCACCGGGGACAAGGAAGACCATCGCATACATCGCGGCCATCACCACGATCAGGATCAGGACCGACAGCCCCAGACGCCGGATCGCGTAGGTCAGCATCAGAGGCGACCTCGCCGATTTGCGCGGCGGCCCGTAGGGTGGGTTTCCAACCCACCCCTGCGGCACGGTGGGTGGGAAACCCACCCCACATGGGAGGCCCTACACATGATCGCGCGCGATCCTTTCGTCCCAATCGCGGGCGAAGACCTCGCGCTCGTTCTCGAAAACTCGCAAGTGCATCCGCACCCGGAAATGCGTGGCGTCACAGGTCAGGCTGCCCGCACTCTGGTGCCGTACTGTCGTATCGGGCCGCTCGATCACGCTCTTGAAGTGAGTTTCGCAGCGCGCTGACAAGGGGTCGCCATCGGTAATCACGTACCGGGCAAAGCCAGTCCCGCGATGGGTCTGGTCGAGCGTTGGATAGTAGGTGGCATAGGTGTTCCGCGCGAAATCCACCACCGTCTCGCCCGACAGAAGGTCGCGCCGGACGCTGCGGCGAACCGGCCAGCCGTCGGGCAGGGGCAGGTCCTGAACCGGGTCGGGCGCCGCGCATTCGGCCGGGTCGAACACGCGCAAGCCGGCATCCGCAGGGTCAGGCGGGCGGACGGGCAGGTCCATCGCGCTGTCCCCCAACGATATGGTCAGCGTGGCCAGTTCCGGCGACGGCCACGCGATGGGCCAATAGACGGTGGACACCGACACCGCGATCCGGTTCCCGGCCGCGAAGCTGTGGGCGATGTCATCCAGCTCCACCACCGCCTCGGTCCACTCCCCCGGCACCAGCGGCGCGGGCCGGTCATGCCCGAACCGGTGCGTCAGGTTCAGATGCCCGATCCCGACGCGGGCCGACGCCCCATCGGGCCAGACCTCGTTCAGCCGTACCGACACCAGCGCCTGCGGCTTGTCGCTGCGGAACCGCAGACGCAACACAGCCGCGCCCAGTATCTCCAGCGGTTCCGCCAGCGGCTCTGTCGCCCATACGACCGACCCGCCGTCATCCTCGCGCTGGTCCGTCGCCCACTCCGCGTCGCCGCCGTATCGCCCCACCTCACCCGCCGCGTTCCCGACCCACAGCGGCGAACAGACCGACACCTCGCCCGCCCCCTCCGCGCCCAGCCGCCCCTGCGGCCCCAGCGCCATGCGCCGCACCGCGATCCGGGGTGACGGCCAAACCGCCTCGCCCACCCAGCGGCCGTGCTTGACCGGGTAGTTCACCGCCGGGCGGAAGGCATCCTCCATCCACACCCGCAGCATGGGCTCGTCCATGATCCCGGTGTCGCGGCCCTTGAGCCAGTGGTCGCACCAGCGCAGCACCTCTTGCAGCCAGCCGATGGCGGGTTCCACGGTCACGTCATGCGGAAAGGAATGCGCCCAGGGCCCGATCAGCCCCCGGCGGGGGCAGGACAGGCCAGCCAGAAGGCGCGGCACGCTTTCGGAATAGTTGTCGGCCCAGCCCGACACCGCATAGACGGGCACGCGGATGCGGCCGAAATCCTCGCAGACCGACCCCTGCCGCCAGTAGTCATCGCGCCGCTGATGACGCAGCCACGTCAGGATCCACGGCGCATTCGCCGCGCGCCTCTCTTCCCACATCGCGCGCCAGCGGTCGCCCACGATGGCGGGGTCGGGGGGCAGGTCCATGTAGGCGAACATGGTCGCGGACCAGTCGAAATCATCCTTCGACAGACAGCCCCCCACCCGGTGGATGTCGGTGGCGAACCGGTCGTCGGTGGACCCCACGGTGATGATCGTCTTCAGCGCGGGCGGCTGACGTGCCGCGATCTGCAACCCGTTGAACCCGCCCCAGCTGATCCCGTACATGGCGACCTGCCCGTCGCACCAGTCCTGCGCGGCCAGCCACGCGATCGCGTCCACCCCGTCCTGCTGCTCGGTCGGCGTGTATTCGTCGGTCAGCACCCCCTCGCTGTCGCCGCACCCGCGGATATCCAGCCTCAGGCACGCATAGCCGTGCCGCGCCAGATAGCGGTGCATCTTCTCGTCCCGCGCCCGCATCCCGTCGCGCTTGCGGTAGGGCAGGTATTCCAGGATCAGCGGAACCTTCCCCGCCCCCTCGGGCAGCCACAGCCGCCCGGCCAGCCGCGTGCCGTCGGGCAGGGGCACGAAGATGTTCTCGATCTCGCGAAGGCCGAACGGAAAGGTGTCGCGGATCCTGGGCATGGCCGTCAGCCGCCGCCGAGAAGCGTGGTGTCGAACGACAGGAACAACCCCACATAGCCGCGCGCGTACTCGGTGCCGTTGTAATACCGCAGGTCCAGCGACGTCTCGTCGGTGAAGTAGTGCTTCACCCCGATGTCCCACTCCTCTTCCGCCTTCGGCCCCGCATTCTGGTACGACCCGTAATTCGCCTCGATCTCCCAGGTGTCGGCGGGATAATAGCGGAAGCGGACATAGGCGTTCGACAGCTTGGTGTCCGGGCTCGTCGCCAGATAGCCGCGCACGTAGAACTTGTCGCCCAGCGTCTGACCGACGGTCAGGATGACCTCGCCGTAGTTCGATGCGCTGTCGGTGGGGTAATTGTAGCGGTAGTAGGACAGGTCATAGCTCAGCCCACTGTCCAGATCGCGGCGATAGCCGCCATAGACGTCGATCTCGTTGTAGCTTTCGTCGTTGGCGACCTTGGCCCAGACCCCGCCATAGAAGTGCAGCCGTTCCGCCTCGACATAGGCCTCAAGGCTGCGGCGGCTGGGCAGGCCCTTGCCGTCCGGGCGGTCTTTGTACTCCAGCGCGGTGCCGCCATAGACGACCCATCCCCCATCCGAACTGGCGTCCTGCGCCAGCGCCGGGGCCGCCGTCATTGCGGCAAGCAATCCCAATGTCAGTGTTCGCATGTCCCACCTGTCCCCTGTGTTTGTCAGTTCATCGGCGCCCCGCCCTCGGCCTTGCGGCGGGTCACGTAGTCGGTCAGTGCCTCGTCCACGCCCGGGTCGATCCCCAGTATCTCGGACGCGGCCAGCATCTCCTTCCAGACCTGGTTCGCGCGCGTCCGCGCATCGACCGACCCTTTCAGAAGCCAGTTGGGGTGATTGTCCCAGTTCGAGACGATAGGCCTATGAAACGCCGTCTCGTAGCGCGCCATCGTGTGCCCCGCGCCGAAAAAGTGCCCCGCAGGCCCAACCTCGGCGATGGCTTCCAGTGCCAGTGCGCCGGGGTCTGTCGCCAAAGGCTCGAAATACGCGTCCATCATCTGCAGCATCTCGGCATCCAGGATCAGCTTCTCGAAACTGGCTGTCAGCCCGCCGTGCAGCCAGCCCGCGCCATGTTCCAGCAGATGCGTGCCCCCCATCAGCGCCCCCCACAGCGCCATCTGCGATTCCCACGCCGCCTGCGCATCCACCTCGTTCGCCGCGCAGACGTTGGACGACCGGAACGGCACGCCGATATGCCGCGCCAACTGCCCCGACGCCTGCGCCGCCTTGGTGTATTCGGGCGTCCCGAACGCAGGCGACCCCGACCGCATGTCCACGTTCGACGTGAACCCCCCGTACATCACCGGCACCCCCGGCCGCACGATCTGCGTCAGCGCGATCCCCGCTAAGGCCTCGGCGTGCTGCAGCACCAAGGCGCCCGCCACTGTCACCGGGGCCATCGCCCCCGCCAAAGTGAAGGGCGTGATGACGTTGACCTGCCCGTGCTCGGCCATCGCGATCAGTCCCTCGGCCATCGGGATATCCAGTTGCAGGGGCGTGTTGGTGTTGATGATCCCCACCAGAACCGGCCGCCCCACCATCCCGTCGGGCGTCGTGCCCAGCATGATCGCCGCCATCTCGATCCCGTCCATCGTCCGCGGGCGGCCCAGCGTCTGCGTTTGCCAGCTCTTGTCCAGATGCCTTATCTGCGCGTGGTAGATGTCGAGATGCCGGGTGTTGGCGGGCAAATCCATCGGCTCGAACGGCCCGCCGCCTTCCTGGTGGATGACGTTCAGGTGCTGGATCAGCCGCAGGTAGTCGCACATCTCTGCGAATGTGCCGTCACGGCGTCCCCGGTCGTTGTCCATGACATAGGCTGGCCCGCCGACCGAGGTGTAGACGCAAACGTTCCCCCCGACCGTCAGGTTCCGCGTCGGGTTCCGCGCCTCCAGCGTGAAGGTGCGGGGCACCCTCGCCAGCAAGGGCGCGAACATGTCGGGGTCGAAGCGGACGATCTGGTCGTCCACCGTCGCGCCCGCCCGGCGGTAAAGGTCCCGTGCAGGTCCATGCAGCACCCGCATCCCCTGCCGCGCCAGCACGGTCAGCGCGGAATCGTGTATCGCCGCAACCTGATCGTCCGAAATGACACGAATCGGATCGTACCGCCGCTCCACCTGCCCGAAGGGGCGCTGCGCTATTCCACCAGAGGGGCGCGCGGCACGATGGCGGCGTCCCTCGGGCCGGGTCATTCGGCGGCCTCGGGCAACTGAAAATCGCGCATCGCGAAGGGCGCATCCCGCCGGGGCCTGACCTGCGCCGCCGTCAGGCCCAGTTCCCGCGCCGTCTTGTGCCCCTGATAGACCGCATGCACCACCGCGCCCGGTGCGTTGGCATCGCCGGTCAGGTGCAGCCGCCCGGGCGGGGCGTCCTTCGCCAGTTCCTCGTAAAGCGCGCTTCCCCCCGCCCGCATCCCCACAATCACCAGCGACTTCGCCGCAATCTCCCGCGCCTCGCCCGAGAATATCTGTGCAAGCCCCAGGGTTTCGCCATCGAACCCCGTCACGATCTCCAACGTGCGAAGCTTGATCTCGCGCGCCGCGAACGACTGATGCACCTGCGGCTGTTCGTTCGTCATGAACCCCCAGGCCGCCGCCGCGCCCGCCGTCGTGACGTAGGTCACGTCCAGCCACTTGCCCGCCAGCATCTCGGCGATCGCCGATCCCAGGTAGTAGTTGTCGAAATCGAACACCGCGACCGGCCCCTCGGGCACCACCCCCGCCGCCAGATCGTCAGGCGTATAGACACCGGGGGCAGTCAGCGTCCCCTGCGGCAACTCGTTCGCCCCGCACAGGGCCGTGGTCCAGCGCGCGCCCGTGGCGATCACCACATGGTCTGCGCCGAACTCGCGCACGTCCTCTGCCGTCAGGGCGCTTTCGGGGTATAGGCTGACATTCGCCATCTTGCGCAACTGTCCCAGCCGGTAGTCTACCACCCGGTTCCACTGCCCCAACCCCGGCAGCGTGGTTTCCCACCTCAGCCGCCCGCCGAAGTCGCGCGCCCGGTCCGCCAGCGCCACGTCATACCCCCGCCGCCCCAGTGTCAGCGCCGCCTCAAGCCCCGCAGGCCCCCCGCCCACGACCAGAACCTGCCCCTTGCCATCCTTGCGGACCACCTCCGGGTGCCACCCCCGCCGCCATTCCTCGCCCGCCGTGGGGTTCTGCGTGCAGCGCACCCAGACCCCGTCGTGCCAGCTTGAAATGCACAGGTTGCAGCCGATGCACTCGCGGATGTCCTCGACCCGGCCCTCTTCAATCTTCCGGGGCAGGAACGGGTCCGCGATGGAGGGCCTTGCCCCCCCGATCAGGTCCAGCACACCCCGCCGGATCATCGAGACCATCGTATCGGGCGAGGTGAACCGCCCCACGCCCACCACGGGCTTGTCCGTCACGGTCTTCATGAAGTCCACGACCGACTCGTGGCTGCCTTCTGGCGAATACCGCGACGGCGCGCAGTCATAGGCGGAATAGTCCATCTTCACGTCGAACAGGTCGGGGGCGTCCTTCAGGTAGCCCACCACCTCGTGCGCTTCGGTCGGCGCAACCTCGGACGGCCGCGCCCGAAGCTCCTGCATCGACACGCGCAGGGCCACGGCGCACCGCCCCTGTGTCGCCTCTCGCACCGCGTCGATCAGTTCCTCGACCAGCCGCACCCGGTTCCGCACAGACCCGCCATAGGCATCCGTCCGGCGGTTGTAGTCCGACAGCAGGAACTGGTACGGCAGATACCCCATCCCCGCATAGACATAGAGGATATCGAACCCCGCCCGCTCCGCCCGCACCGCCGCCTCGGCATGCCAGCGGATCAGGTCGCGGATGTCGCCCGCGTCCATCACACGAGGGCGGGCCGAGGACATGAACCCCACATGCGTCGCCATCCACGGCACGCCCGACGGCGACAGGGGCGCGTGACGGGTCGTTCGGTTCACTGCCGCCGCCCCGCCATGCCACAACTCAACCGCCGCCAGCGCGCCGTGCCGGTGCGCGGCCTCGGTCATCAGGGCGTGCGACCGGATGTCCGCCTCGTCCCACAGGGACGCGAAGGGAAAGGGCGAGTCGTCCGACGACGGGTCCACCGAACAGGCCCCGGTGGACACGACCCCCCAGCCGCCTTCCGCCTTCATCCCCCGGAACGCCGCCCGCACATGCGGGGCGGCGTTCGTCATGCCGCTGGCATGGGGCACTTGAAAGAACCGGTTCGGCGCGACCTTCGGCCCGATGCGGACGGGTTCGAACAGAACGTCAAAGCGCGGGTCGCGGGGCATGGCCGGCCTCTTGCTGAACGGTTGTATAGTATCAGCCGAGCGCCACGGCGCAACCTTTTTCGGCCCGCAACGCGGGTGGCAAGCTCGCCCTTGCCGCTGCCGGGGCCGTCGTCAGCCAGGGCGCATCCCCTCTCCCCCACGGGGGAGAGGGTCAGGGTGAGGGGTGCCCCTCCGCCGGAACGACGGTGCAGGACAATACCCGCGCCTACGCCCCCCAGCCCACGATCCCCTTCACCTCGCAGAAGTCGTGGATGCCCCAGTCGGCATATTCGCGTCCGTTGCCCGACTGCTTGTACCCGCCAAAGGGCGCGAACGTGTCCCAGGCCGGATAGTTCAGGTTTACCGTACCCGCCCGCAGCCGACGTGCCACCGGCTGCGCATCCGCCACCGGCCCCGCGATATAGGCCGCCAGCCCATAGGGCGTGTCGTTCGCGATCTCGACCGCCTCGTCGATGCTGTCATAAGGGATGATGGCCAGCACCGGCCCGAAGATTTCCTCGCGCGCGATGGTCATCTGATTGTTGACGTTGCCAAACACCGTCGGCCGCACGAACCAGCCCCGGTTCAGCCCGGCGGGGCGGCCCACGCCACCGCAAACGAGCGTCGCGCCTTCGTCGATGCCCGCCTGGATCAGCCGCTGCACCTTGTCGAAATGGATCTTCGACACCAAGGGCCCCATCGTCGTCTTGGTGTCGCGCGGATCGCCCGCGACCACCGCATCCGCGGCCTCCTTGGCATGTGCCAAAGCCTCGTCATGCCGTGCGCGGGGCACCAGCATCCGGGTCGGCGCGTCGCAGGACTGCCCCGTATTGCCGAAACAGCCCTCGACGCCTCCCTTTACTGCCGCCGCGAAATCTGCGGTCGGCAGTATGATGTTCGGCGACTTGCCGCCCAATTCCTGCGCCACACGCTTCACTGTCGGCGCGGCGGCCGCCGCCACCGCCGTCCCGGCGCGGGTCGACCCCGTGAAGCTGACCATGTCCACCTCGGGGTGCGACGACATCCGCGCCCCCACCTCGGCCCCGGTGCCGTTCACTAGGTTGAACACGCCCTTAGGCACCCCCGCCTCGTGGCAGACCTGCGCGAACAGCACGCCCGACAGGGGCGCGATCTCGCTGGGCTTCAGGACCATCGTGCAGCCCGCCACCAGCGCAGGCGCGACCTTGCAGGCGATCTGGTTCATCGGCCAGTTCCACGGCGTGATGAGGGCGCAGACGCCCACGCCCTCATGCACGATCCGCGTGGTACCGCGCATGTATTCCCAGTCCATGTCCTCGGCGGCCTTGATGGTGCTCTCGATATGCACCTGCCCCGCCCAGGCCTGCGCGCCGCGCGCCCATTCGATGGGCGCGCCCATCTCGGTGGACATCACCTGCGCGAACTCTTCGTACTTCGCGTTGTAGACCTCCAGGATCCGCTTCACCAAGGCGATCCGGTCCTTCACCGGCGTCACCGTCCAGCCCAGGAAGGCCTTGCGCGCCGCCATGATCGCGCGGTCGATGTCGGCCTCGTTCCCCAGCGCGACCTCGGCCACGATCTCCTCGGTGGCCGGGTTCTCCACCCCCATCCGGTTCTTGGAAATCGGGTCAACCCAGGCCCCGTCGATGTAGAACTTCAGCATGTTGTCGGGGATCATCGCGTCCACTCCCTGTTTTGTGCGCGGGCCGGGCCCGTGGCCACTGCCGGTTATTTCATCGACGCATCTGACGGCGGCTAAGGCCCGAGCGCAAGTGCCAGCGCGGCGTGGCGGGGATGAGAAAGCGACATGCCGGCGTCCAGGCGACCGCCGCGGCATAAGGCGGAATTGCGAATCGCACGCTTTGGGTCCAAGCCTTGGCCCATGATGACTGCACATCCCTCGATCCAGATTTTCGCGTTGTTCGCGCTGCTCGCGGTGTTCCTGTCGGCCTGTGGTGTCGATGGCGAACCGAAGCCCCCTGCGCCCAAGGCCCCCGCTGCGGTGACCATCACCGGGCAGGCCCGTGTCGGCGTGACCGCGAACCTCTGACCGCATTCCTGGAAGACGTCGCCTTAGCTGGGACCCCGAGATGCGCGCGCCACGGTCCTGAATAGAGCCTTTCCCGCCGCCGAACCCCAGGATTTTTCGCAGAAAAATCGGTGTCCCATTCGCCCGCGATTCTTCTTCGAAGAATCGTCAGGGTATGGGAGACGGCAATTCTTTCGGAAACGTCGAGATCCGCCCCAACCACCGGAATTCCTGTCCAAGGTTGCGCGGACGCCCCACCGGGGACAGCGGCCCGGGCGCTCAGTCCAGCGTCCGCCGGAACCGCATCAGCGCCGCCCCGGCCAGCACGACGGCCGTCACGGTCAGCGCCGCCATCGGCCCGGACACGGCGGCCAGATCGCCGCCCTTCAGCATGACCGACCGGATCATCCGCAGGAAATGCGTCAGCGGAAACACCTCGCCCAAGGCCTGCGCCCATCCTGGCATCCCCCGGTAGGGGAACATGAACCCCGACAGCAAAAGTGAGGGCAGAAAGAAAAAGAACGTCAGCTGCATCGCCTGCATCTGCGTCCGCGCCACGGTGGAAATCAGGTAGCCCAGCATCACCAGCGCCAGCACAAAGATGAACACGCCCGCCAGCAACAGCGGCAGCGACCCCACGAAGGGCACCCCGAACAGCCCCTTCGCCGCCGTCAGCACCACCGCCACCTGCACCGCCCCCACGCCCAGATAGGGCAAGACCTTGCCCAGCATGATCTCGATGGGCGTCGCGGGCATCGACAACAGGTTCTCCATCGTTCCCCGCTCGGTCTCACGCGTCAGGGCCATCGACGTCATCATCACCATCGTCATCTGCAGGATCACGCCCAGAAGCCCTGGCACGATGTTGTACTGCGTGATCCCTTCCGGGTTATAGCGGCGGTGGACAACCACGTTCAGTCCCGCATCCGACGCCGCCGCCGCCTCGGCCTCGCGCCCCTCTTCCCGCAACAGCGCCTGCGCCGCGACGGTGCCCAGCGTCGATATCGCCCCTGACGCCACCGAAGGGTCGGTCGCATCCGCGTCGATCAGGATGCGCGGGGCATCACCCCGCTCCACCCGCCGCCCGAAATCGGACGGCACCGTCACGACGAAGGACACATCTCCCTTCTCGATCAGCGCGCGGGCCTGCCGCGCGGTCGCGGCGGGATAGTCGAAGCGGTAATACCCGGTCAGTTCCAGCGCCGTGACCATCGCGCGGGTGAAACGGTCTTGCGTGGGGGCGACCAGCGCGGCGGGCAGGTGCTTGGGGTCGGTGTTGATTGCAAACCCGAACAAGAGAAGCTGCATCAGCGGCACGCCCAGCATCATCGCAAAGGTCACCCGGTCGCGGCGCATCTGGATGACTTCCTTGCCCAGAAGCGCCCCCAGACGGCGAAGGGACAGCACGCGGTTCATGCCATGTTGTCCTGCGACGCGCCCATCAGCTGGATGAACACATCCTCAAGGCTCGTCTCGGCATCGGCCATGACAGACCCCGTCGCCTTCGCCGCCTCGCCCGCAGAGGCGCGCAGCGCCGCCCCGTCGCGCCCCACCACATGCAGCGCGTTGCCGAAGGGCGCGACCTGCTCGACCCCCGCCGCGCCCTTGAGCATCCGTGCCGCATCGGCCATGCGCGGCCCCTCCAGCACCACGGTCGTCAGCCCCGCGCCCTTCACCACTTCGGCCACCGTGCCGCGCGCGACCAGCCGACCATAGGCGATGTAGTTGATGCGGTGGCAGCGCTCGGCCTCGTCCATGTAGTGGGTGGACACCAGCACCGTCAGCCCGCCCGCCGCCAGCCGGTGAATCTCGTCCCAGAACTCGCGCCGCGCCTTGGGGTCCACCCCCGCCGTGGGCTCGTCCAGCATCAGAAGGCGCGGGCGGTGCATGATACAGGCGGCCAGCGCCAGCCGCTGCTTCCACCCCCCCGACAAGGACCCCGCCAACTGCCCCTTGCGGCTGGTCAGGCCGAGGTCGGCCAGCGTGTCGGCCACGAACCGTGCGGCGGGGCGCAACCCGTACAGCCCCGCGACGAAGCGCAGGTTTTCCTCGATCGTCAGGTCCTCGTAGAAGGAAAAGCGCTGCGTCATGTACCCGACCTCGCGCTTGATCGCCGCGCTCTCGGTCAGGATGTCGCGCCCCAGAACCCGCCCCTGCCCGGCGTCTGGCGTCAGAAGCCCGCACAGAAGGCGGATGGTCGTCGTCTTGCCCGACCCGTTCGGACCCAGGAAGCCCGCGATCTCGCCCGTCTCGACGCTCAGCGACACGTCGTCCACGACCCGCCGCCCGCCAAAGGCCTTGACCAGCCCGGTGACCGAAATGGCGGGCTCCCCGCTCATCCCCCCGCCCCATCCGGCAGCCGCACATCCACGATCTGCCCCGGCTTCAGCGACCCCGCCTCCGTCGGACGCGCCTCGACCAAGTAGACCAGCGTCTGACGGTTCTGCAGCGAATAGATCACGGGCGGGGTGAATTCGGGTGCGTCCGAGACATAGGTGACCGTCGCCGTCAGCCCCGCCGCGCAGGCGTCGCACTCCACAGACAAGACGCTGCCCGACCGGATCGCCGCCACCGACCCCTCGGGCACGTAAAGCCGCAGCTTAACCGCGCCATCCGGCAGGAACGACAGCACCGGCGCCGACGGCCCCGCGATTTCCCCCGGCCTGCGGATGACGTCGTCCACGATCCCGTCGGCCGGTGCCACCAGCGTCCGCTTGCCCAGCGCCCATTGCGCGCGGTTCCGCTCCGACATCGCGCCTGCAACCGCCGCCTCTTTCGCGGCGATGGTCCAGGGCCGCGCGGGAAGCTTCGCCACCGCCAGGTTCGCCTCGACCTCGGCCACCTTCGCACGCGCCACCGCAGCCGCCGTCGCCGCATCGTCGCGCTGGCTTTCCGTCGCCGCGCCCCGGGCAGCCAGGCTGGTCATCCGCTCCGCCTGTCGCCCCGCCTCGTCCGCCTGCGCCCTGGCCGAGGCGAGCGAGGCCTCGATCACCCCGATCTCTTCGGGCCTGAGGCCCCGCCGCAGGTCGGCCAGCTCGCTTTGCGCCCGCTGATAGGTCGCCGTCGCCGCCGCCAGCGCGATTTCGGCGTCGCGCGCCTCCATCCCCGCCAGCACCGCCCCCGCCGCCACCCGCTCACCCCGCCGCACCGACAACGACGCGATCTGCGCAGGCTCCACCGGCGCGATCAGGACATACTCGCCCTCGACATAGCCGGTGGCGAAAGGTTCGGGCGGGGCGCAGGCTGCAAACAGGGTCGCGGCAAGGGGCAGACCGCACAGGAAACTCATCGCCGCGCCTCCGCATCCAGAACCGCCTCAAGGTTCGCCAGCACCACCTTCACCACCTCTGCCGCCTCGTCCGGCCCCAGCGCCTGCCAGCCCATCCGCCGCAGGATCACGGGGCGTCCGATGCGGAAGTAGACGACCTGCCCCACAAAGGCGAAAACGGCGATCCGCGTTTCCGGGGCCTCGGTGTCACCCCCCGTCGCAGTGGCCCAAAGCCGACAGACACGCGCATGAACAGGCTCGACCAGCGCGTCATAGACGATGTCGATGCCAGGCCCGTTCTCGGCCATCTCGCGCAAAAGGAATGCGCTGACGGGCTGGGCCTCGGGCGCGGACAAGAGGAACCCCGCCATCACCCGCACGATCTGGCGCAGCACGGCCCGCGCCGCGCCCGGCTCGCCCGGCAGCTCCGCCGCCAGCACCGGCCCCACCCGCTCCAGGATCGCCGCCGCGCAGTGACGGGCACAGGCGCGCCGCAACCCCTCCTTGCCGCCGAAGTGATAGCCGATCGCCGCCACGTTCGCCCCGGCGGCGCTTGCGATCACGCGGGTCGAGGTCGCCTCGAACCCCTGCCGCCCGAACAGGTCCAGCGCCGCCGCCACCAGCGCCCCCCGCGTGGCATCGGCCCGCGAAGCATCTGGCGCGGTCAGGTCGGGCTGAGTCGGGGCATCGGAAGGATTCATACGAATGATTAAAACAAATGATTGAACACCCGTCAACCCCCGCCTTGGCGCACCGCCACCCCTCGCATTTCCGGTCTCACAAATATCCCTGCCGGAGGCTCCCGTCCCTTCGACCCGCCCATCGCTCGAAATCCGATGTGCCCCTTGCCCCCCGCCCTCCATCGGCTACCGTCCGGCCCGAACCAGAAGGGGGATTCGGACATGGACCACGCAACCGATCCCACCGGCTTCCGCCGCACCGTCCTCCTCGTCGCCGCCCTCAACCTCGCCTACTTCGCCGTCGAATTCATCGCGGCGCTGCGTATCGGGTCCGTCTCGCTGTTCGCTGACAGCGTGGATTTCCTGGAAGATGCCGGGATCAACCTTCTGATCGTCGTGGCCCTGGGCCTGACCCTTGCCGTCCGCGCGCGCATCGGGATGCTTCTCGCCGCGATCATGCTCGCACCCGCCCTGGCCTTCCTCTGGACGCTCTGGCAAAAATATCTCCATCCCGTCCCACCCGAGGCCATCACCCTTTCGCTGATCGGCGCAGGCGCGATGGCCGTGAACCTGACCTGCGCGCTGATGCTCGCCCGCCACCGCCACACCGGCGGCAGTCTGGCCAAGGCCGCGTTCCTGTCGGCCCGGAACGACGTGGCCGCCAACATCGGCATCATCGCGGCGGGTGCGCTGACCGCTGCAACGTCGTCCATCTGGCCCGACGTTCTGGTCGGCCTTGCCATCGCCGCCATGAACCTCGACGCCGCGCACGAGGTGTGGGAAGCCGCGCAGGGCGAACACCGCGAGGCGACGGCACCGAAGGCCTGACCCACCCCCCGATTGCGAAGGCGTCGGGACATGCTATCAACCGCCCCACCCCCAGAACCGGGCGCAGCAGGCAGGACCGATGGACCACTTCCTCTACCGTGACGGCCGGCTTCACGCCGAAGACGTGCCCGTCGCCGACATCGCGGCCGAGGTCGGCACCCCGGTCTACGTCTATTCCACCGCCACGCTGACCCGGCACTACCAGGTCTTCTCCGACGCCCTGTCGCCCCTGCCGCACCTTGTGTGCTTTGCCGTCAAGGCGAACGGCAACGTCGCGGTGCTCAAGACGCTGGGCGACCTTGGCGCGGGCATGGATGTGGTGTCGCAGGGCGAATACCTGCGCGCCCGTGCCGCCGGGGTGCCGGGCGACCGGATCGTGTTCTCCGGCGTCGGCAAGACGCGCGAAGAAATGCGCCTGGCGCTGGAAGGCGGCATTCGGCAGTTCAACGTGGAAAGCGAACCCGAGCTTGCCGCCCTGTCCGAGGTCGCAACCTCCCTCGGCGCGACCGCCCCCATCACCATCCGCGTGAACCCCGACGTCGACGCGAAAACCCACGAGAAGATCGCGACCGGCAAGAAGGAAAACAAGTTCGGCATCCCCATCGCCCGCGCTCGCGACACCTACCGCCTCGCCGCGTCCCTTCCGGGGCTGGACGTGGTGGGGATCGACGTCCACATCGGCAGCCAGCTGACCGACCTTGCCCCGTTCGAGGAGGCCTACCGCATGGTCGCCTCCCTCACCGAAACGCTGCGCGCCGACGGCCACACGATCCGCCGGCTCGACCTCGGCGGCGGACTTGGCATCCCCTACACCCGCACCAACGAACCGCCGCCCCTGCCGTCCGACTACGGCGCGATGGTCAGGCGCACCGTGGGCCATCTGGGCTGCGAGATCGAGATCGAACCTGGGCGGCTAGTGGCGGGGAACGCGGGGCTTCTTCTGTCGCAGGTCATCTATGTGAAGGAAGGCGAAGGCCGCACCTTCCTGATCCTTGACGCCGCGATGAACGACCTTGTGCGCCCCTCTATGTATGGCGCGCACCACGACATCGTGCCGGTCGCCGAACCCGAACCCGGCAAGGAACCCGTGCCTTACGACATCGTCGGCCCCGTCTGTGAAACCGGCGACACCTTCGCCAAGGCCCGCCCCCTTGCCCCCGTACAGGCGGGCGATCTGGTCGCCTTCCGCTCCGCCGGGGCCTATGGCGCGGTGATGGCGTCGGAGTACAACGCCCGTCCGCTCGTGCCCGAAGTTCTCGTCCACGGGGATCAATTCGCTGTCATCCGGAAAAGGCCGACCTTTGACGAGATGATAAACCGCGATACCTTACCCTCGTGGCTGTAATCCCGGCGGCTATTCCGGGGGTGTTTGCCCCGCGTTCTAGAAAGGCCAAATGACCGAGCAGGAGCGCATCGCCCAATCGGCATTGGGGCGCCTGAAATGGCCGCTCCGGCTGACGCGCGCCGGTATCGCCGCAGAACGGATCACGCGCGGCTTCTGGCCGGTCTGGACCATCCTCTTCGGTGTCTTCGCCGCCTTCGCCTTCGGGCTTCAGGATGTCTTGTCGCTTGAAGTTCTTTGGATCGGCGGCGTCGCCACCATCGTCGCCTTCGTCTGGGCACTCGTGCGCGGCATCCTCCGCTTCCGCTGGCCGACCGAGGCCGAGGCGATGGACCGGTTGGACCTGGACCTTCCCGGCCGTCCCATCGCCACCCTCTCTGACCGGCAGGCCATCGGTGCAGGCGATGCCGGGGCGGCGGCGGTCTGGATCGCCCACGTCCGCCGCATGGCCGACCGCACCCGCGCCGCCCGCCCCCCCGCGCCCGACCTGCGCGTCGCCGCGCGTGATCCCTTTGCGCTGCGCTACGCCGCGCTGACGGCGCTGGTCCTTGCCACCCTCTTCGGCTCGCTCTGGCGGGTCACCGAGGCCGCGTCCATCGCCAAGGGCGGCGTCGCCGCCTCGACCGCGGGCGGTCCGTCGTGGGAAGCTTGGGTCGAACCCCCCGCCTATACTGGCAAGCCAAGCCTCTACCTGAATGAGGTCACCGCCGACGCCATCGAGGTGCCCGAGGGGTCGTCCGTCACCGTGCGGCTCTATGGCCAGCCTGGCGCGGTGACGCTGACCGAAACCGTCTCGGCGCCCAAGCCCCCCGCGCCGCCCGCATCGCCATCGGTGCCGCTCAACGCTGCCAAGCCAGAGGCCGCGCAGGCCGACGCCTCCACGGCCGACACTACGCCCGATGCCCCCGCCCAGCCCCCGGTCTTCGAGGTGGCGCGCTCGGGCACCATCGCCATCGACGGCACCGGCGGGCGCAGCTGGGCGGTGACCGTCCTGGCCGACAAGGCCCCCACAGTGGAGTTGTCGGGCGACATCAAGCGGGACGCCGACGGCAGGATGACCCAACCCTTCGCCGCCAAGGACGATTACGGCGTCGTCGCGGGCAAGGCGACCTTCACGCTGGACCTTGCGGCGATCAAGCGCCGCTACGGCCTGACCGTCGATCCAGAACCGCGCGAGGACCTGGTCTTCGACCTGCCCATGCCCATCTCGGGCGGCCGCGCCGACTTTTCCGAGGCGCTGGTCGAGGATGCGTCCAAGCACCCCTGGGCCAACCTGCCCGTGAAGATGACCCTGACGGTCGAGGATGGCCGCGCCCAGCAGGGCACAATTGAACCGAAGTCGCTGTCCCTTCCCGGCCGCCGCTTCTTCGATCCGGTTGCGAACGCCGTGATCGAGCTTCGCCGCGACCTTCTGTGGAACCGCGCCAACGGGGCACGCACGCTTCAGGTGCTCAAGGCGATCACCAACCGCCCCGAACAGCTGGTGCAGAACGAACGCGCCTACCTGATGCTGCGCGTCGCCATGCGGCGGCTGGAATCAGCCCTGTCGCAGGGGCCGATCTCTGTGACCATGCGCGACGAAATCGCCGAGGATTTCTGGAAGATCGCCGAACTGATCGAGGATGGCGGCCTGTCGAACGCGCTGGCCCGGATGCAGCAGGCGCAGGAACGCCTGTCCGAGGCGATGAAGAACGGTGCATCGCCCGCCGAAATCCAACGCCTGATGGACGAACTGAAGCAGGCCACCGACGACTACATCCAGATGCTGGCCCAGAACATGGAGCGGAAAAAGGGCGACGGCACCGACGAACGCGACATGTCGCAGAACCAGCAGCAGATGCAGACGATTACCGGCGACCAGATCCAGCAGATGATGGACCAGATCCAGAAGCTGATGGAGGAAGGCCGCATGGCCGAGGCGCAGGAACTGCTCGACCAGCTGCAGCGCCTGATGGAGAACCTGAAGGTCACCGAAGGCCAAGGCCAGGGTCAGCAGGGACCCGGTGGCAAGGGGATGCAGGACCTTCAGAACACACTCCGCGACCAGCAGGGCCTTTCGGATGACACCTTCGGCCAATTGCAGGACCAGTTCGACCCCGGCGCGAACCAGCCGGGCCAGCGCCCCGGCCAACCGCGTGGCCAGCCCGGCAAGCCCGGCGGGCTTGACGGCGAGGACATGGGCCAGGGCGATCCGCAGGGCGGCGAGCAGGGCAGCCTCGCCCAGCGCCAGCAGGCGCTGCGGGATCAGTTGCGCCAGCAACAGCAAGGCCAGCTTCCCGGCGAAGGCACGCCCGAAGGCGAGGCCGCGCGCAAGGCCCTGCAGGATGCCGAACGCGCCATGAACGACGCCGAACAGGCGCTGCGCGACCAGGACCTGCCCGGCGCGCTCGACCGCCAGGCCGAGGCGATCGACCGCCTGCGCGAAGGTTTGCGGGGCCTGGGCGAGGCCTTCGCCCGCCAGAACCCCGACCGCCAGGGCACACAGGGCGACGCCAAGGGCGAGGCTCAGAACGAGGTGCCGCGCGATCCTCTGGGCCGGGCCGCAGGCGCGAACGGACAGCTTGGCACTGACGAGGCGCTTCTGCAGGGCAAGGACATCTACCGCCGCGCGCAGGACCTGCTCGACGAAATCCGACGCCGGTCGGCCGACCAGACCCGGCCCTCGCCCGAGCGTGACTACCTCAGGCGGCTTCTGGACGTGTTCTGATCGAAAGACCGCGTCGATGCGGCGGGCGCAGTCGGATCAGCTGCCCCGCATCGCCTCGGTCGAGGATCGCATCATCTCGTCGATCCACATCCGCGCCTCGTTGATCGCGCTGACATAGGCTGACAGCGCGGGCGACAGGGCGGGGACCTGCTGGGCCAGTGACGGCGCAAGAACATACAGCGCCAGAAGCACGACCGCCACAATCAGCGAGATCGAGAACCCCAGCCGGAATCCGCCGCGCTCGCGTGCCTTGACCTCGGGCGTCTCGATGCCGTCGTCGTCATCTGTCCGCGCATTGGTCGCGCGCAGGGTCGAGTTGATCGTCTCGATATCGGGAAGAAGTTCGCGCCGGTGTCCCCGTGGAAGGTCATCGTCCGCCGCCGACAGGTCAGCGACGCGCTCGTCACCCCCCGCCCCATGCGGCCCTTCTGCCACGTCGGCAGCGGACCCGGCGGCATCCCGACGGTCGGATCGCACCGCGCCCGCCTCGGGCAGGCCAAGGTCCGCCTGCATTTCAAGGTCTGCGGTGCCCTCCGCCCGACGGGCCCGCGTTTCGCGCTCGGCCTCTTCGCGCAGGATCGCCAGCATGTCGTCGTCCAGCTGGCTGCTCGGTGGCGGCATCGCGGCGGGCGGCACACCCGCACCTTCGCCCGAAGGCTCCACCTCTCGGGTGTCTTCGGGGATGTCCGCGGCCTCGTCATCCTCGACATAGCCGCCGCCAGCGGGCTCCGGCGGCGCCGATGCCGCCTCGGGAGCACCATTGCCACCATCGGCTGGCCCATCGAACCGGCCTGGCTGAAACCAGGCGTGACCGCAGTTTGAACACTGCACGTCGCGCCCGCCCTCGGGTATGACACTGTCGTCAACTTCGTACTGCGCGTCGCAATTCGTGCAGATCAGACGCATCTGAAACCCGAACCGTTCCCATTGGCGGCCGGCCGTTCTGGCCTTTGCCCGGCCCGTGTTGTAGCAAGCATGCCGCCGCTCTCCAAGCATTTGTGGAACAAGGCGAAGAATCGACCAGGCTCAGGGGCAGTTGTGCCACGCCCCGTGCCGAAGGACAGGGCAGGGGCATCGTGATCGAACTGCGCGGGGCAAGCTACGGCTATGCGGGGGGCGATCTCCTGAAGGACCTGACCCTTGCCCTTCAGCCAGGCTCCTTCCACTTCCTGACCGGCCCTTCCGGCGCAGGCAAGACCACGCTCCTGAAACTGCTGTATGGCGAGCTTCTGCCCACCGCGGGCGAGGTGATGCTGTTCGGCAAGCCTACCGCCACCCTGTCGCGCGACGACGTCGCGCGGGCACGCCGCCGCGTGGGCGTCGTCCACCAGGACTGCCAGTTCCTTGACCACCTGACCTTGCGCGAAAACCTGTCCTTGCCACTCGATGTCGCCGGAATGCCTGTCAGCGATACCGAGGTGGACGAGCTTCTGGCCTGGGTCGGCCTTGCGCCGCAGGCGCGGTCGCTGCCGCCGTCGCTGTCGGGGGGCGAACGGCAAAGGGCGGCGCTGGCCCGCGCGGTCATCATGTCGCCCGACGTCCTTCTGGCGGATGAGCCCACCGGCAACATCGACTGGGACATGTCCCTGCGCCTGCTGCGGCTGCTCGTGGAACTGAACCGCATGGGCAAGGCGATCCTGATTGCCACGCATGACCTGAACCTCATCCGCACCGCCAAGGGCCAGGTCAACGCCCGCGTGCTGCGCATCGCGGGCGGGCGGCTGCAGCAGGCGGGGGCGGATCTGTGATGGCGGGCCCCGGCGCAGTCATCACCTTCCTCCGTGGCGGCACCGGCCCCGACCGGGTGGTACCCCCCACCGGGTTCACCGCCACGCTGACCACACTCGCCTCGGGCGCGATGGCCTTCCTGGCCGTCTTCGCTCTGGCCCTGTCGCTGGCCGCAGGGCGGCTGTCCGACCGCTGGTCCTCCGCACTCGCGGGCACGGCCACCGTCCGCATCTCGGCCGCCCCCGACCAGATCGTCGAACAGACCGACCGCGTCCTCGCCGTCCTGAAGACCACTCCCGGCGTCGGCGCAGCCCGCGCCATACCGGCCGAGGAAACGCAGAAGCTCCTCGCCCCCTTCGTCGGCCCCGACCTGCCCGTCGATGCCCTGCCTCTGCCGCAACTGGTCGAGGTCAAGGAAACCGGCGAAGGGTTCGACTCCGAGGGCCTGCGCCTGCGCCTGTCGGCCGAGGCACCGGGCGCGGTGCTGGACGACCACACCCGCTGGCGCGAACCGCTGACGGATGCCGCGGGGCGGCTGCGCCTTCTGGGCCTTGCCGCCGTGGCCCTGATCGGCGCGGTCACCGCGGCCATCATCACCCTGGCGGCACAGGCCGCACTGGCCGCGAACGGCCAGGTGATCCGCGTCCTGCGCCTGATCGGCGCGCGCGATACCTACATCGCCCGCGCCTTCGTCCGCCGCTTCACCCTCCGCGCGCTCGCGGGCGCGGCGGCGGGCACCGCCCTGGGCACCGCCGCGATCCTCGCCTTGCCGGGCGCGTCCGCCGAAGGCGGCTTCCTCACCGGCCTCGGGTTCCAGGGTATCGGCTGGCTTGCCCCCGCCCTCGTGCCCATCTTCGCGGCCTTCGTCGCCTTCTGGGCCACCCGCTTCGCCGCCATGCGCACGCTTGGACAGGTCCGGTAACCCCATGCTGCAATACGCCCGTTCCCTCATCTTCATCACCCAGATGTACGCCGCCATGGCGCTCATGGCCCTCTGGTGGACGCCCATCGCCCTGCTCCGCCGCGACGCCGCCTTCGATGCGGTCCACGCCTATTGCAATTGGGTCCGCCGGTCCGCCGCCTTCCTCGTCGGCCTCAAATCCGAAATCAGGGGGCCGGTCCCTGACGGAGAAGTCCTGATCGCCGCCAAGCACCAAAGCTTCTTCGACATCATCCTGATCGTCTCGGTCGTTCCCCGGCCCAAGTTCATCATGAAAAAGGAACTGCTCTGGGCCCCGATCCTCGGCTGGTACGCCCGCCGCATCGGCTGCGTTCCGGTGGACCGGGGCAAGCGCGGCGCGGCGATTGCCAAGATGGTGGCCGACGTCAAGGCGGGCACCGCCCAGCCGGGGCAACTCATCATCTACCCGCAAGGAACCCGCGTTGCCGCCGGGGCCACGAAATCCTACAAGGTCGGCACCGGTGTCCTCTATGCCGAAACCGGCCAGACCTGCATCCCTGCCGCCACCAACGTCGGCGTCTTCTGGCCGCGCCACGGCATCCTGCGCAAACCGGGGCTGGCCGTCGTCGAGTTTCTGCCCCCCATCGCCCCCGGCCTGCCCCAGCCCGAGTTCATGGCGCAGATCGAAACCACCATCGAAACCGCCTCGAACCGCCTGATGGCCGAGGCCGGGTTCACTGCGCCGGACAATGCATAAATGGCCACCGACCCCGCCACCGTCCAATTCATCCTCGAACAGGCCGCCGGGGCAGGGCCAGTCTCCTCGCGAAAGATGTTCGGCGAATACGCCCTTTACCTCGACGCGAGGGTCGTCGCCCTCATCTGCGACGGACAACTCTTCCTGAAACCCACCCCCGGCGCACGCGCCCTGTTCCCCGAGGCCGCCGAAGGCCCGCCCTATCCAGGTGCCAAGCCGCTCCTGCTCGGCGATGCGCTGCTGGATGAACCCGACCGTCTCGCCGCCACCCTCCGCGCCATCGCGGCCGATGTGACGGAACCGAAGCCGAAAAGGCCCAAAGCCAAGCCGTGACAGACTTCATCGCCACCGAATCCGACCTCGCCCGCCACTACGGCACCCCCGGCGACACCTCGCTGCGGAAGGTGACGGACCACATCACCCCCGACTACCGCGCCTTCATCGACCGGTCGCGCTTCTGCATCCTGTCCACCGTGGGGCCGGAAGGCACCGACGCCAGCCCGCGCGGCGATGACGGCCCGGTCGTGCGGGTGCTGGACGACCGCACGCTGGCCTTGCCCGACTGGATGGGCAACAACCGCATCGACTCACTTCGCAACATCGTCCGCGACCCGCGCGTCAGCCTGATGTTCATGGTCCCCGGCTCCGCCAACGTCATCCGGGTGAATGGCACCGCCCGCGTGACGGCTGACGAACCCCTGCGGGCCAGCTTCACCCGCGACGGCAAACAGCCCCGCACCGTCACCGTCATCGCCGTTGCCGAAACCTACTTCCAATGCGCCCGCGCCATCCACCGCGCGGGCCTCTGGTCGGGCCGCGACGACAGCGCGGGGTTGCCCACGCCGGGGCAGATTCTGGCGCGGCTGACCGACGGCTCGGTTGGCGGCGAGGCCTACGACCGCGAATGGCCGGTGCGCGCGGCGAAAACGATGTGGTGACACAAGGCCCACACCCCAACGCCCCGGCGAAGGCCGGGGCCCCGCCCGCTTTCGCGCCACGCTGGCCGGGCTAAACCCACCGCTTCCTTGACGGGGGCCCCGGCCTTCGCCGGAGCGTTGACGACCATCCCCGCCAACCAAGCGTCTTACACGGCCCTCCCCGCCTTGCGCGCGCGATAGTTGGCTACCTTGTCGCGGTTGCCGCAGGCCTGCATCGAACACCACCGGCGGCGGTTGTTCTTGCCCCGGTCGTAGAACACCATCGTGCAGGCCGGGTTGGCGCAATGCTTCAGCCGGGCGGGTTCCAGCCCGGCTTCAAGGAAATCGGCAAAGTCCGCCGCCGCCCGCGCCGCTACGACAGGGCCAGTGACCGACAGGCGCGGCACCGCCTCTGCCCCACCTGGTCCCGCGGCGATCGCCCGCGTCAACGTGACATCGGCCAGATGGCGGTTGATCCGGCCCAGCGCACTGCCGTCCGGCGCGGCACCCTGCCGCAAGGCCTCGAAAGCCACCCGCAGCGCCTCCCGCAAGTCGCCCGTGGTCGCAACCTCCCTGGCATCATCACCGGGACCACCTTCCACCCCCGCCAGCCGCGCCCATCGCGCCAGCGCCTCCGCGTCGCCGATCAGGTCCATCGGCTGACCCGCGATCACCGGGGTGGTGTTCAAAAGGTCGATCCATAGTGCGCCCCCCAGAAACGGCACGCCGTCGCGGAAGTCGCTGTCGCTGTCGGCCATGCGCTGCCCATCCTCTTGCTGGAGCGGCGTAACCCTCAAAAACACACTTTACAAGTGTCGACTGCTGTGACACCAATAAAAAGCCATATGAATGGTGTCACCGCCGGCCCGTCCGGCCCCTCAGAAGGAAACCCTTGCCATGAAAACCCTCCTCGCCGCCGTGGCCCTCGCCGCGGCCCCGGTGGCGCTTGCCACCGCCACTCTTGCCGAAGTCGCTCACGAAGGCCCCTCGGTCAGCATCCCCGCCGACCAGATCACCTTCGTCCCCTCGGGCGTGAAGACCGACGTGGGCGAGCTTTACGCCGGCCCCGCCTACGGCAACCTGGCCAAGGGCAAGCACGGCACCTTCATCCGCATGCCCGCGGGCTTCGTCAGCCCGGTCCACACCCATACCGAGGACTACTTCGCCGTGGTCATCCGTGGCACCGGCGCGAACGGCGCGCCGGGCGCGGCGGATGTTCCGCTGCCACAGGGGTCGTACTGGTTCCAGCGCGGGGAAGAGGCGCACGTGACCAAGTGCCTGTCCACCGAGGACTGTCTGTTCTTCATCGTCCAGCCCGGCAAGTTCGACTACGTCCCCGCGAAGTGACTGACCGCCGCCGGGTCGCTGTCCTTGCCCGGCGGGTCATCCCTGGCCGAGGCGGTCCAAGACCGCCCGGCCTTGTCGCGCCGAGCGTAAAGAGTCGGTAAACGCTGCCCGTAACCCCTTGCGATTACACGCCCGTTAACTTGTCCCTCAGAGGGACACTCGGCCAAGCCTCACGCCGCCAGCCCCTTCGTCCCCATCTCCAGGAACTTCTGCCGCCGGTCGCGGATCAGGTCGGCGGGCTTCTTGCCCTCCATCCCCTTCAGCATCCCCTCGACCGCATCCCCCACCGCCGCGATGGTCGCCGCCCGGTCCCGCTGCGCGCCGCCCACGGGCTCCTTGATGATCTCGTCGATCACGTTCAGCTTCTTCAGGTCCTGCGCCGTCAGCCGCAGGGCCTCGGCGGCCTCCTTCATCTTCTCGGCGTCCTTCCACAGGATCGACGCGCAGCCTTCCGGGGAAATCACCGAGTAGATCGAATGCTCCAGCATCGCCACCCGGTTCGCCGTGGCGAAAGCCACCGCCCCGCCCGACCCGCCCTCGCCGATGATGACCGAGATCAGCGGCGCCCCAAGCTCCAGACACTTCTGCGTCGCCCGCGCGATCGCCTCGGCCTGCCCCCGCTCCTCGGCCCCCTTGCCAGGGTACGCGCCGGGGGTGTCGACCAGCGTGATGACCGGCAGGCGGAACCGGTCCGCCAGATCCATCAGCCGGATCGCCTTGCGGTACCCCTCAGGCCGCGCCATGCCGAAATTCCGCTCGATGCGGGATTTGGTGTCGTTCCCCTTCTCGTGCCCGATCACCACCACCGGCCGGTCCCGGAACCGCCCGATCCCGCCGATCACCGCGTGGTCGTCGGCAAAGTTCCGGTCGCCCTGCAGGGGCGTCCATTCTGTCAGCAGCGTTTCGATGTACTGAAGGCAGTGCGGGCGGTCCTCATGCCGCGCGACCTGGCACTTCTGCCAAGGGGTGAGCGACTTGTAGAGGTCGCGCAGCATGTCGGCAGCCTTGCGATCCAACGCCGCCGCCTCCTTCTCGACATCCATTCCTTCGTTCTTGCGAGCCAGCGCGCGCAGCTCTTCGGCCTGGCCCTCGATCTCCGAGAGCGGCTTTTCGAAGTCGAGGTATTTCATCGCACACTCCCGCCCGGATGGGGTCCTGACGGTGGTCTATATGCGGCGGGTGCGACGGTATTGCAATTGCGGACGGGTCCGATGACGGTGGCCGGGGCGGCACTCCGCGCGGAAAGGATCGGGAATGCGCTACCGGATGACAGTCCGTGACGAACCCCCGCGCCGCCTGCTTGCGCTGGAACATCGCGGTCCCTACCCGGGGATAGCCGGAACCTTCGACAGCCTGTTCGCAACGTTTCTCGCCTGCAACCGCCCCGATCAGGTGCAGGCCGTCATCGGCATCTTCCCCCACGACCCAAAGGCGGTCCGCCCCGCCACCCTTCGCAGCCTCGCCGCCATCGCCGTCGCCACCGACACACCACGCCCCGACGGGCTGGAAGATATCGCGCTGCCCGGCGGCCCGACGGCGGTGCTGCGCTTTCAGGGCCCCTACAGCTTCATTCCGGCGGCCTATGAATGGCTCCACGGCCTCTGGCTGCCCGCATCGGGCCGCCGTCCGGCCAAGGCCCTGCCGTACGAGATCTACGTGAACTCCCCCCGCGACACCGCGCCGCTCGACCTTCTGACCGACATCTGCGTGCCCCTTCGCTGATCCGGCGGGCATCGGTGCCAGGCCACCGGCGGTCGCGACGCTTTCCGCAAGACATTTCCGCCCCGCCCGCTAGCCTGTGCCCGTCAAGCAAAGGCACGCGGCAATGATTCCCACTCCCTATCTTCTGTTCCTCGGCGACGCCCACGACGGTCTGGCTGCCAAGGTGGCCCAGGGCATCAAGGACTGGCGCCCCGAATTCGCGCTGGGCCAGTACCGGATGCGAGGCTGCAGAGCCGACCTGAAACTGCCCGACATGGACCTCGCGGCCGCCCACAGGGCGGGCGCGAGAACGATGGTGATCGGGGTCGCCAACCGGGGCGGCGTGATCTCGGACGCTTGGAAGGACGTGCTCCACACCGCGCTGGAGCAGGGGTTCGACCTGGCCTCGGGCCTGCATAACCTTCTGCGGGACGAGGCCGATCTGGTCGCAACGGCAAAGGCCCACGGGCGCAACCTCTTCGACGTGCGCGTGCCGCAGGTGGACTACCCCATCGCCAACGGCAAGAAGCGGTCGGGCAAGCGGCTCTTGGCCATCGGAACCGATTGCTCCTGCGGAAAGATGTACACCACCCTCGCCTTGGACGCCGAGATGCGCAGGCGCGGCAAGAAGTCCGACTTCCGCGCCACCGGCCAGACCGGCATCCTCATCACCGGCGACGGCGTGCCCCTGGATGCGGTGATCGCCGACTTCATGGCGGGCGCGGTCGAATATTTGACGCCCGATAACGACGATGACCACTGGGACATGATCGAAGGGCAGGGGAGCCTCTACCACATCAGCTATTCGGGCGTGACGCTGGCGCTGGTGCATGGTGGCCAACCCGACGCGCTGGTCGTCTGCCACGAACCCACCCGCACCCACATGCGCGGCCTGCCGCATTTCGGGCTGCCCACGCTGGAACAGGTACGCGACCTGGGGCTGGAAACGGCCCGGCTTGGCAACCCGAAGTGCAAGGTGGTGGGCTATTCGATCAACACCCAGAACCTGCCCGAGGATCAGGCGCAGCAGTATCTGTCCGACGTGGAAAAGCGCCTCGGCCTGCCCGCGACCGACCCGTTCCGTTATGGCGCACGGAAACTGGCGGATGCACTTGATGCGCTGTGATCTGTCGGCGGCGCTCGTCGCTTCCTTGCGGGCGCTTCTCGCTCGCGCCAGCGACAAGCGCCCGCAAGGAAGCGAGGAGCGCCACCGATGACCTTGCCCGCCAGCCTGACCGTCACGCCTGAAACCTATCCCTTCCGCGAAGTCTTCACCATCAGCCGCGGGTCGCGGACCGAGGCGAAGGTGCTGACCGTCACCGTCACCCGCGACGGGGTCACAGGCCGGGGCGAGTGCGTTCCCTACGCCCGCTACGGCGAGACGCTGGACAGCGTGACGGCCCAGATCGCGACCCTGCCCGAAGGCATCACCCGCGACGCCCTCCAGACCGCCCTTCCACCCGGTGCGGCCCGCAATGCCGTCGATTGCGCCCTGTGGGACTGGCAGGCCAAGCGAGAAGGCCGCCGCGTCTGGGACATCGCAGCCCTTCCAGCCCCCCAGCCGCTTGTCACCTGCTACACCCTGTCGCTCGACACGCCCGACAATATGCGCGCCGCCGCCGCCCGGAACGCCCACCGCCCGATCCTGAAGATCAAGCTGGGCACACCCGACGACATGCCCCGGCTCGAGGCCGTGCGGGCGGGCGCGCCGTCCGCGAAGATCGTGGTGGACGCGAACGAAGGCTGGACGGCGGAGGTCTACACCGACCTTGCCCCCCACCTTGTCCGCCTGGGCGTGCAACTGGTGGAACAGCCCCTGCCCGCAGGCAAGGACGACATCCTGTCCGAAATCGCGCGCCCTCTGCCCGTCTGCGCCGACGAATCCTGCCACGACCGCGAAACGCTGGCCGCGCTCAAGGGCAAATACGACATGGTGAACATTAAGCTCGACAAGACCGGCGGGCTGACCGAGGCCCTCGCGCTGCGCGACGCCGCACGGGCCGCCGGGTTCGGCGTGATGGTGGGCTGCATGGTGGGGTCGAGCCTCGCGATGGCCCCAGCGGTTCTGGTGGCGCAGGGGGCCGAGGTCACGGACCTCGACGGCCCGCTTCTTCTGGCCGAGGACCGCGCGCACCCGCTGGACTATGACGACGCACGGGTCTATCCGCCGACCGCCGCGCTTTGGGGATGAAAGGACGACCGATGACCCGCACCGTCTATGTGAACGGCAGCTACCTCCCCGAAGCCGAGGCCAAGGTGTCGGTCTTCGACCGGGGCTTTCTGATGGCGGACGGGGTGTATGAGGTGACCTCGGTTCTGGGCGGCAAGCTGATCGACTTCGACGGCCACGCGAAGCGGCTGGAACGGTCGCTGTCGGAACTGGGCATGGGCATGCCCATGCCTGAGGCCGACTTGCTGGCCATGCACCGCGAGCTTGTCAGCCGGAACGCGATCGACGAGGGGATGATCTACCTGCAGGTTACGCGCGGAAACCCCGGCGACCGCAGCTTTGTCTTCCCCGGCCCCGACACGGCCCAGACGGTGGTGGCTTTCACCCAGTCCGTCCCGAACCTGGCCGATGCGCCTGCCGCGAAAACCGGCTTCCGTGTGATCTCGATCCCCGACATCCGCTGGGGGCGGCGGGACATCAAGACGACGCAGCTTCTGTACCCCTCGATGGGCAAGATGATGGCCAAGAAGGCGGGGGTGGACGACAGCTGGTTCGTGCAGGACGGGCTGGTGACCGAGGGCACATCGAACAACGCCTGGATCGTCAAGGGCAACCGCATCATCACCCGCGCCCTGTCGCACGATATCCTGCATGGCATCACCCGCGCCGCCGTCGTCCGCTTCGCCGAGGCCGCGCAGTTCGTGATCGAGGAGCGGTCCTTTACCATCGACGAGGCGAAGGAGGCGGACGAGGCCTTTTCGACCGCCGCGTCGATCTTCGTGATGCCGGTCGTGGAGATCGACGGGGCGAAGGTCGGCACGGGCAAGCCCGGGCCGGTGGCCACGCGGTTGCGGGAAATCTACATCGACGAGATGCGGAAGGCGGCGGTCTGAACTGTCGATTCGGGTGGCCGGAAGCGTGCCGCCTGAAAATGTCCCTCAGAGGGACAAGTTAACGGGCGTGTAATCGCAAGGGGTTACGGACGCGAATTTACCGAAAATTCACAGTTGCCCCGACCTCCGCCGGGCAGGGTCAGCGCACCGGCAGCGCCACCGACATCGCCACGGCAGCATAAAGCGCCGCGGTGGCGGCCAGCACGCAGACGTGCCAGATCGTGTAGTGGAAGGGCATGCGGTCCCACAGGTAGAAACCGGTTCCCACGGTATAAAGAACGCCACCCGCCACGATCAGCGCCAGCACCGGAGCGGGCACCGCCCAGGGCAACCCGGCGGCCAGCGCCCCCGCCCAGCCCATCCCCAGGCACAGGGCAAGCGCCAGCGTCCGCAGCCGGTCAGGGTCAAACAGCTTCAGCCCGATCCCCGCCAGCGCCGCCGACCACAGGCCCGCCAGCAGCAGGGGCCGGTGTTCGCCCAGCATCAGGAATGGCGTGAACGTGCCCGCGATCTTGGCGTAGATCGCCGAATGGTCCAGCCGCTTCAGCAGGCCGGTCCAGCGCCGCTGGCCAATGGTGTTGTAGGCGGCGGAACAGACGATCATCGCCGTCAGGCACAGGGCATAGACGGCCACCGCCAGAACCGCCACAGGGTCGCCACGCCATAGGACCGACGCCACGACCAGAAGCGGTGCCCCGCAGGCGACAAAGGCAACCCCAAGCGCATGGATCACGGCATCGCTGACACGCTCGGCGCGGCTGTAGCCGGTTCGGGCAGACCAGGCGGGCATCGGTGAGCACCCCCAGACAGGAATGGGGATAAAGTCTAGATCAGCTGTGTCACCGGCTTGTGTCCGTGGCGCACTGTCGACCGGACGGCGAGCGTATTGCCGCTATTCCGTGGAAAGACGCCCTCATGCGGCCCGACCGTTCCGTTTTGGTGCACGGCGGCCGTCAACGCGCGCGGGCCGGGACAGCCAAAGGCGAATCAGGCGGCACGACGCCTGTTGCCGTCAAATGGCAAACACCCGGACCTTCGCCCTGTCCAGCATGGCGACACCGTGCACCTCGGCGACGATCTCGCCCGCCACCACCAGACGCACCGCGCCGGATGACAGGTCGGGTTCGACCGACAGGTCGCCCTCGCCGACGTCGCCAAAGCTGGCACGGTCCAGATCCAGCTCGATCCGGTCGGTCGACGGGTCGAAATCCCTGATCTGCAGAGGAAATCCGGCTTCCGTGCCGATTTCGACGACACTGCGGACCGCGTCGTCGGTCCGCCCGAGCCCGGGCGTGCCGGCCGACGCCGTTGGTTCGGATTCCCCGGTCTCGCCCCGGTCGCCCGAAAAGGCAAGTGCAAGAACGCCCGCCGCCACGAGCGCACAGATCACGATCGTTTCCACTGATCACCCCGGCCGCCCCACACGGCCCCACAACAACCCCGGACCAAAGGGCACGACAACCCGCCCATCCGTCAAGCGTTCTGCGCCCGGGGCGCGCGCTGGCTCAGGCTTTCGACAGAGACGGCCCCACATTCTCTGCAAACGCCTTGTCGAAGGCCGCCTTCTTGCCCGCATCCGCCTCGGTCTGGTTGGCGGCAACCCAGTCGCCATAGGGCATGCCGTAGAACACCTCGCGCGCCTCGTCCTTGGTCATCGCGATGCCGCGCTCGGCAGCGGCTTCCTGCATCCAGCGCGACAGGCAGTTCCGGCAGAACCCGGCCAGGTTCATCATGTCGATGTTCTGCACGTCGGGGCGCTTGTCGATCAAATGGTGGCGCAGCGCGCGGAAGGCGGCGGCTTCCAGTTCCGTTCGTGTCGCGTCGTCCATGAACACCCCCTTTGGGTCAGATCAGCCCCGCGGCTCGCGCGCCGTCGATCAGGCCGCCTGCCTGAATATGTGCATCCGGATGCGGGTTGCAAAGCAGCCCCGCGACCTGCACCACCGTCATCCCCGCGGCCAGCGCCGCGGCGATCCCCGCGTGGCTGTCCTCGAAAGCCAGGCACCGGGCCGGTGGAACCCCCAGCGCCCCAGCGGCCGCCAGATACAGGTCCGGGGCAGGCTTCGGCCGGGGCACGCGGTCATGGCCGAAGACATGCTCGTGCCGGAACCACCGCGTCAGGCCCGCGCGCTTCAGCTTGCGGTGCGCGGCATCGGTGGAGCTGTTGGTCGCCAACGCGAAGGGCCGCTGATCGCCCGTCAATGCGCCCAGAAGGTCATGCGCGCCGGGCAGGGTAGGGATCTCCACCCCGATCGCCCGCGCGATCTGGGCCGACCAGGCATCCGTGAAACGCGCCTCGTCGAAGGCCGGGCCGATATGGTCGGCCAGCATGCGGTTCCCTTCCGCATCCGACCGGCCCACCAGCGTCAGCAGGAAGGCCCGTTCCACGGGATGCCCAAGACCGAGCAGCGCCGCATGGGCGCTGTCGACGTAGTGCCGCTCGGTGTCGATCAGCGTGCCGTCCAGGTCGAAGATCACCGCGTCGAAGGCCACGTTCACACTCCGCTGTCCACGAGCGCCGCTGTCAGGATCGGGGCCAGACGCGCCGCCCAGGCCGCCTGCCCGCCCGCATCCGCGATCAGGTCGTTCCTGACCTCGACCAGCACGTTCGGCCGCCCCGGGCCCAGGGCATGCCGGTCGATGGAATCGCCGTCCAGATGCCCCGAATAGGGCTCGTTGTCGCCGACGCACAAATCCCCCTCGGCCCGCAGGCGCGCCAGCAGCGGCAGGGCCAGCCGGGTGTCGCGGTGGGAATACAGGATGCCGACATGCCAGGGCCGCGGCGCACGGCCGCGCAGGCAGGGGGTGTAGGAATGGACCGCGCAGATCACCGTGTCCACCCGCCGCGCCGCCAACCCCTCCAGCGCGTCGTGATAGGGCGTGTAAAGCCGCTGCATCCGCCGCGCGACCTCGTCCGGCCCCGCATGACGGTTCGCCGGAATGATGGTTCCGTCATAGAGCTTCATCACCAGCGTCGGGTCGTCCCCGCCACGGTTGGCGTCGATCACCAGCCGCGAGAACGTGGACAGGATCGCAGGACCCCCCAGCCGCCCGGCCAGCGCCACCGCCAGCCCCGCCGCACCCACGTCCCACGCGATGTGGCGGCCCATGTCTTCGGCCGAGATGCCAAGGTCGCCACCCGCGACCCAGCCGGGCACCGCGTTCGAGGCGTGATCGCACGTCACCAGCCACCGGCCGTCACGGTCGTGACCGTCGATTTCATAGGCGTCAAATCGCACTGACACACATCCTTTACCCCGCGATGCCCTGAATAGGCGAGCGTCCGGGGAAGCGCCAGTTGCCGATCCGGTGGAATCGGGCCATAGAAAGCGCGCCGCCCGCGAGCGGTAACATGCCAGGGGGAATGGCGGATGAGACGCCTTCGCAACGTCAAGATCGTGGCCACGCTCGGCCCGGCGTCCAGCGACTACAAGACCATCCGCGCCCTGTTCGAAGCCGGAGCCGACGTCTTCCGGCTGAACATGAGCCACGGCAGCCACGACGACCAGAAGGCCCGCTACGACATCATCCGCAAGGTCGAGGCCGACACCGGCCGCCCGATCGCGGTGCTGGCCGACCTGCAGGGTCCGAAGCTGCGCGTGGGCGTGTTCAAGAACGGGTCCGAGGAGCTGGCCGAGGGCCAGAAGTTCCGCTTTGACCTGAACCCCGCCGAAGGCGATGCGACGCGGGTCTGCCTGCCGCACAAGGAAATCCTGATCGCGTTGGAACCGGGGTCGTCGCTGCTGGTGAACGACGGCAAGCTGCGCCTTCGGGTCGATGATTGCGGCCCCGATTTCGCCAACTGCACCGTGGTCGTCGGCGGCACCATCTCGAACCGCAAGGGCGTGAACGTGCCCGACGTGGTGCTTCCGCTGGCCGCACTGTCGGAAAAGGACAAGAAGGACCTGGAATTCGCCTGCCAGCTGGGCGTCGACTGGCTGGCGCTGTCCTTCGTGCAGCGCCCGCAGGACGTGCGCGAGGCGCGCGATCTGGCGAACGGCCGTGCCTCGATCCTGTCCAAGATCGAGAAACCGGCGGCGGTGAAAGCCTTTGACGAGATCCTCGATGTCTCGGACGGCATCATGGTGGCGCGGGGCGATCTGGGGGTGGAGCTTCCTGTCCATTCCGTGCCGCCGATCCAGAAACGGTTGGTCCGCGCCTGCCGCGCGGCGGCCAAGCCAGTGATCGTGGCCACCCAGATGCTGGAATCGATGATCGAAAGCCCGGTCCCCACCCGGGCCGAGGTCAGCGACGTGGCCACCGCCATCTATGAGGGCGCCGACGCGGTGATGCTCTCGGCGGAGTCGGCGGCGGGCAAGTACCCGGTCGAGGCGGTGACGACGATGGACAACGTGGCCAAGTCGGTCGAGCGCGACCCGACCTACCGCGAAATCATCGAATCGAGCCGCAAAATCGCGCGCACCTCGGTTGCCGACGGCATCGTCGCGGCGGCCCGCGAAATCGCCGAGGCGACGAACATCAACGCCATCTGCTGCTTCAGCCAGTCGGGCACGACGGCCAGCCTTGTCGCCCGCGAACGCCCGCGCGTTCCGATCATCGCGCTGACGCCCGAAACCCGCACGCTGCGGCGGCTGTGCCTGACCTGGGGCGTCCACTGCGTGCTGACGGGCGAGGTGGACCGCTTCAAGATGGCCGTCGTCAACGCCGCCCGGGCCGCGCGCGACCACGGATTTGCGACTGAAAAGGACCAGATCGTCGTCACGGCGGGGGTGCCCTTCAAGGTTGTCGGCACCACCAATATCCTCAGGGTTGCGCCCTGTGACGAAAGGTTGATTTTCCGCACCGACCCCGAATAAGCTTTCCCTGCTTTGGGGAGGCGAAGTTGGACACGGACCTTGTGCTTGTCCTTGGACTGGCCATTGCGGCGCTGACGTTTCCCGCTATCGTGTCGGCATTCTCTCGCGGTTCTCCGCCCCGGGGGGCCACGGTGGCGGCGGCCATCGGCGGTGCGATGATCGTGGTTGCGGTGACCCAGCACCCTGGCGGATACAGGATGCAGGATATCCCCCAGATCATCGCGCGGGTTGCGAACCACTACCTGAACTGAACCACCGGCCTGCGCCGCGCGACGGAGTGGCCGCATGCTGAACGCACTGACGAAGCCCGTCTTCCGCCACCTGTTCGCGGCGCAGGCGCTGGCGCTGACCGGAACGGGGCTGGCGACCGTGGCGCTGGGCCTTCTGGCGTTCCGGATTGCGGGCGAGGGCGCGGGCGTCATCGTCGGCACGGCGCTGGCGATCAAGATGGTGGCCTATGTCACCTTGTCGCCGCTTGCCGCCGCGCTGGTCGCGCGCCTGCCCCGCCGCACCGTGCTGGTGACGCTTGATCTTGTGCGGGCGGCGGTGGTGGCGTTCCTGCCCTTCGTGACCGAGGTCTGGCAGATCTATGGGCTGATCTTCCTGCTTCAGGCCGCCTCGGCCGCCTTCACCCCTGCCTTCCAGGCGACGATCCCCGACCTGTTCCCGGATGAGCGCGACTATACCGCAGCCCTGTCCCTGATGCGCCTGACCGAGGACCTGGAACAGATCGCCTCTCCCTTGCTCGCGGCGGCGCTTCTGACGGTTGTGGGGTTCCCGGTCCTGTTTGCGGGCACGGTCGCAGGGTTTGCGGCCTCGGCCCTTCTGGTGGCCACCGCCGCGCTGCCGCCGCGCCCACCAACGCCGCCGGACCGTTTCCTGGCCGAGGCGACCAAGGGCCTGCGTATCGCCTTCCGCACCCCGCGCCTGCGCGGCGCGATGGTGCTGGAACTGGCGGTCGCGGCGGCGGGGGCGATGGTCTACGTGAACACCGTCGTTTTCGTGCAGGGCCGCTTCGGTCTGGGCGAGGCGCAGGTCGCGCTGGCCTTTGCGGCCTTCGGCGCAGGGTCCATGCTGGCGGCGCTTGCCCTGCCGCGCCTTCTGGTGAACGCGGCCGACCGGCAGGCAATGCTGGCCGGGGCAGGTCTGATGCTGGCGGCTGTCGCGGGCAGCGGGGCGGCGCCGGGCCTTGTGATCCTGATGGTGCTTTGGGCGGCGGTCGGGTTCGGCTTTGCCATGACCCAGATTCCGGTCGGCCGCATCCTGACCCGATCCTCGGCCCCCGCCGACCGGGGGGCCGTCTTTGCCGCGCAGTTCGCGCTGTCGCACGCGGCCTGGCTGGTGGCCTATCCCTTGGCGGGGCGGCTGGGGGCCGGGGGCGGGCTGGTGCCGACCGCCACGGGTCTGGCGGCTGCCGGGGCCGCGGCGCTGGTCGCGGCATGGCGGCTGTGGCCCGCCGCCGATCCGGGTGATCTGGCCCACGACCATCCCGATCTGCCGTCCGACCACCCGCACCTGGCTGGCCAGGGCCGCCTCCACGTGCATCCGTTCGTCATCGACGCCCTACACCCGCGCTGGCCCTGACGGGGCCTGCGACCCGCTGCAACGTATGGACGTAAGCCATATGTTGCGCATACGTTGCGCATACGCGATTTTTCCCGTCTTTCCAGCCGCTTGCCCCCAATTCCCGCCCGCGGGCGCGCAAACACTTGCCAACGCCCCCCGCCCCGCGTATAGCCCCCGCCTCATACCCCGCGCGGCCGGCCGAAGTGGCATGCCGAGTCGCGCCTGTAACGACCGGAGTTCGAAATGCCCAAGATGAAGACCAAATCGGCCGCGAAGAAGCGGTTCAAGATGACGGCCAACGGGCACGTCAAGGCGGGTGTCGCGGGCAAGCGGCACGGCATGATCAAGCGCTCGACGGATTTCGTGCGGAAGGCGACCGGGACGATGGTCCTGAACGAGTCCGACGCGAAAATCGTCAAGAAATACATGCCCTACGACCGCTGAGGAGGCCTGAACAATGTCCCGCGTGAAATCCGGCAAGGTCACCCATGCCCGCCACAAGAAGGTTCTGAAGGCCGCGTCCGGCTACTATGGCTTCCGGTCCAAGAACTTCCGCACCGCCACGCAGGCGGTGGACAAGGCCAACCAGTACGCCACCCGCGATAGGAAGCAGCGCAAGCGCAACTTCCGTGCGCTGTGGATCCAGCGGATCAACGCCGCTGTGCGGATCGTCGATGCCGAAATGACTTATTCGCGCTTCGTGAACCTGCTGGCCAAGGCCGGGATCGAGGTGGACCGCAAGGTCCTGGCTGACCTGGCAGTGCACGAACCCGAAGCCTTCGGCGCGATCGTGGAAAAGGCCAAGGCCGCGGCCTAAACGGCTCAAAGACCAAGGAATTCAGGGCCCTGCCGCAAGGCGGGGCCCTTCTTCCTTGTCATGTCGGCGTGTGGCGGCGTGAACGCATGTCACAACGGCTTCGGCCGACGCCTCCTTGTTCGTATCCGCGCCAATCACGGTGCGGCTTCAAACGAGGTGATCATGAAAACCCATGACGTCCAGTCCGTCGCCATCGCCCGACCCGCCGCCCGCACATTCGCCTACCTGTCCGAACCGGGGAACCTTCCGGAATGGACAAGCGCCTTCCGGTCTGCCGATTTCGAACGGGCCGAGCTTGTCACACCGTCCGGATCGGTCACGATCGGGCTGCGGACCCATGCCGATGCCGGGAAGGGGACGGTCGATTGGGAAATGACCTTCCCGGACGGGGCCGTGGCGTGGGCCTACTCCCGCGTCACGCCGGAGGGCGACGACCGGTCGGTCTATTCCTTTGTCCTGATGGCACCACCCGTGCCATTGGAAGACATCGAAGGTACGCTGGCCCAGCAATCGCAGACCCTGGCCGTCGAGTTGCAGCGGCTGCGCCAAAGGCTTGAGGCATGATCCGCATCGACCCCGGTGACATCGAGGCAGCGCGGTTCGGTGACCGCGCTGCCCTGGGTCGTGTCCTGCGCGCCTGCGAGACCCCGATCTACAATATTGCCCTGCGGATGCTGGCGCATCCCGCCGACGCCGAGGATGCGACGCAAGAGGTGCTGATCCGTGTCGCAACGCATCTCGGCGGCCTGCGCGATCCGTCTGCGGCGGGGGCCTGGGCGCTCAGGATCGGGTGCCGCCATATCATCCGCTTGCGCCGGAAAAGCCGCATCGAGGCGCAGAGACTGACCTTTGACAGCTTCGAGGCGGACCTTGCCGAGGGCCGGTCAGAGCCGGACGGGCTTGGCCTGACCCCGGCGGAACTGGCGTTGGCGCTTGGGGAAGTGAAGGTGGGCTGCACCCTTGCCATGCTGACCTGCCTGACGCGGCCGCTCAGGATCGCCTACGTGTTGGGCGAAATCTTCGAGCTCTCCGACAATGAAGCGGCGGCGGCGCTTGAGATTTCGCCTCCTGCCTACCGGCAGCGCCTGTCACGGGCACGCGAGCAGGTCACAACATTCACGCAGCGTGCCTGCGGCCTAGTGTCGGACACCGCGACATGCCGTTGCGCCAACCGGATCGCCCCGGCGCTTGCGCGGCACAGGATCACGCGTGGCCAAGCTTCCTATGGGCCGGACGTGAAGCCCTTTGCCGATGTGGAACGCACCATCGCAGCCCTGGAGGAAGGGCGCAGAGGTGCGGCGCTGATGCGAACGAACCCGCAGATGATGTCGCACGTGCGGGAGCGTGTTCTTGCGATACTGGACCTGGGCCGCCCGTAGACGACACACCCTGTTGCCCCCCCGGCCCTTGCATTCGTAAAGGCGCAAAGCTAACCGGATCACCGCATCCGGAGGCGCGCAGATGGACTTGGCCGACATTCGCGGGAAGTACGTGGCGGCGGTGGCGAAGGCCACCGACGAAACCGCGCTGGAAGAGGTGCGCGTCGCCGCCCTTGGCAAGAAGGGCGAGATCAGCGCCCTGATGGCGACCCTTGGCAAGATGGATCCCGACGCGCGCAAGGCGGCGGGTGCGGCGCTGAACGGGCTGAAGGACGAGATCGACGCGGCGCTGCGGGCGCGCAAGGCCGCGATGGCGGATGCGGCGCTGGATGCGCGGCTGAAGGCGGAATGGCTGGACGTGACCCTTCCGGGCCGCCCGCGCCCGCGCGGCACGATCCACCCGGTCAGCCAGGTCACTGAGGAAGTCACAGCGATCTTCGCCGACATGGGCTTTTCGGTCGCCGAGGGCCCGCAGGTGGAAAGCGACTGGTTCAACTTCGACGCCCTGAACATCCCGCCGGAACACCCGGCGCGGCAAGAGCACGACACCTTCTTCATGGCGCGTGCCGAGGGCGACAATCGCCCGCCGCACGTGCTGCGCACCCACACCAGCCCCGTTCAGATCCGCGCGATGCAGGCCCAAGGCGCGCCCATCCGCGTGATCGCCCCCGGTCGCGTCTATCGGATGGACATGGACCAGACCCATACGCCCATGTTCCACCAGGTCGAAGGCCTCGCCATCGATCGCGACATCAGCATGGCCAACCTGAAATGGGTGCTGGAGGAATTCTGCCGCGCCTATTTCGAGGTCGATGGCGTCGAATTGCGCTTCCGCGCCAGCCACTTCCCCTTCACCGAGCCCTCGGCCGAAGTGGACATTCGCTGTTCCTGGGCGGGTGGGCAGCTAAAGATCGGCGAGGGCGAAAGCTGGCTGGAAATCCTGGGCTCCGGCATGGTCCACCCTAAAGTCCTGGCGGCGGCGGGAGTGGACCCGACCCAATGGCAGGGCTTCGCCTTCGGCATGGGCATCGACCGGATCGCCATGCTGAAATACGGCATCCCCGATTTGCGCGCGTTCTTCGACAGCGACCTGCGGTGGCTGCGCCATTACGGCTTTGCGGCGCTGGACCTACCGACGCTGGCCGGCGGGTTGAGCCGGTGAAGCGCCCGAGCCGCGGCGCTATCTGACCGGTTCCGTAAGCTCGGTTGCGGCGCGGATTGACCGGCGGGCCGCGGCGCTGGGCTTGCGCATCATCGTGAACGGGCCAGAGGCCCAGGGCTTTCGCGGAAAACGCCAGGTTCCCTGAATGCGGGTCAAGGTCGGGTTCAGAAGGCCCGCATAGACCGGATCGTCATCCGGCGAGAAGCCGTTGTAGCGTTTGACGAAATTGACCGCCCCGTCCGCAAACCCGCCCGCAAGATCGGCGTCGAGCACCGAGCCGAGGTCGAAACGGAAGGTGTTCGGCTCGCTTGTTGTTCCGCTCAGATCGCCACCGCGCTCGACAAGGTCGGCTTCAAAGGGAACCACCAGGTTCGACCTCGCGTACCCATATCGGCCGAGCCACTTGCCCGTGAGGTTCAGGAACCGTTCTGCCAAACTGGCACCGGTGATGCATGAGCGCGCCCGGTGGCACTTTTACCGGCACGTGGGGCAAGAGGGAAGGGGGGTGGCGTCCCGGGTAGTGGGTCAGTTTGAATTAACGGAATGTTAGTGTGGTGCGCCGCATCTTCACGCGCTTGTTGCAGAAACGTGCGGCAACCGGACGCGGGGCGCGCGCGTTGCCTTGCCACGATGTTGACACCTTCGTAGGGAGACTATCTTATGGGCGCAGGGAGAAAAGCGCCAGAAAGTGCGCGAGGCAAACAAGTGTCTGACAGATCGTTCAAGGTGACGGTTCACTTTGACCGGCGAGCGGATGGCGGGCTCAGGGTGTGGAGCGACGACGTTCCCGGCTTGGTTTTGTCGTCTGCTGACGTGGATGGCGCTATCGAAGACGTTCCCGTCGCGATCCGAGTGATCTTGTCACATATGTTGTGCGCCGACGTTGATGTGCGCCCGCTGACCAACATCCGTGAGGCGTTGGAAGCCAACGGTATCATCGCGCGACAGCCGCAGTTGGGCGCGCGCGAATACGTGGCCTACTGCCACTGACGATTGATACCCAGGTTTCTCAGCCGCGACGAATGGGAAGCCAAACTTAGGCGTTCGGGCGCTCAACCCCTGCAAGGGAAGGGTCCGCTCAACACCGCCGAATGGTGGATGCGGAACGGCGGATCACCTTTCACGGTCCCAATCGAGACGGACGGATCGTGCGATTTTTGGGCGATTCAACGTATTTGCGACAGTATCGGGCACATGCATTAAGATTGCCGTTTCTTGTAGGGGCCACGCTTCTTGGGCGGAGCCTCTGCGGCCTCCACAAGTGCTACCAAGTCTTCCACTTCCCAAGGGCTCGACACCAGGCCAGCGGCCATCGCCGGGGTCATGCGGAGCGTCTTGTGGGTCCGGCAGTAGTTGTAATGCATGAAGTGCAGGGCGACGGCATAGGCGTGGTTCTCGGCCTTCTTGGAGAAGGCGTTGGTCAGGCGCGTAAACCGGCGCATTCCCATCCGCATGGTCAGGTTCTGGCGCTCTACGTGCGACGTGCTGACCGCCGCCATGTCGGGCTTGCCGAAGATTGGCTCCTTGACCGCGCCCGTGCATTCGGCGGGGGAATACTTGCGTTCGTGACCCTTGTTGCCGGTTAGGTCACCGTATTGCTTGATGAGCATGGCGTAGTCCACGTCGCCGGAGAAGGCATCGGTGACGGCCTTGAGGTAGCCAGCGTGGCCGTCCGTGGTCAATTGGCATCGCCCGTCCAGACGCTCGGCAAGGTCGAACATGAACTCACGGGCTGTTTCGGCGGATCGGTCGCCGACCGTGTAAGAGACCATCAACTTGGTATCTCGGTCCATGGCGGTCCACGTCCAGATGTCGCCAGCGTTAGCCGGGGCCGACTTAGCCTCTGCGACGTTGCGTGCTTTGGCGTAACAAAAACTCCAGATTTCGTCGGCCTGGATATGCTTGGCTTTGACGCCCCGCACATGTTCGTCGTGATAGGCGGCGCAAGCCTTCCCGGCGTCCTCTAGCAGCTTCACGACCGTGTTCTTGGACACGTCCGCGATGCGCGTGACAGAGCGAATGCTGTTGCCCTCCACCAGAAGGCGGAGGATCAGGGCGCGGGCTTTGGTGTCCAATTTGTTCATGCCCCAAGTATATTTCATAATGACACTCAGTCAAGCATATTCGTTCATTCTGAAAGTAAAATGGGTGATGGTTGCCCATCACCCCAGTTGGTTCCGGTGAGCCTCTCGGGCCGCTACCGCTTAGCCCAGAAGCAATGTTTCGCGTCGGTCAGATCAGCGGCTGCGCCAGTGGGCGCAGACATGCTCGATCCGGCCAAAGCGAACGCGCTGGTATGCGTTCACAAAGACACCATGTGCCATGTCCCGTCTCCGTAATGAGCGGGTTTCCCTTGAAATGGGGCGCAGAAGATGTCAGATTCTCAGCGTGACCAGAGCATCTGGCAGGGCCCCTGCGCCCCGCTGCGTTGCCGACTACGGGGCCGACCGCAGAGATGCAGGTCGGCCTTTCCGTTTAGTCCCCCAGAGCGTCGGTCGGCTAGCGACGATGGGCTATGCAGGTCTTTCCATGCGGACCCCTACTACATGTTGAGGCAACTGCCTGCCTCCAATCTGCCTGACAGCAGGGGCGAGGTCAAGCGAAAATAACTCAAACGCGCGTTATTCGCTGTCGCCATTGCATTTCGCGTTGTCCTGTGCGATGCTGCGTTATCCACGGAGGACAGCATGTCAAGGATACGCAGCCCCAACTACCCCCAGATTCCCATCCTCGATGCCATCGAAGACGCCCGCACGCTCCACCAGAAGGAAGGGCAGAATTTCATGCCGCGCGATGTCGCGGCAAAGCTTCTGGGCTATAGCTCAGTAAACGGCGCATCCGAAAAAAAGACAAGTGCGCTAAACGCTTACGGCCTGATCGAGCGTAATTCGGATCGTGAAATCAAGGTCAGCGCGCTTGCGGTCAGGATACTGTTCCCGCACGACGCGCATGAAAGGAATGAAGCTCTCGCCGAGGCCGCGATGTCGCCCAACCTGTTCAGGGAGATTCGGGAAAAGTGGCCGACCATGAACCCCAGCGACGAAAACCTGAAGTCTTACTTGGTGCGACGTGGGTTTAACCAAAACGCTGTGGATCAGGTCATTTCGGTGTTTCGTGCTGCAATGGAGGTTGCGGACGGCACCCCGATGGTGGCAGAATCGTCCCCGGATGAAGAGCCGCCCACGGAGAAGCCTGCTATGCAGACTATCGCGCAACAAGGACAATCACCGGCCAGGACACCCCCGCCGGGTGTCATGCAGAAGCCAATCGTGTTCGATACGGAGACCATTTCCGGTCAATACAGTTTTGACAACGCTGACGACCTTGCCGACTTCATCGAAAAGCTGGAGCGCATCAAGCCCCTGCTTCCTCCGAAGAACTAGCCCCAGCGGGCTTTTGCTGCCTTCTTGGCAATTTCAGACCGGACTTCGGGCGAGAGATTCTTGGCTCTTGCCCGCCCGCCGTTTATCCCGCCTTCGCGCTGCGCCTCGTGGTCGGGAGTCGGGACCGACGACGCGCCTTCCGTCGCCATGTCCACGATGAACTTGGCAAGCTGGTTGGCGTCGCGGGGTCGCTTGGGTCTGTCGGTCATGTCTGGCAATGTAGGGCGACACCGCCCACCATGCAAACCCGGCTTCACGCGCGCGCGAATTTTCTGATTTCAAACTGACCCACTACCGCGTCCCGTTCCCTTCAGGCAGATCGTCACACCTCGCCGACGGCTGCCGCGCGCTTTTCAGTGCTTCTTCGTCGCGCTGACGAGTGTCGTCCGTTGCAAGTGGGCCGCGCGCTTGGTGCCGTTGCAGCCCAGGGTTCCGACGATCGTCTCAAGAGTGTTGGCCGCGCAGCTGGCGTCGGCGTGGCCCTGCGTGCTGATGATCTCGGGCGCCTTGGACTCGCCCATCGCAAGCTCGAAGCTTTGCGGGAACTTGGTGAACAGACCCACGGCCATGATGATGCCCACGCCCAGAACGACGTGGGTCAGACCGCCCGGTCCATCAGATCCATAGCTATGCGGCATAACTGGCCTCACACACTTGATGGCCTGTTCTCGCGCGCAATTGCGGTTCATTCGTGACAGAGCGTTGACAGTGGAAAGGAATTGTTAGGCAAACCTGCCGCAGGCCTTTACGCGGGGCGGGGGCAGCCAAGGCCCGACGGCTGCCCTTTTCCCCGTCCATCCTTTCCGCTAAGCCGCGCACCACGGCACACGCAGCAATCAGGCGCACGGCATGAAATTCACGCTTTCCTGGCTGAAGGATCATCTGGACACCGAAGCAAGCCTTGACGCCATCACCGGGGCGCTGACCGACCTGGGGCTGGAAGTCGAGGGGGTCGAGAATCCTTCCGCAAAGCTTGGTGCCTTCCGCATCGCCCGCGTGATCGAGGCGGCGCAGCACCCCAACGCCGACAAGCTGCGCGTCTGCCGGGTGGCCACCTACCCCGACGGCCCCGGCGGCCGGATGGAGGAGGTGCAGGTCGTCTGCGGCGCGCCCAATGCACGGACGGGCCTTGTGGGCGTTTTCGCGCCGCCCGGGACGCATGTTCCGGGCACCGGCGTCGATCTGAAACCCGGCGTGATCCGGGGGGTCGAGTCGAATGGGATGCTGTGTTCCGAGCGTGAACTGGAACTGTCGGACGCGCATGACGGCATCATCGAGCTGCCCGAGGATGCGCCGTTGGGCGCGCGGTTCATCGACTGGAAGGGTCTGGATGACCCGATGATCCACATCAAGATCACGCCGAACCGCCCCGACGCCCTGGCCGTGCGCGGCATCGCCCGCGATCTGGCGGCACGGGGCTTGGGCACCCTGAAACCCCGCGCCGTTGACCCGGTGAAAGGCCGCTTCCCCAGCCCCATCGGCGTGGCCATCGATCCTGCCCTCAAGACCAAAGGCTGCCCCCTGTTCGCAGGCCGCGTGATCCGCGGCGTCAGGAACGGCCTCTCGCCCGCCTGGCTTCAGGCGCGTTTGCGTGCCATCGGGCTGCGCCCCATCTCGGCGCTGGTCGACATCACCAACTTCTTCACCTTCGACATGGCGCGCCCGCTTCACGTCTTTGACGCGGGCAAAGTGAAGGGCGACCTGCGCATCCACCCCGCGCAGGGAGGCGAGCAGCTTCTGGCGCTGGACGGCAAGATCTATACGTTCCTGCCGGGGCAGATGGTCATTTCAGACGACCAAGGCCCCGAGAGTCTGGCGGGTATCATGGGCGGCGTGGCGTCGGGTTGCACCGAGGCGACGACGGATGTGTTCCTGGAAAGCGCCTATTGGGACCCGATCACCATCGCGGCCACGGGGCGGGCGCTCAAGATCAACTCCGACGCCCGCTACCGGTTCGAGCGCGGGATTGACCCGACCTATACCCTGCCGGGTCTGGAGGCCGCGACGCGCATGATCCTGGACCTGTGCGGGGGCGAGGCGTCCGAGGTGGTGATGGACGGCGCTGTCCCCGATACCACGCGCGCCTACCGGCTGGACCCCGCCCGCGTGGTCAGTCTGGTGGGGATGGACATACCCGAGGCGGACCAGCGGCGGACGCTGGAGGCGCTGGGGTTCACCCTGAACGGCGACATGGCGACCCCGCCGACCTGGCGGCCCGATGTGCTGGGCGAGGCCGATCTGGTGGAAGAGGTGGCGCGGATCGCGTCGCTGACGAAGCTGAAGGGCAAGCCCCTGTCGCGGCCCGTTCCTGGCGTTGCCAAGCCCGTGCTGACGCCGATGCAGGTGCGCGAAGGCAGCGCGCGGCGGACGCTGGCGGGCTTGGGCTACAACGAATGCGTGACCTACAGCTTCATCGACGAACGCGCTGCCGCGTTGTTCGGCGGCGGGGGCGAGGGCACGCGGATCGACAACCCGATCTCGTCCGAGATGACCCATCTGCGCCCCGCGCTGCTGCCCGGCCTTCTGGCGGCGGCGGCGCGCAATCAGGCGCGGGGGTTCATGGACCTGGCGCTGTTCGAGGTCGGCCCCGCCTTCCACGGCGGCGAACCCGGCGAACAGCACCTGCTGGCGACCGGGCTTCTGGTCGGCCACGCCGCTGCGCGCGACCCGCACGGATCGCGCCGCGCGGTCGATGTCTTTGACGCCAAGGCCGATGCCGAGACGGTGCTGTCCGCCATCGGTGCCCCGTCGCGCGTGCAGATCGGGCGCGGGGTGCAGGGTTGGTGGCATCCGGGGCGGTCGGGGGCGATGCAGCTGGGCAAGGCGGTCATGGCCGTCTTCGGTGAGGTTCACCCCAAGGTCCTGACCGCGATGGACGTGAAGGGGCCGGCGGTGGGGTTCACCCTGTTCCTGGAAGACGTGCCCTTCCCGAAAACCAAGTCCGCCACACGCCCCGCCCTGAAACTTTCTGACCTGCAGGCGGTGGACCGCGACTTCGCCTTCGTCGTCGATCACGGCGTCGAGGCGCTGACCGTGGTGAACGCCGCCCAGGGGGCCGACAAGGCCCTGATCGAGGGCGTCCGCGTCTTCGACGAATTCACCGGGGCCAAGGCCGAGGCGCAGATGGGGGCGGGGAAGAAATCGCTTGCCATCACCGTACGGCTGCAACCCGTGGAACGCACGCTGACGGATGAGGACATCGAGGCCGTCAGCGCCCGCATCGTCGAGAAGGTGGCCAAGGCGACGGGGGGCGTTCTGCGGAGCTAGTCCGCCCGCGCCAGCAACTCCGCCCCCGCCGACGCCGGTATCCGCCAGAACGCCGCGACCGAGGCGAGTGTGACCCCGGCCATCGCGGCAAAGACCCACGGGAAATGCGCGGTCTGCAGCAGCGGCCCGCCGGTCAGCCAGTGCATCCCCTCCAGCGCGAAGGCCGCAACGGTGATGCCGAACGACGCCGACAACTGCTGCACCACCGATGAAAACGACGTGGCCGAGCTCAGCTTCGCCTGCGGCACGTCGGCATAGGCAAGCGCGTTCAGCGCGGTGAACTGCAGCGACCGGCAGAACCCGCCCGCCAGCAGCACCGCCGACATCAGCACCCAGGGCGTGCCTGCCGTAAAGGCCGCCGGTGCCGCCACGAACGCCGCCGCCAGCACCCCGTTCGCCACCAGCGTCGCCCGGAACCCGAACCGCCGCAGGATCGGCTGCGCCGCGAACTTCATCAGCAGCGCCCCCGCCCCGCTGGCGAAAGTCAGCATCCCCGACTGGAACGCGGTCAGGCCGAAGCCCACCTGCAGCATCAGCGGCAACAGGAACGGCAGCGACCCCGACCCGATGCGGAACAGCGTGCCGCCCCCGACCGAGATGCGAAAGGTCGGCAGCCGCACCAGACGCAGGTCGATCAGCGGGTCGGGTGCTGTCCGGGCGTGTCGGATGTAGAGGACGACAAGCGCCACGCCCAAGGCCGTCAGCGCCCAGATCACCGGCCCCGGCGCTAGGCCCAGGCCCGAGACGGTGGCCCCGGTCAGCGTCAGCACCAGGCCGGGGCCAAGCAGCAGGAACCCCTTCGCATCGAAGGTCCGCGCGGTTTCTGCACGGATGTCGGGGATGTAGAGCGTGGACAGCACCAGACCCAGCGCCGCGATGGGGATGTTGACCCAGAAGATCCAGCGCCACTGCCAGTAGGTCGTGATGAACCCGCCCACGGGCGGCCCCAGCACCGGGCCGATCAGCGCGGGAACGGTCAGCCAGGCCAGAGCGCCCACCAGCCCCGCCTTGGGCGAGGACCGCAGCACAACCAGCCGTCCCACCGGCACCATCATCGCGCCACCCATCCCTTGCAGGACGCGCGCGGCGACAAGGCCCGTCAGCGTGGACGACGCCCCACAGGTGATCGACCCCGCCGCGAAGATGGCGATGGCCAGCCGGAACACCAGACGCGCGCCGAAACGGTCCGCCGCCCAGCCCGAGGCCGGAATGAAGATCGCCAGCGCCAGCAGGTACGATGTCAGCGCCAGCTTCAGGTGAATGGGGTTCGCCCCCAGGTCCGCGGCGATCTGCGGCAGCGATGTAGACAGAACGCTCGAATCGAGGTTCTCCATCAAGAGCGCGGTCGCCACGATCAGCGCGATCAGGCGGGGGCTGCGGTCGGAGGAGGGCGGGGACGACATCGCCCCCGTCGTGCCACCCCTTGGCGCCAAAGGCTAGCCCTGCGCCGACGGGATTGTCAGCGCCCGCTGCACCGCCGGGCGGGCGAGGAAGCGGTCGAGATAGGCGGGCACGTTCTTGAGCTTCGCCCAGCCGACCTGATCGCCCGCCTTGTAGTAGTCGCGCAAGGTGCGCAACCACGGACCGGTCGCCATGTCGGCGATGGAATAGTCGTCCACGATCCAGCTGCGCCCTTGAAGCTGGCCGTCCAGCACCCGCAGAAGCCGCGCCGACTCGGCGTAGTAGCGGTCGCGCGGGCGGGGGTCGGGGATGTCCTTGCCGGCGAAGTGGTGAAAGAAACCGACCTGCCCGAACATTGGCCCGATGCCCCCCATCTGGAACATCAGCCACTGGATCGTGGTCCAGCGAGTCTGCGGATCGGAGGACAGGAACTTCCCCGACTTCTCGGCCAGGTACAGCAGGATCGCGCCTGACTCCCACAGGGCCAGCGGCTGCCCGCCCGGCCCCTGCGGATCGATGATCGCGGGGATCTTGTTGTTGGGGTTCAGCGACAGGAATTCGGGGCTTGTCTGGTCATTCGTGGCGAAGGACACGAGGTGCGCGTCGTAGGGCAGGCCCGTCTCTTCCAGCATCGCCGACACCTTGATGCCGTTCGGCGTGTTCAGCGAATAAAGCTGGATCGCGCCTGCGTTGCGGGGGGGCCAGCGTTTCGTGATCGGAAACTGGGAAGGAAAGTCCATCTTTACCCCTTGTGGCGGCAGAGCTTCGCTGACTTTACGTAAACCGTTGGCCTGCCGAAAAAAAGTGCGCAGGGCATGACAAATCGTGATATGGGGACGGCGTTCTCAGGGGACGACAAAAGAAGCGTTCCGTCAACGACCAACGCCAGCAAAGAACCAAAGGGACGAAGCAATGATCAAAGAATTCCGCGACTTTATCGCCAAGGGCAACGTGATGGACCTTGCCGTTGGTATCATCATCGGTGCCGCCTTCACGGCCATCGTGAACTCGCTTGTGACCGACCTCATCAACCCGATCATCGGCCTGATCACGGGCGGGATCGACTTCTCGAACCTGTTCATCAACCTGTCGTCGGCAGACCAGCCGACGCTCAAGGCCGCCCGCGATGCCGGTGCCCCGGTCTTCGCCTACGGGTCGTTCCTGACGGCCGTGATCAACTTCCTGATCATCTCGTTCGTGGTCTTCCTGCTGGTGAAGATGGTCAACAAGATCAAGGATTCGGCCGTCAAGAAAGAGACCGCCGCCGCGCCCGCCCCCGGGCCGAGCGAACTGGACGTTCTGATGCAGATCCGCGACCAGCTGAAGGCGCGCGGCTGACGGCATGCCTTGGGCCCGCCTCGCCGCTGCGGGGCGGGTACCAGTGTTGCCACGTGCGAGGGCACGTGCGTGATGGGGGCGGCCGACGTGTCCGCGCCGCCCATCCTCCAAAACCGACCGTTGATGTTGCCGACCATCCGTGGTTGTGCCGAAAGCGGCATTTCCAGACTTCCCTTGGCATGAGATCATCCCCGCATTGGATCGCGAGGGGATTCGCCCATGCACGTCGAACTCAGTTCATTTCTGACCACTGTCTGGGAAAACCGCGAGGTCGTGATGTGGGGGCAACCCGATCCGACCGGCCAGACGGTCGAGGACCGGATCTATGCTATCTATGCCCCTGTGTTTGACGGCAAGACCCGCACCCCCCTTGCGCGGCAGCAATACGATGCGTCGATCCGCGCACTACCGGGCCGGATTGCCACGATCCCCAACAGCGGATGGCAACTTTTTCGAAATGACTGGGCCTCTGTCTGGACGAACAGCCGTGCGTCGCAGACCGTCGCGGAACGGATCTACCTGAATGCGAAACTGGACCATGCGGCCGATATCTTCGTCAGGATCATTGCGATGTCGGTCGCTGCGCCGCCCCCGCCCGCCGTGGCCCCCCCCCCCCCCCAGATAGGCCGACCCCTGCCCACGCCGCCGCAGCCTGTCGTGCCGGATCATGTCCTGCGGTCCGGCTACGCCGCCTTGGCCAACCGCGGCCGATACGGCGACGTGGTGTCCGGCGCCAAGATCGCCTGGACCGATGCGGCCTTCGGCGGGCGCCCCGACAAGATCGTGGTCTACGTCAACACCGACGGCGGCCGCTCGCTGGCCAGCAGCCTTGCCCGACGGATCGCGGCGTTCGGGCCGTTTTTCGAGAATGACCATGTGCCCATGACCGAGCGGATCGACGCTGGCATCTCGCTTGGGGCCGAGGTTTCGGGCCAGCAATGGCAGATCGCCACCAGCTTCGGCGAGGTGCGCTGCAACCTGATCGCCCGCGCGCTGGTTCAGGCGGTGACCGGCCAGGTGACGCCGGATTTCGCCACCAACGTGCCGGTGACGGCCCGCAGCCTGCCGTCCCCCGACAGGCTGCGGTTTGTCCAGTTGGTCGAACAGCTTTTCACGGCGAACGGGATCGATCCGAACAATCCCTGGGCCTGACTCCGGACGCGCGCAGAACAAACAGCTCCGCCCGCGCCCGAAATGCCGCCGTCGCCGCTTCTTGCATCAGCCCTTCAGCGCCAGGTGCGGCGACAGCACGTCCAGCCCCAGCGCCTTGCCGACCGCGAAGTAGGTGAGCTTGCCGGCATGAACGTTCAGGCCGTTCAGCAGGTGCTCGTCCGCCTCGCAGGCCTTGCGCCAGCCCTTGTCGGCGATGGCCAGCATGAAGGGCAGCGTGGCGTTGCCCAGCGCGAGGGTCGAGGTGCGCGCCACTGCGCCCGGCATGTTCGCCACGCAATAGTGCATGATCCCGTCCACCTCGTAGATCGGGTCCTGGTGGGTGGTCGGGCGTGACGTCTCGAAGCAGCCGCCCTGGTCGATGGCCACGTCCACGATGGCGGCACCGGGCTTCATGGTCTTCAGTTGCGCCTTCGTCACCAGCTTCGGCGCGGCGGCACCGGGGATCAGCACCGCGCCGATCACCATGTCGGCCTCGGCCACCAGATCGGCGGTGTTGCCGGCGGTGGCGTAGATCGTCTTGAAGTCGCGCCCGAAGACGTCATCGAGGTACCGCAGGCGCGGGATCGAGCGGTCCAGCACGGTCACATCCGCCCCCATTCCCGCCGCGATCTTGGCCGCGTGGGTGCCGACGACGCCGCCGCCGATGACCACAACCTTAGCCGGGGCCACGCCCGGCACGCCGCCCAGAAGAACGCCACGCCCGCCGTTGGCCTTCTGCAGCGTCCATGCCCCCACCTGCGGGGCCAACCGCCCGGCAACCTCGGACATGGGCGCAAGAAGCGGAAGCCCGCCCGAACGGTCGGTCACCGTCTCATAGGCGATGGCGGTGACGCCCGAAGCCAGCAGGTCGTGGGTCTGCTCCGGGTCGGGGGCCAGGTGCAGGTAGGTGAACAGGACCTGCCCCTCGCGCAGGCGCTTGCGTTCCACAGCCTGCGGTTCCTTGACCTTCACGATCATGTCGGCCTTGGCGAAGACCTCTTCCGCCGTGTCCACGATCTTCGCGCCCGCCGCCACATAGTCGGCGTCGGGAAAGCCTGCGCCCAGGCCGGCCTTCGTCTCGATCAGAACCTCGTGGCCATGCGCCACGGCCTCGCGCGCGGCGGTGGGCGTCATGCCGACGCGGAATTCTTGCGGTTTGATTTCCTTCGGGCAGCCGATCTTCATGGGGGAACCTCCTCTTTGCAGGGAAGTATGCGACGGACCGCTGCGAATTGCTTTGAAAGATCGTCGGCCTGGTATAGCCTTGGCGCAAGAATCTTCGACAATTTGTTCAAGTGGCGCACAAACCTTCGACGATCATGGACCCAGACGCGACGGATTACCGCATCCTTGCCGCACTGCAGCGTGACGGCCGCATGACCAACGCCGACCTGGCCGAGCGGGTGAACCTGTCCCCCTCCGCCTGCCACCGCCGGGTCCAGCGGCTGGAGGCGGAAGGGTTCATCGACGCCTACGTGGCGCTGCTGGATGCGCGGAAGCTGAACCGGACAACGACGGTCTTTGTCGAGATCACGCTGCAGGGTCAGGCTGACGACCTACTTGATGCGTTCGAGCGCGCGGTGCGGCTGATCCCGGACGTGCTGGAATGCCACCTGATGGCCGGGACGGCGGACTACCTGTTGAAGGTCGTGGCGAAAGACACCGACGACTTCGCTCGCATCCACCGCCAGCACCTGTCGCGCCTGCCGGGGGTGGCGCAGATGCAGTCGAGTTTCGCGCTGAGGCGGGTGGTGCAGACGACGGCGATTCCCGTCTGACCTGTCGCATCAACGTTACGGACGCGGTCTATCCACGTATCCGGAATGATGGATACGACCCGCGCCCTTTCCGCGCTTCAGGCGCTTGCCCAGCCGACCCGCCTTGGCGTGTTCCGCCTGCTTGTGGCGGCCGGACCCGACGGCATCGCGGCGGGCGAGATCGCGCGGCGGATGGGGGTGGTGCAGAACACTATGTCGGCGCATCTGGCGCAGCTTGCCGACGCGGGCCTTGTTTCCGCCCGGCGCGATGGGCGCAGCGTCGTCTACGCACTGGACGTGGCTGGCACCCGGGCGCTTCTTGCCTTCCTTGTCGAAGACTGCTGCGGCGGACGGCCTGAACTTTGCGCCCCTGCGCTGGCCGACCTTGCCTGCCCCTGCTGAAAGGCCCGTCACATGACCGAACCGAAACACGTCCTGTTCCTGTGCACCGGCAACTCCGCCCGGTCGATCCTCGCCGAGGCGATCCTGAACCGCGAAGGCGCGGGGCGTTTCGTCGCGCATTCCGCCGGGTCGCATCCCAAGGGTGCGCCGCACGCTTTGGCCATCGATCTCCTTCAGCGCGAAGGCTTCGACACGTCCTTCGCCCGGTCGAAAAGCTGGGATGAATTCGCCGCCCCGGGCGCACCTGAAATGGGCTTCATCATCACGGTCTGCGACAATGCCGCGGGCGAGGTCTGCCCGATCTGGCCGGGCCATCCGATGACCGCGCACTGGGGCGTACCCGACCCCGCCGAGGCGACGGGCACCGACGCGGAACGCGCGGTCGCCTTTGCCGAGGCCTACCGCGCCCTGCGCAACCGCATCCTTGCCTTCGTCAGCTTGCCGGTGGCGACGCTTGATGCCCTGACCGTGCGCGACCGCATGCGCGAGATCGGCGAGACGGGTGGCAGGGCATGAGCCTGCGTGCGGCTTTGGCCGAGGCGGTCGGGACGGCGGCTCTGGTCGCCGCTGTGGTCGGTTCGGGGATCATGGCGGACCGGCTGACCGACGACACGGCGGTCGCGCTGCTCGCCAATGCCGTGGCGACGGGCGGCGCGCTGATCGTGCTGATCTGGGTCTTTGCCCCCCTTTCGGGCGCGCAGTTCAACCCTGTGGTCACCGCCGTCCTTGCGGCGCGGGGTGAAGTGGCGGCCGGGACCGCGCTCATGTTCGTCGCGGCGCAGGTGGCGGGCGGGGTTGCCGGTACCATCCTTTCGCATGCGATGTTCGACCTGCCGCTTGTGCAGATGTCCTCTACCGCGCGGTCGGGCGCGGGCCAATGGCTGGCCGAGGTGGTGGCGACGGCGGGTCTGATCGTTACCATCCTTGGCACCCGGTCGGCGGGGCGGGACGTGGCGGTGGCAGTCGGACTTTACATCACGGCGGCCTATTGGTTCACCGCGTCCACATCCTTCGCCAACCCGGCGGTAACGCTGGCGCGCAGTCTGACCGACACTTTCGCAGGGATCGCGCCCCGCGACGTGGTGGGGTTCGTCCTGGCGCAGGTTGTGGGCGCGGCGGCGGGGGCCGCGATCTGGCGCGCCATCGGCCCTGGGGCAACTGCGGGGACTTGACCCTGCCTCAGCCCTTCAGCCCGGTCTTTTCCAGCAGGCCCTTCCGTTTGGCTTCGTAGTAGTAGCCTTTCGAATACCACATGACCGCGCGGTCGGGGTTTCGCCCAGCAACGATCCAGGCGCCGCGCAGGTACTTGACCCCATAGTTCAGGTTGGTCGAGGCATCGAGCAGCTCGTTCGGTTCGCCCCGGAAGCCCATCGTCCGGGCGGTTTCAGGCAGGATCTGCATCAGGCCGTAGTAGGGCCCGTTGCGGGCGGCGGGGTTGTAGCCGCTTTCGCGCCGGACAACGCGATGGATGAGCGATTCCGGCACGCCGTAGCGGTCCGCATAGATCGCGATCAGGCGGTTGACCTCGGCGTTGCCCGCAGGGGCCGGGGTCTCGACCCGACCGCGACGCCCGCAGGCCGCAAGTGCCGCGGACAGGGCCAGGAAGATCAGTGTGCGTCGTGTCTGCATCATATCCGTCTTCCGCTTTCCGGGTCGCAGCCTGCCTCGCGGCGGTCACGGGGGCAAGCGGAACAACTGCCGTTGCGGGGCATTGCGCAAGCGGTTTTTAACGCGACCTGCCTAGACCCGGAGGGGAAGAAGAGGATGCGATGCGAGTCGACCTGGTTCTCTTGTGCGCTGTCGTTCTGGCCGGCCCTGCGGCCGCGGCACTGTCTGCCGCACCGCGACCGGGTTTTCCGGTTGTTGCGGTGTTCTGGCCCTGGGCGGACGCAGATGCGGCCGTGCGGGCCGCCGGCGGGCGAACGATCGGCCCGCAACGCGCGCCGCTTGGCGTATTGGCCGCCGGCCAATCCGACGACTTTGCCGCACGCCTTGCCGAAGAAGGGGCCTTTGCCGTGTTCGACGGTGCGGCCCTAGCCCAGATTTGCTCCGATCAAGAGGTGCGACCGTGACCCAGGCCTCAACTGGCAGCGCAGCGACCCTGTGGCTGACCAAGATCACCTGGGGGATCGCGCTCGTCGTCGCGGCGGTGTCGCTGGGCCTCGGCGCGACCGGGGCCATCGCCGGGGCGGCGCTTGCGCTGGTCTTCGCGGGCGTGGCGACGGCGGGCAACCTGATGGCAGCCCCGGCCTCGTGCTCGGTGGTGGCCCTTGGCATGGTTGGGCAGGCCGTCGCGCTGACCGCCGGACTGACGGGGCATCCCTGGCAGATCGACGCCCACATGCTGTTCTTCGCGCTTCTTGCCATGATCGGCACAATGGTCGACATCCGGGCCATCGTGGTGGCGACGCTGGCCATCGCGCTTCATCACCTATCGCTGGCGGTGGTGTTCCCGGCGCTGGTTTACCCGGGCGCCGGCGGGCTGGCCGACCATCTGGCGCGCACGGTCATGCACGCTGTCATCGTTCTGGCCGAGGCCGCGGTGCTGATCCAGTCGGTGCTGATCCGACAGCGGTTCATGGCCGAAAACGAACGCGCAGCCGCAGCACTTTCGGCCACGATGGCCGAGGCACAGGCCGCCCGCACCGAAGCCGAGCACAAGGCCGCGCTTGCCGAGGATCTGGCCCGCAAGACGCAAGAGGCTGCGGCCGAAGCGCAGCGGGCGAACGACCTTGCCGAAAACGAACGGATGCGCGCCGCCGGCGCCGATGCCGAAGCGCGCGAAGCCGCCCGGCGTGAAGCCGAAGGCCGCGCCGCCGCCGCTTCGGAAGTGGCCGATGTGCTGCGCGTCTTTGCTCAGGCGCTGGAACGGCTCTCGGTTGGCGACCTGACGGTGCGTCTTGCCGGCGCATTGCCGGAACGATTTGGCAAGCTCGGGGCGGATTTCGACGCCGCGATCTCGCGGCTGGAAAGCGGTATTGCGACGGCGGCCGACCTGTCCGACAGGATCGGTTCGCGTATGGATTCCATTGGTTCGTCGTCGTCTGACCTTGCCGGGCGCACCGAGTCGCAGATCGCCGCGCTGCGCCAGACCACGGAATCCGTCGTGCGCATGGCCGAGGACGTTCGTTCGGCCGCCACGCTGGCTGGCAGGGCCGCGGCCGCGTCGTCGGATGCTGACCGCGTTGCCGAGGAAGGTGCCAGCGTGGTCTCGACAGCAATGGATGCAGTCGGCAAGATCGCGGAAAGCAGTCGCCAGATCGCCCGCGTGACCAGCGTGATCGAGGACATCGCCTTCCAGACCAACCTTCTGGCCCTGAACGCGGGCGTCGAGGCGGCGCGTGCGGGCGAGGCCGGTCGCGGCTTCGCGGTTGTCGCGACCGAGGTGCGGGCACTGGCCCAGCGGTCATCGGATTCGGCCAAGGAGATAAAGGATTTCATTGTGGCTTCGACGGCCCAGGTCGAAGCCGGGGTGAATCTGGTGAACCAGACGTCCATCGCGCTGAAGAAGATGCAGGAGTCGGTCACGGCAATCATTGCTCAGGTCGATACCCTCTCGGGCATCGCGCAAAGCCAGGGTGGTACGATGACCGAGGTGACGCGCGCACTTGCCGATCTTGACCGGCTGGTGTCGAAGAACGCCGAGATGTTCAAGGAGACGGCCAGCGCGGGCGGCGCGCTGGTCGACATGTCGGGCGAACTCAAGTCGGCGATGGACATGTTCCAGACCGGCCGCATCCGCCCGGCGAACCGTGCCCAGTTCGGGCAGGCAAGGGCCTCTGCGGGCCGCGGCCTGCGCCGCGCGGGCTGAGCCCCCGGGGAGCGGGAGCATCGGTCGGCCTGCCAGCGACCTGGCGCGCCGCGGCAGGTTCCTTGCCAAGGCACAGGCAAGATGGATAGGGGCCGGGAATGGCGTCGGGCCGTCAGCCTGCGAACGCGGCCCGGCTGCGAACGCCTGTGCCCCCAAGCCAGATGAAGGATGACGCAGACGCGGCGAACAGGCGGCCGCGCCTCCACGGGTGCCACCCAAAACCAAACCCCCGCGCTTTCGCGACGGGGGCGGGTCTTCGTCACGGGCGGATCGCTCCGCCCCAGCATTCACAGGGTGGCTCAGAGAGCGCCTTCGCGCTGGGCCTTCTTGCGTGCCAGTTTGCGGGCACGCCGGACGGCCTCGGCCTTTTCGCGGGCTTTCTTCACCGAAGGCTTCTCGAAATGCTGCTTGAGCTTCATTTCGCGGAAGACCCCTTCGCGCTGAAGTTTCTTCTTCAGCGCACGAAGCGCCTGTTCGACATTGTTGTCGCGAACGCTGACCTGCATGTGGTTGTCACCACCTTCCTAGGTTAGAGTTGCATCTGAGTGCAGGAGCGGCGCGTATAGCAAAGGGTCCGGGCTTTGTCTACCGGGGGCGATCCGGGTCCGGACACCCGATCGAAAGGATTTGCGCAATGACCGACAGCAGCGGAAATGGCGGCGGCGGCATCGACGTGGCAGGTGCGCGCGGCAGGCTTCTGGACGCGGCCCTGCCCCATGTCGTGTTCGACGGCTGGGGCGATGCGGCATTGCGGGCGGCAGCTGCAGATGCCGGCCTGGACCTGGGAACGGTACGCGTGATCCTGCCGCGCGGGGCACTGGACCTTGCCGCCGACTACCACCGCCGGGGTGACGCGGCGATGGTCGCGCGGGTCGGCGGCACCGAGGCCGCCGGCCTGCGTTACAGCGAAAAGGTCGCCGCAGCGCTGCGGTACCGCCTGGAAGCCGCCGACAGGGAAGTGGTGCGCAAGGGTGTGGCCCTGTTCGCGCTGCCCCAGCACGCCGCCGAAGGCACGCGGCTTGTCTGGGGCACGGCGGATGCCGTCTGGCGGGCGCTGGGCGACACCTCGCAGGATGTGAACTGGTATTCCAAGCGGGCGATCCTGTCGGGGGTGTGGTCGGCCACCGTCCTGTACTGGCTGGCCGACGAAAGCCCGGGGCAAGAGGCGACGCGCGCCTTCATCGACCGCCGGATCGCCGACGTGATGCGGTTCGAAAAGCTGAAGGCGCAGGTCCGGGACAACCGCGTGCTGGGGCCGCTTCTGAAAGGGCCGATGGCGATCCTTTCGCGCATCCGCGCGCCCGGTGGATTGCCCGAGGACATGCCGAGGCCGACCTTCCGGTGATCGGTAGGGCGCTTTACGGCCCCGGCGGCCTCTGGCACCACTTTGGCCGCAACCGTCCGAAAGGCTGACGCCATGCCCTTGCCCGCCACGATGCGCGCCGTCGAAATCTCCACACCGGGCGGGCCGGAGGTTCTGGCCCCGTGCGAAAGGCCCGTGCCGGTGCCGGGCCGGGGGCAGATCCTGATCGAGGTGCATTGGGCCGGCGTGAACCGCCCGGACGCGCTGCAACGTGCAGGCGCCTATGCGCCCCCGCCAGGTGCCTCGCCCCTGCCGGGGCTGGAGGCGTCGGGGCGGGTGGCGGCGATAGGGCCGGGCGTGACGGGCTGGACCGTGGGGGACATGGTGACCGCCCTTCTGCCTGGCGGGGGCTATGCCGAATACGCCCTGACGAACGCGGCCCATGCCCTGCCGGTGCCGAAGGGCCTTGCCCTGCGGGAGGCCGCGTGCCTGCCGGAAACATGCTTTACCGTCTGGACGAACGTCGTCATGCGCGGGGGTCTGAAGGGTGGCGAGCGGTTCCTCGTCCACGGCGGCACCTCTGGCATCGGCACCACCGCCATCCAGATTGCCGCCGCGCTGGGCGCGCGCGTCTTCGCCACCGCAGGGTCGGATGGCAAATGCGACATCTGCCGCGAGCTTGGGGCCGAACGCGCGATCAACTACCGGACCGAGGATTTCGTGTCCGTCCTGAAGACCGAAGGCGGGGCGGACCTGATCCTTGACATGGTGGGCGGAAGCTACATTCAGCGCAACGTCAGGTCGCTTGCGGACGAGGGGCGTCTGGTGCAGATCGCGTTTCTGGAGGGCCCCAAGGCGGAGGTGAACTTCGCCGAAATCATGATGCGCCGCCTGACGGTGACGGGGTCCACCCTGCGCCCGCAATCCGACCTTGCCAAGGCCCGCATCGCCGACCAGTTGCGCGCGCATGTCTGGCCGATGGTCGAAGGCGGCCGGATGAAGGTCGTGATGGATTCGGAGTTCCCGCTGGACCATGCCGCCGAGGCGCACCGGCGGATCGAAAGCCCCGGCCATGTCGGAAAGATCGTGCTGAAGGTGCGGTAGGCCCGGCAGACCGAAGGATCACGGATTCGTGATAACCCGCCCCAAGCCGCTGACGCGCGGGATCGTCCAAACTGGCGATCCGAAACCTGTAGCGGGTTGGTCAGGCATGGAGTGACGTGATGAAGGGACGTTTGGGGAAGGTTTTGGCGGCGGCACTTGCGGCTGCCGCAGCGGCCAGTTGCGCAAGCGCGATGGAGTTCACGGTGGTAGTGGCCGACACGGGCGGGGTGCGCCTTGGCCTTGACCCGGTCATCATCCTCGGCGAGGGCGACGTCGTCGAGGGCGATGCCGACCGCCTGAGATCGCTGATGGCCCAGACCGGCGATGGCGACCCGCTTGGTCGCGCACAGTCGCCCGAACTCCATCTGAACTCGCCCGGCGGAGATTCCTGGGAAGGCATCGCGCTTGGCCGCGCGATCCGTGACCTTCGGCTTGTGACCTTCGTGCCGGAAGGGGCGATCTGCGCCTCGGCCTGCACGACGGCCTTTCTTGGTGGGGTAGAACGCGGCGTGGCGGGCGAGTACCGCATCCACGCCGCCGCGCGTGACTTCACCGACGCAAATCCCACCACCGAAGAGCTGAACAAGTTTCAGGAGCAACTCCAGATCCTAACGGTGGCCTACACCTCATTCGCTCGGGACATGATCGGAGACACCACGGTTGCCGAAGAGGCGCTCTACTACGGGCTTGGCTGCAAGGCGACGGAGCAGGGCACCGACTATGTGACGGGCTGCGCGGAACGGGGTGCTGCGACCGTTCCGGACGACCTTCTAAGGGACTGGAACGTCATCACTTTCGCTGCCCGCCCGGAACAACGTGTCGATGACGCGGGCCTGACGACGACAACATGCACGGCGCCCGACGCATCGGTGCCTGAGGCAGTTTGGCGCAACTTCTGCGTCAGCTTGCCGCTGATGCGGCTGGATCTGCGGATGGGCGCGGCCATGCGCGCCCTGTCGCAGCGGCCGCAATGGCCCGAGATCGAGGCCGAGCAGGCCCGCTGGGTCACGGTGCGCGACCGGTGCGAACTGCGATTGAACAACTTTGCCAAGCCTTCGAAGGACATCGGTACCGAGCTTCTGGGGGCAATGATCGGAATTGATCCCGAACAGGCCCAGAAGGATGCCGAAGCTGCAAACTCGGGTGCTGTCCCCATGGTCGGCACCGGTGGTGTGCAGTGGACCGACGCCCAGCCCGCCAAAGGCGATAGCGACGCGGCGGCCGCTCTTCTTGACCACTCGGGCCGTCCGGTTCCCGGCAGCGACATCCTGAAGGATGCGCTGGCCCAAGTGGACGATCTTCAGAACGAGGCGCTCTACGCGACCGGCGATCTGGGCGTGCGCTATTGTCTGAGGGACGTCTACGAACGGCGTGTCCGCCAGTTGGAAGGCCTTCGCGCCTACTACGGGGATCGCCGGTCCTACCAGGGCGAAAGCTGGGCCGAATAGCTGCCCGGCCAGCTACCGCACCTGCTAACGCATGGGTTCCAGCACCGCGCCCGGCATCCGGCAGTCGCGGGCGGCATCGACCCCGCAGGCCCGGAAGTCGAGGTCCTTGGTCAGGCAGATGCGCGCCTCGCTGATCCGGCCCTGGTCGCATTCGATGGTGATCGCCTGCGGCGTCAGGCCGGGATTCGCCTCGATCATTGCGTCCTCGATCACCCTGGGCGCGACCGTCAGGGGTTTTGTCACCTTCGCCAGAACCGGCGGAATCGTGATGCGGCCATAGGCCTTGCGCGCCAGTGCGAAGTAGTCACCTGCCGACAGCCCCGAACAGGTACCGTGCGTCTGCCATTCGTGCCACGACAGCCCTGATGACCCCATGATGTCCTCCATCCCCGCTGTCATGGCGCGCGACGGCGGGGCCTCGGCGGTGCGGCAGCGGCTGGGCCAGCCAACCTCGTTCTGCGGCCAGAGGCCGTGCAGCGTGAAGGTGAAATCGTGGCGCGGGTCGCACTGATCGGCCCCCTGCGCATCGCCTGTGGTCGCGCACCATGCGGAGGACCACGACAGGGACAGGATATAGTAGTCGAACCGCCCTGGCCTTTCGCCTTCGGCAAGTGCAGCCCCGGCGGTGGCAAGCATCAGGATCAGGGCGGCAGTCAGGCGCATTTTCTCTTTCCTTGGAAGTTCCACGCGACTATATAGCCCGCTGTCTTCCCCGAAAACGTGGAATGGCGGCCCCGGCCGCAGCCGTTTTCCCGGCGAAGAAGGATATTGTCCGGCCCCACCCCAAGGGCCGCCCGGAAGGAGGAACGCGATGACGAAACCCCTGATGGCCAAGGCCACGGCTGTCTGGCTTGTGGACAACACCACGCTGAACTTCGCCCAGATCGCCGACTTCTGCGGCCTGCACGAGCTGGAGGTTCAGGGCATCGCCGACGGAGACGTGGCGACCGGCGTGAAGGGCTTCGATCCGATCGCCAACAACCAGCTGGAGCCTGTCGAGATCGAAAAGGCCCAGAAGGACCCATCCTACCGGATGAAGCTGAAGTTCAACGCTGCAGCCGTGGGTGAGGAAAAGCGCCGCGGCCCGCGCTATACGCCGCTGTCCAAGCGGCAGGACCGCCCGGCTGCGATCCTGTGGCTGGTGCGGTTCCACCCGGAACTGACCGACGCGCAGATCGGCAAGCTGGTCGGCACGACCAAGCCCACGATCCAGTCGATCCGCGACCGGTCGCACTGGAACATCGGCCAGATCCAGCCCATCGACCCGGTGGCGCTGGGCCTCTGCCGCCAGTCGGAACTGGATGCGGCGGTGCAGAAGGCCGCGCGCAAGAAGGCCGCCGACGGGGTTGTGATGACCGACGAGGAACGTCGCAAACTCGTTTCGACCGCACAGTCCCTGGCGATGCCCAGCGAGCCGCGCGCTGATGCGCTGGAAGGGTTCGGCCGACACGAGGAAGACCGCCCGGCGAAGGACTATTCCGACGCAGAGAGCTTCTTCAATCTGCCACAGGCGGACGAGGCCGAGGACGACGACGATAGCGATGATCCGCGGCGCTAAGTCGCGCCGGGTGCAAGGCGCGCTGTCTGACCCGCCGCGCGGGCCGGTTCACGTGTTCTGCTGACGGCCGAGAAACTCTGCAAGGTCGCAGTGCAGGTAGCTTGCAACCTGCGCAACAGGCGCAATGAATGACGGATCGCTGTCATAGGGGCGGAAGTTCAGCGCGCTGCGCATGTCACACGTCGATCTTTCCGGCAGGGCTCCGTTCGGGACCTGTGCCAGAATGGGACTGTCGTTGATGGCCGCAAAGCGGTTTGACTTCATCCACGATCCCCTGAATGACCCTGCGTAAAGTCCGCGCCTTATACGCGCATTTGGTGGCACTGTCGCTCGATTTTTGGCTTTCTCTGTCGATTGTGCGTGCTGGTTGTGCAACGATTCCCCTCTACAGCCCCCGGCGTGCACGCAGCGCCGCCTGGATCGTTCCATCGTCCAGGTAGTCCAGTTCGCCCCCGATGGGCATGCCCTGCGCTAGCCTCGTAACCTTCGCCTGCGAGCCCTCCAGCGCCTCGGCGATGTAGTGGGCGGTGGTCTGACCGTCGACTGTCGCATTCAGCGCAAGGATGACTTCGCCGATTCCCCCTTCGCGCACCCGTGTGACCAGCGATGGGATGCGCAGATCCTCCGGCCCCACCCGGTCCAGCGCCGATAACGTGCCGCCAAGCACATGATAGACCCCGCGGAATGAAAGGCCGCGCTCGATGGCCCAGAGATCGCCGACATCCTCGACCACGCAAAGCTCGGAGGTCAGACGGCGGCTGTCAGTGCAGATATCGCAACGGTCCGAGGTTCCAAGGTTCCCGCAAACCACGCATTCGCGCACGGTAGCAGCGACCTCCGCCATCGCCTCGGCAAGAGGCGCCATCACTTGGCCTCGCCGCTTGATCAGGTGCAGCACCGCCCGCCGCGCCGACCGGGGCCCAAGGCCCGGCAGGCGCGCCATCAGGTCGATTAGCGCCTCGATGTCGGTCGCTGTCTTGCCGCTGCGGTCCTGCATCGCCGACCCCGGCCCCTAGAACGGCAGCTTCATGTCGGCGGGCAGGCCCATCGACTCGGTCAGCTTCGACATCTCTTCGCGCGAGCGCTCGCCCGCGCGGCGCTGCGCGTCCTTGATCGCGGCCAGGATCAGGTCCTCGGCCACTTCCTTGTTCGCGGGGTCGAAGATCGATGGGTCGATGGTCAGCGATTTCAGCTCGCCCTTGGCCGAACAGGTCACCTTCACCAGCCCACCGCCGCTTTCGCCGGTGACGATGATCTCGTGCAGTTCCTCGGTCAGCGCGGCCATCTTGGCCTGCATCTCTTTCGCCGCCGAAAGCATCTTCGTCATGTCGCCCAGCGCGCCAAGCCCGCCCAGTCCGCCAAGACCCTTGAACATCGGTGTCGTCCCTCTTTCCCTAGTCGTCGTCGAACGGGTCCCAGTCGTCGGGAACCGTGTCATCTGCGCCGTCGTCCGCCGCCTCGACGCTGCCGCCATCTGGCATGGTCGCCTCCTTGGCTGCGCCAAGGTCGAGCGGCCGCACCTCCACGACCTTCGCCTTCGGAAAGGCGTCAAGGATTGCGGCCACAAGGGGCAGTTTGCGCGCATTGCCCTTGGCCATGTCCTGCGCGTCTGCCCGGCCCTCGGCGATGGTGGCCCCGCCGCCAGACGACACCACCGTCACCGCCCAGCGCGCGCCGGTCCACATTGTCAGCCGCTGCTGCAGCGTGGCCGCCAGTTCACGCGGCGCGTTGTCGGTTGGCTCGAACTCGATCCGGCCGGGGGCATAGGCGGCCAGCCGCAGGTGGTTTTCCACCTCGACCAGCAGCTTCATGTCGCGCCGGTCGCGGATCAGGTCGATGACCGCGGCAAAGGACTGGAACCCCGCCAGCGCAACGGCGGGCGACAGCGCCGCCTGGACCGGAACGCCCCCGCCTGCCGCCATGCGCATCGTCGCGCCGCCCGACCCGCCCGAGCCTTCCGCCGGATGCGCAGCACCTTGCACATTACCCGAAGGACCCAAACCGCGCGGCGTGTCGTTTGAACTGCCGGTCGGCCCACTGGCCCGCACGTTTCCGTCCGTCAGCCGCTTCAGCAGGGTCTGCGGGTCAGGCAGGTCAGCCACATGCGTCAGCCGGATCACCGCCATTTCTGCCGCCATCATCGCGTTCGGCGCGACGGCGACCTCTTCCAGCGCCTTCAGCAGCATCTGCCACGCCCGCGACAGCACCCGCAGGGGCAACACCCGCGCCATCTCAAGGCCCCGCGCGCGTTCGTCGGGCGGAACGCCCGTGTCCTCGGCCGCCTCGGGCGCGATCTTCACGACTGAAATCCAGTGCGTCACCTCGGCCAGATCGCGCAGGATCGCGCCGGGGTCGCCCCCCGCCGCATACTGCGCCGAAAGTTCCGACAGCGCGCCGGCCGCATCGCCCCGCATGATGGCGTCGAACAGGTCCAGCACCCGCCCCCGGTCGGCCAGCCCCAGCATCGCGCGGACCTGCGCCACGTCCGTCGCCCCCGCGCCATGTGCGATCGCCTGATCCATCAGCGACAGCGCGTCGCGAACCGACCCTTCGGAGGCCCGCACGATCAGGGCCAGCGCCTCGGGCTCCATCGCCGCGCCTTCGCGATCCAGGATGCTGCGCAGATGGGCGGTCATCGTCTCGGGCTCAATCCGGCGCAGGTCGAAGCGCTGGCAGCGCGACAGGATGGTGACGGGAACCTTGCGGATTTCGGTTGTGGCGAAGATGAACTTCACATGCTCGGGCGGTTCTTCCAGCGTTTTCAGAAGCGCGTTGAACGACCCCGCCGACAGCATATGTACCTCGTCGAAGATGATGACCTTGAACCGCGCCTCGACCGGACGGTAGGGCAGGGATGCCAGGATGTCCCGCATCTCCTCCACCTTGGTGTGGGATGCGGCGTCGTATTCCATCACGTCGACGCTGCGGCCTTCCGCGATGGCTATGCAGGACGGGCAGGTCCCGCAGGGTTCCACCGTCATGCCGCCCGTGCCGTCGGGTCCGGTGCAGTTCAGCCCCTTGGCCACGATCCGCGCAGTGGTGGTCTTGCCCACACCCCGCACGCCCGTCATCACGAAGGCATGGGCCACGCGGTCCGCCGCGAAGGCGTTCTTCAGCGTGCGCACCATCACGTCCTGCCCGATCAGGTCGGCAAAGGTCTGCGGCCGGTATTTGCGGGCCAGGACCTGATAGGCAGGGGCCATGAGTCGGGGGTTCCTGTTCGGGCGATCCAAAGCGGTCGGGGCAATCTATGGGCTGCCACGGCAATGGACAACCATGTGCCGCCGGTGCCGACCATCACGTCAGGGGATTGGGGTGAGAGGCTGGACAACGACCCAAGCGGGGCTCGTTACGGCTGCTTCCTTCCGGACCTGACCGGGTTGGCGAGGCGCTTACCCGCGCCAACCTCTCGGATGTTCAGATAGGGCCAGACGGGCAGGATTGCAAGCTTTGGCGGCCAGGGTCACGCCCCTGCAAATCAAAGGTCCTTGTCGCCCTTGCACCAGAACCGCCCGAACGCGCCAATGCAGTGCCCGCGCCGCTTCAGCCCTTCGTAGTCAAGTGATGTGGTCAGCAAGCCGCGCTGAATGTCGACATGCACTGTCGCCATCAGCAGGTCCACGCACTGGGTTGTCCGCAGCTTGCATCCGGCCAGCACGAAGGCGTTGCCGATGTCGTCGGTCTGCTCCAGCTCGGTTGCCGCGATGCGCGACCGGACGGCGTCTTCGACCATCTGTTCGAAATCGGCACGTGTCGGCCGGGTCATGTGCGCCGCAAGGCCAAGCGCGACGATCGCCAGAATGCAAAACACCATAACCCGCATCGACTGGCCCGCCACACAACCTTACCCCGGCCCCACAACCGGCCAAAAGACGATGGCAGATGCCGTGCCCAGCGGCAAGCATGGCGCGGCTCCGGGTGGCGGAAACGGCGCGAAGCAGGCTAGTGTCGGCCTTGCACCAACCGGATTTGGGGGAAGGGATGCCACAGGCCATGCTTGCCAGGATTGAATGGCCCGATTTCGGTGCACCGTCCGTTCCCATGCCGTTGAGTTTGGGTGAGACGCGGGGGCGTATTGCCGCGTTGCGGCAGGCGATGGCCGCGCGTGGGCTTGATCGGCTGGTGATCTACGGTGACCGCGAACACGCCGCCAACATTCACTGGGCCACCGGGTTCGACCCCCGGTTTGAAGAGGCCCTTCTGATCCTTGGCCCGGGCGACCCACCCCTGCTTGCGGTGGGCAACGAGTGCCTGCCCTATGCCGGCCTTGCACCGATGGTGGCAGCGGGCGAGATGCAGGTTGTCCGCTGCCCGTCCCTGTCGCTGATCTCGCAGCCCCGCGACGGCGGGCAGCGCATTGACCATCTTCTGCGCCGAGAAGTCTCAGGTGTGGCGCAGGTGGGAACGGTCGGGTGGAAGTACTGGACGGACGGCGAGGCCGATCATCCCCGGACCGCCATCGAAGTGCCGGCCTTCGTGGTGGACGTGCTGCGCGATTGTGCGGGCGTGGTCGAGAATGCGACCGATATCCTGATGCACCCCGGCCACGGCCTGCGTGCCCGCATCGACGTGGACGAGGCGGTGCGGCTGGAATTCGCCAATGCCCTGGCGGCAGGGGCTGTACGTCGAATGGTCGCCGCGTTCCGTGAGGGCATGACCGACTTCGAGGCCGTCAGGGCTGCCCGGATCGATGGATTGCCGCTGGGCTGCCATGTCACCTTCGCGACCGGCGGCCGAGCCGACCAGGGCCTGTCCGGTCCGACCGGGGAAACGCTGCGGATCGGCAGCCCGCTGTCGTTCAACATCTGCCACTGGGGTGCCAACGTTTGCCGCGCAGGCTGGGTCGCACGGCACAAAGACGACTTGCCCCCGCCTGCCCGATCCTATCTTGCGGAGTTCGCCGGACCCTATGTCGCTGCGATGTCGGAATGGATGTCCATGATGCGTCCGGGCGTGCCGGGTGGACAGGTCTGGAACAGGATGATGACGCTTCTGCCGCCGGAAACCTTCGGCGTCACGCTGAACCCCGGTCACCTGATCGGCTTGGACGAATGGATATCGTCACCGATCTTTCCGGGTTCGACGATTCCGCTGGCTTCCGGCATGGCGATGCAAAGCGATGTCATTCCCGGCCATCCTGTCTTCGGATCGACGCGGATGGAGGACGGCTACATCATCGCCGACGATGATTTCCGTGCTGACCTTGCGTTGCGTCACCCCGCCGTGGCGGCCCGCTGCGCCGCGCGCCGTGAATTCATGCGTAACCGGTTGGGCCTTGATGTGCCTGACTGCCTGCTGCCGCTTGCCGATACCTGCGGCATCGTCGCGCCATTCCTTCTGTCAATGCAGGATGCGATCGCCCTGCGTTGACCCCGGAACTCAGATCAGCATGCGGAACCGGAGGAAGCCGTCGGGTGAATGGCCGAACGGCGCGGCGTCCGGGGCATCGGCCGCGCCCAGGTGCCGTTCGGCACCCGGACCGCTGAAGAACACGACTGGGGTTCCCCCTGCCGGTGCAAAGCGCCATATCGGGCGGGCCACCGGGGCGATTTCGGGCGTACGGCCGATGTATCGGCGCAGGATGTCGCGCGTCTGGTCATCACTTCGAAGGATATGGCCGTCCCAGGTTTCGCCCATTCGCCCGGTTCGTGCCAGTCGATGGCTGTTCGACAAAAGGGCAAACCGATCGTCCGGCGCGACAGGCTTGCCCTCATGGCAAAGCCGCAGCACGCGGGATGTTTCGGGCGCACCGACTCGCGGATCGCGCGGTGGCCGGGTGACGTCGATGTCATAGGTCAGGCCATGCAGCGTATCGAACAGGTAGCTTGGCGTGTCCTCGTCGAACAAAACCTGTTCGAAAGGGCCGGGCTCGATCGTTCGGAATACCGTTGCGGCCCGGTCGATCAGATCGAGCAATTCCCGTCCGGTTACCGCCTTGGCGCAGAATGTATTCGGGAACGGATAGAGGTCGTCGATATGCCGCAGGGACAGATCGCCCGCTGGCACATCGGTGTACTGGTGCGGTCCGGCGCGGCCACCGGCCTTGAGCGGCGACACCATCGACACGACCGGAAGCCCCTCAAGGGGCGTTCCCGGCAACTTGGTCGTCGCCCACCATGCCTTTGCGTCGGCAACAAGGGTCAAGGCCGCGCTGGTCCTCACCAGCGCGAAATAGTTGTGAAGCGGCGTCCGTGTCCGGCCGACAGGCTGTGCGGCAAAGCCAAGCGCGGCGCGGTGGAAAGGGGCTGACATTGTCCGAAGGGCAGGGTCGTCCGGGACAACGGGCATGATCGTCCGGTCGGGTTTGCGCAACGCGATGGGTCGCGCCGCAACCTCGTATCCGTCCATTCTCCAGGCTCCGGGCCGACCCGATAGCAGAACGTCAACAATCCCAAGATGCGACCCGAACAGGCCGGGCATGACGGCGGGCTTGCCGAAGACAGTTCCACGCCTCGCATCGGCAGCAGGCGGAAAGCCCGCGCCTGGCGCCGGAAAGACCTTGTGGGTGTGACCCAGCAAAAGGACGTCCACGCCCTCCACCTTTGCCAGTGCGACGGCCTGGTTCTCGCCAGCATCGGTTTCATCAGCGCGTGGCAGGCCGGTATGCGCCAGCGCCACGACAATGTCGGCGCCGCGGTCTCGCAGCAAGGCGGCCGTACGGCGCGCGGTATCCGGAATATCAAGAAGGGTCGCCCGCCCCCGGATTGCATCTCGGTCCCATTCGGCCGTTTGCGGGGGAAGCAGTCCGATCACCCCGATGCGCAGGTCTACCCTCTGACCCGACGTGTCCCTGAAACTCCTCTCCAGCAGGGCCGTCTCCAGGGTAGGTCCCCGATCCGACGGTTCCGAGGGCACGTAGTTGCTGACAACGACAGGAAATCGGCAGGCCGCGTAGGTCCTTAAGGCGAAGTCGAGGCCAAAGTCGAAGTCATGGTTCCCCAGTGTCACGGCGTCGTAGCCGAGCATGTTCATTGCAGCGATCATCGGATGTTCAGGTTGATGCGGAACAGGTCCGTCGGATCTGCCCGTCCCGTCGCCCTCACGGGCCAATTCCCCAAGCAACGTCCCCTGCAGAAGATCGCCGCTGTCGAACAACAGGGCGTTCGGCTGCTCGGCCCGCGCGGTGCGTATCAGGCTTGCCGTGCGCACAAGGCCGACCAAGTCTGACGGTCTGTCCGCCGCATAGTCGAAGGCGGCCAGATGGGCGTGCAGATCGCTGGTCGAAAGAATGCGAAGTTGCAGGTGTCGCAATGTCGAACCTTGAAGAAGACAGACGTCTTGCCCTTGGGGAAAAGATAGATTGGCGGAACTGCCCGACCAGACGTGGCACAGGCCCCTCACATTATGTGTCAGGTCAGACCGCCCAAGAACTTCACCCCGGGGCAAGCTTGCGCCCGCAACGCGGGCGGGTCACTTCGAAAGATCATCACGGGCCAATTTTGCAATCACAGGTTGCGTCCCTGCATCAATCCGGCGCCCGCGGCCCGCAATCGGATGCCAGTCAGCCACAGCAGTTGCGCGGTCCCGCACCGCGTGGCAGACCGTAGACAAGGTGGGATGCGATGCGACAGGCAGAGACGGTGACATTCGGCGGCGGCGGGCTTGACCGCGCTGCCCACCTGCGCGGACAGACCTCCGCTATTGCGGCGCTGATGAACACGTCGGACACCCGGATGCTTCCTCTCTGGAGGGGCAGGCCTTTGCTGTCCGATGCCGGGCTGGGGTTCCTTCCGCCTGGACACCCGGCCTTGTCAGGCGCGGGTGCGCAGCCGGCGGACGGCCCCATACTGATCGGTATCGGAAACAAGGGCGCAATCTTCGCGACGGACCTGTCCGACTGGACGCCTGACCCTTCCCAGGACCTTCCGGGATCGTCCTTTCTTGATTCGACCGAGCAGCGCCACCCCGATATCGACCCGTCCTTGCGCTTCGCAGAGCTGCGGTCGCGCATGGCGCATCTGACGGCCGAGGAAGCCGAAGTCGCCGCGACGGCAAAGGGCCTTCTGGCCTGGCACGAGAGCCACCGGTTCTGCGCGAACTGCGGTCAGCCCACGCAGATGGCCATGTCCGGATGGCAGCGGCTTTGCGGCGCCTGCGGAAGATCGCATTTTCCGCGCACGGACCCGGTCGTCATCATGCTGGTCACGCATGGAAACTCTGTTCTGCTGGGCAGGTCGCCGGGCTGGCCCGAAGGCATGTACTCGCTGCTTGCCGGCTTCATGGAGCCGGGCGAGACCATCGAAGCCGCCGTCCGCCGCGAAGTCGCGGAAGAGGCCGGGGTGACGGTTGGACCGGTGACCTACCTTGCCAGCCAGCCCTGGCCCTTTCCTGCGTCGCTGATGATCGGTTGTGCGGGCGCGGCGCTGGACACCAAGATCACGCTCGACCCGGCCGAATTGGCGGACGCGCGATGGATCACCCGCGAGGACATGGCACTGATCCTTGCCGGACAGCACGCAACGATCCGCGCGCCGCGCAAGGGCGCGATCGCGGGTTTCTTGCTGGCGCACTGGGTCGCCGACAGCCTTGGCTGAGCGGTCTGCCCTGTGCGGCCGCCGCAACCGGCCATGAGGATCGCGCTCAAGCACGACATCGGCTTGCCCGTGCGGGCAGCCTTTGCCGCTGCGACGGACTTTGCCGAGCTTGAACGGATCGCCCAGCGTCGGGGCATCCGCGTGGTCCGGACTGACGGGTTGCAGGCTCCGGGCTCTGGCATGTCCTGGGACATCGGCTTCCGCTTCCGGGGGCGCGACCGTCAGGTTGCGACCAAGCTGACCGCCTATGACCCGCCGCGTCAGGCGGTCTTCTCGGGTACGTCGCAGCACCTTTCGATCGGGCTTGTATTCTCTGTCGTGGCCTTGTCTCGCGAAAGGTCACGGCTGCTCGTCGATATCGAACTGCGCCCCCGCACCATCCGGGCGCGGCTCATGATCCAGTCAGCCCGCCTGGCGCGCGGGCGGATCGAACGGACACTCAGGACGCGGTTCGAAACCTTCGCCGACAGGCTGTCGTCGCAGGCAAAGTGACGGAGGTGCCGTCCGTCAGGGCCGCGCGCGGTCGGCCGGATAGACGCCAAGAACCGACATTGACGACGTGAAGTAGGCCAGCTCGTCCAGCGCCAGGCGGACGTTCTTGTCCTCGGGATGTCCTTCGATGTCGGCGTAGAACTGGGTGGCCGAGAAGCTTCCATCCATCATGTAGCTTTCCAGCTTGGTCATGTTCACGCCGTTTGTCGCGAACCCGCCCAGTGCCTTGTACAACGCCGCAGGAATGTTCCTGACGCGGAAGACGAACGTCGTCATCATCGTCCCGTCGCCCCGCCGCGTCAGATCGGGCTCGCGGGCCATCACCAGAAAGCGCGTGGTGTTGTTCGACCGGTCCTCGACATGCCGGGCCAGCACATCCAGCCCGTAGATCTCGGCTGCGATCTCGGACGCCAGGGCCGCCTCGGCCGGGTCGGCCAGCCGGGCCACTTCGCGGGCGGCGCCGGCATTGTCGGTCCAGCCCATCGTGGCCAGACCGTTCGTCCGGATGAAATCGCGGCACTGGCCCAGCAGGATCGGCATCGACCGTACGCGGCGCACCTGGGACAGGGTCGTGCCCTTCACCGCCAGCAGGTTGATGTGGACGCGCACGAAGGCCTCGCCCACGATGTGCAGCCCGCTTTCGGGCAGAAGGTGGTGCACGTCGGCAACCCGCCCGTAGGTCGAGTTTTCCACGGCGATCATGCCAAGGTCCGCGTCGCCCCGCCGCACCGCGTCGATCGCGTCTTCGAAGGTGGGGCAGGGCAGCGGTTCCATCTCGGGGTGCGCCTGCCGACAGGCCTGATGCCCGTAGGCCCCGAGTTCCCCCTGAAAGGCAATACGCCCCGTCATCGTCTGATCCCCCTTGGTGCCGGTCTTCGAATTCGGCCCCGGAAGGCGAATTGGTCGCGGTAACTACTCCTTGAAACCTTTCGGGGGAAGAAGGTAGATACGCCGCGACAATCCGTTAGGCACAGAGAAGCGACATGTTCGACACGATGACCATCACCAAGGCCGGCGGCGCTGTCTGCGGGTCGCTTCTGGCGCTTCTTTTGGTAAAGTGGGGTGCCGACTCGCTCTACGACACGCGACCTGCCCATGCGCATGGCGAGGAAGTGGCACAGGCCTATTCCATCGACACCGGCGCGGAAGAGGCTCCGGCCGCCGAGGCGTCGGGCGGGGACGAAAAGCCCTTCGCCGACGTGTTCGCCGCTGCCGATGTCGCCGCGGGAGAGAAGATTTTCGGCAAGTGCAAATCCTGCCACAAGGTCGATGGTACCAACGCCACAGGCCCGCACCTGAACGACGTGGTCGGCCGCGCTGTGGGTTCGGTCGCGGACTTTACCTACTCGGACGCGATGAAATCGCATGGCGGAACGTGGGACCCGGAAACCATGAACGCATTCCTGACCAGCCCGAAGGCCTATGTGCCCGGAACCAAGATGGGCTTTGCGGGTCTGCCCAAGGTCGAAGATCGGGCGAATGTCATCGCCTATCTGAAATCGCTGGAAGGCTGAGGGCGCGCCACCTGCGCCCCCCCCGCCGATGGCTTACGGGCCGCGTCGTTCTGGCGCGGCCCTTTTGCTGTCGCCGCGTGCGGATGACGCAATCGCAACTTGAAGATGCGCCCCTGTGACCGATAGCGTCACTGCAACGGGCGCACCGCAAGGGGGGCAGGCGATGGAACCGGTTGGCAAGGGCGGATGGGTTGCGGCAGTGGCGCTGGCGGTGGCGGTGTCGGTAGCTTTTGCGGCCCGCGCCGACGGCACCATCACCTCCTACGCCATCACCACCTTCGGCGAGCCGCCGAAGTACCCTGCCGATTTCCAGCATCTGGATTACGTCAACCCCGACGCACCCAAGGGCGGCGAGATATCGGAAACGTGGCAGGGCAGCTTCGATACCATGAACCCCTATTCCGACAAGGGGCAGCCCGGTTATCTGGCCACCATCATGTACGAAAGCATGATGGATACCCCGGCCGACGAAACCGGCAGCATGTACTGCCTTTTGTGCGAAACGCTGGAATACCCGGCCGACAAGGCCTGGGTCACCTTTGCCCTGCGCCCCGAGGCGCGGTTTTCCGACCGATCACCCGTGACGGCCGCGGATGTGAAGTTCTCGGCTGAGCTTCTGGGGAAAGAGGGTCTGGTGTCGTTCCAGGCGATCCTGGCCAAGTACGTGGACAGGATTGACGTCATCGACCCTGCCCATGTCCGCTACACGTTCAAGCCCGACTCCCCTGTGCGCGACCGCATCCAGACCGTGGCCGGGTTGCCGGTGATGTCAAAAGCCTGGTTCGACAAGACCGGCGCGCGGCTGGACGAAAGCCGCCTTGACCCCGGCATCGGGTCGGGGCCCTACGTGCTGGGCAGCCTGAAGGCGGGCGAGCGCATTGTCTACGCCCGTGACCCCGACTGGTGGGGGAAGGATCTGCCTTTCAACCGGGGGCGGAACAACTTCGACACGATCCGCATCGAATACTTCGCCGACCCCACCGCTGCCTTCGAGGGGTTCAAGGCGGGGGCCTATACGTTCCGCGAGGAAAACTCGTCCAAGAACTGGGCCACGGCCTATGACTTTCCGGCCGTGAAGAACGGCACCATCGTCAAGACCGAACTGCCCGACGGGTCGAAGGCCAGCAACCAGGCCTATATCCTGAACCTGCGGCGGGCGAAGTTTCAGGATGTGCGCGTGCGCGAGGCGATCGGGCTGATGTTCAACTATGAATGGTCGAACGCCACGCTGTTTTACGGCCTCTACACGCGGGTGAAGTCGTTCTGGGAAAACACGGCGCTTGCCGCCACCGGCAAGCCGTCACCCGAGGAACTGGCGCTGCTTGAGCCCCTGAGGGACAAACTGCCGGCCGAGGTGTTCGACGCCGACGCCGTGCTGCCCCCCGTCTCGGGCGATCGCCAGCTTGACCGCAAGAACCTGCGCAAAGCCTCGGCCCTGCTGGATGACGCGGGCTGGGCAGTAGGCAGCGACGGGATACGCCGCAATGCCAAGGGCGAGGTGCTGTCCGTGGAGATTGTCGAGGACAACCCGCTTTTCACCCGCGTGAACAACCCCTTCGTCGAAAACCTGCGCGCGCTGGGTGTGGATGCCAAGGTCACCAGCGTCGATTCGTCAGAAATGGAGGTGCGCACGCGCGCCAATCGCGACGACCCGTCCAAAGGCTTCAACTTCGACATCGTGACCTCGCACCTGCCCACCGCCTACGAGCCTGGGTCGGAGCTGATCCAGTACTTCGGCAGCAAGGGCGCGGATGACGTGTTCAACAAGATGGGGCTTGCCGATCCGGCGGTGGACGCGCTGATCGACAAGGTGGCCGAGGCGCAGACCAAAGCCGAAATGTCGGTGGCAGTGTCGGCCCTGGATCGGGTGCTGCGGGCGATGCGGTTTGCCATTCCACAATGGTACAAGCCCACGCATTTCGTGGCCTACTATGACATGTACGAACACCCGGCGAACCTGCCCCCCTACCTGCTGGGCGAACGCGACTTCTGGTGGTACAACGCCGAAAAGGCAGCCGCGCTGAAGGCTTCGGGCGCGCTGCGATAAGAACGGGCAGCAACGGGGCATGGGCGCCTATCTTCTGCGACGCCTTCTTCTGGTGATCCCGACATTGTTCGGGATCATGCTCGTCAACTTCGCGTTGACGCAGTTCGTGCCCGGCGGGCCCATCGAGCAGGTGCTGGCGCAGTTGGAGGGCAGCGGTGACGTCCTTGGCACGCTCAGCGGGTCGGGCGGCGACGCGATCCAACCCTTGGCGGGCGAGGATACAGGCTATGCCGGCGCACGCGGCCTGCCGCCGGAATTCATCGAGAAACTGAAGGTCCAGTTCGGCTTCGACAAACCCGCCTGGCAGCGGTTCTTGATGATGATCGGCGACTACCTGCGGTTCGATTTCGGCGACAGCTGGTTCAAGTCGAAAAGCGTGGTGCAACTGGTGATCGAGAAACTGCCGGTCTCGATCAGCCTCGGCCTCTGGTCCACGCTTCTGGCCTACATCATCTCAATTCCGCTGGGCATCCGAAAGGCCGTGCACGACGGCACGCCATTCGACACCTGGACCAGCGCGGTCATCGTGGTCTGCTATGCCATTCCGTCGTTCCTGTTCGCCGTCCTTCTGATCGTGCTGTTCGCCGGCGGCAGCTACTGGCAGTTTTTCCCGCTGCGCGGCCTGACATCCGACAACTGGGACCAGCTGTCGTTCTTCGGAAAGATCGGCGACTACCTCTGGCACATCACACTGCCTGTCATCGCCTCGACCATCGCCAGCTTTGCGACGCTGACCCTTCTGACCAAGAACAGCTTCCTCGATGAAATCGGCAAGCAGTACGTGATGACCGCCCGCGCCAAGGGCCTGACCGAGCGACGCGTCCTCTATGGCCACGTCTTCCGCAACGCGATGCTGATCGTCATCGCCGGGTTTCCTGGCCTGCTGCTCGAAGTGCTGTTCCGGGGCTCGATCGTGATCGAGACGATCTTTTCGCTGGACGGTATCGGACGGCTGGGGTTCGAGGCGGTGGTCCAGCGTGACTATCCGGTGGTATTCGGCACGCTCTATGTCTTTGCGCTGATGGGGCTGGTGACCGGTATCCTGTCGGACCTGACCTATACCCTGGTCGATCCCCGCATCGACTTTGCCAAGCGTGCGGGCTGATGGCGCTCTCGGCGTTGAACCAGCGGCGGTGGCGGAATTTTCGGTCGAATGGCCGCGCGTTCTGGTCGCTGTGGATCTTCCTTGTGCTGTTCGTGCTGTCGCTGTTCGCCGAGGTTCTGGCGAACGAAAAGCCGATCCTCGTCAGCTATCGTGGCAGCCTGTACCTGCCGGTCTATAGGTTCTACCCCGAGACGGAGTTCGGTGGTGATTTCAAGACCGAGGCGATCTACACCGACCCCGCCGTCCAGTGCCTGATCCGCACCGGCGGCATCCCCGACTGCTTCGACGACCCCGAGGGGGTCGAGAAGGACGCATCTGACGGCGACTATCAGGGGGAAAAAGTGCAGGCCGGATGGATGCTCTGGCCGCCCGTGCCCTACAGCTACCGAACCGTCAACAACGTGGGCACCGCGCCGTCCGCCCCCGATGCAAACCACTGGCTGGGCACGGATGACACCGCGCGCGACGTGCTGGCGCGCATCATCTACGGGTTCCGCCTTTCGGTGGCCTTCGCGCTGATCGTGTCCCTTATCTCAACGCTCATCGGGATCGCGGCCGGCGCGGTGCAGGGCTATTTCGGGGGGCGGGTTGACCTGATCTTCCAGCGCGTCCTGGAAATCTGGAATGCGACACCGAACCTTTATGTCATCATCATCCTGTTCGCGGTGCTGGGCCGCAGCTTCTGGCTGCTGGTTGGCGTCACCATCCTGTTCGGTTGGCCTACCCTTGTGGGCGTCGTCCGGGCCGAGTTCCTGCGGGCGCGGAACTTCGAATATGTAAGGGCCGCCAAGGCGTTGGGCGTCTCGGACAGTGTCATCATGTTCCGACACGTGCTTCCGAATGCCGTGGTGGCGACGATGACCCTTCTGCCCTTCGTCGTGACCAGCTCCATCGCCACGCTGGCGCAGCTTGACTATCTGGGCTTCGGCCTGCCCGCCAGTCTGCCCAGCCTTGGCGAACTGACCGTTCAGGCCAAGTCGAACCTTCAGGCCCCCTGGCTGGGGTTTTCCGCCTTCTTCACTTTCGCGATCATGCTGTCGCTCTTGGTGTTCATCTTCGAAGGCGTGCGTGACGCCTTCGACCCGCGAAAGACGTTCCGGTGACGGTGCTATTGCAGGTGCGGGATCTGTCGGTCACCTTCCGGCAGGACGGACGCGTCATACCGGCGGTGCGGCGTGTCAGCTTTGACATCGCGCGGGGCGAGACGGTGGGCCTGGTCGGCGAAAGCGGGTCGGGCAAATCCGTCACGGCGCTGGCCACCGTGGGGCTGGTGCAGGGGCGACCCGATATCGCGGGGTCGGTCCTTTATGCGGGCCGCGAACTGGTCGGCGCGTCCGAACCCACGCTGCGCGGGGTGCGCGGCAACGACATCAGCTTCATCTTCCAGGAGCCGATGACCTCGCTGAACCCCCTCCACACCATCGAAAGGCAACTCGGCGAAAGCCTTGCCCTGCATCGCGGGCTGAGGGGCGATGCGGCGCGCGCGCGGATCGTGGAACTCCTGACCAAGGTGGGCATCGACTCACCGGAAACGCGCCTTGGCGCCTATCCGCACCAGCTGTCGGGCGGGCAGCGGCAGCGCGTGATGATCGCGATGGCCCTGGCCAACGAACCCGACCTCTTGATCGCTGACGAACCCACCACCGCGCTGGACGTGACGGTGCAGGCGCAGATCCTTGACCTGCTGGCGGGGCTGAAGGCGTCCGAAGGCCTCAGTCTTCTGTTCATCAGCCACGACCTGAACATCGTCCGCCGCATCGCCGACCGGGTGGCGGTGATGCAGGGCGGCGAGATCGTGGAACAGGGCCCGGCGGCGCAGGTCTTTGCCGACCCGCAGCACGCCTATACACGCAAGCTGCTGGCCGCCCAGCCCAAGGGCGCGCCCGCCCCCGTGCCAATGGGCGCGGAGGAATTGGTGCGCACGGACAACCTGAAGATCTGGTTTCCGATCCAGGCCGGATTCCTGCGCCGGACGGTCGGGCATGTGAAGGCGGTCAACAGCGCCAGCATCACCGTCCGTGCGGGCGAGACGCTGGGCATCGTCGGGGAAAGCGGTTCGGGCAAGACGACGCTCGCGCTGGCGATCCTGCGGCTGATCGCATCCGAGGGGCGCGTCCTATACGCCGGGCAGGACATCACCAACTGGGACCGGCGGCAGGTCCGTGCGCTCAGGCGGAACATGCAGATCGTGTTCCAGGACCCGTTCGGATCGCTGTCACCCCGGATGACGGCGGGCGAGATCATAGCCGAGGGTCTGGGCGTTCACGACATCGTACCGGTGGGCGAACGCGCGTCGGCGGTGGCGCGGATCATGGAGGAAGTGGGCCTCGACCCCGCCACGGTGGACCGCTACCCCCACGAATTCTCGGGCGGGCAGCGGCAGCGCATCGCCATCGCGCGGGCGATGATCCTGCGGCCGAAGGTCGTCGTGCTGGATGAACCGACTTCGGCGCTGGACATGACGGTGCAGGTGCAGATCGTCGATCTTCTCAGGCGCCTGCAGGCCGACCACGGGATCGCGTTCCTGTTCATCAGCCACGACCTGCGTGTCGTGCGCGCGATGTCGCACCGGATGATCGTGATGCACCGGGGCGACATCGTGGAATCGGGCACGACAGCGCAGATATTCGAAGCGCCCACCTCCGACTACACCCGCACGCTGATCGCCGCCGCTTTCCTGGGCGAACGGGGTTCTGCGTGAAGATCCTCTTCGTCCATCAGAATTTCCCCGGCCAGTTCCTGCACCTGGCCCCGGCACTGGCCGCGCAGGGGCACGAGGTCGCGGCCCTGACGGCCGAACGGAACAAGCGCCCTTCGCCTGTTCAGACATTCCGCTACCGCGACCCGAAGCCCACGACCGTCACCGGCCTGGCCAAGACCTATGCCGAGGCGACCGAACGCGGGGCCGCCGTGGCGCGCGCGGCCGACCAGCTTCGGCGCGATCACGGGTTTCTGCCGGATGTGGTCTTCGGCCACGGCGGTTGGGGCGAGACGCTGTTCCTGCGCGAGGTCTTTCCCACGGCAAGGCACCTGTCCTACGCCGAGTTCCACTATCAGGCGCGCGGGGCGGATACGGGCTTTGACCCCGAATTCCAGCAGGCGGGTCTTGGCGCGCGGGTGTCGGTGACGGCGCGGGCCGCGCACCTTCTGCAATCGGTGGTTCTGGCCGATGCGGCGGTGTCGCCGACCGAATGGCAGGCGTCCACCTTTCCGGCGGACGTGCGCGGCAAGATCGCGGTGATCCACGACGGGGTCGACACCGCCCGCGTCCGCCCTGACCCCGCCGCGACGCTGGCCCTGCCGGATGGCCGTGTGCTGAAGCCGGGCGATGAGGTGCTGAGTTATGTCACCCGCAACATCGAACCCTACCGGGGGGCGCACATCTTCTTCCGCGCGTTGCCGGACGTGCTGGCCGCCCGGCCCGATGCGCAGGTGGTGATCGTCGGCGGAACCGAAGTCAGCTACGGGCCGCCCCCACCCGGCGGGGGCTCCTGGAAGGACCGCTTCTGGGCCGAGATCGACGGCAGGGTCGATCCGTCGCGAATCCACTTCCTGGGCCGTGTGCCCTATCCGACCTACCTGTCGCTGTTGCAGGTGGCGCGCGTGCACGCGTATCTGACCTATCCCTTTGTCCTGTCCTGGTCACTGATCGAGGCGATGGCGGCGGGGGTGTCCATCGTCGCGTCGCGCACGGCACCCGTGCTTGAGGCGATCGAGGATGGCGTGACGGGGCGGCTTGTCGATTTCTTTGACCTGTCCGCGTGGTCGGAGGCGCTGATTGCCGCTCTGGCCAACCCCGCGCGGGATGACGCCCTGCGAATCGAGGCGCGGGCGCGGGCAGTTGCGCGCTATGACCTTTCGTCGGTCTGCCTGCCACGCATGCTTCGCTTTACCCTGGATAACGGGCTACCGACCAGCGCGGTCTGAAGTCCACAAACGAAAAAGCCGGCCGCATGCTGCGCGGACCGGCTGTTCCGAAGAGGTTGTGGGCGATCAGGCCTTGCGGCGGCGGATCGCGCCCATCGCGGCGATGGCACCCAGCAGGCCCAGGCCCGCGGCGGGCAGCGGTACGGCGGCGACGCGCACGTCGTCGATGGCGAACTGGGTATTGACGCCCGGCAGGGTCGCGTCGGCGAAGGTGATCGACCCGAAGGCCTTCGAGCGCGAGATGCCGAAGAAGGTCGAGCCGCCCGTGATGGTTGCGACGACGATGCCGTCAATCAGGACGTTCACGCCTTCCTTCTTGGACAGGTTCGCCAGGTTCACGGCGAAGGCGGTGACCAGCTTGGAAAAGACAAGCGTCGTGGACTGGGGTCCCTTGGCACCCCCTGCAACGCCCTGAAGCCGGTTGTTCTGAAAGCTTTTCGCCCCGGTCACCGCTGCGACGCTACCGCCGTTCAGCTGGTTGCCGGTGAAGTCTTCGGACACGGTCGACGGCCCGAAGGCGGCGTCAAACGCGCCCAGAGAGCCGAAGGTCACGGTGGCGGCCTGGGCCGCGGGGGCCACGGCAAGCGCGGCAAGAAGAAGGGCGGTACGCAGCATGATCGTCCTTTCACGGGTCCCGGTTGGCAGCGTCGGGCATAATGGGAGTGGCAGTCAGGTCGGTTAAAAAATCGTTAAGCGCGAAATCAGGCAGAAATGCGGCGAAGGTGCGGCCCGAATGGGGTCGGGCCGCCAGACCCGGCAGAAAACCCCCATTAATTCATCGCGTTATTGGAAACAGTCAGTTGTCGAAAAAGCTCCGAACCGCCGCCGTGTATTCGTCAGGCGCCTGCAGCATGGCGAAATGGCTGGCGTCTTTCAGGATGACCTCTTTCGCGCCCGGTATCAGCGCCGCGATCTTGTCGGTATGCGTGCGCGTGATCGCCTCGTCGTGGTCGCCCAGAACGATGGCGGTTGGAACGGTGATCGCCTTGACCTGATCGTCTGACCAGTTCGGCTCGGTTGCCCACATGTTGGAAATCTGCGCGACGAACGCGTCATACTGGTCGGGCGTCGGGGAAACCTGGCGGTAGACATCGCCCATCCAGGCGATGTAGCTGCCGAAGACCGCGTTGGTTCCCACACCGGGGTCGACCCCGTCCACCGTGATGTTGGCCGCCTGCGCGAACAGCTTGTTGAGCCGCTCGGGGTGGTTCATCGCGATGTCGAGGCCGATGATCCCGCCATCCGACCAGCCGACCAGATCGACCTTCTGCACCTTCAGGGTATCCAACAGCGCCAGCCAGTCCGACGACATCAGGTCATAGCCATAGGGTGCCTCGGTCCGGGTGGACCGTCCGTGGCCGCGCCCGTCGCCGACGATGACCAGACGGTCCTTCATCAGGTCGGCGACCTGCGACGCCCAGATGTCGGCATAGCCCAGCCCGCCGTGGATCAGCAGCACCGGGGGATGTGCCCCGGTATCGGCCCCGTAGGTTGCGTAGTACATCTTGATGCCGTTCACCTCGGCCAACCCCGACGACGCGGCCTCGGGCATGGCCGGGGGCTTGGGCACCGTCATCCAGCGGTCCTCGGCCAGGGCCGGGGCGGCGGTCACCAGGGCGGCAAGGGCGAAGGCGGCAAAACGCATGATCTGTCCTTTCAGCTTACGCAGGGATGCGGGAGGCGAGGTAACGGGCGAATTCGTGGTTGGGCCTTTCCAGGTGCGACAGCGGCCCGGGTTCCGACAGCCCTGCGCACAGGCCGCGGTAGACGCGCTCGGTGCAGCCCTTGTCCTCGGCGTTCACGCGGTCGAGCAATGACCGCACCTTGGCCAGGTATTCCTCGGCCTTCGGATCGGCCAGCCAGTCCGGGCTCATGCCGCCGCCGAACAGCACGTTGACATGGCCCGGCCCGTCGGGCGTCAGCGACAGATACCAGAAGTATCCGGGCGTCAGCGTGATGAGGAGCGAGGGGTAGATCGCCAGAAGCCAGGTCTTGCGCCGGTCCTCGCCCTGAAGCCGTGTGTTCGTGGGGTGCGCGAGGGCCAGGGGAACGGTGTCGTCCTTCAGGATCCAGTGGAAGTTGAAGTCCGCCGTCCCCTCGGGACAGACCATCTCCTCCAGCCGCGACGCGCCGCCGATGGTGCCGGCATGGCAGGCGGGCAAGTGGTAGCTTTCCATGAAGTTCTCGGCCAGCACCTTCCAGTTCGTGGCCCAGCGGAACGTCTCGCGGAAGCATTCGCGGTAGGTGCCCATATCGAGGTGCCCGACCAGCGCATCGACGCCGGCCAGCGACTGTTCGGGCGGCGGGGCGTCGGGGTTCAGGGTCACCAGGATCCAGCCCTGCCAGACGTGGCACCGGATTTCCGGCAGGCGGATCGCACCCCTGTCGAAGCCTTCGTTCAGCGTCATCGCGGGCGCGCCGCGCAACCGGCCGTCAAGGCCATAGGTCCAGGCGTGGTAGGGGCAGGCGATGGTGCGCACCTGCCCGCGCCCTTCCAGCAGGGTGGACATGCGGTGGCGGCAGACGTTCGACATCGCGCGCACGCGGCCTTCGCCGTCGCGAAGGACGATCACGGGTTCGCCCGCGATCTCCATCGTCAGGTAGCTGCCGGGGTCGGGCAGAGCGTCGGCACGGCCCGCACAGACCCAGTCGCGGGCGAAGACGTGCGTCATCTCCTGCCTCAGGAAGTCCGGCGAGGTATAGACCGACTTCGGCATGGCGCGGGCGCGCTCGAGCGGCATCTGCGCGGTGTCGCGAAGTTCGGCTGCCGGGGACAGATCGGTCATGGCTTGGTCCTTGTCCAGCCCATCGAAAAAGGCGGCGGGCAGGCCCTGTCACGAAGACAAGTCGAAGATTGCCGGGAACATCCGCCGAAGGAAAGGCATTTTCCCGCCGCGGCGATGTCGCAATTGGCTGGCAAGTCCCGGCATCAATCCGGCTTTATGTCGTGGATTGTCCACGCAACGGCGTTATGAGGAACCGGGCGCAGCCTCGGGAAGGAGTAGGTGGCACATGGACAGACGGCTTTTCATCGCGACAGGCATCGCGGCGGCGGGCCTTTGGACCACGCGGTCCGCGGCGGCGCAGCCCGACAGCCTGACGCTGCCCAAGGCCCCCATCGAGGGGCTGACGATCGCGCCGGAATTCTACCCTACCGTCGTATCGGTGAAGCGCGAGTTTCCGGTGGGCTCGATCATCGTGATCTCGCAACAGCATTTCCTGTACTACATCGCCCGCCCCGGCACGGCGATCCGCTATGGGGTGGCGGTGGGGCGGAACGAGCTGGTGTTCAAGGGCGAGGCGGTCGTGGGGGCCATGAAGGAGTGGCCGACCTGGAAGCCGACGCCCGAAATGGTGGCCCGCAGCCCCAAGAAATACGCCAAGTACGCCGACACGGTCATGCCGGGCGGGCCGGGCAACCCCTTGGGGGCGCGGGCGATTTATCTGTTCCAGAACGGTGCCGACACCGGCATCCGCATTCACGGCACGATCGAGCCGAATTCCATCGGGACGTCGGTGTCGAACGGCTGCCTGCGGATGGTGAACGAACATGTCATCGACCTGTACGCCCGCGTGCAGATGGGTGCGCCGGTGACGGTGTACTGAGGGGTTCGGGCGGGTGTGAAGCTGTACCTGCACCAGTGCCCATCGCCCGCCGGTGACGCGGAGCGTGCCTTTCGCGAGGTTGCGGCAGGCTTGGCGGCCGCGAAGGCGGCGGGGGCGGGCATGGCGCTGTTCCCCGAGCTTCTGTTGCCGGGGTACAATTCGGACCACGTGGCCGATCTGGCGCAACCCCTTGGCGGGGAATGGGTTTCCCGGTTGTGCCTCATGGCGCGGGAAGCGGGCGTCGGGATGACGCTGGGCTATGCCGAGCGCGATGGCGATCTGGCGTTCAACAGCGCTGTCGCGATTTCCGACGGGGGCCAGGTGTTGGCCAACTACCGCAAGGTCCAGCTGTTCGGCCCGCGCGAGGCGCGGCTGTTCCGGGCGGGGCGGGACTATGTGACCTTTGACTGCGCGGGCCATCGGGCCGCGCTGATGATCTGCTATGACGTTGAATTCGCAGGTCATGTCCGGGCGCTGGCCGAAAGGGGCGTGACGCTGATCCTGTGCCCCACCGCGAACATGCACCCCTTCACCCATGTCTCGCGCTTTACCGTGCCGAGCCAGGCGGTGAACCATGCCGTGGCCATCGCCTACTGCAACTACTGCGGGGAAGAGGGCGACCTGCACTACTACGGCGGGTCGCTGGTTGTGGCCGCCGACGGGCATATCCTGGCCGAGGCCGGAGGTGAGGCGGAAGGGTTGGTCGCGGACCTGTCGTATCGGCCGGACGCGCGGCTTTTGTCGTCGCAGGTGGCGGATTACCGGGCGATCTGACCGGCGGGCCGGAATGGCCCGTAACCCCCTGCGAACGCTGGAGTCACAGGTCCTAACGGCGCGTTAGGGAACGTATGGCAAGCGTATGGCACCTGTATGGCACCCTGCCATACGCGGGGCTGGCGGGTGGTGGGTTAACCATCACCCGCGAATCGCCGGGGTCGGGGTGAACCCGGCCCTGCCGCGGGGCCATCGAGGGCGCCCTTTCGGCGTGGCGTCCGGGACGCTATGACGGGGACATGCCGATCACCCTTGCCGCGCTGACCGACCCCGCGCTGACCGCCTTCGACACGATCATCGACGTGCGCTCGCCCGCCGAATACGCCGAGGACCATATCCCCGGCGCGATCAGCTTGCCGGTGCTGGACGACGACGAACGCGCGCGGGTGGGCACGATCTACAAGCAGCAGTCGCCCTTTCTGGCGCGCAAGATCGGCGCGGCACTGGTGGCGAGGAACGCCGCGCGGCATCTGGAGGGGCCGCTGGCGGAAAAGGGTGGCGGCTGGCGGCCCCTGGTCTATTGCTGGCGCGGCGGGCAGCGGTCGGGCTCGTTTGCGACGATCCTGTCGCAGGTGGGCTGGCGGGTGGATACGGTCGCGGGCGGGTACAAGGCCTGGCGGGCGCTGGTCGTGGCGCAGCTGCAGGACCGCCCGGTGCCGTCGCCCGTGGTTGTGCTGGACGGCAACACCGGGTCGGCGAAGACAGAGCTGCTGGGAGTGCTGGCCCGGGCGGGGCATCAGGTTATCGACCTGGAGGGGCTGGCGCGGCATCGCGGGTCCTTGTTCGGGGGCATGGGCGGGCAGCCGTCGCAAAAGGCGTTCGAGGGCGCGCTGGCCGTGCGTCTGTCGGCGCTGGACCCGGCACGGCCGGTGATCGTCGAGGCGGAAAGCGCCAAGGTGGGTAACCTCGGGGTGCCAAAGCACCTGTGGGCCGCGATGCAGTTCGCGCCGCGCGTGGCGGTGGAGGCCCCGGCGTCCGCGCGGGCGGCATACCTGACGCGGGCCTATGCCGACATCACCGAAGACCGCGACCGGCTGTCGGCGACCATCGACAAGCTGCGCCCGTTCCATGCGCGCGAGGTGATCGAGGGGTGGCTTGCGCTGGCTTTGGCCGGGGATTTCACCGCGCTTGCCCGCGACCTGATCGAGCGGCACTACGACCCCCGCTATCGCACCCACCGGGCCCGCATGGCCCCGGGCGCGGTGGAGGCCGTGGAGGCGGGGGATCTGTCGCCGGGTGCTTTGCCGGGGGTGGCCGAACGGGTCGCCGCGGCGGTGGGGCGGCTGGCAGTCAGGCGGTGACCGTCAGGAAGGCGGGGCCTTCGGTCACCTGGCCGATGATCGCCGCCTGCTCGCCCGCATCGGTCAGGCGAGCCAACAGGTCAGCCGCCTGATCGCCCGGCACGGCGGCCAGAAGACCCCCGGCCGTCTGCGGATCGAACAGCAGGTCGGCGTGGGGGTGGTCCGGCAGCGTCATGCGTGTGGCGGTGGCGCGGTTCGCGGGCAGAAGGGTGGAGCCGTGGCCCTTTGCCGCCAGCGCCTCGGTCCCGGCAAGAACCGGGATCGCGGCCAGCGACAGGGTTGCCGCGACACCCGAGGCATCGAGCATCCCCATCAGGTGCCCGGCCAGGCCGAAGCCCGTCACATCGGTCATGGCGCGGGCGACGGGTGACAGGATGGCCGAGGCCTGCGCCTGCGGCCGCGACATGGCGGCCAGGGCAGCGGCCACCACCCGGCCGGGGGCGGCGCGCGCCATTTCGGCGGCAAGGATCACGCCCGTGCCGATGGCCTTGGTCAGGATCAGCGCGTCGCCGGGCCGTGCGCCGGACTGGCCGATGTCGACTGGCCCCGCCAACCCGGTGACCGTGAAGCCGACCGTCAGCTCGGCCCCGAGGCTGGTGTGCCCGCCCACCACATCGGCCCCGGCATCGGTGAAGGACCGGGCGGCACCGTCCATGACCTCGGCCAGCGTGCGTTCCGTCAGGCGCGGCGACATGCGCGGCAGGATCACCTGCGCCAGCGCCGCCTGCGGGGTGCCGCCCTTGGCCCAGATGTCGCCCATCGCGTGGATCGCGGTGATGCGGGCCAGAAGCCACGGGTCTTCGGTAAAGGCGCGGACATGGTCGGTGGTGATGAGCTGCCTTGTGCCGCCGATGGACAGGGTGGCGGCGTCGTCGCCCGCGCCAGACAGAACATCGGCCCGGCGGGGGGCGGGCAGGGCGGCCAGCGCGCGGCGCAGGTCGCCCATCCCCACCTTGGCCCCGCAGCCGCCGCAGAGCGGCCTGGCCGCCGCCGCGACCTCGGCCAGCCCCGCCGCGCGCGGGTCGGGAAGCGCGGGCGCGGGCATGGCGGGCAGGTCGGACAGCCTGTCCATGAAACGGCGGTCGATCCTGTCCTTCCAGGCCCAGGCCCAGTCGCCGCTGGCCGAAAGGCCCCATTTGTCCGCGACGGCCCGTTTGCCGCCGAGGGACAGAAGCTTCAGGTAGTCGGCTTGCGGCCGGAAGGGGCGCATGGGGCCGACCCCGGTCAGGGCGGCGGTCAGGTTGTGGACCAGCACGGGTGCCGCGCGGACGGCGAAGACACCGGCCTTGGGGCGCGGACCTCCGGCCAGGTGGGCGATGTCGCCCGCGGCGAAGACGTTGGCCTGGCCCGCCGCGCGCAGGCGGTCATCGACGGTGACGTAGCCGTCGGTCAGGTGCAGGCCGGTCTTGGCCAGCCAGGGCGCTGGGCGCGCGCCCGCCGCGCTGATCGTCAGGCGGGCCGGAACCACGCGCCCGTCGGCCAGGACAACGCAGTCGGCCGTGACCCGCGCCGCTGCGGTGCCGGTCAGGACCGTGACGCCCAGCGCGCGCATCGCCGCCGTCACCCGGTCGCGTGTTCCCGCCGCCATTCCGGCCAGAGGGCGGACGGCTTCGATGACCGTCACCTGCGCCCCCGGCCCAAGCCGGTGGGCTGCGGCCAGCGCCAGCTCGCACCCCGCCGCGCCGCCGCCGATCACCGCCACCGGCCCACCGCCCGCATCCACAAAGGCCTGCCAGCGGTCGGCAAAGGCATCGAGCGGCTTGGCCGGGGTGCCGTGGTCGGCAAAGCCGGGCAGGTCGATGCGCGAGGAGACGCCGATGTCGATGGACAGCACGTCGTACCCGACCGGGGGCCGGTCGCCGAACAGGACGCGCCCCCCGGCAAGGTCGATGCCCGTCGCGGGCGACAGGATCAGCCGCGCGCCTGCGAAGCGCGCAAGGCGGACAAGGTCGATCTCCAGCGCCGGGCGCGGGTAGTGACCGGCGACGAAGCCCGGCAGCATGCCCGAATAGGCGGCGGCGGGCGACGGGTCGATCAGGGTCAGCCGCGTGCCGGGAAGCGGGCGCATGCCCCAGCGTCGCAGGATCAGCGCATGGGAATGCCCGCCCCCGACCAGAACCAGGTCGCGCGTCAGCGGCACGGGCGGGTGGGATGTGGCCTGCATTCCCCTTCCCTAGCCGCCGCCGCACCGGCCGCCAAGCCGGACATTGGCCTTTGCCGCCCCCCGCGCTATGGGAGGCAGGAGGGGCAACCAAGGCGGGACGATGCGGGTTTACATCACGGGGGCTGCGGGCTTCATCGGGTTCCACCTGGCCCGGCTCTTGCTGGACGACGGGCACATCGTCCGCGGCCACGACGGCATGACGGCCTATTACGACCTCGCGCTCAAGAACGGCCGCCTTGCGCTGGTGCGGGACCGCAACGGCTTTTCCTTCCACCGGGGGATGCTGGAAGACGCCCACGACCTGGCCGAGGACGTGGCGGCGTTCCGGCCCGACGTGGTCGTTCATCTGGGCGCGCAGGCGGGCGTGCGCTATTCGCTCGAGGCGCCGCGCAGCTATATCGCCTCGAACATCGAGGGGACGTTCAACGTGCTCGAGGCCGCGCGCGATTGCGGGGTGCGCCACGTCCTTCTGGCCTCGACCTCGTCGGTGTTCGGCGCGAACGAGGAGATGCCCTACCGCGAGACCGACAAGGCCGACACCCAGGTCAGCCTCTATGCCGCGACGAAGAAGGCGACAGAGGCGATCAGCCATTCCTGGGCGCATTTGTACAACCTGCCGGTCACGGCGTTCCGGTTCTTCACGGTCTATGGCCCCTGGGGCCGCCCCGACATGGCACCGTGGAAGTTCACCAGCGCGATCCTGCGGGGCGAGCCCATTGACGTCTACGGCCAGGGCGAGATGTTCCGCGACTTTACCTATGTCGACGACCTTGTCCGGGCGATCCGCCTGCTGATGGACGTGGTGCCCGCCCGCCCCGACGGCCCGGTGCCCGAGGGCGACAGCCTGTCGCCGGTGGCACCGTGGCGGGTGGTGAACATCGGCAACGGGGCGAAGGTGTCGCTGTCCGACTTCATCGCCGCGATCGAGGCCGCGGCGGGCCGCCCCGCAATCCGCCGGATGAAGGACATGCAGAAAGGCGACGTGCGCGCGACCTGGGCGGACACCTCGCTGCTCCAGCGGCTGACCGGCTATGCGCCGAAGACCGACATCCGCGACGGCATGGCGCGGTTCGTGGAGTGGTACAGGGGCTATGCGGGACTGGGCTGACGCGCCCCGGCGCGATCCCGGCATCGGAGCCGCACCGAGACTGACCCGGTCCCGCGTCGACCCCCCTGGTCGCCGCCACCCTTGACGCCCTGCCTCACGTGGCTTACGGACGCCGCCGGATGGCTAGGTAGCTCAGCTGGTTAGAGCACGTGACTCATAATCACGGGGTCGGGGGTTCGAGTCCCCCCCTCGCCACCACTTCCATATCCAAATTCGTCCCGTGACATCCAGAAATCCTTGGTTTACAAGGTCTTTGTGCACGTCGTTTGTCCGATGCGGTCCGGAGCGGTCCAGCGCGATACCCCCAGATTGGGGGTATCTCCGGGGGTATCGGGAAAACCCGTCAAAAGGCGATACCCCCAGCCATGCCCCTGAGCGATGCCGCGATTCGAAACCTCAAACCCCGCGAAAAGCCCTACAAGGTGTCCGACTTCGACGGGCTGTTCGTGCTGGTCAAGCCGACCGGATCGCGGCTCTGGCAGTTCAAGTATCGACTGGACGGCAAGGAGAAGCTTCTGTCCGTTGGCCCCTATCCCGAGGTGACCTTGGCGGAAGCCCGCGCCGCGCGTGACGCTGCACGGGCCCTGGTGGCGAAGGGCAGGGACCCAAGTGCAGCCAAGCAGGATCAGAAACGCGAAGAAAAGGAACGGCGCGGGCTGACCTTCGAGACGCAGGCGCGTGCCTACTTCGATAAGGTCCGCATGGAAGGTCGTGCGGCATCCACGCTGGACAAGACAGAATGGCTGCTAGACATGGCGATTTCCGACTTCGGGCGCAAGCCGATGTCCGAGATTACGTCGCCCATGGTCCTGCGTTGCCTACGCAAGGTTGAGGCCAAGGGCAACTATGAGACGGCAAAGAGGCTGCGCGCCAAGATCGGCGCGGTGTTCCGCTTTGCTGTAGCGTCTGGGACAGCTACGACCGACCCGACCTATGCGCTGAAGGATGAGCAACTCCCCAACTTTGGACAGTTTTCCGGCTGAGTTAAGCTACCGCCTGCACCTGCTGATCGGTTTGGGTTGCGGTGAAGTAGACCACGGCGGGCGGTTGACCGCCATGGGCGGCATGGGGCCGCTGGT